>JACLAC010017696.1_pt1 | contig 26010 bp, 29 predicted proteins | sample 8027881 | NCBI WGS metagenome assembly JACLAC01 (sample SAMN15725517, study PRJNA655200) | protist metagenome | isolation source: fluorescence activated cell sorting (FACS) single amplified genomes of... | place: Spain: Blaines Bay Microbial Observatory, Mediterranean Sea | collected 2016-01-19 | reverse complement strand
GCAGCAACAGGCTGGTGAAGGTGAGCAGGCTGCGCAGCAGCAGGCACAGGGCGACGCCAACTCTAGTGAGTAGCAGCAGCAAATCCAAATGCAGCAGGATGCTGGGTTCTCGTTCGAGGCAGCCGCTGCCGCCGGCAACTTTCAGGAGTTTGTCCCTGGTGCCTCGAACTTCGGCGGCCAGGCGCTCGCGATGGACCATCTCGAGTCCCAGCGGCACCAGGACCAGCAAATGCAGCAGATGCAACAGATGCAGTACCAGCAGCAACAGCAGCAGCAGGGCATGCAAAACCAGGGTCAGTACGGGAATCAGAACCAGTACAACCAGCAGCAGTGGCAGCAGTGGCAAATGCAGCAGCAGCAGCTGCAATGGCAGCAGCAGCAGCAGCAGATGCAAATGCAACAGCAGCATCAGATGCAACAGCAACAGCAAATGCAGCAGATGCAGCAGCAGCAGGGCCAACAGCAACAAGGCCAGCAACAACAAGGCCAGCAGCAGCAGGGCCAAGGCCAGATCCTGCAGCAGCAGACCTCGGTGCCTGAGGCGTCGCCGGTGCACTCCGTCACGCTGACGCCGGGCGGAGTTAAGGTTGTAAATGGGCAGGAGATTCGTGAGGAGAACCTGCATAATGGCGAGTTCGTGCAAGTCGGCGACAAGTTTTACAAAGTTGCGAAAGAGGGTGAGCAGGGTGAGCTCGCACTAGGAAATTTTGCTGGAGGTGACGGTGCTGGTGCACAACAACAGGCGCAGCAGGGTGCCGCGGGGGCAGAGCAGTCATTTGCTTCATCATCGTGAGGGTGAGATGCAACTGGTGGTGACCAGTCATGACCGCAGTGACAGAGTTGAGCGTGACCGTGAGAGCCAGGGTGACCGTGATGAGAACCTCAGCCGCAGCAAGACCCAACCCCTGCAGCAACGCAGGGAGGCGGCGACGCAACTACAACGTCCGCAGCGACTGGTGCAGGCGCTGGCGGCGCGGGCATAAGTACTGCAGGCGGTGCGACTGCGACTGGCACCGGGCTGAGTTTGCGTGAGCAGCTGAAGGCTCAGTTAGCGTCGAAAGGTGTTGAGGTGAAAAAGGTTGAGACGTAGGCGGATCAGACCGCGCTGGCACAGGCCGCCGCGCTTGCGGCTGAAGAACTGGCGAGGAAGCAGAAGTTGGCTGCCGAATCGGGTCAGCAAGCTCAAGCTCAAGCTGGTGGCGCGAACTAGAGCGCTCAGCAGATGCAGCAGCAGCAGCAGATGCAGATGCAACAAGGGAACGTCGGGACGCTGGGTGGTCAGCAACAAGGCCAGGGCTACAACCAGCAGCAGATGCATCAGATGCAGCAGCAGCAACAGGCTGGCTGGAACCAGCAGCAGGGTTACGACATGTCGCAGCAAAATCAGTGGGGCGTGAACAACATGGGCATGAACAACATGGGCACGAGCGACAATAACGGTTGGAACCAGCAGCAGCAGCTGCAAAACTGGAATAGCCAGCAGGGATGGAACAATCAGAACCAGCAGCAGCAGGGAAGCACGCAGCAGCAGCAGGGAGGTAACGGTATGGCTATGGACTCTCAATCCCAGTACGGGAATAGTAATGGTCAGGGTGACAATAATATGCAGATGCAACAGCAAAATCAGCAGCAGATGCAGAACCAGCAGTTTCAGAACCAGCAGCAAGGTCAGAACCAGCAGGCTGAAGGTAGTAACGTGCAGCAGCAGCAGCAGGCCCAGGATACGAATCCACAAAACGGTCAGTTCAACAACGCGAACAATAACATGCAGCAAGGGCAGATGAATCCTCAGAACGGGCAGTTCAATCAGGGCATGAACAACATGCAGCAGAACCCGCAGAACGGGCAGTTCAATCAGGGCATGGGTAACCAAGGCCGGGGGAATCGTCGTAGTAGCCACTCGCGGGCGAACAGCTATGGCGGCAACAACGTAAATATGGGTAACAACATGAATATGAACATGGGCAACATGAACATGCAGCAGCAGGGGAACTGGAACCAGAACCAGCAGCAGGTCGGCATGAACCAGATGGGCCAAAACATGGGGCAGATGCAGAACAACGGGGGTATGAATAACAACATGCAGTTCAACACCGGAGGTCAGATGAACCCGAGCATGAACAACCAGCAGATGCAGGGGCAGCAGCAAGGTCAGCAGCAAGGTAACATGCAGGGACAGCAGCAACAAGGTTACAACAATAACAACTCTCAGTCTCGGCCGCAGACGCCTGCGATAAACAGCAGTATGAACCCGGCTCTGCCGATGAGCAATCGGAAGATCTCGCGCATGAATGCGCAAATGGCGAGCACCCCGCGTGGTGGTCAGAATAATCAGATGAACCAGCAGAATCAGCAGATGCAGCAGGGCGGCTACCAGCAGGGTCAGCAAGGTCAGCAGCAGCAGCGCGATGGCCGCATGTCTGGTATGAGTGGGCATTCGGGTCAGATGGGCAATCAAATGGGGAATCAGATGCAAGGTATGAACCAGATGCAGCAGGGGCAGAATAACTTTCAGGGCATGAACAACATGCAAGGCGGCATGAACATGCAGGGCATGCAACAGCAGATGAACAACTATCAGCAGCAGCAGCAGGGCATGGGCATGAGTAACATGAACAACATGCAGCAGCAGTACCAGCAGGGGGGTATGCAGCAGGGTATGCAGCAGGGAATGAACTATCAGCAACAGCAAGACATGACGGGTGCGGCAGCATCGTCCTCGTCGTCGTCGGGCGTTGATAACATGAACATGCAGCAGCAGCAGCAGCAGCAGGGTGGCGATATGTCGAACATGAACCAACAGCAGGGCTTCGTCGACGGTCAACAGATGCAGCAGCAGGGTGATCAATCCAACATGAACCAGGGCCAGCAGCAGCAGGGCGAGCAGAGCGAAAGCGCTGCGCCTGCCACAGCTTCAGCTAGTAAATCGTCTAATGACACAACTTCAACTGCTACGAAGAAGGAACCAGAGCAGCCCTAGAAGAAGAAGGAGAAGAAACAGGGGGGGTACACGAAGGAGGAGTGGAAAAAATGGCTGGAGGAGGAAGACTGAAAGTGGGCCAAGCAACAAAAAGAACAAAAAGAAAAAAAAGCGAAGAAGGAGGCCGAGAAGGAGGCTGAGAAACGTGCCAAGAAGAACGTGCTGAGTAAGGTCGCTGAGAAATGAGGTAATGCGGTTAAAAAAGTGAAGGAGGAGCCCAACATCCTGAAAGAGGAGAGCTTTCCGTCGCTGGGCGGCGATAGTGGTGCGTGAACGTCTTCGACGGCGCCGGCTCCTACTGAAGTTGCAAAAACTGAAGGTGAACCTGAAAAGAAAGTGATGTCGTGGTCGGATATGATGAAGCAGAAGAAGGCGGCCGCTGCCGCTGCGGAGGCGGCGAAGGCGGCTGGTAGTGCTAGTGCGCCTGCGAGTGCTGCTAAGCCTGCAGCGAAACTTCCGTGGGGTGCGAGTAAGGGCGCCAGTGGGCCACCGGCTTCAGGTAGTAAGGAGTCAGCGGCTTCGGCGGCTGACGATGCTGACAACGCGAGCAAGGCCAAAAAGAAGGAAATGCTGTGGGGTGCGAGTGGCGCTAAGGCCGGTAAGAATGCTAGCGCGAGCTCGAGCAAGAAGGAAGACGCAGTTGCGGAGAGTCCCGCTCCGGCTGATGGCGACTCTAAGGAGTCGGCATCTTTTTCTTGCTCACTTGCTGAAAGCCATCATGGTGAAGATGACGGCTTTCAACAGGTGAGCAAGAAGAAGGGGTGGAAGTGAAGTCCTGCTATGGCACCGAAGACGCCGATTGTAGGTGCGCCGGTTGGTGGCCTCGTTTTAGCCAGTCACAGCACGAACACTGCTTACTCCACGAACCTGATGGAAAACAGCACGAACCGCACGGGCACTGACGGCAGTCCGGGAACTGGTACGAGTTCAGCTGATTCACCCGTTGACGGAGCTGACCGAGTGGCGGCGGTTGCCGACGGAGTTGATGCAGAAAGCGAGATCTCAGAGATTGCGAAGTCGGATCTTGAGAGTAACGAAGGCCTAGCATCTGCGAACCCGTCTCAACGTGGTTCTCAAGTCATGCAGCAGCAGCAGCAGTATCAGCAACAAGCTTCCATGGAAACTGCAGCGTCACACGCTTCTCATGCTTCGGTGCCCGACCAGTTGCTCGCGAGCGTCGCGGCGGCAGCGGGTGTCGCGGTTCCGCAGGTTTCGCCTCAGCCGGCTTACGCGAGTGTGGGTTTGAATTCGCAGTACCCTGAGTCTAGCACGTACCAGATGCAGTCCATGGGTTCGCAACAGATGATGCAGCAGTCTATGGGTATGGGCTCTCAGATGATGCCTACTGCCGACCAGATGGCTCGCATGAGCATGCAGCCCTCTCCCGAAGCAAGTCCTGAAGCCTCTCCGCAGCAGTCTCCCTTCGGCATGCAGATGCAGCAGGGACAGGTTGTGAGCGAAGCACCGCGCGTTTATCCAGTCGGTTTTTTAAGACGCTACCAGCACGGCATGGGCATTCAACCTGCCGTGCACCAGGAACTCCTTGGACCCAGGATGTGTGACATCAAGATTCCAAGCGAGCTCAAGCTCAGACCCGGCGGCAACCCGAATGCGCACCACCAGGACCGGTACCCGACGAACCCGAAGCAGATTGCGAAGGAATTAAAAAGACAGCAAGAGAACTGGGACCGCACCCTGCAGTGGGCCGGCTGGGACGTGGCGACGTACGGCAGCATGAGCTACAGCGGGAACGGTGAGAGGTTACTAAGTACGTAGGGCTGTTGCCAAGAAATCTAGTAGCTACCAAGAAATTTTCATCTATAGTAGTTATTTTTAATGATCTTCTAGAGCTAAGCTTTTTTGAGCTGTGGTAGCGTGAGTTTTTCGCGAATTTTAGCTTAAACCTTTATTGTTTGTACATGGTTGCGATAATTTTTAGATATAGCAGCAATGCGCAGAGATTTTTTGCGTAGGAGTTTTTTAAACGCAGCCGTGTTCAACGGAGTTGTGATAATATTGACTGCTAAGTTTTTTTCGATAGCCGCGCTCCCACATGAGCTCATTCTGAATTTCATTTTCAATTGCTATTTTATAGGCGGCGGCGCCGAGAACGAGCCCATGTGGGAACGCGGCATGTCCATTCCGGGTGCTCAACACTTCGGACCATATGCTGGTTATGATCCCCAAGCCCAACAAGATTTTGAAAAAATGATGAAGTCGCAGATGTCCGACGGCTGGGCTAAAAGGCAGCAGGAGGTTGATGAGAGTCTGAGGAAGCTGAAGGCGATCCTGAACAAGATCACGCTGGACAACTACTACAAGCTTATCGGAGATCTCATCGAACAGGGCGGCGACTTCAGCAGTGCCAAGTTCTTAGACACGCTGGTGGACGAGCTGTGGAACAAGGCGGTGACGCAGCACCACTTCCTGGCGATGTACACGCAGCTGGTGAAAGATCTGCGATCCGCAATGAATGAGGACGGACGCAAGAGCTGGGCACCCATGCAGGAGATCTTGGATTTGCAAAGGAAGCTGGTGAGCGAGGACGCGGACGCGATTGCGGCGGGAGACGCTTTCGACGTCGAAGCCGCCGTTGACGAGGGCACTGCTGTGTTCAGCAAGGATACCATCGCGGCTGTCAAGCTGGTTGCTTTGGCGCACGAGAAGGAGGCTGCAAAACAAGTTCAGCAGTCGCCGCGTGAGTCGCCTGAGGGTTCACCGGCGGCGTCGCCGGCGAGTGCTGTGTCGCACGCGTCTGCGCTTTCTTCAGCCACCGATCATACCGAAATTAATCCCGAACAGCTCTTCCGCGCGAAGGCGATCGTGAACCGCGAGTGCTTGAGCAGTACGGTTTTTCGGAAGTTATTAATCGGGAAGATCCAGACGCAGTTCGAAACCGTCCAGAGCGATGAAGATTATATTTAGACGCGGGATCTGATCCAGCAGGGGCAGGAGGCGAGTGGTATGAGCGACGACGAGTGGGGGCAGATGTACAATGGGGTAGGGGGGCACTATACCTTTTTAATTTCATTCCTCACCCCATTGTAGATCTGCTCCCATTCAGCATCTGACATTTTTTCAATTTCATTGATAAAATTCAGGTGACGATTTTTACTAATGCAGACACACTTTTTGATGACCATTTCAAACGTTTTCAGACGGCCTTCGGATCCCACCGTAAAGAGCTTCCAATTTTCCAATTCGTTTTTCAGGTCGTCAAGTACAAGCTGATGGCCATGGGCAACATCAAGTTCATCGCGCACCTCCTCGTGTCCGACTGCCACGACGCGGAGAAGGTCATCGCCGAGCACGGCGTCGAGGCCGAGATGGACCACACGCGCGGTCTCATAGCGACACCCTTCATCTCCCCCAACATGACCTTCGGCGTAATCGACGAACTGTTTTACATCGACACGGTCGACGAGGCGACTGGCACCCGTACTAGGAGGCACAACAAGGGCGAGGACAACGTCGAATCGTTGTGCGAGTTTTTAACCCTTGTTGCGCCGGCGATGAAGTCGAAGGTTGATGCTAAATCACTGGCTTTGAAGAGAGAGCAAATCGCGTGGACCAAGAAGGCGAAAGAGTTAAACCTCGGCGACGACGAAGACGAAAGTGCGGTGGTGGAGATCATCGAGCTGATCGAGAAACAAAGGGGTTTAAACAAGCGCAAGGAGAGAGAAGAGTTGGTGCGGCTGCAGGGGCTGATTAGCGAAAAACGTGAGTTTCTCAAGCAAAAAGACGACGAAGAAAGGCTTAACACCTCAGCCAACAGCAGCGGTACGAATTCGGCCGGCAGCAGCTACAGCAATCTGAACGACTCGGCGGCCGATAGCAGCATGAACCTCACGCGCATGAACGACGATGACGATGAGGACGACGACGATGAAGGACCTCGCATCCGCAAAGTTGAAATTCATGAGAAGATCGTCGACATCAAGTGCGAGGCGCGCAAGTGCGAGGCGGTGCTGAACCAGTACAAGGAGATCTTCATCCAATTGGGTGATTTGAAGAAGGACCTCGAGGTGCCGAAGCGGTGACGGTTTTTGGTCGCTGATCTTTTAGATTTCAGACAAAGCGGGTATAAAACTCACAACAAGTCGAAAAACGTGAAGGAAGGGCCGTCGACTATGGCTGAAATAAAAAAGAAGCACGAAGATGAACAACGCGAGGCAGAGAGAAAAGCGAAGCAAGGTGATCATCGCGGTGGACATCACGGCTACTCAGCGGGCTACGGCGGTCATCAGCATCACGGGCATGGCGGTGGTCATCAGAGCAGCAGCAGCAGTTCCAACGTGAAGCCAATTAACTTTGGCGGCGGGTGGTCGTCTGCGCACGGGCGCGGCGGTGCTGGTGGTTTGTCTAAAAACGATAAATCGCAGACCGTGCCTGCTGGTGCTTTCGCGAGCGGCGGCGGCGGTCACGGTGGTGGTAATGCTAAGGCGCGGGGCGCGGGCTTTGGCGGCGCTGGGAAAGGTGATGATGAAGAAGTAGATGCAGGTGCAGCCGAGGTTGATGCAGATGGGTTCACTTGAGTCACGTCGTCGAAGAGCCGGGGTGGCGCTGGCAATCGCGCGGCGGCAAGTTCGAACGCTGACAGCCACAGGGACAGCCACAGTAGGAAGGACAGCATGAAGAACAGTGAAAAAGGTGAAAAAAGCGAGAAGAAAGGGAAGAAGGGCTCGGATTTTTTCGCGAGCAAGAAGAAAGCGAAGAAGGACGACCACAGCAAGGACGATCATAAGGACGATAAGAAATCCATGCAGAAGGCCGCGACCGTCGCAGGTGGTAATCCGGCTTCATCATCTGCGAGGCCCGCGGGCAACGCGTGGGGTACCCTTCCAGCGACTAAGGAAAACGAAGGCGAAGATTCTTGGTCTGGGGACGAACAGAACGCTACCGCCGAAGCTGCTGGCGCGTCTGGCAGCGGTTCAAGTGGTAAGCCGCCGCTGCCGCCGTCATCTGGTGCGATCAAGAGTGCTGATATCCCTAAGGATGCCCTAGGCAAGGAAGCGTGAGTGAAGAAGTTCAAGACGCTCATCTCCTACTTCAAGGACGACCTGCCTGTGGACGGCGCAGAGAAAGCGACCGCAGCTCTCTTCAGCGACCTCGACTCAGTAGTGCTGGCGGAAGCCCGCGACAGGAGCAAGAGCACGATGAGCGTGTGCAGTGCGACGGGGCGGCCGGGCTCTCTTTTCGCTAGGGTGTGGTACTCCGTGTTCTACTCCATCCTGGAGTCGTTCCGGGGCGAAGACTACACCAAACCTGCAGTTGACTTCAAAGCTTTGGTGCTGATTGCGAAGCACCATAGCAAACAAGCCACAGAAGGTGAAGCGGATGAGTTGGAGGAAACCAGACGGCTGTTTATTGAGGAAATTCTCTCCCAATATCTCCTGACCCAAGAAATGGAAATCACCACCGACGTGCCCAAGTGGAACGAACTCTTCGGCGCGTTTTACGGTGTGTTGAAGGAGGAAAGTGTGGTCACGGAGGGTGACAGTATAACGGCCCTGTTTGAATCACGGGGTGTGAAGCTTGGTTAAGCGTACTACTGAACTAGAACATCTAGAGCGACGTTGAGTTAAGGTAAGTAGGTCGAAAGCTATCGTAGCTAACGGGGTAGTAGTTTGTGTTTGAGTACGTACGTAGAAGGCGACAAATAATCAAGTTTCACCGACAAATGTTTACAGTATTAAGCGCGAGAAGATTCATCAACAACAAAAAAATAATGGACAACTTTCTTATCGATAGATTTTCAGCAATAACATAGCGTGATCATGAGTGTGAGCGCAACAACTAGAACAGAGTATTAACAAGCGTAAAAATAAGTTTATCAAGCGTGCGAGAGAAGGCGTCGAGTGCGAGAGTACAACTCAAAAATGTACAACATGTGACACAATAAGATAATGTCAGCTTCAAGAACAATATCTGAGTGCAGAGGACTGGTAACGGTGAGTAGCGAAACTAGAAAAATAAATAGAAGCAGTGCTGCGGGAGCACATTTTAACTTTTGAAAGGTCAAGTTTGGATTGCGTTTTCGAGTGTACTTCTAGTCTAGATTTCCTGTGTGTGCTGTTGCGCTTGCAAAAGTGCGACACAATGACAACAACAAGCCAAGGGATAGGCTTCGCTATTTTAAGTTTAGGTTTAGCAAAAATTGATGTGACTTGTCTGAGATGAAAGAAGAATATTGCTATGGCGCCGCGTTCAGGCGTTCTACTACCGTGTACCTGTACCATTGTACTTGTGACTGTATCATAGACTAGAGTAGAAAGAAAAATGTTGTGCTTGATGTACCTGTTGTGCCAGTTGGAGTGGTATCTTCAACGAGCGATTAGTCGGAAAAGGTCGCCAGCGACCTGCATCCGAGCTACTTCGCAAGAACAACAGAAACGGAAATATCTTAAAAGAACTCAGAAAAAAAAGATCAGAACTTATAAGTATAACTACACGCTTACTCTTCTTCACATAGGCAGCGAAAAACTCTCTGCCACGCGCAAAGATGAACTTATCTCTAGGCAACAGTACTAATGAACTCTCGAGCGGTAACTGTTGTTGTACAAAGACAAAAATAATCACAGCAATTTCATTCGTGGACTCAGTATAAAGCCAAAGCGACTTTAGGATCATTTTAGGATTAGGATAGCTTGAAATTTAATGGCGGTGTCTGTAGCTAGTGCGAGGATAAAATGTTGGTAATGATTCGATGAGGAAGACGGACACACTTCTTAGAAGGGATTTAGAACATCATCCAGGAGAGGCAGGTGACTGTGTGGTAATGCTGCTGCCACTGATCAACCTGGTGCCTAACTTACCGTCTATCCGACGACCATACGCGGTATTGGCCGCGTTCGTTCGGGTAACGATAACGTGATATGATGAGATATGCAATGAATGATGAGGAGTGTCGGATGTGGAATAGGGGATGAGGCGCACAGCTAAAGACAACTAAAAAGGGGCGGTGATAACGAACTGTTGGTAGAACCACCACCACGAACAACTTTTACTTTTCTTCTATTCGCTGTTGATGCACTACTGTATGCATATGTTTCAAGGATCATAAATATTTGAAAGTGTTCGTGGTTGGTTGTCATTGTAGTGTGATCAACGAATTGACGAACAACATGCATCTGCATCTTTATCTGGACCTGAGAGCAGTGGGAAATGCAAATGTATTGTCATCTGTGTTTTTGATGGTCGACGTCGAACTCTAAGTAAATAAGATGTGGTCCCCAACCCTCGCGCTCGAGCTGCTGGATCCCTACGGTCGCGACTCGCTGTATTTTTTTGAAACGTTCGTCGTGTGCGGTGGCGGGGTCGTAGCCTGCGTCCTCACGGGCAAGTGAAGATAGTAGGCGCTTCGCGTTTCTGCGCGAAAATGAAAACTGGCACACGAAAAAGGAGGACTAGACTGGTGTGAAGCATAGAAAATGGTTGTGCAGTGCTGTTGGATCTACGAAGGCTAATGAAGCGCTGTGATCTATTGTGTCGTACAACACTGATACTGATTAGAGCGACTACCTGCTCATGCTACTTCTGACTGTCGTTTGAACGTGCGCTGCATACGGTAATCCGATGAGCCACTGGTTTTCAACGATTGCGACAGGCGTGTGCGTGCCGTACCTTTAAATAACGTTCGTTGTGCGGCATCGGCATCGCTTTATGACACAGCTACGTGTGCGCATGCCAGCGCTATTTCAAGGGTCTGGCACCGCTCCCGCGCTACAACACGCCTAATGACGTCTTGAGTTACACATTCGACAACTAGTAGATAGGGCAACTTTTTCGCGGTTGCGTGGTAGCTGTGAGAGCTGTGGTACCTGCGCTTGATGGGAATATTCTACCTAGTAGGAAAAGAAGAAAGCTTCCTGCAGCGGTATCGCGATGAGCTCTTGTTGAACGCAGATAGCACAGCTGAAGAACATTGAGTGGATGTGCAGTCTTTAAGCGAAATGTCTCCTTCGCAGATAGCGCGGCTGGCGTACGTCGCTACCACCTTCGGCCTTTTCTACCTCAGCTTCATAGTCGTGACGCTATACAGACTGCTTTCGTTCCTGACGCATGTGTGCTTTCACAGGCAGGTTTTTTCGTGGCTTCGTAGTTGCGACAAGAAATTCGGTACTGAGCTCTGACCTAAACCTCTTGTGAATATGGGTAGCACATGTACGAACTTCCTCCTGCTCGGCCACGCTTTCGCGTCTGGAGTGTGGTGGCCGCGTGATTTGGTGCCTGGACAGATTAATCTCGCTGATGGCTAGTAATGGAGTTAGCACGATGCAAAGCGGGATGATCATCAGGCTGTGGGCAGGATTTCATCTGATATGGGACCTGAAGGAGCGGATTCTGTACGTGAAGGTGCTGAGCAGGGAGGCGGGGGCTGCGGGAGCTTTGTAGAGCATCGTGTTGTGATTTTTAGCTGCGAGCTTTTTCATGACGAACAGCCCGATCGCGATTGTGGGGAGCGTGGTGTTCTACGCTCTGCACTGTCTGCTGAAGTACAGTCAAGGCTTTCCTTCGGTGGCGCAGCTATTGAAGGTACAGCAAGCAACAGGGACGTTGCCAAAGGAAACTGGAGGTGCTACAGCAGCCTTCTCAACAGGTGGGGGCCAAAGATTGGGCGGATCATCGTCATCGAGCAGTGCACCACCTGCGCCCGCAGCCGCGCCAACACCAACGAAAGTGCCTCTCTCTCCCTACCAGATCGGTTACTGGGTCAGCTTGGCCGGCGGCCAACTGCTGTTCGCGATCATGCTGGCCACGGCCGCCGCGTCCGCACCAAAAGGCATAAAGGGATTAGACGCTGAAGTTCCCAATGATTTATTAATCAACCTCTGCTCCAACGGGTTTTTAGCCGTGATCGCGAACACGCTGGCGAGAGTCGTTTTTATCGCTCATTTTGCGTTGGAATGGAAGTCGAAAACGGACAACCGCCAAGAATGGACCAACATGCTCGCATCAGTGCCGTACTTTTCAGGACCGGGCACTGCCGCCACCCTGCTCACCGGCATCATCTACACCACCGCCTTCGGGTGCGTACTAGCGGTGACGGGCGGCATCGGCATGAAGCTGTTTTTCGACACGGAAATGAATATTATTTCACCTGCCGCCTGCTGGATGCTCGTGCTGATGCAGGCGCCGGCGACTGCATTATTCGAGGGCGGGAGCTTTGGCACAAATATGGGCCTGCAGGCGCTGGGAATGGCTTTGATGGGACAGCTGTTTTTGTGCTTGGATTAAGCGCCAAATGAGTGGAGGTCAATAACAATAATTATGAGCGGGTGGAATACTAAATCTGTAGAGTACTGTCATCTATTGTAGAAGAATCACTTGTCGAATTTTTCAAGAGACGCGTTCTGTCTCACTGTCGTTGTAGGAAAAGCATAAAGGAATCTGCTTCGTCTTCTTTCGGAAGTGGAAGTCATGTCGCATAGGAAGAGATCTAAATATCGCGAAGTCGAATGTTGTTTGGGTTGATAAAAGTGTTCAATCTTGTAGATGTTGAAGTGTTTGGTTTGGGCGGTTCGTATGTGTGGGTCTCATTTTTCGCTAAGTTCGTAGCCGTTATTACCTCGATTTTCGATATCGATACACTCCATAGGGTTTTTAGCTCAGTCAGGAGAGACAAGAGAGAGAACACGGAAAGATGTCCGACTCTCCCTCCAAGCGACCCAAGTCGCCGACTAAAAAAAACTCTGAGGAGAAAGTGGGCGAATCTACAACACCTGCGGTGGCGAAAGTAGAAGCTGTGAAGGGAGAAACATTTAAGACGGCCATCCCATTTATGGCCTACGCCGCGCTTGTCACCGGTATCCTGCTGAACTACGACACCTGCAACATCCATGTCCCCAAGCGCAAGGACTGCGGCTACAGCGGCATCAGCATGACGGAGTGCAGCATCTACGGCAAGTGGTCTTCGCAAAATGCCGATGGGCCGCGGGAGATTATCAGGTGCTTCGCAGGCTGGCTGTCTTTAGCTTTTGTGTGCTGGGTGGTGTCGCGGCTCGGGTTTACTAAGAGAATCACATCGAGTAACCCTTATTTGAGATATTTCTGTAGCGTTTTTTATGATCAAAATACACTCAGTCAGAATCTTCACTTACTGCTGGCTCATCGTGACACGTTGCCATCACAGCCAGCATCACATACATCAACACGTCGACTTCGAAGGTATGATATGCAGTCCGTGCTGATGTACGTGATGCTGGCGGTGATGGCGACGTTCCACCAGACGAGTTGCTGCTACGACGGCAGCGTGCCGGGGGGCGTGCCGCACTGCTACTGTTAAACGCGCAAAATGTGGTGAAAGCTGAAGGTGCTAAACGAAGTCCATTTCTCGATGGTGGCTCTAAGTTGATGTAGGGAACTGTAGTGCGTTTAATGTGAATAGAACGACGATACAACTCCGAATGGATACGGATTGTGAATGAGTGTGTGACCGTGATGAATGAAATCCGAAACTTAGACTGCGTGAAATTTGATGATGATGTATAGGCTCCTCAAGCTCAACTACTTGAACCATTTGAAATATGCATTTGCATATTTTTTATCAGGAGTTGTTTTCTCATCGGGAAGCTCGTGTCACCTGTGCCTATTTCAATTTATGTAGCTCACATGTAGCATCATCGCTCACCAAGTAACCTTATCGAACGTTCACCAGTCGCTGTCGCACCTAGTGATTAGTTTTATTTAGGTCAAACTCAAAGTTCAACTAAAATAGACGCGTAAACAATTCGATACCAACAGCACAAGATGACCATAACTCCACCTCCGGGCATCAATCCTGGCGCCGGCTACAAGCCCGAATCCGCCTGGATGCTCAATCTCCCAGAAGAATACGAAAACGTTTTAGATGTTTGCAGAGAGTTTGTGGAAAAACAGGGTTGAGATCTGAGCGATGGGTAGTGATGCGTTTGAAAAGTCTTATGAGGGGTGGACGTTGATGAGCGGGAGCTAGTGATCACAGGAAAGCCAAGGAGGAGAAGGGGAAGTTGTACATCTTGGAATCGGCGTTGTATAGGCACCCGACACCAAGCGGCAATCCGAACGTCGCATGCGTGCGCGGGCGGTTGCGCTTTCCCAACGTGAAGCCTCGCGAAGTCTAGTAACTTGATCGTGAACCTGCAGGATCGCCCTTCTTGGGATAGCATGATGGAGAGCGGGGACTAGAAGATGCACTACGACCTCAAGGACATGCGCTGAAACGTCGGCAGTAGTGACAAGTTCAAGAACATCAGCATGTGCGACATCGTCTATCTGTCTTATTATGGAAGCCCGCCGATCGTGTAGAAGAGGGATCTGTGTCTATTGAGGTTTCTGGTGGATCGGAGCAGCGAGAACCCGGTGCGGCTGCGGTGACAGACCGGCAAAGGCTTCGCAGTCGGGGCTACTGCCGGCTCCGACAGCTCGACGGGAGCGTCGTCAAGTGATAACAAGAGCGTCGACTTCGAGCCCAACAGCCGGCTCATGCTGCTGTAGTAAGTCCGTCTCGCACGGCGCGGTGCCCGAGGACAAAGCCAAGGGCACCTAGAAGAACCTGGGGTTTGGGTACGTGCGGTAGTGAGCTGTGAGAATGTGGCTACATCATGACATTAATAAAAGACGAGAACGACCCAAAGTGCGCTGAGACGGGGTACTAGACGGACGTGATGTACATCAGCAGCACGGACTTCAAGGCAGCTTTCCGTACTCCTTTACAAATGTTTTGTTACGACAGCAACCGTAGACGCTGGTGGACATGCGCAAGCTGCTTGAGAAGCGCTGAAGGAAGAAGGCGAACAAGGGGCATGGGCAACAGGTTGACTTGATTGATGATGAGAAGGATGTGAGATAGAAGACGGAGCAGGATGCGGTTGAGGCGCAGGTTCAGTTCGCTAGCGAGGTGGACTCGTTGAGCCCGAGCGCAGGTGTCGGTCGCAATAAAGATGGTCAAGTGACTGTGGCAGAGCTAAATAAGACCGGGGAGCGGCGGCCGAGCAAAAGCTCTATGAAAGATACGGGCGGTACGGGCTCGAAGGGAGGTGATGGTGCTGGAAAAGAGAAGAAGGATGACTGTTCTATTATGTAAATGGGATGGGTGACATGCTGCTTTCTTTATGCGGTAACACTAACAGTATCAGTTGATTTCTAATCCGAAATTACGTCACCTGCGTTGTCAAGCGCTGACGGGTAGAACAACATGTGCAGAACTCTGGGACTACGTTTATGGACGTAGTTGTGATCGATGAATGAAATGATGAAGATGAACAGAACCTCGATGAAAATTTTAATTTTCAATGTCTTTACTAGCGTTTAGCCGTCTTGCGTCGTTGTGTTGGTTTTATCGTGGAGAGATCGAGAGAGTTGGGAATTATACGAACGAAGAAGTACTTATACCTCGTCCGTGTTCGTGTGTGTCGTCGTTGAGCAATACTGAGAGAACTTGCTGAATTCCCAGTAGCTTGGACCTACTTTCTTCACCATTCACCTCAATCTCGTTTTAGATGTAGAACAAGAAAAAAATATAAGCGAACAAAGCACTTCGATAATAACTAATAACGACCATGACCGTCACCACCGCACAAGCTCCGCCAACGGCTGCCCCTGACGCAAAACCAGGAGCTGACGCCGGCACTGAGAAAGGCACTGAGAAAAAGGAGCTAGTCTTCGACGATCTGCCCGACTCTGACGGCTTCGACCTACTCGGCGACGACCTGCACAAGGAGGTCGACCCACAGGTCTCCGAGAGGATGCGCGAGAAGCGCACGCTGCGGAGCGGTGCGCGATCCCCTACTCACCAGCAAACGGCTGACGAAGTCTTCACTCAACGTGCGATGCTTGCTCAGGCCATGGCTGCAGTCGTCGGCGACGACGACGATGGTGAATCTTCCGATGGCGAGTCGGAGTCGGACAAGCTCCACAAGTGCACCAGCGCGCTCACCGACAAGCAGAAGGGGAAGAACCTGTCCAGGATGTACAGCCAGTTGGATGCGTTGAACAAGAGCAAGGAGGTTAGAGGTAAACTCGCTGGCGGCGGCTGAGACATCGAGAGCGGCCTTTCGAAGGATGGTGAGTCACTCATTATTTCTTGGCGCTACTCTTGTTCAAGATCAAGTTTATTGAAGCGAAATCTTCATAATAGTCTCAATCTTATCATCATTTGATGAAACAGTCACTTTTTTGTTTCCAACTTCTAGGCCGCGACCTCCTCCGCCAGGAGATGGACTCCGAATAGCGTTCTTGAAAGAACCACTGCCTGCTCGCCCACGCCCGCAAAAAACAGTAGTAAGCGAGAGAAGAAGGCAGCTGGTAATAAAAATAATGGTGGCGCGACCGGAACTACTGCTTGGAGCTGGTTTAACATCGGCATGAAGAGCACTCGCGTGTATAACCCCTCAGAACATGACGAGGCGGACAGCGAGGACGACTCCGACGACAGCGACTCAGACGAGGACATGCCCTTCGACGTTATGAAATCTCTAAATGCGTAGAAGTAGTGAAAGACTGATGAAGGACGGTGGTGTTGTCGACGACGGTACTGGAGGTGTGCGTATCCGCGGCAAGAACGGCAGGATGCAGAGAATTAACGAGCATGGAGTGGCTGTGGATGACGATGAAGGCGTCGAAGAAAGAAGCTATGGCACCAAAGGTCACACCAACGCCTACTCCTATCCTCTCTCAAAAAAACCTTTTCCTGTGAAGAACGCGTTGAAGGTGGTTGCGCTGCTGCTGTGCGGGGCGGGCCTGCTTGTTTGGTACAACGCACTTTGGACGGCTTGGGACGTAACAGTGGGAGCAGGCACTTGTTCGGATACGGCGGGTACAAGTACGGGTGGAGAGCACGAGCCGCAAGTGGAAGAGGACACGTGGAGAAGAAAAGTTTTTGTGGTAGCGTTGGTGGTGCTGGGCCTGGTGGCCTACTATTTCGGTAAACCGTAAGGTAGAAACATACTCTAAAGATATTGAGGTGATGCGTGGTTAATGTGGTTTAAAAATAAATGCAACGACGACTTAAACTTTAAAAACATGGCGTGACGCACTTGATGTTTTATCTTCATTACCATGGGAGGCTCTACCTTATCGATATCACCTGGGAACTGTTTTTTCATCGATGAAAATTATCTTTTAAGGTATCTTGCTCTTGTATCAAGCACAGTAAAAGCTGAATTCAGAGACAAATACACAAAGATGTTCGAAACCGAACGCGAAATCTCACCCGGCGGCACTCACCGTATTCGAAACAGTTTGGGTCGATGGATCGAATTGCCTTGACCGGGTGAGCAAACCGTAGGACTACCACCGCCTAGCACTGACTCGTTGAAGAATCAGGTCTCGCAGCAGGAGCAGCTGCGCGCTTCCATGTGAGGACGGTGAGGACGAAGATGAGGTGCTTATCCGTATGAGGATCCGTATGCGTAGGTAGCAAAGTCGTCACCTGAGCTGGGCACTTCGCCGCCTCAAAAAATTTGGCACGAAGGCGAAGGCTCGATGTCTCCAACGTTTCGGACCGCGACCTCTTCTTCGAAACCTTGAAAGATTCCTAGAAGGATGGCCTCGCCGACCGACTCAAACGCGCGGAACTTTGGGCTGGCTGCGGCATTGGCGGGCCCGCCTGAAGAGGTGAAGAGTGTTCCGCCGAAAAAGGAAAGTCCGAAAGAACGTGCTGCGAACGAAAAAGCAAAAGCGCAGCAGTTGTGAACTCTTGAGCAGACACGCAAGCAGCAGTAGAAGCAGATGCAGCAGCAGTAGGAGCAAGTTAAGACGTAAAAGGCGCACTTGTAGCAAGAGAAGTAGGATGACGAAGCGACGTTGAGGGAGGCTCGTGCCGAATGATTGCAAGCCAGGTGAACGCGGCAAAAGGTTATGGATGAGCTCTAGAAGAAGAACAGTCCGACCACTGCTCCTGTACCAGCACCTACGCCAGCACCAGTATCGTCGGCTTCGGAATGACCAGTGGAGGAGAAAGTACCATAGCAATCGCAGCCTCAGGTCGAATTTTCGCCGGCACACATTCGACCACCTTCTACTGTTGCTGTAGCCAGTAGCGAAGTGGCGGTGGCAGCTCCAGTGCAACCCGAACTAGTGCCTATTGTCTCAGCTCCGATTGAACTTGATCCCACGACTTCGTACATTACTGAAGACGAGCTACGTGCAAGTGCAAGAGCGAGTGCTACTGCAAGAGCGAGTGCTGGTGTTTCTGTTGCATATCCGTTCACACCGGCGTCGCTTACGGCGAGTATACAACAGAAGTATCTGCAATCCAGGGATTCGTGGTGACAGCAGCATCCCGAAACCATCGCACTACAAAACGCCTGGCGGCAGAAACTCGTCCTTGATGCTCAGCAGGTGTAGGCTGGATAAAGTAATGGATGACATATGTGACCTTCTCAGCATGAGTAACCAGTTGTGCCACAACAGCAAGCTCAGGCTCAGCGGGAAGTGGACTCGCCTAAAGCTAGACAATCGGCAGCGTGGTCAGGGACGCAGCACGCGGATGGCAAAAAGAAACGGCTGTCTATGCGCAAGTCGACAGGCAACAAAAGTGCCGGGGGCTGAATTACCGGGCAGGAGTCGGCGTGAGATGCTGTTGCTGCTCTACCTGCTCTGGGTGTGAGTGTACCGACACAGCCAATTAAAAATGTCGGTCTCGACCCAGCACCAGTCCAGCGAGGTATCGGCTTTATCCGACGAACTCTAGCAGAAGCGCGGTGAGATCACGAGCAGCAGGTTCAGCAAGTGGTAGATATCCGTTCTTCGTCGAGCAGGAGCCGGAGTCGGAGTGGTTCCAGACTGCGCTCGCAGTCGCCGGTGGCCGGTAGCGCTCGGGATACTGGCGGTGGCATAGTTTCAATCATGACGAATTCGAATGTGAAGTCGTAGCTGAGTGCGGGTGCTCCAAGGAGTAGTCTGGGTCAGCCGACGATTTGAATACCTGGAATAGCGGGTAGTAGCAAGAACTCATCTATAATAATTGCTGGTGTAGATCAGGCCGAACCAGTAGAAACCCGACCACTGATGAACGTGAGTTTAGGTTCGTCGTGGGGTCGCTCCGGAGTTGGTATGCCCGGCCTAGGCAGAATTGATTCGAAGCCGCTTGGTGGACTAGCTGAAGCGCCAGTTCTAGTAAAACAGAACGTGCCGGATGTAACAATTTATCAGCCTCCAACACCAGACGACTTTCACGCAAATGCGAATAACTATCACGTAGGACCCGTCGACGAGAAGAAGTCCGGTAGCGAATCACCTTCGGACTTCTATAAAAACAACGTAGAAGTCGCGGATACGCCATTGTAGCCACAGATGCTTCAACTAGCTTCAGCTTCTTCTCTACCGTTCAGCACCGAAGAGAAAGCGCTAGTGGAAGACGTTGTTGCACAATACAGCACGGGAACAGGAAGTGGGAGCGATGTGGCTGACGCCGCTTTCGAACATGTGCAAGCACGAGCTGCTGCTGCCGCTGCTATGGAGAGTGCTCCGGGCCCAACTGCAACACTTAGTAAAACGAGCGCGGGTGACATTCAGATTCACTCAGGAGTTCTAGGCGGCATGAAACACGCTTGTGCTAGCGCGCTCGCAGGGGCGGGGAACGGTTGTGCACGAGGAATACTGCAGGTGGGTATGCTGTTGATTACCGCGGGTGAGCGACTAGCCACGGTGTGTGAGCAGATGGGTGACGAGGCTGATGAATAATCGGTACGCGTACGATGATGTCTAAAGGATCGGGAGAGGGAGACCACATTGATAACATACAGTTCAGGACAATGCCTATTGACATGCCTGAGCCGGCATGCATCATGAGATCGTATGTAAACGTCGTAATTGATTGTAGTAGGAAGTTGTATAGTAGTGGGAACGTGTATTCGTGTTGTGCTCAAACCATATACATATTAGACGTTGTGACTTTGTTTCGTTTCAACTTGTGATAGCCATGGCGAGTGTTGTTGTTGTATTGAGTTTGCAAAAGTATTGAAACGCATAAAGATGTTCAAACGCACACTGACTACGCTGACAGCACTTCTGGGCTCCTCGTGCTTGGGGCTCAGTCTTCCCTCTGTGCTGGATGCGCTTATTAGTCAAGATCATACGCCTGTGCTGGATGCGCTTATTAGTCCAGATCAAGAAATCGTAAACGATCATACGCATACGCCGAAGCACCGCCTCCCGGTGTTCGATTTTCCGCCTGTTGGACAACCTCTCAACACTCCTGTAAAATACCCGGCGTACGAACGCGTTGTCAAGTGGATACTCGTAAGGTTCGGCAGCACGACGCGCTACGCGCCACCGACCGCTACGCAACCGTTGGGATGGAGGGACTGCGGTGACGCACTTCGAGCCACAGACGACATATCATGAGCGTCACCGGTGAGGCTCCACATGCTCGATGTGTCAACAAACCGGGGACCAGCGGGTTTCCGCATGGTGCCACATGTGGGTCTGAACGAGAACAAGACTTTTTCTGCACGTGCGCTAGTAAGCTCTTTAGAAAGTCCGACCAATATCACCTCCCTCTTCAACGAGGTAGGTCATTTCAAGTACTTTGAGCTGCGGTTCCTACCCGCCTATATGGACCCAACGGGAGCGCTGGCGGTGCGGAGATGGCTGCAGTACCACGTGAGCAAGGTGGATCTATGTAAGAAGCACAAGCACGACGCGGTTATAGACGAGGTGACAAAGAACGGCGGTGAGAAGAAGGAGGTTATACGAGAAGAAGTTGGTTCGCTGTGCCCAATCGCTGTCGATCGTGAAGCTGAAGGTGATGAACGGAATACAGTTCGTATGCGTCATCGCTATACACTGGGGGCGAAGCATCCACCGCTGAGCTCGCACTGGCCTTTTGGGTTTTACTCCACCGTAGGAAACTTCAAGACCACGATAGAGGATAATCGCAATGCGACCATAGGCTGCCTTGTGATGGAGTCTTCCTATTTTCCTGCAAGTAGTCCGTCTACGAGAGCGACAGCTGGTGCCGGGGACAGCGAAGTGGAATTGGTCTACGTTTAACTGATAGGCATTTTTTTTTTTGGTATTGGGATTTGTTCGACTGTTCGAATGCACAAAGACAAACATCAATCTGATTAGCGATAGGTACGCGATCCACGATCCCACGACATCTGTGGTGTGCTCACGAAATCAGTGGGGTGGACGTCTTTCTACCATATCGAATCAGTGTAGATCCATAGTCATAGATGAAAGACTGTTTTACTTTTACGCTATTGATGTGATTGGTTATTTATAATACTCGTGACCGTGTTGTGAGTCCGGCACCTGCTCGTGTATTTTTCGATCTCATTCTTGTCTTTGATTTTCTAACCATTGCCTTGCCTGTGACTTCTATCTATTCACCACTTCTGATTGATGATATCGCCACTGATGATTCAGTGTCCATTCTTGGAAAATGAAAATCTGTATCTGTGTTCGCAAAAACTAAATCGCTCTCAAGTACTATCATCGTTCTTATAGTTATAGGTTGAGTGATCATGATTTGAGTTAATTAGATGAAAGATAGAAGCTGTACAACATCAGGTTAATCGTAAATATTAGTGTTAGACTGCCGTCGTGTTGAAAAGAAGTAGTACGAAATCAGACAGTCCTTCACAGTTGTCAGTACGTCATCGAACTTTACTGTCCAGCAGAACGAGGCTGAAATGGAGTTGGACCATGAGACAAGATCGTTCGCTCCGGACCTCGATCTAGAGGAGGAGCAGGGAAGATACATCTCAAACGGCTGCAAACAAGGTGATCATCATCGTGACGGGAAAAGCAGTGGACGTAAAACCAGCTTAACCGAGTTGAAGCACACAATCAAGACCAAGAACTGCTGGCTCGTATGTCTGGGAAGTCTGCTTATTATAGCGCTGAGCGTCATTGTGATACTCGTAGTGGCGCTGATCCGAAGTAGGAATTCTCCTGCACAAACACCAGGTTTGTCAAGTCCGGGATCGGGAGCACAGCCACAGCCGGGATCGGCTCCGTCGGGTCCGGGATCGGAACCGCAGCCACAACCGCAGCCGGGCCAACACCACAGAACCGCAGCCACGAACACAGAACCGCAGCCACAACAGCCGCAGCTGAAGGAAGAATCCGATAGCGAAAAGCACAAGCTATTTTTGGAGGTGCGCGCTGCGCAAATAGCTAGGTGGAACGTTGACCACTCGCCTATTCGAGCGGCTTTGAGTGCAACTAACTATCTGCAATCATATTCAAATCAATATCAAATTGGTGGAGACTATGTTTCATCGGAAGACAATGAGCGGGATTTGTATCCTATCGCGAGTGAAGTACTTGACTTTTACTCGGACACAGACTTTGCAGTTGTAGATCCGGAAGACGCTCAGATTTATCATCAGAAACTAAAAGGTCTTATAGGAGAGGTTTGGAAACAAAAGGGTCTTAATGATCGGCAGACTATTGATGAGTCGACTCGGAAGTTGCTTATGCGTAGGCTTCAGCTTGCATTCATGCTGTACCGCATTATGGACGACGATACTATGGTGGGACATACACAAAAAAAAGTGGGTAATCAAAGTAAACTAGTGTATGTGAATGCGAATGGGTGCGAAGTATTTCAGCAAAAACCTTCCGTCTATTCACTATCGTGGTCGTATGTCTATGACAAATTGCTGTACTTCTGCAGCGTTATGCACGACCGTAGCCACCGCAATTGGACCGCGGAATATGGGCGGAAAATCATGGATGAAGATCTCTTTCCTCGGAGCAGCGGGTTTCTTGACAAAGTGACTTGTTCGCACGATCAACAGAAGCAAGAGCAGTTGTACACGCGCGAGGAGCTCAGACAGCGCAAGATCTTTTGTTACCTGACGGAGAAGCTTTTGCCCATAGCGTTAGGCACGAATGCACTCAAGGAAAAGATCGAGAGCCATATCAAGCAAGAGCTATATGCCAGGCATTTTAGTACTGAAGATCCCGCAGTCGCCTACGCGCGTGATCCGCTTCGCGTTTTTCACGCGCGCTTCAAGACTCCGAACGGCAGCGCGGGGAGTTTTAAGGGCCTTGGATTTGTGTCTCGCAAAGGGGACTATGAATTAGATAAGGAGAAGGGCCTCAACATAATCGAGGATCGCATGAGGGAGAATCCCGAATTGTTTACTAGTGCTCCTCCGTAAAGTAGGAATAGGATAATATGGATATAATTTTTAATGGCGCAGCGAAAAAATTAAAATTAAGGTTCGTGCGACGAATTGACATAATTTAGAGACGCGTACGCATTACTGAATTCTGTTTCACCTTACCTGTATAGGTCGTGTTCTTAGAAGCGAAGACTCAATAGAAATGTTGGATTCAAAAGTGTGGATAAAGTCATAAAGACAAAGTTGCTTAAGTAAATTTACAGAAGATTGATAGAGATAGTTCGAGAGGTTACCGCTACTATTCTTTCTTATCAAATATTTTGAAACCTCTACTGAGGTTGCTCACCTACTTCGTGACAAATCTTGTTTATAATTATAAAGCTTAATTGTACATAGAAGAGATTTGCTGCTCCAGCACCGGAAACCATAAATTATAAAGTAAACTTCCATGATTTTTGAAATTGATGTATAGTCTCTAAAAATGAAAACTTCTGCCTGAGCCTCGCTCCTCTTGTGAAGTTCGTGGGAGCACTGTAGCTGAATTATCCTGATAACGGAGCAGTCGCTCTGTCGTTCTCGTTGCAGAAAAAATAGATTCACTTAATGGCTGAGACTGAGAGGAGACGAGAAATAAAGTCATGATTTGAATTTAGTTGTAGGTCTTCGTGATAATAGAAGTTGACTTTAATTATTGACTAATAAGATCAAACACCAAACTCGTCATGGACGCCCTCGAGTCGCTCACCGTCTCTCCGCAGGTGCAGCGGCTAGGAGGGCTCGCGCTCTGTATCATTCTTGCATACTGCACTTGAGTGCCGGACTTCCTGGAGGACGTTGATGTTGAAGAAATTTCCGCAGCTGCATCCGGTTCGACTTCGACTTAACCCACGCAGACGCCTACAGCTGCGTGGTTGCTCACGGGCTTGGTCGTCGCTATGTGCGCGGGACTCGGCTGGATGATTCTTGAGAAGGGCGGTGGAACTTACGGAAGCAGTATGAATATGGCGCTGGATGGAACACGGAAGTTTGGATAAGCATAAGTAGCTTCAGGAGAGGGGCTAACAGATGAAGTTGCACGAAGTGCTGAGTGTAGCACATGAAAGTAGACAGAGACGAGTTGTTCGTAGAATTCGGTGTCGGTCGTCTAGCCACACCCTTTATTATAAGAGTACTTCGAGGAGAGCACCTGAGCCACCATGATGAAGCAGCATATTCGCAACACGTGGGGACCGGATATACTGCCACCTACAGAAGTTGATGCAAAGCGTTTGGCGGATTTGATGAGCGACAAGAAAGGCGGCCTGAGAGTTTGAAAGCGGTAGTGATCGCGTGGTGCAGCTCTGCTTGAAAGAGTTTAAGTAGTAGGATGGTTTGAAAGAAGAAGAAACGAGCGATGAAGAAAATAGCAGCTACCTCCGACTCAGCGTAAGCTGTAGCTAAGATTGATCCGTTGGTCGACTCATTTGAGCTTTTTTGCCTGCTTTTCGACATATTCTACCGCCTCGTGCTGTAGGACGACGCGAGTAAGCCGACGGAAAGAGAGGTTCGGCTCTAGTAGCTACTGCGTCGGTGAGTGGAAGGCAGAGTTAAATTTGCAGTAGTGAATGATAGTGAGGGTTCGAAGTCGAGTATGGTGGACCTGTGTCGGCGGGCGATCCTGTGAAGGAGCGCGTATCTGGGACGGGATGACGTGGATGATGTATTAAAGTTGGATGTCCATAGGAAAGAGGACATCAGCCTCATCGTAGGACCATTGGTTGTGACGCCATTGATCGCTTTGTCTGAAGCACTCGTGGCGCTGAAGACTGATCACTCGCGTGTGTCTGTGTGCGAGCTGTCAGCATCATCAGAATCAGAGATGATAGGATTCGATCAGAGCCCGCAGATGTTGGTACAGAGCATACAACGAAGCGTCGCCAAGTTCTTGTTGCGGGAGTTTTTTTCTGAAGGCGAAGATAAAAAATCGCCGAGGCCAACGTCAACTTTCAAGCCTGCCGACTATCGCCCCGAGCTGGGACACACAGATTGTTCAGATGAGAGCGAGGATAATAAATGGTGGGTAGCTACAAAGCTCGCCGATCTTTGGTGGCAAGTGAAGGTTAGTGGGGTGAAGCGTAGACTAGGATTTGTATGTACTGACTAATGACTGCTTTCTTCTCACGTTTGAATTTGTTTCGAGTATAATGCGGATGACTTGATGTTGATGTACCTCCGATCGTTTTATTCGTTTTCGATTTTTTCTGACATTTTCGACTTCGTGTTTCTTTCGGAATTTTTCAGCTTCTTTCGACCACGTTTTTCATTTTCGCCGTTCGTACTGATTTTTCGAAAACTTTATTCGGTCACCTTCAGTCACTTAACTTGAGCTCTTTCCCACACTTCAAAACGTGTGTAGTCTATTTACTTAGTCAAAGGCGCCCAGTCGCCGAGCGATTAGAGTAGCAGTAGGCTTGAAAGAACTATAATTTATAGACTCAACCAGCAGTAAACTGGGAGAGCATATCTGTACGAACTATATCGAAAATAGAATAGCAACAATACAACAATCACTGAGCAGTTCTCAACACGTGCTTATCTAGGTACGTAAATCGATTTTAGAGTTGTCAAGAAAAGTTGAGAAAATTTTGCGTTGAATCCAAATCAAAAAGTTTGAGAAGTTCGGCATAGAAGAAGCATACACAAATTTAGTTTTCTTCACACTCACCAGCAAGCTATACAACTGGGTGTCTTATATCTGTCAGTCTTACGCAGACTCAAATTTTTGACGTTCTACTCTGTAGACGAATCAGATTCATCAGACATAATACCCGTCGTGTGCCAGCACATCACTTAGTCTCACCAGCTAGGGCGGTAAAACTAAAAACAGGCACTTGCACTTATAATCAGTCAAAGTTTGCGACCGAACTCGTACGTACTCTTCTATAATATCTGCTGTATAAGTATAAAAAACAACGTAATTGAAGATTT
>JACLAC010018728.1_pt1 | contig 26024 bp, 13 predicted proteins | sample 8027881 | NCBI WGS metagenome assembly JACLAC01 (sample SAMN15725517, study PRJNA655200) | protist metagenome | isolation source: fluorescence activated cell sorting (FACS) single amplified genomes of... | place: Spain: Blaines Bay Microbial Observatory, Mediterranean Sea | collected 2016-01-19 | reverse complement strand
CGCGAAGAGATGCGCTGGCTCCTGCGCGAGCAGTTCAAACAGTTTGATAAGAATCACGACGGCGAGTTGGACATCCAGGAACTGCACATGCTCTTCAAATCCATTGGGCAGACGGTCTCGATGAAGTCGCTCAAGCTGATTCTTTCGCGAATCGACGACAGCCAGAGCGGGAAAGTGGAGCCGGAAGAGCTGATCCGCATCGTTGAATCGCTGACTTCGAAGCGGCAGTTCCGAGAGGCGCAAGCCAGGCTAAAGGGCAAGGCTGAAGATGGGGGCGGGACAGGTGACGGTGGCAGTGGGAACGTTAGGACGCCGAGTGAGGCATGTCTGACCCCGAAGAGTGCCGCGATGGGTATAACAGCAGCGCAAACCGCAATGAAGGCAAGGAGGGCCGAGGCTGACAAGGTCGAGGTGGAATCGCACCAACTCAGGGCGACTGTCGACCTGTGCAAGCGGATGGCCGACCAGCACACGAAACAAATCGAGGCTTGCATGCTGCTCCGCGGCTTGCCTATCTCGTGGTGGCAGCACCACCGCTGCGGGAAGAACGTCACCGAGGCATTCTGCAAGGCGCTCTCCTCGATATCAGACGTGCCACCCGACCAGATCGAACTGGTCAGCGCTACCGATACGACGGAGAAGTATAGAGCTACAGCGATGACATCAGGCGGTGTCTCATCCACCACCTCCTCCTCCTCCCGCCGCGAGGAGGAGGAGGATGAGGAGGGGGGGGGGAGGACGACGCTGGCGACGAATGTCACCACGGACACAGAGATAGCGTGAGGCGGCAGAGGGGCTCGTCGTACGGGCGGCGGCCCACTGTCATGCTCAGGTCCATGTCAAGTATTGCTTCTGAATCTTGGATCAACGAGGGATCGAAAGAATTGGACGAATCTTCCGGCTCTGACTCGGAGGACATCACCTCTGGCGGCGGCGAAGGAGACGAAGCGGATGGAGCTTCGCTCCTGGACGGCCTCGATATTCCTGTAGTAGAACACAAGGATAAGGCGCGCGTCGCGAAGATCCAGAAGCGCTTGTCTCGGAAGAATGTCGCCGACGGTGCAGGTGGGCTAGGCAAGGTTCTGCGGCGCGGCTTCCTTCAACACCGGATGAAAAAGATGACGCTCCAGAAGTTATCCGCGAGCTTTCACAACCGGCGACGCGAGCTGAAACTAACGTCGCAGATGTTGCTCTTCTCTGAGCACAGTGCCAAGCACAACACCGCCAAGATTGCTGCAAAGTGGGCCGGCAAACGATACATCAAGGTCTTTCAGCACATCCCGCTGCCGCTGATCGAGCAGGTGGAACTTTGGCAGGGTCCGCACAACAAGATCAACAAGTATGTCGGCTTCGATATCACCTTCCGCGAGCTCAACGGCAAGAGGCGCGAAACGCTGAGATTGCAGGTGCACCAGAAGAAGGACAAGGAGGCAATTTTTGCAGAGACACAGCAGACGCCGTCTGAGTATGTCTACAGCTGGGCGAAGGACATCGAGGACAAGATCGCAGACGCGAGCAACAAAATCATTCTGCAGGGAGTGATCCGCAAGCGCGGGAAGAAGAGCGGTATCTTCGACAGCAAGAAGGTAATCCTCACCCCAGCTGGCTTCTACTACGCTGGCACCTCGAAGTCTGTCGGCCGATCGCTCGCGTGGAAGTTTGTATCCATGGCTGACATCATCAAGGTCAAGTCTCTGGGCAATCTTCCCCAGTTTGAAATCGAGGTCATGTCTCTCAACCCCACGCGGCCAGAGTTAGGCCGTACTCCAATCAGCTTCCACTTCATGGTGTCGCTGGCGGAGAAGAGCCAGTGGCTCGCTGCGCTGTCCAAGGGCCAGCGCGACTATTGCAAGGTGGCGAAGTCCAACGCGATGACAGAAGACTCTTTTGAGATTAAGTTTACAGGTACGTCGTCACCACATACATGCACACACATACACACACACACATTGCGTACTACCCGGAATACTTGAAATACTCAACCCCGTGACCGACCACACTGACTGAATAGTGACGCACTGCATGGCCTCGGCGCAGATCAAGCGCATCAAGACTGTGCTGTCGAACAACTACGGCGCCGATTTGATCTCCCTGTTTATCCGGAACTTGCACCAGGACCGGAGCATGAACCTGGCAGACGCGAAGAGGATCTCTCTCATGACAATGACCGCACATATGCATCGGCGAAGTGTGGAGAGCATCGGAAAGCCAACGCTGTCGAGGGAAGAGTTCCTGCAAAACTTTATCACGGAGTGGGCAGAGATGGTCAAGCTGGACGGGAACGCGGCGCAGCTACTTGCGAATGCGATCGTGACGTGATCTCTGATAAATATATATATGAATGGAAATAGTGACGTTGGCGTTGGGGGGACTTTTTAATAGTGACGTTGGGGGGACGCGCTTCGATGTGTGGAATTTCCCCCTAACCAAATAGCACTCCTCCGCTTCCTCCGACATTCTTCGTCTTCGCCTTCGCCTGGCTGCGCTGAAAATGCTCCGCCGAAGTGATGTTGCTCAGCTCCGACCTCCTGAACAGATTTCTGGACGGAAGGTTCCGCGGCGGCGATTTCCCGATGCTGGAATCCCACTCGGGCCTCGCCTTCTTCAACTTCTTGGACGACAACGCCCTTCCTCCACCGACAAGAAAAGAAGCAGAAGAAGAAGAAGCATCGAGGGGAGGCTTCTTCGACCGGCTCGAGCGCTTCTGCTTTGCACGGCTCGGGAAGACTGGCGCCCGCGCAGGTGAGCCCCATGTCGGGTCAAACCATTTTGAATTTCCCGACGCATCACTGATGCGGCTAATATTAGGGTCGCCTCCGACTGACGACTGCGTGCCGCCGGCAGACAGCTGCGTGGACGGCAGCAGATTGATGGCATCGGCGAAGGCCGCAGCCAGCATCGGGTTTGCCGCATCATTCTGGAGCTTCTGCAGCACCTCCGCCGTCTGCCTCATCTTTTGCTGCCACTGCAGCTGCAGCTTCGTCATGCGGCCGAGCATCGACCGGTACCGAGCCTCCGACAGAGTGCCCGCATTGCTTCTGTCGTTGCTGCTGCTGCTGCTGCTAGCGCGAGCCTGTGAAGCCACGTTGCTACTGTTGTTGCGAATATTACCCGTACTACTAGCAGTACTCATATTGGCGCTGCTGACCTCATCTGACTCAAAGATCTGTGCGGCGGCCGCATCCAGCGCTGCTTCGGTCGCAGCGCGCAAATCCTCAGACGCTTCGATATGCTTCCGCTGAGCCACCTCCATCGCCTCCTCATGCTCCATGTGCAAAGTCGCGCGCAATTGATCCTCCGTTTCTGCAAAGTCTCTCGCTGCAGCGGCCGCCGCTTCGGCACCCTCGGCAGCCAGCGCCTTCATCGCCGCGTCGTGCTCCGACGACAGCTGGGTCCGTCAAGTCGGATTCACGGATTAGTGCCTTTTTTATTACAGAAAATAATTACAACAATTAAAAAGTGAAAAAAAAAGTGAAAAGTTGACTGACTGACTGACTGACTGACTGACCTGCCGGATCTGTTTCGTGGCCTGCTGCCGGAGGTACCGCGCCCCCGCGGCGTGTCGGCCGTCCATCAACTCGATCTCCCGTTTCATCGAAGCTCTGTCTTGCGCGCGCAGGTCTGCCAGCTTCAAATCGACGGCGCGCTCGACCGACGCCCCCGCCGCCTGCGCTGCGGCTCGTGAGACCCAGAGCACCCATGCCCGGTTGCGCAGTCGTAGCTGCCGCCGAAGTAGTACCTGAATCAGCGCGCGGCCAAGCGCTGCGCATCGCTTCGCCCGGCGCCCATGAGCGTCGACAAATCGCATCCAGCTGCTTAACGCCGCGCGGAGGTGCATGCGACGCCACTGGTTCAAGGAGGCCGTCATCAGAAAAGCGGCCTGCATTCGCGTCGACGCCTCGGCCGCTTCCCAGCGCCGCTGCTCCGCCGCGGCAACGGCCGACGCGATGTCACCAATGCCCTGATGATTCTCACTTGCACTTGCGCTTCCGTACTCAGCGGCGTCAAGATTCATCAAGAAAAGAGCCTCAGCTTTCCTCGACTGTACCTCTCGCCACTCCCTGCTGCTACTGCTCCCCCCCACGTCCATAGCCGTCGTGGAAATGGTAGGGGGGGGGGGCTGGCGGTGGTGGTGACTGCCAGTGCCGCCTCCGCCGCCGCCGCCGCCGCCGCCGCCGCCACCGCTCTCTCCGCGACTGCAACCTCTTTTCCGCGCTCTTCGACTGCGCGCACCACTCTCTCTTCGTCCTCTCGCATCATGAGCTCCATCGCGCTGCGCAACTCCTGGCCCTGCTCGATAGCCTCCGCTGCCAGCTGCTCCCAGCACCCGGATTGCCACCGGCTGAAGCAGCGCCGCACGCCGGAGAGAGTCCGGCGGTGCACCAGGCCGGCCAGCATGCGCACGGCAAAATGCTTGCTCATGCCCTCCGCCACTTCCTTTGCCGCTGACGCTTTCACTGCATTCTGCAGCGCTGTGTTGGCTTCGGCCTGCGCGAGTGCGTTTGCGGTCACGATCTTGACGTGCGATTCAACAGCATTTGCAGAGAGCATGTTTTCCTTGACGCTCAGCAGCGCCGCCGCTACGCTTTCCCCGGCCGCCTCCAGCTTCCGACCGCGCTGTTGTGCTGCCGCGAGCTGCTTCGTGGCGTGATCTCTCTCCGTCCGTAGCGCTCGCACGCGCTTTTCGAGATGGGCGGCGCGCGCGCCAAATGCAGCCTGTTCAGCCATGCGGATCCTGCGGCGCATCAGCGCGCCGCGGCTTTCGCTGTTGCTGTCTTTGATCTTGGTGCTGCGGTTCCAGCCGGGGTTGCCGCTGCCGGCGAGTGGGGGACTGTTGATCGTGATGGCACCGGCACCGTCGTCCTTCCTGTTATCAATATTGTGAGACTTAGCAGCTTTGAACGGGGTCAGGACGAGCCCAGCCTCTTCGCAACGCTGCGCCTGCCGCCGCCGCCGCGCCGCTGCCTCCTCTTCAGATTCCATCCTGTACGCGCGCTCGAGGGCGACGCGAGCGAAGGACATCTCCTCGGCGTGGCGCGCACTCGGTCCGTCAAGTGGGATTCATGGATGAGTGTCTTTTCAAGTACAGATATAAGTACAACAATTAAAAGTGAAAAAAAAGTGAAAAAGTTGACTGACTGACCTCTGCTGCTCAAGCGCATCTTCGCACGCGGCGCGCTCGCACTGCTGGAGAGCGAGCATGCCGGCCGCGGCAGAACTTTCGATGCCCTCGACGTGCTCTCTCAGGCGGGTCACTTCCTCGCCTTCAGCGGTAAGCATGGCGTATTCGTCGGCAGCTGCAATGGCATCTAGTGCAGCCCTCGCGGCAGCAGCGTCAGCAGCAACACCGCCGACAGCAGCAATGGTTGGTTTGTCGTGAGTGGGCACCTCCGTTTCAGCATTGAACCTATCATTCTTTCCAGTGGCTGGACAGACGAGTGTTTCCTGTCCGTCAACGGAAATAGCAGATGCCACCTCATTGGCCTCTCTCTCCTCATCTTCACCTTTCTCCACATCTCCTTCGTCATCATCGTCATCTATGCCCCAGAGATCGCGCATCTTTTCAATCCGGTCGGATGCGGGTGGGGTCACTGCACGACTGGTGACGTCGCGCCGCCGCTCCTCCTCCGCCTCTTTCTCCGCCTGCTGGTGCTTCGGCTCTGAACATTTGACTCTAGTGTTTGCGCTGCTGTCACTGCTGCCATGCAGCGCAGCAGCAGCAGTCAACTGCAACTGCTGTGCCAGAGCCTCCCTCGCGTTTGTTTCGTGTTGCAAAGCCAAGCGCAACATACGGAGCTCCTCTCGCTGCTGCTCCATTTGCGCTCGAAGCTCAGCCTGGCCACCACCAACAGGAGCAGCAGGAGCATCATCATCAGCATCATCATCAGCAGCAGCAGTATCAGCAGCAGTAGCAGCAGTAGTAGTAGTAGTAGTAGCAGCAGCAGCAGCAGTAGCAGAAGCAGAAACGGAAGCACAGGCAGCGGAGAGCAGAGGGATCTTTGCAGCGCTTGCCACTCCGGCCGAGGCTAGACTAGCCTTCAGCTCATGTACATGCTCCTCCATGTCGCGGTCTTTCTTGTTCAGGAGCAGCTCGTATTTCTCCTCCATCTGTTTCAAAGCCATCTTGTGTTCCTCCGCGACACGGGTTGCCTCTGCCTTGGCCTCGCGCGCTTGCGATACAGACTCGTCCAAAGCTTCACGCATCACCCTTGCCTCCTCCCACACCTCCTCTTCTCGTTCTCCACGTTGCCTCCCTCTGTTTCGCACTTGCGCTTGCATTTGCATTCGCTGGAGCGTCTGTGGCTTCTGCGGCTGTTGAGGTAAGCCCTGTTGCTGCTGCTGGGCGAGGTGTGAATGATGTGACAGCTGACTCCGCGAGCTTGTCGGTCGACTGTTCATGCTCGGCACGGCCAGGTTCAAAGAGAGCGTGCTTCCTCGAGAGGCAGTTGACTCATGCGTCAGCGTGGTCCCGGCGCTCAATCTCGAAGAGGAACTCGCCATGCTGGAGGCGGTGACCGGCCTCTGCAGCAGCTGCTGCGGCGGCTGCTGAATGAGAAGTCGGCTATTTGAGAGCAGCGCCTGCTGCTGCTGCAACGGGAACATAAACTGTCCATTGCTTCCGCGCGGCGGCGACGCCTGCAGCGGCTGCCCCTGCGATTGCTTGCCGGGGCCGCTGACACTGACGACAGCGAGGGAGAACCATAAGCTGACGGCGGTAGTACTCCGCATCGGTGGAAGCATCGGCCGCGACGGTGATATCGGCCCTGTGATGTTGCGATCGTAGTGATTGTTGTTCCACGTGAGACGCAGACGGCCCGCCTGGCCTGTGTGAAAGGAGCCGCGCTGCGTCGCCAGCGGGGCGTCTTCAAAGCGACTGAGTGGATGCAAGACGAGGCAGCCGTTGCTGTCCGGCTGGCCAAACTCAGTGAAGGTGAGCATGCCTCGAGGCGACCGCAGCGGACACGGGCCAGTTGGGAAGAACTCAGCTCCAAAGGCGATGGGACGGCGACCTGTCTTGAAGGCCCAGTCTAGTCTCTGCTCGGCGCCGACGAAGAGCTCTTGCGTAAAGGAGGTGGCTGGCTTGATGACCAGCTCTCCTTCCCGGGAAGTTGGTTCCTCCGACGCCGCGGTCTTTCTCTTTTCTTGAGAACCGTTGATTGAGGAGTCGTCACCATTTGAAATAATCGAGTTATGCTCTTCCTCTTCCTCATGTATGTATTTCTCCTCCTCCTCCTCCTCCTCCTCGCCGCTTATGCGTTTCAGCTCGCCGCGAAGCTGCAGCAACTGCTGCTGCATCAGAAGCTGACTATCGCCACCAACACCCTCACCGCCGCCGCTGCCGCGACCACCGGCCTGCACTTTCTCGCGTGCGATGGAACCGCTGCCACCGACCGCAATTGTGCCGCCGAGATCCTCCACGCTGGCGCCGACAGCATTTGCGCAGGCGGAGAGAAAATGGTTCAGCACCAGGCCGAGGTCCCGGGCGGGCGCCAGCGTCTCGCGGAGCTGACGGTAGTCCAGAGAGCCCTGGAAGGCCTGGCGCAACTGCTCCGATGCCTGCTCGACCTGGAGCGCGATCACGTCCGCCTCCGCAGTCTTTGTTTTCGCCTTCGTCCTCGTCCTTGCCTTTCCTTTCCCCTCCGCTGTTGTAGTTTTGCGGCGGCGGCGGCCAGGAGACAAGCGACTGAGCTCGGCGCTGGCACGAATCTGTAGCTGCTGCCAGTGCCGGGCGTGGCGGAGCACCTTGTCCAAGTCGACAATTTGCCTTTGCAGGAATGACGCGACCTCGCCGCGCAGGTGACTTGCGACGACGTTGACGTTGGAATCGAGCTGTGCGAATGCGAAGCGAAGGGCTTTGATGCGCCACGTAAGCTCATCGGTGGCGTCGGCAGTCATCACCTTTGGAATCGTAATTGCACCTGCCCCTTCCGTGCGGCTGGCAGCTGGGGTTCGAGGAGGAATCGGAGGCGGTTGCGGTGATGACAAAGATGTTTCCGTGGGGCGCGATCGCTGTCGTCGGCGGGCGCGGTTGCGGTCGCGACGCATCGCGAGTCGGGTAGGGGAGTTTGCATACGAGTTGTCCCCCGCCATTTTGGGCCGATCTCTCGAGTCTCGACTCGAGATCGCTGGAGCGGCTCTGGCTTGATACTGGCTCGAACCTCGACCTACTAAGTAGTAGTACTAGTACTAGCTACTAGTAGTACTTAGCTAGTAGCTACATGTACTAGTACTAGTAGGCGCTAGTAGCTAATATGCATAGGCATGCCTACTACTAAGTACTATGCCATAGTACTCCTAGTACTAGGAGTATGTTTTGCTTTTATGGCATATGCCTCACACCAAGTTGTTAGGAGTATAAAGAAGGAAATAAATAATACACCACATTCACTTCACTACACCGCCAGTCGCTACTGCATACAGTACCTTCACGTCAGGTTGCGCCCAGCATTGTCGTTGTAGGTGAGGGGGTCAGCCGCCGCCTAATTTTCTAGTTAAGTGTGTATGTAGACAGCTAGCTAGCATACTATGCATAGTAAGTCGTACTACATGTACGTGCTCGTATTATGCTAGCTAGCCCCTGGTAGCTAATTATGTATGTATGGTCCATATAAATTTGTACCAAACAAATGCTGCCCTACATTTTGAAAAAGTTGACATATTTGTATCCGCTGACTTTTCGGCGGAAGCGAATTCCCCACTGAGAAATGTAAGGAGCGATCGGATATCAGGTTTCTTCATCGACTCTACGCCATGTGTAATAAACACATATTGGACCCATAGAAGAAGCGGCAAGGGCTTCCACTGCAAATATTTCTTTATTCTGTCAAGGTACTTCAACAACCCTTTACCCATGACAAGTTTGACCAAAAAAGAGACAAATATAAACCGACGGTATGCACTGCCCAGTAGTATTTTTCGTGCAATTCTGAAAACTCTACACTACCTGTTACCTGTCCTCCTCCCACGCCCTAATTACCTGCCTCACTGCCAAATTCTCCACAAAGTAGTTCTGCGAAAATTCACAAAGAGCATCATTCGTCACGGGGGACGACTTCTTCTTCTTGAGGTGCGCCTCTAGGTTCTTCCTCTCGTACGTTCTGCTGTCGCAGAAGAGGTACACAGGGTCGGTCATTATCTTGCCAGAGATCGGGCAGCAGAAGAGTTTCGACGGTTGACTCTTAGGCGCGTCCCACACGGCCTCTTTGCTCTCTACGATGTCGCGCATCAGGATGTTCGACATCGTGAAGAGTTCCCACGACCCTTCCTTGTACTCAGCGTTCGTATTCGGCGACGTCGTCTTCTTCTTCTTTTTCAGCCATTCATCGATTGCATGGCGCTCGTACGTGTGTCCGTCGCCGTAGAGGATGACCGGTTCCTTGAAGATTTCGTACGTGATTTTGCTAGACATTGATTCCGTGAAATCTTCCGAGATTTCCGGCACTTCTTCAGCTACTGGCGGCGGCAGCAGCTTTCCTTCTCCTTCTCCCTCTGCATCTCCGAATATTGACGGCGGCGGCGGCGGCGGCTGCAGCGCCTCCCACTCGGCCGCCTGCCGCCGCTCGGCCAGCTCCTCCAATGCGCGCTGCTGCTCGGCCAGCTTCTCCCGCGCCCGCTGCTGCTCGGACAGCCGCTCTCGCACCAGCCGCTCCCGCGCCCGCTGCTCCTGCGCTCTTTGCTCCATCCGGCGCACCAATTCGCGCTGCTCGCGACGCGCCGCCTCCTCTTGCTGCGCAAGCAAATGGCTCCTGCGGTAATCCTCCAAGCGACGCATCTCCTCTTCGGCGCGCGCATCTTGGCGCGCCTTCTCCCGGAGACGATTCTCCTGTCGTACCTTCTCCGCCTCTCGCTCGTACTCGACAGCCTCCGCCTCTTCTTTTTTCCTCGCCTCTTCCTCGCGCTTTTGACGTTGCTCTTCTTTCCTGGCCTTTCTCCTGGCCTTCTTCGCCGCCCACGCCGCCGCCTTCTCCTGCTTTGACTTTGACTCTTCTTCCGCTTTCGCTTGGGCCGCCATGGCTGCCTCCTCCTTCTTCTTCGCTCTAGCCTCTTCTTCTTCAGGCGCAGCTTCTTCGCTCTAGCCTTGCTCTTCTTGGGCTTGGAGCCCGCGATCGCTTCCTTCTCTTCCTCCTCTTTGAGCAGCTCGGCCATTGCCGCCTCGGCAGCGGCTTCTTTCGCTTCCTTTTCCGCGGCAGCGGCGGCGGCGCGGGCGGCGGCAGCTTCCCTCGTTTCCTCATCCCTCTCCTCTTTCTTTCTTTCCCTCTCCTCCGCCTCCTTCACCTTTTTCAACGCCTTCTTCAACTCCCTTCGCTCGAACTCGGCCTCAGCCTCTTGCCTGGCCGCAGCGGCGGCGACGGCGGAAGCGGCAGCGGCGGCGGATGCATTGTGGAGGAAATCGTCTCTCTCTCGTGGGGTGAGGCACATCTCGCATTGGAGGTGGTCAGGGTTGCGGTTGATAAATGTGCATGTGCCGCAAGTCCATCGCCCGTCCTCAGGGTCGTTGACGTCTTTGGTGGCGTGCTTTGGTGTTTTCTTTTTCTTCCTGCGCCTCTTTTTCTTCTTCTTTCCTGCCGGCTCCTCGTTGTTCTTTTGCTGCTGCTGTTGCTGCTGCTGCTGCTGCTGTTTGGCCGCCTTCTTGATCACCTTCTTCACGTCATCGTAGCCGCTCTCTTTGGCATGATCTTTCGCAGTGCGGCCATTGATATCCGTGCTAGAGGGATCGGCGCCAGCAGCCAGCAGTCGTTCTACTGTCGTCAGCCTGCCCCTTATCGCAGCTCGCATCAGCGCAGTTTTGCCATCGACGTCTCTCATGTCGATATCGGCCCTGCCTTCCTCCACGAGCAACGAGACTATTGTGACTCTCCCTTCTGCGGCGGCGAGCATGAGGGCACACACGCCGCGCTGGTCCTGCTGATTGACGGCGACATTTTCCCGCAAGAGCAGCTGCACGACTTCATATCGGTCATGAAGGGCCGCGCGCATCAGCAGCGTGCTGTTATCAACCGCCTGCGCGTTGACGTTGCCGTCGCTGGACTGGAGCCACTCCTCAACTACCTGCACATTCCCGCAGCCAGCAGCGCGAATGATCTCGTCCGGCAAATGGAAGCCAGCGGCCTTGGACTCCTCCGGCTCTGCTTCCGAGGAGGAGTCCTCCGCCGCAGAGTCGCTATTGATAGCCACGAGGTCGGGGAGGTCGCTGTCGGAGTCTGGATCACTGAGCAAATCCACGTCGTCGACGTCTGGCTTGGCGGGCGCGGCCGCTAGCGACACCTCAGCCGCCATGGCCGCCGCCATCATCGGCGCAACTTCCTGTGCGCGCTGCCTAATGTCGGCCTTGGTGATGCAGTCGCGAAAGGAGAGGCCAAACTGTGTGATGGCGGCCTTCATATCCTTGACAGACATCGCCGCCAGCTTGGATCTCGCCGCCTCCAATTCCGTGGAGTCGGCCAGGGCGCCGGTGGTCTTGGCATTGCCGCTGGCGCTATCGACCTCCTCTTCATCTCCATCCTCATGCCCCTTCCACTCCTCAGCATCCTCCTCATTCTCTCCATCCTTCTCCTCGCGCTGCACGCCTGCAGTCAATTCCGGCAGCGGAGCGAGATGGAAATACGAGTGATCCTTGACGGTGTCCCAGTTGGTGTTCCATGCGCTGAGCGGCAAGTCGTCCCCCTGCAGCATTTTGCCGTGGTAGATCAGCTGCTGATTGCGTGCCGGGACGTTCGTCTTCTCCTCGATGAGCGCGCGGAGTTCTGCTACCGTGGTGCCCGTAGCCCCTCTCTCGAGATGGACGGTGATGCCGACGCGCTTCTGTTCGATTTTCTTGATGAAGTGCGTGAACTCGCCGCACTGCGTCGAGGTGGCGCACGCCCAACCGATCTTCACAGTAATCGGCTCGCTCACAGGAAGAGGATGATGGTCGAGAGGGGGGGGCGCCGGGAATTGAGACGAAGAGCCTCCAGTGGCCGCCGCCCTCCTCGCCCGCCTCGCCTTCTCGACCTCCTCGCGCTCTCGCCTCCACATTTCCGGCATGGGACCAGCAGTTGCGGTCCTGGATAGCAATCGGGCGTACTCTTCGTCCTTCTCCAACCTATTTTGTTCCTGTAGCATGACGGACAGAACACGGGAGAGGTCCTCGGCGGATATGCTTCCCATTCTATTTTTTCTTGACTCCTGTGTAGTGTAGGACGTGGTGCAGGTGGATGGACAGGTCTCCTGTGGTATACGTACGTGATACGTGTGGGCCGCCGCAGTGTGCGTGGTGGCAAATTGAGAGGATCACATTTTAGTACGATTTCTAAGTACACTTATTCATCGACAACCTCAACTGCCCTCTCCTCCCTCCTCCTCTCCGCCGCTCGGGCCTGGAGGCCCTGCATTGCGACCTCAATCCGCCTCGTGATCTCTACGTGCAGCTCTTCTTCGCTGCCGCCTCTGCGGCGGTGCACCGCTATCAATTCGCTGAAGTCCATCGCGTCGCCGACCTCGATGCTCATCCGCTGACCGAGGCAGATTGGCAGTCGGTCAGATTTGGAGCGGTCCAGCACCAGCTTCATTCCTGTGTGGTAGAAGGGCACAACCAGCGGCGGGATGGCCGGGCCCGCGACCAGCCGCCCGACGCCGCGTCGAAGCGGGCCCAATCTGCACAGTCAGTCGGTTGGTGGGTTGGTCGGTCGGTCGGTCAGTCAGTCAGTCAGTCAGTCAGTCAGTAGTCGTTTTGACAGAAGGTGCATGGTAGTATCAGGTCAGTTTCATCTGTTTGGTCGTCTTCTTCCTCCTCTCCGAGAAAAGAATAAATATAAATATGTTCAATAACTACAGGTTGCATATTGGTGTGTCGACGTACTCGCCCTCGGCCTCGCGCCGGCCCGTCGGGAACGTGTGAATCCACTGGCCTGCGCTGAGCTTCGCCACAAGGTTGTCCATTGCGGGCTGGTAGAGCCCACCGCCGCGCTCGATCGGGAGCACTTTGCCTCCGCGGAAGAAGCTCGCCAGCCACCGCGTCTTGAAGCAGCGGTTGGCCGCGCAGAGAGTCCAGCGCATCTTGTCCGGCTGCAGTAGTGCCGCTGTCGGTGTCACTGCGGCCACGACGCCGGGATCGTCCACCCGGGTGACGTGGTTGCACACCGTCACCAGGCCGCGGCCGCCGGGCCGTGGCCGATCGATGAGCTCGCCCAACTGCTCACCGTTGGTGATGGCGGTCGTGTTGAGCACGTGCATCACCAGCTGGCTGTACAGGCCAAGGGTGGCCATGACCACGTACTCGTGAAGCCTCTCGAACGGCGACGTGGAGGGTGCGCCGTGGTGCCACGGTTTGAGGCCCGGGATCACATCTTTCGGTGGCACCTCAGGTGAAGCAGGAGGGTCAACAAAGTCAGCCATTTTACCACGTTTATATTGCAATAATTATTGGCCCATGACTCCCTACTAAAAATGTGTACTAGTTAGGAGTAGTTAATCATCCTACCATGGTACCGGTATGGTAGATAAGGCCTACTAGTAGTACGATGTAATGAATACTTAGTAGTACCAGTATAACATACAAAATCTCGAAATCTGTCACGACTTTCGCACTCCCCGCCCTTCCCACCTCCCGTCCAACCTCACTTGCTTCAGCTGTGCAGCCCTGGCATCCGCCTCGAGAGCTCATGGATCTGAACACTTCCACGAGTGACGGCAACAAGTTCATTCAGGACTTGGCCGTGTCTGCGGCGTTGCGCCCTCGCTCGACGCGCATTTACGTCGTCAAGGAGGACCGGATGGGCCTCTTTGACCTGCAGGACTTTTTCATCGAGAAATGTGGTGCATCGTCGACAAAGTCATGCATCAACTGCGGGAAGTACTACCGAGTCGAGTTTGACGCGCCCGAGAGCGCGGCCAAGGCGCTCGCGCTCTCCGGCAGCAACCTCAATGGGCACGTGCTGCAAATTTCTGAGGAGCCCCCGACGACCATGATTGGCACGTCGCAATATCACACCAATCCGGACGACAGCGCCACCACCGCTGCCACGAGTACCGCTACGGCAGGGAAGTTTGGTTCGCTTCTGCCCGCCGGCTCAATCAAATCCATCAAGCAGCAATCGTCTTCGCTGCTGCTCGCTCGCATGGAAGCGCAGGAAAGGGCAGAGGCAAAACGTAGAGAGGCTCGAGCGCTGGCTCAAGCCCAGGCCAAAATCCTTAGCACTATAAAACCCCACTCAGCAGATGCCCAGGCACGTGCACTGCATGCGGCGCAGCGGGTGGCGGCTGCATTGGCTCCGCCTGCGAGTGCAAATGGGAGTGTTGTGGATAATGATTGTGCTGCTGCTGGCGGCGGCGGCGGCGGAGGTGGTGCTGGCGGTGGTGCTGTTACTGCTGCAGTGGATCCATCGCTATTGGGTGCCGAGGCCAGCGTGGATGCAGTGGTGGCGGCGATCGCAGCGCGCAAGGCCGCGCAGCAGCAGCAGCAGGTGAAACCAACAGAAGCCTCAATTGCAGCGGCAGTGCAGGCGGCAATGGCTATGGCGGCTTCTCTCAAGGGAACTGCAAACGGCGAAGCTGGGGCTGGCAACTGCAGAAGTAGGAGTAGAAGTAGGAGTAGAAGCAGAAGCAAAGGAAGAAGTGCCGGCAGGAGCCGGAGTTGGAATCGGAGTCGAAGCCGGGGCCGATGCCGCTCCCGCGGACGCGGCCGCAGCCGCAGCCGCAGCCGTTCTCGCTCCCGCGAACGCGATGAAAGTAGGCGGCGCAGCGGCCGTGATCGCGGACGTGATCGCGGACGTGGCCGGCGGCGGTCGCGGCGTGATAGCGAAGACAGGGACAGGGGCAGAGGCAGGGGCAGGGACAGGGACAGGGACAGGAGGGGCAGAGATCGCAGCAGAAGCAGAAGTAGAGGCAGGGACAGGGGCAGGTTCCGGCGCTCGCGTTCCCGCTCTCGCAATCGCAATGAACGACGACGCAGGGAGCATCACCGAAAAGGAGGAGGAGGAGGAGGAGGGGGCAGAAGTCGGAGGAGGGAGAGAGGGGGGGGACATCGATGAAAACTGCCCCACAATAATAAAAGTTGGAGGGACCAAAATCAACATCAAGGCATACATACTGAGTGAATTTCAAAATTGCATTTTTTACGATATACAAATATAATAATAATCCCTAGGCCTGGAGGTTTCGTTTCCGCATGTTCTCCGCGTGATGCACCTTGGGGAGCACCCTATATCCCTTGGTCTCGTGCCGGAAGCTGCGGTAGACAAGGACCACCACTCCGAATACCAGCACCACCAGCGAGCAGAGCGCCGCCGCCGCGAGATTCCCGGTGATGACAATTCCACTGGCGGGGTTCTCGCCCTGGCCGATCGCCGCCACGGCCGCTCCAGCAGCGCCTCGCGCGGCGGCTAAGGCTGCAGCGACGCTGGCCGCGCCACCTTTGAGCCCGAAGGCATTGCCCGCGAGGCTCGCAGCCCGCTCCAATGCAAGGTCCGACGCGATCTTGCTGCGCTTCAGCAACAGGGGCAACATCTGCGCGCACGGCCGCCTCAGCTTGGCCACGTTGTCGTGCAGGCAGCCGATGGTGTGGCCCTCTCCGCTCGACTTGCGCGCGTCGCCGATTACGCCGGAGTAGTCACCGCCCGCCGTCGCGACGTGGCTGCACAGCGCGTCCGCGTCGGCGCCGCAGCGCTCGACGAAATCGGGGATGGCCCGCGGCACAGACATCTGGTGCGTCACCATCGCCGCGATCTCCTTCGAGCAGTCCGGCGATGCAATGCTGCCGTACTTCTGCAGCAGGCAGCGCTGCGCGTCTCCTCGCATGGTCCCGGCCTTGACGCTCTTCTTGGTCGAGTTGGGGTGGATGCCGCACAGGCGCTTCAGGTCCGCCTGGCATGCCTGGTACGCGGTCGGGTTGAGCCGCAAGTCTTCCGCGGAAAGCAGCTCGTTCGCCGTCACAGCGCCGCGGCAGGCAGAGCTCATGCCGACGTCCTGCAGGTGGTCGGCGAGGCAGCCGTACATAGCGTGCCGGCCCGCGGGGATGTTCTTGCACATGCCTTTCATCTCCGCCTTGCAGCTGCGCCGCACGGCTGGGTGCAGCCGCGCGTCGCTCTCGACCACCTGGAACTCTGCAAACTCCGCCGCCCGGCACTCCGAGCTGAGTTCCTCCATGTGCTCCCGCAGGCACTCGTGCACCCGCCCGAGGCCGTTGGCGACGTCGCTACAGAAGGTCTTCTCGTCGCGGCTGCAGGCGGAATCGATGGCGGCGCTCAACTTGATGTCGTCCTCCTGCCGCTGCACCAGCTTGAAGACTTCGCTGGCGCAGTCGAGGTCCTGGATGCGCCAGTAGTTCTCCACCATGCACTGGAGGGCGGCGCCCTTGAAGGCCGAGGCCTCGGCCGCCGCGGTCTCCGCCACGCACATGCGGCGCAGCTCCCCCTCGCAGGTGCTCATCAGCGCAGGGTTGAACGCGATGTTCTTGCTGACGCTAACGAGGTTGACACGCACTTGCGCTTGGCACTGCTCGGACAGGCTCCCTTTGTCGCCGCCGCCGCTGCTGAAGCTCGAGCTCTGCTCGGCGGCCTTGCTCCGCAGGCAGCGCAGCACGCGGCCTTTGCCCGGCGCGATGTCGGTGCAAAATTTTGCAATGTCGCCCTTGCAGCTCATCACCAGCATTGGGTTCAGCCGCACATCCTGCGCCTCGCGCTTCTCTTCCCGAAACTCCGAGACGCGGCAGTCGAGCGAGAGCGAGGCGATGTGCTTGCGGAGGCAGCGATGGATGCGGCCCAGGCCGGGCTCCACCCCGGGGCACCACTGGCTGATGTCACTGGAGCAGGCGCCGGCCACGTCTGGGTCGAGCCGCACGTCGGAGGCCTCGTCCTTCTCCTTGTCCAGCAGCTGCTCCCCGCACTGCACCGAAGGAATGTCATCCTTGTGCTCGATCATGCACTGCAGCACTTCCCCGCCGTGTCCCATAACCTCGGCCAGCGCGCCCTTGCCCATCACGGTCATCTCGGTGAAGCCGAATTGGTGCGGGTCGTCCCGCATCGTGTTGTCCCCGTGCTTGGCGACCCGCTTGACCACGTCGCCACAGAACTGCATTACGTACGGCCCGCACGCCTTGAGCAGATCCGGGTTGAAGTTGATGTTCTTCGAGCTCGAGATTTGGTTCGCCAGGACGGCGTCGCGGCAGCGGCTCGACATAGACGGGTTGCGCTTCTTGCGCCGCAGGCAGCGCAGCTGCGCGCGGCTGCTGGCAGCCACGTCTTTGGGGTCATCGCCGGCGCCGGCGCCGGCGCGCGGGCACAGCTTGCGCAGCTCGGGGCGGCACGCGCTGAGGATGGCGACCTGCAAGTCGACGCCGCCCTCGGCCTGCCGCCGCTGCTGCTGGAAGTCCGCCGCCTGGCACTCCGCGGAGAGGTGATCGAAGTTCTTGCGCAGGCAGTCCTGCACGCGCCCCCGCCCCGGCTCAACATTGCGGCAGAACTTCCCAATGTCGGCCTGGCACGGACGGTTGACGTTGTCGTCGAGCCGTACGTCTTCGGCCTCCGTCTGCATCTCCTTCTGCACCGCCTTGGCGCACTGTAGCGACTGGAGCTTCTCCTTGTTTTCGATCAGGCAGTCGATGACGGCGCCGTGGGCCACCGACCCGCCCGCGCCGGGCCCGACGGCCAGCACGCTCGCCGCGCCCGTGGTGGGGATGGCATAGCAGAGGTTGGACACGTCCCGGTAGCAGGCGGAGTAGAGCTGCGGCTTGAGTCGGTAGTCTTTGGTGACGAAGATCATGTCGCGCACCACCTGGTGGCGGCAGGCGGCGCCCATTTTGTCGCTGTTGCCGCGATTGTCCCGGAGGCAGGCCAGCACCTGCCCGTCCTCCGCGGCCGGGTCGTAGTCTCGGCAAAGCTCACGAATCTCCTTGCGGCAGGCGCGCGCGATGAGCGGCTTGGTCTCTACCGACATGGACTCGCGAATCTGCTCGTTGAACTCCTCCTGCTTGCACGCCTCGCTGAGCGAGTCAAAGTACTGGCGCAGGCAGTCGTGGATGCGGCCCTGGCCCACGTTGATGTCTGAGCAGAAGAGCTGCTCGTCCTCCTGGCACGCCCGCTCCGTTTCGACCTCAAGGCGAATGTCGTTGGCAGCGTGGACCATGAAGTGCCGGATCTGGTTGAGGCAAACGCTGGACTTGACCTCCATCCGCGCGTCCACCATGCACGCGATGACGCCGCCGTCGCGCACACCACCCTCCACAGCCTTCATGTCGGGGCACAGCGTGGCGATGTCGTCGGCGCAGTACTTGGCAAAGCGGGGATTGAAGTCTATGTCCGCTGCGGCAGCGATCTCGTCGGCCGTGACGACGCTCTTGCACACCGGCGACATTTCATCGTCATCCTTGTGGTCGCGGAGGCTGGGTCCGTCCAGTGGGATTCATGGATGAGTGTCTTTTTAAGTATAGAAAAAGTAAATGCCATGGTACAACCATGAAAAAATGAAAAGAAAGGGGGAGGGGGGGAGAGAGAGAGAAATTGACTGACTGACCAGGCGATCATGCCGCCGCCGCCGCCCGTGGTATCGTCCTCGGAGCTCACGCCGTCCCCGCCGGTGCCCTTCTGGACTTTCGGGCAGAACTTCTTCATGTCGACGCTGCACGCAATCACCAGGGTCGGCTTCAGGCGCACGTCGCGCGCCTCGCGCACTGCCTCCTCGAACTCCTTGCGCAAGCAGAACTTGCTCAGGCGCTGGAAGTTCTTGCGCAGGCAACGGTGAACCCGTCCCTTGCCCGGACGGACGTTGGGGCACAGACCAATCTGATCGGAATGGCACCCCGCGTACAGCTCCGGGTCGAGGCGAAAGTCCGACGCCTCCTCCTTCTCCGCGTGGAACACCTCGGCCTGACAGGTCGGGTCCGTGAGCTCGTCCTTGTGCTCAATGAGGCACGCGATGATCTTCGTCTTGTCGTTGTGGTTCGACGGGTTGCACTGCGGAACGTTGTTCAGCATGTCCTTGGCGCAGAGCGCGACGTTGATCAGCGCCGCGTGGCCCGCCGAGTCGAGCTCATCCTCGATGACCGCCTCTTTGCACGCGGAGCTCATGTCCGCGTCGTTCTTGTGGTCCTGCAGGCACCGCCGGACGCGGTCGTCGCCCTGCGGCACGTCGCTGCAGAAGCGAGCGATGTCGCCGCCGGCGTCGCAGGCCGTTTCCAAAGCCTTGTTCTGGAAAACGTCTTCCGAGGTGAAGAAGTCGTCCCGGAGATATCCCTTCTCAGACGCAGCAGCCGAATCGGGGTTGGGTGGGGGGTAGGCTGACTGAGCGAGGGCCAGGCACAGGGCGAGGAAAAGGAATCGCAGAGAATGCATTTTTAAAGATGGGTGTCCTTTTCTCGATAGGGAAAAGCCATGCAGATCTGAGTACCATGGTGGTACTAAGTAGTAACAAACACCATGAAGGGTACTCTTATGGTACAATTGGCAGTACTCCACTAGTAGGGACTACGTCCGTAATAAAGCGAAACCTCCGGCACACATCACGACATCACGGCACTTCGATTTATCATATCACCTCTCGACGCACGCCGGAAGGGTGAGTGAGATGCCGCGATTTTCGGGGCTCCACGGAGCCGACGGAGCTGGAGACGTCGTTTACCGTTCCAGCCACGTGGATTCTTCGGCGCATTCTCTCCTCAAGCAGCTGCTGCAGCAGCAAGAGCCCGATGCAAAATCCTCCTCCTCCTCCTCCTCCTCCTCCTCCTCGGCCGCTGGCCGCACCTCAACGCGTTCTAGTGGCGGCGGGCGCGACCCTGTCTCCGGCGCCGCCGCGAAGAGCAGCAGCGACTTCCGCTTTGGCATGAACCGGCAGAACAGTGACGTCCTGCGCCTCCTCCACAGCGGCGATAACAACGAACGCGATAACGACGATGCGGATCTCAGCTGCATCAACATCAGCGGCCTCGACGATTCGGCCTCCTCCTCAGCGGCGCCGCTGAAGCAATCGAACAAGGGTCCAGCGCCACAGCGTAGTCGGCAGAGACGGCGGCAGAGAAAAGACTTCGCCCGGCAGTCTCTCTCTGCGGCATGGCGCCAGGCTAGTACTACTGCGGCTGGCGCGCTCCGGTCTTCAGCTGCTCCTGCTGCTCCCCATGCTTCCGCCTCCTCCAATAGCAGCAGCAGAAGAAGAAGTTGTCGTAGAAGTAGCCGTAGAAGTAGTAGCAGCAGTAGCAGTAGCAGCAGTAGCAGCAGCAGTAGTAGTAGCAGCAGCGGCGGCAGTAGTAGTATTAGTAGTAGTAGCAGCAGCAGCAGCAGTAGTAGTAGAAGCACACAGCGAGATAGCGAGGACAAGAACAAGAACCAGGGCAAGGGCAAGGGCAAGAGTGGGAGCAGGAACAGGAGCAGGATTCAGAAATTCACCTCCAAGTTTGCTCCTCTTGGTGAGTGGGCCTCAGATTACCAGCCGCCGGCTTCGCAAAAACAAAACAAACGGCAGGAGAAAATGAGTAAGAAGCGACGCTCGTCATCCTCCTCCAAGGGAGCCTCTCGGTCGAGAGTCTGGCCGAAGCTCGCCGGTGAGTCTTCCTCTTCTTCCTCTCCTTCTTCCTCATCCTCCTCCTTGTCCTCCTCCTCCTCCTCCTCGGTGCTGCAGCCTTCGGCGCCGCACAACAAGCGGAGGAAGCAGTCACGGAATAGTGGCACTACTACCAACAGAAGATACAGCCACAGCACCATCACGATCAAGAGCGACAGTCGCAGTCACAGTCACAGTCACAGCCATGGTCACAGTCACTGTCGTAGCAGCAGCTCCATCTCGGTGGGCTCCCAACGACCTGGAGGAGTCGGCGGTGGTATGGGCATGTCCGTGTCGCAGTACATGGAGGAGCGCGCTGGCGAGTATATCCACGGCTGGGGAGCATGTGTCGGGGAGAAGAAGAGCGGAAAAAGCAAAAGCAAAGGCAAGAGCAAAGGCAAAAGCAAGGGCGGTGACAAGGGCTGGGGCAGGGGCAAGGATTCGTCGATTACAACTACTACTACAGGTACTAGGAGTGCTTCGAAGGACAGTCGGCGGCGGGAAGTCATCGAATGGGATTCTACCTCGTCCGACGGCGACGGCGACGGCGGCGATGGCAGCATGCAGGGGCTTGGCAATCCGTTGACTCGAGCCTCTCGCCGCCACAGCAGCACTACGGGTACGTACACTGCGAGTGGCGGTGGAACTGGCCCTTCGCCTCGCCATTACTCTCCTCCTCCTCCTGCCGGCGCTGTGTCTGCCAACTTTACCCTCGTTGGAGACCAAATGCCAGCCGCCTCGGCCACGGCCGAGGCGAGAGCGAAAGCGAAAGCGGCGCTGATGTCACCGCCAGCTGCCGTGCCAAAATCCTCCATCCAACTTCGCCTCTCGGCGAAGATGAAGGCGAAACGTCAACTCATGGGATCGGCCACCTCCTCTCGATCCACACCCTCCTCCGCCAGCACTTCGATGGACCGCTCTGGATGGCTCAGGGCGATGGACCGGGGCACGATGGGGGTCTCTGCCGGCGCCACGCCGTCGCCGTCGCCGTCCTTCTCCACGCCGGATCCTCGCCGGCGCCGGGTCAAGGGCAGCAGTCGCGCCGCTGCGCTGCGCTGCGGCGCAGGACCTCTCGGGCGGATGCTGCGGCAGATGTCGTACCAGGTCAGTCAGTCAACTTTTCACTTGTTTTTTTTTCATTTTTAATTGTTGTATTTAAAATTGTACTAAAAAGGCACTTATCCATGAATCCCACTTGACGGACGCAGCGGCGCACTGAAGTCGCGCAGTTTGCGCACCTGCGCCACGCCACTCCGCAGAAAACAGGCAACGGGAGCACCGGCAGCGGCATCGCGGGCTGGCGGGAACGGCGGGCGTGTGTGACAGTGCGAGTGGACTGCGCTCAGACGACGCTGCACGGTCGGTTCCTGATTGCACGCTGCCGCCTCCTGCACGTTCGAGCGGCAGCTTCTGGCGGCGGCAGCAGCCGCAGCGGTGCTGGTAGCGGTAGCGACGGTGCCGTGGCTATGATGAAACTGCTCGGAGAGGGGGCAATTGTAGATGTGCTTTTGCTGCAGGAGACGGTTTCGGCGGTACCTGGCCTGCCCGCATGCCAGTCAATGTCGATGTCGAGGCAGTCACAGTCCCAGTCACAGTCGCTGATGCAGACGCAAACGCAGACACCAGTCACGGACAGGAGGAGCGGCAGCAAGAGACACTTTGCGCTGCGCATCTTCGGTCCCTTCACCTGCTTGACGATGTCGACAGCTGCGGCTGAAGGCCAGGTGCCGTTATTGGCGGCAACAGAGCTGTGCGAGCGTGTAGGCAGTGGTGGTGGTGGTGGTAGTAATTGTGCATGGTAAGTAGTATGTAGTAGTAGTAGTAGCAGTGGCGGTGGCGGAGGAACAGGAGGCGCCTCGTTTGCAATGCATACCGTGGTAGTACATGTAATATAAGCGAACGGGGAACAGATTCTTAACAACTTTAATACTTAATCAGGCAGAACAATGATAATGATACCGGTACCAGTGGTACCCATTCACATTTCTCATAAAAAAATATCAAATGGAGGTTCTGTACCGGTATTGGGGAACAGATTATCATAATTTTAATCGCATGCATTATCTGCTGCAGTGCACGTCTCGCCCTCATCACAAGTGGCCGTCCCACAGGCGCAGGCTTCGGCCGTCGAGGCCGCGCCGCCTTCTAAATTGGCGCACGGTGGGGCGCAGGAATTTGATGCAGCGTTGCACATGTCGTCCTCCTCGCACACCTCCGTCCCGCATGCGCAGGCTGGAACGTCCGAGGCTGCGCCGCCCACAGTGTCGGCGCACGCCGGCGCAGCACACGAGTTGGTTCCCGCCGTGCACGAAAACCCTTCGCCGCACGTCTGAAAGTTGTCAGACGTGAGCGTGATCACGATGTTCGTGGCGATGCCGTCGACTCCGCTCGCGGCGATCGTGAGCGTGTTGCCGACAACGTACCCGCTCCCCACGGTGGTGACGTCAATTTCCGTGATCACATTGTTCGAGCACGTGAGCTCGAGCGCCACATTGGCGCCATTCTGGCTCGCGCCGCCGGCATCGACAATCTTTTCCGTCGGAATGGCGATGCTCCCGTTCGTGCAGGTGTTGTTAGCGCAACCTGCGGTGCAGCTGGCAGTCACATTCCCGACCACGCCGGTCCCGCAAGCGCAGGCTGCAACCTGGGAGACCGCGCCGCCGACAACATTGGCGCACGTCGGCGCGAGGCACGTGTTGGTGGCCGCCGTGCAGGAATACCCTTCGCCGCAGACGCTCGTCCCGCAGGCGCAGGCTGCTGCCGTCGAGACTGCGCCGCCAGACGTGTTGGCGCACGGCGCATTGCATTCGTTCGTGGCCGCCACGCACATCTCGCCGCTCTCGCAGAAGTTCGTCCCGCACTTGCAGACGGCAGCCGTCGAGGCGGCGCCGCCGACCAGATTTGCGCAGTCCGACGGGTTGGAGCACGCTGATTGCGCCGCCGTGCAGAGCTGCCCCGCGGCGCATATGTTGCCGGGAGACCCGCACCGGCAGGCGCCCTCGGAGACCCACGTAGCGTTCGTGTTCTCGCACGCGGCGGGCGCGATGCCGCACGATTGCGCCGAGCTGGCGTTGCACAGCATGCCGCCGGCGGGGCAGGTGTCCTCGCCGCACACGCACTTCGTCGCGTTGACGACGGTGGTGCTCGCGGAGCACGGCGGCCAGGTGCACATGGATGCTGAGCCGGCGCAGCGCTGGCCCGCGACGCACTGGTTGGCAGGCATTTCCGGCGCGCTCCCGCAGTGGCAAATCGGCTGCGTGAGGATGGTGGAGTTGTTCGTGGCCGAGCAATCAGGCGCGACGCAGTCGGACGAGCCGGCGTGGCAGACCTCCGTCTGGAAGCAGAGCGTCTTGGAGGCCCCGCAGAAGCAATGCGGCACGGAGGATGCGTTGGTGCCCGACGCGCACTCGGGCACCGTGGCGCACTGGCCCGGGTTGGCGACGCCGCACGTCTGGCCCGCGCTGCACACCGGTGCGTCGTCCGGGTCCACTCCGGAGCCGCCGAGACACTTGCAGGGCGCCGTAGTCCTCACATCGTCACCCTCGCCGCCGCTGCACGGGAGGGGAACGTAAGCGACCTCGATGAGGGGGCCAGGGTAGCCCACCGCGCTGTAAGCGTCGAGCCTGTACTCTTGCGAGCCGACCAGAATGTTGAGGTCCTTGATTCGCAGCGGGTCGCGCGCCTGGCTACCGATCTCGATGGCGCTGATCATTCCGACGTCGTGTGCGGTGACGGTGACAACGTGCTCTGAGCCGTCTTCCAGGCCGGTGCTGGTCAGCAGGGCAAGCTCAGAGGCATTGCCGTTCACGCCGAAGAAGCGAATTCGGACGTTGTTCTTCGTGAACACGCCTCCGTCCTCGGTCGTCTCGAAGCGAAGGGTGTAGTTGATCATCATCGGCGCGTCGCACAGCAAGCCGCCCCACCCGTGCGGGCACTTGCACTCGAAGGGGTTGCCGTCGCCCGCGTGCGGCTGCCCAGGCCCCGGCGCGACCCAGTTGTCCGGCCGGTCGTGGCACGTACCGCCGTTGAGGCAGACGGTGCCCGCGCAGCCGTCCAGGCTGCCCTCGACCCGGTGGCAGAAGGTCCACGTGTCGGCGTTGGCCGACTTCAGGACCCCGTCGGGGTCGATGCACGGCTTCTGCTGCAGCAGGCACTTGAAGCGGTCGCCCTCCACCATGTCACACTTGTGCGGCGAGTCGAGCTCGGCGTTGTCTGCGAGGGCCGTCTGCGTCGTCAGCCCGTTGAAGAATGGAGTGTTGTCCGCGAGCGCCATCTGCGTCGCGCCGGATCCGAACGTCAGCAGAGCAGCGGCGACGGCGGTGAGCACGCCGACCGTGCTGCCGTCGGCGGTGCGGACGGTGTCGCCGACGGCAAAGAAGGAAGTGGCGTTGCCCCCGTCCACCGCCACCGTCTGCTGGTAGCCCGGGACGCCAGCGAGCCCCGCGTACGTGTGGAGAGCGAGATTCTGGTCGACTGCCACCTGGACGGGCCCGTCGGGGGGCACAACCGGGTCAGTGAAAAGCTCCGCGTTATCGGCGAGAGCCGCCAGCGTGCCGGAAAAGTAGACGCCGGCCTCGCGGCCCCACACGCCGTAGCCGCCGGCTTGTGCGCCACTAGGGAGAGTGTTGGTGGCGTTGCAAGCGCCCTCGCTCGTTACCGTCGCGCCGGTCGAGCAGGCAGACGAGCAGGCAGCGGCTGTGGCGCGGGAGGCGTCCGCGACCACGTTGGCGCCGCTCGAGGCCAGCACGCAGCGCGGGCCAAAGGTCAAGAGCGCGGCGGCGACGGCGGTCGGGACGCCCACGAGCGTCGTTCCCATCGGCAGCACGTTGGCACTCGCCAGCGTGATCACGATGTCCGTGGCGATGCCGTCGACTCCGCTCGCGGCGATCGTGAGCGTGTTCTGCACGACGTACCCGCTCCCCGCAGTGGTGACGGCAATGGCCGTGATGGCGTTGCTCGAGCACGTCAGCGAGAGGGCGACGTTGGCGCCGGCCTGGCTCGCGCCACCGGCGTCGACAATCTTTGCCGTCGGAATTGCAACGCTCCCGTTCGTGCAATTGTTGCTGGCGCAGCCCGCGGTGCAGCTGGCTCTTAGGTTCCCACCCACACCGCCCGCCGCGTCGTAACGGTACACGGGCTCGTTGACGGCGAAGAAGCCAGTAGCGTCTACGCTGTCGACGATCACCGCGCCGACGCCGACGGCGTACCCGCCGGACTTGTTGACGAGCACGCCGGAGCCGCCGAGGTAGATCTTGGTCGCCGTCACCGCCGTGGCCTTGCCAATGACGGTGCCGTCCGCCTTGAAAATGGTATCCCCGACGAAAAACTTGCTTGTCGCGTCGGCACCGGTGACCGTGATGACGCCGGCGCCCACGGCCGCGGCAGCCGCCGCAGTGACGCCCGAGGCCGCCACGGGGTCGTTCACTAATATTCCTGTCGAGCCGAATGTCAGTTTCGTCGCCGTGACGGCCGTGGCGACGCCGATGAGAGTGCCGTCCGCCTTGTAGACGGAGTCGCCA
>JACLAC010009032.1_pt1 | contig 26044 bp, 14 predicted proteins | sample 8027881 | NCBI WGS metagenome assembly JACLAC01 (sample SAMN15725517, study PRJNA655200) | protist metagenome | isolation source: fluorescence activated cell sorting (FACS) single amplified genomes of... | place: Spain: Blaines Bay Microbial Observatory, Mediterranean Sea | collected 2016-01-19 | reverse complement strand
GATACCATTGGTTTGGAGCGCCAACCAATACATCTTATCCCACCAACACCAACGTTTAATGACTACCAAAAAGAAAAAACAAATAATAATATTTCACTGCAATCAGATACTACCAAAACACCAATTTATTATAGTGGACCAACGATGAACAAAAATATAAAAGCTTACAAAGAGGATTTAACCTTTCAGAAACTTTCTGCTAGAAGTGGTGCAGCTGTTTTGCATTTTTCTAAGCTTACAAGTGACACGTGCACTATCGAGTGGGGTGAAAAACTCCCCGATGCGCCGACTCCAAAAATGCCATTATATTGGATCAATTTAAAATCATCAAAAACGAGACGAGAAAATATGCAGCGTCAACTTCAAGACCTGCAATGGATGAATACTACTATGATCCCGGCCTACAACGGAAAGATATATGGGTATGGATATTTAAAAAGTAAAGTTTTTGTACGTGGTTATGACATTGAAACTTTACCTTGCTTTCACCATAAGTGTAAATCAACTGAGGTTGCGTAAGTATTTATTCTATGTGATATGCATTCTACAACAGTTCTAATTGAATACTATCTTCTTCACCTCCTTCTCCGTCCTCTCCTTCTTTCACATATAGCACACTTTTGTCACACCTACTTGCTCTTCGCCAAGCATGGAACGATGGGCATGAACATGTTATTATTGCAGAAGATGACGTTGATTTCGTACTTTATGATGAAAATGTTTTGTTGGAAGTTATTAATAAATTACCTAAAAATTGGGGTTCTTTACAAATGTATACAGGTAACCCCGATCTTTTAGAACATTTATTTAAACATTTTCCGGCTACTGGATTTTCATCTCGAAGTAGATTTATACATCCATGGTCCCAAGCATGTGTTTTGTATAGTAGAGAGGGCATTAAAAACATTTTAAAGGTATTTGGTTTTAATGAGAGCTACAATTTTTCTTGGGTCAACAATAAGACAGCTGGTTTAGAAGCAGATGTGATTCTTCCACATTTATTAGGCGCCTCAGCATATCTATCTACACGCCCGTTTGCCAATGTACGTTTTGCACTGTCCACAATTGATCAAAACCACATGAAACCATTGCTGGCAGATTTAACAATTCAAAAATTTGCACACCTTATTAAAGGAAAAGGGTATGCTATGCGCTATGGCAACAAAAAAGAAATATTGAAGACAGCATCACATTTACAAATGTTGGCTCATGCTTACCATTCTGGTCTGGAGCGTGTAATTGTTGCTGATAACAAACTAAATGTTGATAGTGTGAACCTTCTAGCAATTGAAGAAGCTCTCAAGAAAGCTTGTGGTCATCGTAATAAATGTAATAGGGTAGTACAATTGTCGACACTTTTATCAGGTAATACCAACACCAATGCTATTCTTCTTCCTCGACCAAACAACAATATAGATTACAGTGCTCACGCTACAAATCTTTATGCTGTAGTTGGAAGAGATGCTTTAAGACAATTTGCCACGTTGTGGGAAGAAAAATCAAGGACCGTAAAAATTCCTTGTAATGTTACATTTGTCAAAGAATGGTTTATTTACAATTATTTACAGAAATCTTCGGTAGATTCATTGGCACCAATTTATGCACCTTCAGTTGCACGTGCAACAATAGCACCCCGGGCACTCGCCAACGATCACTTCATTAATGCATTGCTTACTCTCTCAAAATCAAACTTACGGCGACAATTGTATTCTTGTAGTGTTTGCCCCGCTGGATACTATGGAATTAAATCTAACTATAACCATGGAACATGTCTTCCGTGTGCTTCAGGAAGGTATAGTTTTGTCAGAGCATATCACTGCGTTGCCTGTGGAGCGGGAAAATATGCAGAAACTCCTATACGAAGCTCGCCTTCTTCAAATGAATGCAAAGTTTGCGAAAGAGGTCAATACTCTGCAGCAACTACTAATAATGATTATGGATGCCTCCTGTGTCCTAAAGGCAAAAAAGGCTCAGAGTCACAAAATGTTATTGATCATGATCAAGAAACAGATTGTCATGTATGTGATAGTGGAAAATACAATGAACAAGATGGCCAAACTCTTTGCAAATCGTGTCAAAAAGGTAAGATTCGAAAAAAGCTGTTACAATGAATGTTACATGTTTTATACTGTTTGTTTGTTTTATGCTACCTCAATAACTTTATGCGTTATGCTTTAACAAATAATAACATATTTTAATTTTTTGTTTCATTACTTTTTAACAGGGAAATATTTGCCTCATGCTGGTCATCCTGGAGGATCAGCATCAGATCATAACAACGCTCTAGACTGTATGGTATGCGAACAAAATGAATATACTGACCAAGATGCTTCAGCATCATGTAAAGTGTGTGATTCTGGTAAGTACACATCAGGTATTCAAGTACAGAATCACGATCAAAACATCGATTGTTTGAGTTGTCAAAAAGGTAAGGAATTCAATATAACATTTTGCTCTGACTGTGTACCAGGGAAATATCAACCAGATGATCAGGTCGCAGGTGTTGTTTGTAAATCATGTCCCCAGGGATTTTACGTTGCTCAACAAGCTAGTAGTGAGTGCGATTATTGTGAAGAAGGTACATATGCTGACAATGATGGTGAAACAAATTGTAAATTCTGTCCAGCAGGGTATTTTGTTGCTTCAGTGCCGTCAGTTAGAACTGGCTGTACAGGATGTGCATCAGGTCGGTATCGAAGCACGAATAATGCAATAGCTATAGAAAGTGATTGTCAAAGTTGCCCAGAAGGTTTTTTTCAATTTTCTCTAGCACAAAGCGAGTGTACTTCTTGTGAATCAGGTCAATATGCTGATAAAAAGGGTGAAAGTAATTGTAAAAGCTGTGCGGCTGGTTCTTCGTACAGAAACACAATAAGTCCTTGTATCCCGTGTGAAGTAGGCAAATATCAAGACTTAAATTCTGGTTATTCACAATTGTCTTGCAAACCCTGTCTTATTGGAAGTTACTCAACTGAAACTGGAACAGCAACATGTACCAAATGCGGTGAAGGGAAATATGGAAATCCAGGTGATCCAATAAAAAATTCCGCGGCTCATTGTCTTAACTGTCAAGATGGAAAGTATCAGAATCAGGTTGGAAAATTTACATGTAAAGATTGTCCTATAGGATTCTATATGCCATCATTTTTCAATGATCCTCGTACGAGGTGCCTAGCTTGTGAAGCGAGCGAACAGCCGGGCTCTCAAACTTGTGATGGTTGTGCTCCAGGTTTTGCTGGTCCAGATGTAACGAACTGCACCTCATGCAGTAATGGTAGTTACGCAGGTGGTGGGTTTAAGGGTTGTCTTTCGTGCCCAAAAGGTTATTTTAGTTATGTTGACAATTCCAATTCAGGTCCTTCATCCTGTATAGCATGCAAAATTGGTACATATAATACAAAGACAGAATCAACTACTATGGCAGACTGTATTGCATGTGGCAAAGGGAAGTACTCGAATACATTTGCTGCAACTAATGAAGAAACATGTATTGACTGTCCAGCAGGAATGTTTAATAAACAAACAAGTCAAGCATTTATTACTTCTTGTAAAGCATGTAGTCCAGGTTTTGTAAGTTCAATTGAAGGTAGAACTGATGATTGTGAAGCATGTGAAAGAGGAAAGTATAATTCACAATATAATGTTATTACATTATGTACTGTATGCCCTACAGGTTACTTTCAAAATGTTACTGGTGAAGCTCGTTGTAATATTTGTGTCATGGGGAAAAATTCACCAACAGAGCAAAGCTATGAATGTTTTGACTGTATTCCAGGAATGTATTCTGATGTTTCAGGATCTCTATCTTGTAAAGCATGTAATCCAGGGTATTATCAAAACATAGAAGGAAGCCGAGCTTGTTTTCAATGCAACAGAGGTAAATATCAACCTTCAAATATGCAAGAGCATTGTTTAGATTGTAACGAAGGATACTACCAGAATGAAATTGGAAAAACGCAATGTGATGCATGCAGCATAGGAAAGTATATGGATGAGAAAGGTCAAACTACATGCTACAGATGCCCCGCCGGCTACGCAGGCTTAATGTGCAAATCGTGTGTAGCAGGTAAGTATCGAAGACATTCTGACTCGGTTTCCTCGTGCAAGCCATGTTTACCAGGTTTGTATCAAAGTGAACAATCAAGAAGTTTTTGTGTTTCTTGCCAAATTGGTCAATTCACAAAAAACTTAAGTAGCACTAAGTGTATCGAATGTCAATCAGGACGTTTTGCAGACACAATGGGTCGTTTATCATGTGAATTGTGTGACGAAGGATCATACACACAATTCAATGGTGCGTCATTTTGTGTTGCATGTCCAGCAGGTTTTGCTGGTTCGAATTGTAAAGCATGTGTAGCAGGTAAGTATCGAGGTAATAGTGATCCAGTTGCATACTGTGAAAATTGTACTGAAGGTTACTATCAAAGTGAGAAAGGAAGAAGTACGTGTTTTGGGTGCACTCCTGGTATGTTTACTGGAAAGGTTGGCCAAGCATCATGCGAACCATGTCCTAAAGGTTTTGTTCAAAAATATCAATTTGGTAAAAAATGCGATCCAGTGCCTCCAGGAGCCATTGCGTTTGGAGGTACTGAATCGTTTGGAGGTACTGAATCAATAAGTGTTGCAAAAGGATGGTACATGACGAACTGTGAACATGGACAGTGTAGTAATTCTAAGCCATGTGCACCAGGCTCAAAATCTTTTTTAATTCCAAATGCATCGTGCGCATTATGTGATGCTGGGAAATCGAGCTATGAAGGTAAGATGCATATAAAACAACAATCAGAGATTCCATCTTTTATTCTACTCTTTTTTTATCGCTGGAAAAAAATTGTTTTACTGATATTGATTCCCCCCCCCCCGCTCTATTGAAACTGGTCTTTCAAGGATCGATCTCTTGTTACCCTTGTGAAGCTGGGAAGTATGCCAACAAAATCGGATCACCTAGGTGTTTAAATTGCAATGCCGTGTTAAGAGAGTATGCAGATAAGGAAGGCGCTATACAATGTAAAATTTGTCCAAATGGAAAAGTATCAATCACCTCTACGTGTACCGAAGTTGCTGAAAATCCAAATCTTCCTATTCCAAAAAATGTGTATGTTATTCGTAGTAATAACAACAATGACACTTCGTTGCAAGTATTTTGGGAACAAATTAATGTTGATAGTATTGAATTTCTTGGTTTCGACCTTGAATATAGTTCTACAACAGCATTTCTTGCGTCAGATACTAGAACGAAATTTATTGCTGATGTATCGACATTGCCTTCGACATTGCCTCGGAGTACCTTTGTTACAGTCTCCAACAAAATTCAACACTTTGTAACGTACTTTAGAATTCGAACCGTTGGTGTTAATTCTCACGATGTAGGAAAGTGGTCAGCTATTACTAAACCATGGCTATCCATAAATGACAAAGCCTGCTCTGGATCAAATGTCTACCTTAACTCAACTTCGTCAAATCCCTATGATTGGAGCTGTTCGGATTGCCCAGAAGGTGCATTCTGTTTTGGCTCTGTAACATGGTCAGATATTATTGCAAAGCGTGGATATTGGCGAGACCGTAATAATGACAGATTTTTTGCAAAATGTCTTATTTCTGAAGCGTGTTTAGGTGGATGTGTTGGTAACGAAAAAGAATGTCCAAAAGTAGAAGATAATCATACAACTGGATGCAACGAAATAGCAGGGTTTCAACGTGAATGTAGCCCAGAAGGTAGCTGTCGTCTTTGTTCCACTTGTCGTATTGGTTATTCAAAAAGTTTGGATGCATTGACTTGTAACAAATGTCCCACGTCATCAGAAGCATTAACCGAAGGATTGATGGCAATTATCGGGATTTTGTTTCTTCTTTTGCTTATTTTTGGTTTGTTAATATTTTTGAAAATAAAATCATCTACTAGCAGTGATCATGGGGCGAAAACCAAAGCTGTGCATTCCACAATCAAAAGAATTCTTCTAACACATATGCAAATTGTGTCACTTTGTTTTTCTTTGAGGGTACCTTGGCCCAGAATGATCGTCTTATTAATGAATGTATTTTCTTCGGTTTCATCAGTGTCTGAACATGTTATTTCTCTATCATGCTACATGAACTATGACGATGCTAACATTGTTGGGAGGAGCGCATCATTCCTCTATCTTCTAACTGGGTGTTTATTACTGGTACCTTTGTTGTTTGCATTCGTGCTTTATATATGGTGGTTAGTACTAGTTCCTATCCCATGCTGTAGTTGGATGTCTTGTGGACTGAGGAGAAAACTTGTTAAAAGTCGTGCTTGTTGTTGGGAAAAAACTGTTACAGTTTCTAGAACTAGGGTTGTTTTAGAGCGTAAAAACACATCTGGGGAACTTTCAGATCATTCGATTGAACCAGCACGTGATACTACTGTAAAAACAAGAGATATTTGGACCTACTCTGTGGTACTTTTTGTTTTTATAGTTTATCCATCATTAATTCGATTTGCTATGTCCAATTTAAATTGTCGATCAATTGATTCCCGAATTTATAAATTTCAAAATAACGTTAAAGTATATTTACAAGCAGATATGGAAGAAGTATGTTGGGAAGGCAGACATTTAAATGCGGCTATTTTAATAGCTATCCCTGGCATATTACTCTATGGTGTTGCAATGCCATTAGTTGTATTTTCAATTTTATGGCGTCAATCTGCCCTTCGTATTATGAATAAATATATATTTACGTTGGGCTTACTCTACAGTGGATATCGTAAGGACCGTTGGTGGTGGGAAAGTATTGTCCTCTTTCGTAAAATGTTTGTTATTATGGTAACAACATTTTTATTTGAGGATTCAATGCAACTTCATGTCATGATAATGATTCTTATGGTAGCCTTTGCTTTGCACCATATATATTTACCATTTCACGTAAATAAATGTAAGGATGGATTGGATGACGAAGAACAAAAAGGATTAGTAGGCCAGGTACATGGCTCAGAAACGAATATAACAGAAGATGGTCTTGCACTGCATCGTTTAGAAAGAAATAGTTTATTGTCATTATTAATGTTGCTATGGGCCGCAAATGTCTTTGTCCTCGCTGATAAACAATGTGATTCTTTGTTATGTGTTGGGGTATTAATAGTATGTCTATTAGCAAATATTGCATTTGTATTTCAAGCTCTAAAAATGTTCATTAAGTACTTTTTGAAGAGGACTAAATTGGTACATCATTTAAGCAAATTTAGAAAAAAGGCATCATCGTTCCTCGATCGAAAAATCGAGTTGTCAGAAATGAAAATTAATCCATTGGCTGATATGAAAGTAAATCCAGCAAATGAAACAAAAACATGTACTAGTACAATAAATGAAGAAACTACTGTGTACTTAGATTCTGAAAGTGGAAGAAATTATTCATATAATAATGTTACAGGCGAAACGATTTGGTTACCTGTAACAGATAAAGAAACTACCATTTATTTAGATTCTGAAACTGGGTAAAATATCGAATGTGGGTATAATACTTAAAACGATTATATAAATATAAATCCACCCATATACCGAAGGTATTATAATATTATAAAGAAGACTCTATGCATTAAATATTCATGTATGTAAATGTAAATGAACTAGACCCATCTTTTCCACCAATCATTTGACATACCCTCAAAATTATGTTTAATGGCTTCACTCGCTGCTTCGGTGATAATTTTTTCAAGAACATTATTCCAATTCCAGTGTTCTAATGTCCCACCAGCACCTATCAATTCAACGGGGATAATTGACGGGGGGATAAATGAATGGAGTTCAGTTGAATTTTTTATGAAGTACACACGGTCAGATATTTTTAATGGTAGGAGAGGTGCAATGAGAGTATTAAATACCCCACAGAAAACACTTCCAGCATTTATGATTAATATTTTTCGAAGTTTAATTGGAAATCTTGATATCCACATTTTAATACCATTGGATATATCAGCTGTACTAAATTTCCAAATATCCGAAAAATTTAAATTGCGAACATCAACAAGTAAAGTTACTAGCATATCTTCTAATATTTCAACATCTTCATCATCACATGTGGTTGTGTTAAGCAAGTCTTCCTTTTTTGGAGTTGCCTGCTCATTTGTTTGTTTCATTTTATCTTTATTATTAACAGAACGCTTTCTATCATGAGAAGTGATTTCGTCAATGAGTAGTGCACCCATTTTTTGATACAAAGATACAGTCATATTATCTTTGACATTAATAAGCGAGGGACGAAAAACAATAATTCTATTATTTTCACGACTTTTTCCACTAAGAATCCAATGCACTCCTGACTCCAATGCCTTTAACATAGACTTATCTGAACTGATAGAGATTTGATAACCCCAACCAACCGAAGAACGGAACGTTATAAAGTTTCCAAGTAAATTGAATGCTGAATCTATGTCTAAGTCCCTTGATATCAAACACCGCCGAAGAAATTGTTTGTTGTTGGATAAAAGAAAGTTAATAACGTTCTCTCTATCTTCAGTATCAAGATTTAGCTTTTTCAGATGGCAACATTTTTGAAAAAACATGTCAAATAGATCTTGTGCTAAAGACATACTTTTACAATGATAAGGGGGAGAACTGTTGGTAGTAGTAAGAGAGCTCATTTGAAATAGAATTTTAAAATTTTCTAGTAAATCAAGAAAAACACAACAGCGGCTAGCCACAAACTAATGACATTAATGATTGGTTTCACGTTTTCTGTTTCCGCACCATTTCATTTTACATTTCTTTATAGCATGTTTTACATAATTTCATAATGCTGTTATAGATGTTATTTTGTACTGTTTCCGAAGACATTCTTGAAAAATGTTATAACCACATTAATATACTAAATTAAAATTAAAATTTATATAAAATGTGTATATTTGTCGGGAGGATATTATTAGTCTAGATATATTGCTATTAATAATATATATAGTGTTGTTAAGTGTTGGTATATATTAAATATAGTAGAACCACAAAAAATATCTCTCTTCTCTCTTCCCTCCCCGCTCCGTTCATCATGAAGTTCAACCAAAAAACATTCGAGAAGTTGTTGTTCTATACGAGGTCGTACGTATGACAATATGCAGTTTTACTTCCTTATCAATGCATAGAATACGCAAAATGCAATCATCAAGCATCGGATACCTCGAATGCATGACATGAGTTACTTTCAATTACTTCGATATAAAAACACGATATCTCTGTCCTCCATAAAATACTGTCTACGCTACGAGTATATATATACAGTATATAATATATGTTTCAATATGTAGGTCCCCTACTATAATCGAGAAGATTCAGTATGGGAAAATGTTAGGCATATTATTCAGCATGGGGAATAAATGTTAGGCATAATCAGTATGGGGTCAAATGATCTAATTCGAAATACAGTATATAGATCATTTTGCGGTTACTATAAAACCACACTAACACAGGATTAGGATATCAGCAAATTTCATGGTAGGCTGACGACTAGTGAGAGTCATGGCGAAAGACAACCACTTACAATCGCTTTATGATTTCCCAACAGTCGTCATTGAAAGAGGTGATCAAAAAATTGTTTCAACATTTTTGATAGATGTTAAATCAAAAATCAATTTCAACCCAATTGATATTTCACAGGATGTACTTACATCAGTTTATGATTGGTTTTCATTGGCTTTAAATCGTCCTGCAAATGGTCCAGAAATTTATTCCGTAGCAAAACAATTGTATGTCAGTGGCAGATATTCAGAAAGTATTGCAGCTATCATGTTATTTCGTGGTCATTTAGACAACATAAGTGTTCATGGTGGCGGTTGTGGTGATTTAAATGTCACCCACTTGATGGCACATATATGTAAAAAGTTAGGTTATCATTATCAAGCATTAAAACTTATCACAGAAGTGTTTCGAAAAAGAGATGTAAACTCATTAACAAAAAGTGTTCGGTTGCTATCATTTTCATCTAAGAAGGTTGGTCGTCAAAAGAATGATTACAATTTTGAAGAATCATGGCAATTGTTGGTAGAATCTGCATGTATTGTCCATGAAGATAGTCAACCAAACAAAGACAATGAAGATGAAGTCAATGGCAATACTAGTACCAAAAATGCAACAGATAATATGTCGCTGGGAAAAAAATAGATCTTTCACGTGGATAAATGTATTTACCTACAAAAGAAATCAATAAATATGAACACTTTATAACATACATACTCGTAGGCGTCTAAGATATCCAAAACTGTTTGCTATATATTATGTTATAGTATAATGATTCTACATTACGTTTTTTGTGAAATTAATTATGAAAGTTAGTACTGTATCATAATTTCTAATAATATTTAATATAATAACATAATAACCATTAGGGCAGGGCTTATGTCTGGGGTACGAGTATTGGTATACGAACCTATGATATCTATATCTTTGATTTGATTTTATGAATCTTACTACAGTCTATCAGTTTTACAAGTACTTTAGAAAATGAATCTGTTGACTGTTACCAATCCACCAATATTCATTCCAGGTGTAACAAGTACATTTCTTTATAACAACATTTTCATCACCATATCTTTCTTAGTGTTTTGATCATCCGGTATATATTACTAAGTACACGCTCTCCTATTTATTATATTATAATGTAATATTGTATACTGTACACAGATAAACTTCTAAAACGCGTTTTTGGTTTTTTTCTCAAGTTTTTTACTCACAGTATATTTACAGACTTACAAAGGCCGTGTGTGGATGCGTGGAGGTGGCTGTGTCGTGTCGTTTGATCACACTTGTTGGAATGTTCCATTCTGCACAGTACTTAACTGTACGTCATTGTACCTGGTACTGTAGTGGCCGTGTTGGGCGACAAGCCAATATAATAGAGACTATATATATATAATAAAACACTGCCATTCCCTTCATTCATTTCATGGATCGGTTCATTCCCGCTGAGAAGTTTCAGGGTGCAAAACCCAGTTACAAGTTCCAAAAGGGCGAGAGAGGTATCGGCTACTATCTCGATGAAGCACCAGTTCTGAATGCCGAACCTGTCATGGTCACGGTTGAGGTACCAGAGGGTGCACAAGAAGGTGACATTTTAGAAATTCTGAATCCGATAACAAAAGAATGGATGAAAGTGACACTTCCTGAAGGAAGTATTGAAGGTTCACAAATTCAAATAAACGTAAATCCAAATGCCTTAACAGAATCTTTAAATGATTCCTCTGGTGTTACAACTAATACGGCTACAAGTGCGACGACAACTACTGAGTCTGAATCCGAAACAAAAGAGGTTCAACTTCAAATGCCCATCGGACATCAAGTTGGTTTAGGAGCTGCAGCAATTCAGACGGTCAACAATAGTATGTGTGTTCAGTGTGGTGGTACTGGCGTCACGCATCTGTTACCAACTGTTATACCGTATTTTAAAGAAATTATTGTTTGCAGTTTTAGATGCAATGATTGTGGTTGGGCAAATACAGAAACAATGGAAACAAGTACTGTTCAACCAAAAGGTTCCCGTATTGCATTTACTGCTTCTGTCAAAGGTGATCTTGACCGTCGAATTATTAAAAGTAAGCACGCAACCATTGAACTGAAAGAATTGGAGCTTACCATTCCAGCCATGACCCAAAGGGGTACAATGACAACAATTGAAGGGCTTTTACAGAAAACAATTGATCATTTAAGACAAGATCAAGATAGAAGAAGAGAAGAGCACCCAGAATTGGCATCGAAATTAGATGATTTTATTAGTACAATGGTATTATATGCTACTGGTTTAGTGCTACCCTTTACATTGGTATTAGACGACCCAACTGGCAATTCACATATTGAAAATCCCAATGCGCCAAACTGGGATCCCAATTTGAGAACATCACATTATATTCGTACAAAACCACAAAATATTATGATAGGTATGAAACATTTGAATGATATAAAAGAGAAAGAGGAAACTGATGGTAGTGATAATGGTAGTGGTGTTCGTGTTGAGAGTCAAGAAGGTAGTGAAAAGAAAATGGATGAAACAAAGATTCGGGACCAATCAAATTCAAAAAGAGAGGGTTGGATTGATTTTGATCGTGCTGGTGGTAGTGATGATAAAATTGCGGAAAAGAAATTAGCACAAATTCCAATGGATTGCCCTGCATGTTCGAAAGAGGGTGGTTTTATGAAATCATGTCAAACAAATATACCACACTTTAAAGATATTGTCATATTAGCTTTCAACTGTGATGAGTGTGGTTACCGAACGAATGAAATCAAAGCAGGTGGTGGTGTGCCACCTAAAGGACGTCGCTGGACATTGACAGTAAGTGGTACAAAACCGGAGGATATGCATCGTGATGTCTTGAAATCAAATACAGCAAAAGTGACAATAAAAGAATTAGGATTTGAAATGGAACCAGGATCACTGGGTGGTGTCTACACTACAACAGAAGGTAAGAGTATGATTTGCTGCTGTGCTATTTTTTGAGTATAAAAAGTGGTTGAGCTCACATTTTTCAATTTGGAAATTTCTTTTTTTGATTTTTTCTTTTTTTGATTTTTTCTTTTTTTGCTCTCTCTTTCAATTATAGGTTTGCTTGGCCAAATTCATGATAAATTAAAATCGTCAAATCCTTTTGCATATGGGGATGGCGCAACAGCAGATGTTAAAAACAAATTTCAGGCGTTTTTAAACAAGATTAATGAAATGAGATCAGGGTTACAACCCTTCACCATAGTCTTGGAAGACCCAATGGACCATAGTTTTATTTATTCGCCGGCTTCAGATGGATTTGAAGATGATGATCTAGTTTCTGAAAAATACGAAAGAACAAAAGAAGAAAATGATGACTTTGGCTTGACTGATATGATAACAGATGACTACAGTGAAGATGGTAAACTACCAAGTGAAGGAGAAAACAGGGACAATCAATAATGAAGAGTAATTGAAATATTTTGAATAAGAATACGTGTGCCTTCTTTTATGACGGTATTTGTATTTGTATGAACATAATTTTTTTTATTTATTATGGTGGTACGTGGTACAAATAAAATTTAAAATAGAAATGGGAATGAAAGAGACCAGAGAACTTCCGAGATACGTGTAGCTTAATAGTGCTGTATATTATCAGGAGAAGAAGAAGAAACTTTTTGCTTTTTCAAAAAAAAAATCGGTGTAAAATATTTTGCAAAAGCAATTTAGCGAAACAAAACTAGTGTGTAGAAATCTGACTCGATAAACTTTGAAGGTCTTGTGCATTTGTTGTGGTTGGTTCTTTACCAACTTTTCGGTCAACCCAAGCTTGTTGAACAATAAAAGGATCCTGCTGATCTTCTTGGCTAGCACCCAAAACTTGAAGAACTTCATCCATAATGTAGAGACTTCCGCAAATGATGATTGGTGGTGCTGTATCGTTGATGTTTTGAAATGTATTTCTTGACCGTTCGATTGCAAGAGATATACCCTGAGGTATTGAACTGTCATTCTGTCCGGGCTCCATAACAATGGCACCAGGAAGGTGGGAAGCCAAGGACTTGACTGGTGCAGCACGCGGGTGATTTGATTTCACCAATATAATATTTTCAGGTTTGTAACGTTTCAACACCTTCATACACTCTTCCAAATCTTTATCAACAGACATACCAATAATAATTTGAACGTTGTCCATAGATGCTAGCCCATACAAATTAACAAATCGATCAAAAAATTTAGTGAGTGCTTCAGGATTGTGTGCAACGTCCAGTACAAACGGAATATTACCAAAAGCTGTTACTTCTTGAAAGCGGCATGGTGGATTCAATGCCATCGCCTGCTTCATATCATGATCAGTAATTTGAATTTCACCATTCTCACGCAAGACGTTTATGACGGCACTTGCGATTTTTTCATTCTCTAGAACAAAATCACGAGCACCAAATGAATTTGTTGATACATTTGAAGGAACAGAAAGCGGTTCCACAAGATGGACTGGTCCAGCGCCAACACGATGGGCTAATTCAAGCAATGTATCAATTGTACGTTGATTTTCTATTGGACCAAGAACAACAGGGACATTTGGTTTAAATATTCCACCCTTTTCCACAGCAATCTCCTGTTCAGTACTTCCCAAGATTTTGGTGTGATCTTTTGATATTGATGTAATAACTGTAACAGAAGGTTTACAAATGTTGGTTGAATCTAATCTTCCACCCAAACCAGTTTCTAATACAACTGCTTGGGCCTTCATTTCGGCATAGTACAGTAATGATAGCGCTGTTGTTATTTCAAAAAAAGTGCCAGGTATTTTCTCGCGTTCAATGACATCCATGACAAGTGGCAATAACTGTTCGACCTGCTCTTCTGTAATGTAATCACCATTCACTTGCATTCTTTCACGAAAACAGGAAATGTGTGGTGAGACAAACAAGCCAGTACGCAAACCAGACTCTTGGAGGGCCCGTGCAACTTTCAGACACACTGAACCTTTGCCATTAGTACCTGCTACATGGACAACAGTGTTCACTTTGTCCAAAGGATTTTGAAGTCCTGCATGAAGGCGCTGAATGTTTTGAAGACCCATTTTAACACGCAAATATAAGTTTGCTGAATACAACTGACGAACTAAATCAACGTATTTGGTCATATTTTGAGATACTCGGTGTAAAGTGAGTTCAGTCAGCGAGTGATCTGGTAAAGTATGACTTCAAAATATTGGTTGCTTTAAAAACAGATTGTGTGCACAGCCATACAAACAAGACTTAAACTAACCATTAAACTTTGTCTCTCACCAACTCTTGCTAACTTAAAAACAATACCTTTTATTCCATGTTTACTATCTTCAGATGCCTTACTGAATTGCATACCTCGAAGAGATGCGTCAGGGTCTAACCAGCATGTGTGTGTGTAAGCAGCACTACCTATTAGCGTGTAGAAGATTCATAGAAGAGACATGAATTATAAGAACCAAAGGGGGAGATTGAAAAATAAAAGGGAAAAGGTGAGAAAACTCTAAACATTATACTCTTTAATTCCTATTGGTAGTAGTATGAAAGAAGAGACTTACAGATAATAAGTAACGTAATGTAGATCCAACTGGCAAAAGAGAAGATTGCACCGAGGGCCATTTCGTTTGTTCTCTGTACTATACACTGATTATACCAAGCAATGGAATGCTTGTATTTTAATTTTATTTATATAGAAATATATTTCAAAATTTAAATTTCATTGATTATAATTTTTGCCAAATTTCATTGAGGGGAGAGGGGAGCAACAGCAACACCAGTATATATATAGGAACTACTACATATAAAATTTGCCAAATTTGCCAAATTTTCATATTATCGATAGTACAGGTAGTACTGTTGGTTACATGAGATGGACATTTACACTTAGTCCAGATACTACTTTTACAGTAGCAAAAGATGTTACTGTTGTACAAGGATTAGCAACGGGTACATTGGAAGTAGCATTAAATTATAAAAATTACTCCTCTACGAGTACTTCAACTACTAGAATAAAACTGAATTTAAGGGTCAGCTAAGAGAAAAAATCTGGAACTCTTTTTTCAATTTACGAGGTATCTAAATCCTCTCATTTCCTCTCATTGAGCCAAATCCAAAATAACCGACATCGACAGGTCACCCAGAAAATAAAAAATAAAAAAGTTACAGCCCTTTTAATAAATTTTGTGAATTAATATGGTACATTTTATTTTCCTGAATTGAAGGGTCACGGTGTTTAACTAGTGCTCTCCCATACTGAAATTGGCAAAATAATTAACTGGTGACCTTCCCATACTGAAATAACTAACTAGTGCTCTCCCATACTGAATAGTTGTAGGATAGGTTGATAAGTAGCTGTGTATACTGGTATATAAGGATATATATATATATATATATATATATATAGTGTAAACCCTGGTAAACCAAGTAAACGAGGCGTATTTACAATGTTTCGTTATATATATATATATATATTAATTAATATATATACACACTCTCAAAGATCATACTTGGTAAAAAAGCCCTGAATTGTATTTTTATATAGGTGAATACGCCTACTGTCGTCAAAAATTATCGATAATAAAAACATAGATTATAATTTCTCTCTATGATATATAAAAACATATAAAAAGATATTTTATATACTCCAAGGCATCATACGCCGGGGGATGGGGTGTATATCAGATATACTATATTATTATTATTAGTCACACTGCATAAATTATAACCAATCTCCATTAACCTATTGTGTAAAACACCGATCTTTATACTTGAATTGAAATAAAAAAGGTTATGTCGTCTTTATCAGCACCTGCAGCAACAACAACAGGATCACTTCTCCCCCTTCCGCCAAATCATAAGTTCCATGGTTTTTTAACTCACACTTGGATGAAAGATGAGTTGGGACGACCAAATCACAATCGTGTAACTAAGGTATTTGAGGGTCTCAAAAGATTAGGACTCAGCAATTGGTTTGATGGTGAAAAGATGCAAGACGATGTCATGATGCAAATGATTAATGGCATTGATCAGTCGGCGTGCATCGTTGTATTTATAACGAAAAAATACATTGAAAAAGTTGGTTCTGGTAATCGTTCTGACAACTGCTTCAAAGAGTTTGATTTTGCCTACCGTAAAAAGCCAGATTGTATGATTGCGGTACCAATGGAACCTTGCTGCCTAAATCCAGGTGATTGGAGTGGTCCTGTCAGCATGGCTCTTGGTGGGATGTTGTACGAAGCAAATTTTGCAAACGATGATGGCACATTTGATGAAAATGTAAAAAAATTATATCAACAAATTTTGCGTAAATCTGGACTCGCTGTTTCATCGCCTTCAAAGGTTGGTGATGCCGAATTGCGTACAAGAATTGAAAAAGAAATGCGTCAAAAGTTGGAACAGGAAATGAAAGCAGAGGTGATTAGAAAAATGAATATAATGAGGGTACAAATTGAACAAGAGATGGAACAAAAGGTTCATGATAAAGATCAAGAAATTCAAAAAGAAAGAAACCAACTAAAAAAATTAAAACTTGCAATGGAATCAAAATTGAAGAACATCCAAGCCGGTGCAAGTACAGCTGAAACAACCAGTCTTCAAAATCAGCTAAGGAAAGCACAGACAGAAATTGATACGTTGACTCAGCATGTTGATTTATTGACAGAAACATTGGGCGCAACTAAGAATCTCTTACATTGCAAAACGCAAGAAGTTAGTGAATGTGAATATCAATGGGCTGTAGCAAAGGCAAAATTGGCACAATGTGAAAGTGATCAAATGGAACACGAAGCAGACGTTGTCCATGTCCTGGAACCAATTGTTAGTCAAATTAAACGAATGGTAAGTCTATTAAGATTCTTTTTGGTTCGTTTTGAAGTTGTTGTTTTACCCGTTCTTGTCACTTCTTAATCTGTCTTCATATTTGTTTTTAGATGGACTCAAACTTAACATATAAACTAAGCAATCGTCTTGATGAAATACAACGAAAGCGTTTTGAAGGTTTGTAATTAATAATATGAACATGTAAATGAATGTAGTCACAACATCATTGTCGCGCCCCCTTTTTCAAGCAAAATTGAAACATATCCTACATGTAGCAAAAATAAATATGTAAAGAGATTAGTTAACTAGATAGTATCATTAAAAGAGAGATTTTATACAGTTGCACATGTATTTCAAAAATACAAATTATTTGCATTTTCTGCTTGTGTTGTTGTGCATTGCAATACATGAATGTATGCATGAATGTGTATCACATTCATTGATGTATACCTGGTATACGGTATACCAAGTATACCAATGAAACACACATTTTAGCAAGTGGTGGCCTATTCGGAAATTTTGTACACCATCTTTTTCTGCATCAAATTACTATTTCCCTAGTGTTGAATTTTATTTTGCCAGTGTTGAATTTTTTATTTTGCCAGTGTTTTATGATGTTTCTAATTTATAGTGGTTGTACAGCAGTATTTGTTATTATTTAACTGTGTTATAATTTTTTATAAGTTGTATTATGTTATTATTTTTTTAATATTTATAGTAGTTGTACAGTATTTGTAATATTGCATTTTCTAGTTTAGCTTCTGATATGATAATGATAAAATCCCGATTAGTATTAGTATTAGTATGAACTAGTGACAAATTTATAATGCAAAAATGAGATTGTTCGGTAGCAAGTGATAGTAGAATTTGTAGGAAGTGGCAGAAAATTGACGTTATTGTTGGTACATGTGTGTATATAGTCCAAAGGAGGCTATGCATTTGTAAAGTTCCTGTATAGCACGAAAAAAATTCGGCTATATATGTTACATGTTATAATTTATGTTATTATGAATGCATGATTTTTGTCTGTTTAAATGTCCTTTATGAATGTTTTATAAAATAAGGTATGTATGCACAGTGGCATTCAACATCGCTGTATACACATAAATGCTCACCGCGTTGTGGGTAATAAAGAAACCGAAGAAAGAGATCGCTCTTTAAACACTATTTTAATAATCATTGTATCCCTCGCTTTCACCAACTTTCACAACCCGCCAAACAAAACAGCACCGATCACCACCACCAACAGAAATTACTCTAGATTTGTCACAAGTGAATGAACAATTTGTAACATGTGCTGAGTGACCTCGATGTACCATTGATGGGGCACCAAAAGACATACAAGGTGAATTAAACAAATGAATTTTTCCAAAATCATCTGCTGCTACACCTAAGCCTTCATTGTTCCAAAATTCTACTGCGTTTATATCAGTCAAATCACTGCTATATGGCCATATTCCTTTTGTCATCCAAGATAATGGACAGGAATTTGGACGGTACTTCATATTTTTTGTTTTGTCGAGACGTGGTTCTCTTTTCCCTGTTTTCACCTCCCAAAATAAAATTTCACCCGCACCATCATTACTCATAATATATTTATCATCCATTGAAATACTTATATCCGTGACAAAACTTGAATGACCTCGGCATCTATATCTTAAACCCAACCTTGATCCTCTTGCCTCGCAAATGTAAATATAATTATCATTTGATGCCAGCCTAAAACATATTGTTGGTAATGTAATAGAAACTCATTAGTTCACATTTTTTTAAAAAATAATAGTAAAGGTGGAGAAATACAAACAAATACAAAGGACTTACACTAATGTTTTGCCATCATTTGAGTAGCATAAATCAGAAATTTGTTCTTTTGCTACTTTAAATGTACTTAAATGTCTTAAGCTTGTCCCATCCAAAATGACAACTTTCCCGGTATGTTTGCTTGTTTTACCAACTTTTCGGCTACCAAGTCTACCACCACATCCACACGCTAAAAATGTTCCATCTGTGGTATAGGCTAAACAGCGGCTCATGTCTGGTAATACTCCAGATTTAGCAATTGCCACGCATTCTTGGCCACCAATATTCCACATACGACAAGTTTTGTCATCCCCACTTGTAACAAAAATATCAGGATTAGTTGGGTGGCACACTAAGCCCCATAGTTCACCAAAATGATGCCCTGTAATGATAGGTTTATTATTTAATCTTTTACCGTTATGCAAACTGATTTCTAACACATCACCACCACGTGTACCAACCAATGCTTTACAGGCAGCATCATCTAGCATGCCTAAAACACTCAATGATTGCACGGAAGGAATTTGTGCTGGAAATTTAAACTCGTTAACTTTTGTTATTTCATCACTAGAACAGTCCCAAACTCTAATTCTACCGTCGCTTCCACCACTAACTATATGCTTGCCACCTAGTACCACTTCGACACAATTTACTTTTCCATCACCGTGTGCATTTTTAATACTCCCGGATCCAAAAGGTAGCATTTTTTTTGTTTTTTTCGACGTTGCTGAAAACACACATAAATGACCCAAACTGGTGGCAGCAATGCATCTTCCATTTCCATCAAAAACTGTATCCAATACAGATAACTTTTCAATTCCACCAAAAGTTCCATTCACATCATCCAAACCACGATTTGTTTGAGTCCAAAATGTTATATGATTATGACCACACGAAACTAAGACATTATCATCATCTGGATGAAAAGCTAAACCAAACACCTTGTCTCCACCCGTACGCATACGTGTAAGTTGATCACCACTTTGCCAATCGTGAAGAGCAAGTGAATTTTGATCGTCTATACCAATAGAGGCCAAAATTGATCCACTCGGTGAAAAGGCAATGCGGCAAATACCCCTTTTATGGCAATCTTGAATGGTTGAAATAATTTCCATTGTATTGGACTTCCAAACAATAATTTTTGGATTACGACCAATTTCTCCTGTCGCTACGTAAGAAAATCTATTTGACTGGTGAGTTAAAGCTATGCTAAGTATATCATCAGTATGTTCACCCATATATCTTTGTTTCCCTGTTTTTGGGTCAACACATATTCCTAAAGCAGCCGCAATGTAAACCATGGTACCATCTGCAGCATAGTACAAGTTATTACGTACGTCTTGGCCTCGAAATCCGTGTACATGTTCAAGGTAGAGTTTACTACCTATAGGATCTCTCGAAAGGTCTGTGGCGGAACTAGGAACACCTTTGGTAGCAACTGTATTCCATGCCTTCCTTTCCATACGGTGCTTTTTCTTTTTCTTGGGAACATGTAGCATACCAAATATATCACCAATTCCATCATTTGCTTCTCCGCTGCCCTTTGCACTGTATTGAGTTTCGGACATCATTTCGTGGTATTTATTAGATCTTTCCGAAACAATGCCTTCTCGGTCAATATGTTCATCACCAGTGATGTTGGAACCATCATTGCCTTTACTGGTCCTATTACTACCGCTTTTGTTGCTGCTGTTGTAACCGCTACTTTTACTTCCACCACTAGCCTCGGATAATTTGTTTTCGTTTTTTATTTTCCGGCGACGATGAGATTCACGTTCCGTACAATCTTGATACCAATATATACCATCTGAATCACGTTTTGTATTGGCGTGGCGACGACGTCTCTGGCCTTTCTTTCTTCTTGTTGGTGAACGGCTATGCCTACCACGAGACCTTGGTGAGCGGCTTCTTCTTGCACGGTAAGACATGAGTGTTTTGTGAAAATGGGTTTCGTGGAAGTCAAATGCTGTTCAGGATTTAACAAACTATTTTACTACAAGAAATAATATCGTGGTATGACTAACATTGCTTCGTACGCGTTTATATTGTATACAGTTTGTATTGCATTATTATGAAAGAAACTTAACTTTTGGTGACCTCAAACCTCTATATATATATATAGCTATCATAGGCCTATTTTACACATTATATTGATACCGGTCCGGTCCGGTACACACAGCACAGTGGTGAAACGAAAATAAATGAAAGAACACACACAAAGCCAGAGCAGAGCAGAAATATTTACGAGATACGCGACGCGCGTAGGAACTACGAGTACTAGGAAGTACTAGGAACTAGTTCCTACCTCGTAGTACAGCAGTACTCGTACAGTAGGAACTACGAGTAGTTCCTAACAAGGTAGGTAATATCCAACCCCCAACTAATTTTGACAAAAATAATAAATAAACCATTTCAACCAGTTTTTTTGATTTTCAGTATTTATAAGCTTAAAGTACCAAAATGATCAAATGATATGATAGGAAAAAACCAATCCTTTAAGCTTACAAAACTGAAAAATGGTTTATTTTCAAAATTAGGTACTAGTTCCTATATACTGCTGTATATATATATATATATATAGACATATATATAGACTTTTATAGTACCGTGGTATTAATAATAGTGGAACACAAAATAGTTGACACTTGCTAAATCTGGGTGGGAAGGGGAAAGGGGTTTCCTCTTTTATAATACACCATACCAATATATATATTACATTTGATCGAAAAACAGATCGAAGAGGAGCCAAAGGACCAAATAACCTTGGGACCGACGTATATTTCAAGAAACGGTCGCAGTGATGGGAAATACACCCAGTTTGAAATCTTCTTTAAACGGCATTGATTCGTTAAAAACAACAGATATATCGTTTGATGGTATTGGTTGTGATGATCCGGAGGTCGGTTATACTGCAAATGATTGTGATAAATTGATTGAAGAACTTTTCAAAGACAGCAAGACAGTTGACCCTTCAAGTTTATCTTTTGACATATTTGAAATTCTACTAAAAAACGAGTTTGTAAACGATGGGGAAATTTCGACATTAAAACTAAAAATGTGTTTAGTTCTTTGCTCAGATGGCAACTCTGATGAAAAGCTAAAACTAATATTTGACATTTTTGATTTTGAAGGTGTGGGCCAATTACAAGGTTATGTTATGGAAATCCTTTTAGGGACATTTTTTGAAACAGTTGCCAGCATTTCGAAAGAGGGGGACGATATTAGAGAGCCATCAACAGACGCTATAAAAGCAAAATTAGAAAGCTTCAATATCTTTGAGAAGTCTAGTGTGGATTTTGATTTGTTTCAAACTGTCTTTGGTGAGCCACAGATGCTGGAATCAGCACCAATAAAAAATATTTTTCGAATGTTTGGTAGTACAAGCACGATCTAGTAAAAGTATAACCTGTTAACTTGTTAACCTGTTAACCTGCATATTTGCATTAAACAATAGAGTACATTAATACATACATCACTAATACATACATTCATGAAACTTCACTTGTAAAAATGTTAAAAAGTAGCGATTTTTCCTTCAAAAAAAAAGCTAATCTCCACCCCCACGATTGTTTCCACCATGTTTATTGTTTCCACCATGTTTATTGTTTCCACCATGTTTATTGTTTCCACCATGTTTATTGCCACCACTTTTATCATCGCCGCGTTTATCGAGACAGCGTTTACCACGATTACGTTTACCACGATTACGTTTACCACCACTATTATAATCACCACGATTATTCCCACCATGATTATTCCCACCACGATTATTCCCACCACGATTATTCCCACCACGATTATTCCCACCACGATTATTTCCACTACGATTATTCCCACCACAATTATCGTCACTACGATAATTATTACCACGATTATCGCCACCACGTTTCCTACCACCACGTGATTTACCACCACTTTTAGTGTGTGTGTAATATGTATTATCAACAATATTAAGAACAGTGTCTACAGCTTTTGTGGTGCACCTTTGCATGAGCGACAATGTTCCTTCAGAATCATCTTTTCTTCCCTCTGATTTCCACACTAATAAAGCAACAGCACCGTGTAAACACCCTCTTAATGTATCCGTTATCTCCACCAAATCAGAGTTGATTCGAAATTCTAAATTGGCATCAATGCTCATAACAGTGGTCTTTATCTTGTTCTCTTCCTCTTCAGTTTCCCCTTCATCACTCTTCTGTTTCGTAGCATCTCCTCCCACTTCATCGTCAGAACCAACGACATCATCCTTATTTGATGTTGCTTCCACTGCTGATCCAGCCCCAAACAACACACTAAATGGACTAATGACACTTGCATCTCTTACTAATTCAGATCGCTGACCTTTTAACATTTCACCATATGTTATCCATCTGGATAACCCTTGGCTATCTGAATCAAGTTTATTCAATATACCCCCATTCATAGAGGGGATACTACTACCATTTAAGCGACATTTTCTTTGACCGGGTGCATCAAAATTTTTTACGCCCTTTCGACGTCTCATAATATTAGGATACAATCCACATGAAAGAACGGTTGTAATTGATGATAAACTTTTTGAATGCCTATTTGCATATTCCCAAGTTGCACCACCTGTGCGTGTTGAAGCAACACCAACTAAATGTAAACGTTGTAGTTCTGATAATACTTGCTGTCGCATGCCCTTTACCATTCTCATTGTTGAATGAGATAAAAAATTTCGATTGCAATAACCATAAATTTGTGAATCGTTTGTTAATTTTATATATCCGTTGACAGCATTTAATACAGCTATATGGTCACTATTTGATAATTCAGATAGTAATATTCGTGCATTGTCAAATTTCTTTTTGGCATGTTTATCCAAAGGTATTGTAAATGGATCACCTAAAATGACAAAGGGGTGAAGGAAATGTTTAGAAGGGGTAGGTTATTGATGTGTACTAATACATGACAAAAGCAAAATAGAAATAAACAGACATACGATATCCTAATGCACAACAAATCGACAAAATCGGGTCCAAACAGCCAAACACAATAGACAATATTAGTGTTCGACCAAATCTGGGCTCCATTGGAATTCTTGCCAACTGCAATCCTAACCTTGTTAAGCGTTCATCTTTATCCAACGCCCCGATTCTTTTCAATGATAGTATAGCATTTCTAACGGCCATTTTGGACGGAGCTTCAGGTGCTAAATCTAAGAATTCATTAATTGACAATTTCTGCAGGGGATTTAAATTTGTAGTGCTTTCATTGTTACTACTACTATTTGTTTTTGTTTCACCATTTTCATTGATGCTTTCTTCTATTTCATCATGGATCAATAATTTAATCTGTAGGCATAGTTCTTCCAATGGCGTGCGTAATAGTTCTGGTGTTGCGAAATCCATACAGCTATTATGACGCGATTTTGACATGAGTGTAAAACAAACACCGGGTCTGACACGTCCAGCTCGTCCAGCTCTTTGTTTTGCACTACTTTTGGGTACCCACACAGTTTGAAGAGATGACATTTGAGTAAATGGATCGTATTCTTTTGATTTATATTTACCGCTATCAATAACAACAACAATATCATCAATTGTAATGGAAGTTTCGGCAATATTGGTAGCTAATACAATTTTTCTGCAATTTGGTGATACTCTTTTAAATACTTGACGTTGTGCGGATGATGCAATACCACCATGTAATGGTAAAATTTTATACTTCGATGTATTTGAAAATATTGGGTGTATCACCATCATGTCCAAAAGACCTGAAATATCACCCCAACCAGGTAAAAAAACTAAAATCCCGCCTAAACAAGTGTTTCCATCCCTTTCAAAAGTTGTGTTTAAAATTGATGATGTTGTATCGTTGTTGCTACTTGGATTACAAATATGTTCAAGAAGTTTCAATATTAATTGTGTATCGACACCATCCTCCTCTGTACCATTCAAATATTCAGCCATAACTTCATCAATTGGTCGCCCGTCATGAACATTGCCGGATAAACCATCTTTCATACGACCTTCAGCAATTGCCATCATTGCAGCTGCCAACTCATCTCCATTGTCTTTTACTTCGCCACCATTTGTTGTGGCAGTAGTGTTTGTAGTTAACTCGGACCCAGGTGTCCAAGCAGATATTGCAGCCATTGCTGCGGCAATGCTAGCATCCATTTCGTCAGCAGACTCATCTTGCAATGAAAAACTCAGTTCGTCTTCGTTCACAACATTTGAACTTTCTTCCTTTGTCATACTTTCTAATTGTTCAGGTAAAACAATACTGTGCTGATCATTCTTATGATTTTCTAATTTAACTTTGCCATAAAATCTTGTTCTAGTCAAGACATCCTCTAAAAAATATTGCTGGACTGGAAAAGTACGACCAGCAATTCCAAGTGTCTCCACTCCTGTCTTCTCAAAATATTCTTGAAATAGCTTGGCTTGCATTGTAGCAGACATTAATATTAATTTTAAATCTGTTCGTTTTTTTAACAAACGGCGCAATATAATTAATAAAAAATCAGAATTCCTATCCCGTTCATGAACCTCATCAATGACCACATGAGTGACATCACTTAACAATGGATCACCAGCAATCATTCGCAGCATAACTCCAGTTGTGCAGAACAGTAGTTCTGTTTTGGCACTCCTCTTGTTTTCTAATCTCACAGTGTATCCAACCTCGTTTCCAACACTGCAACCACGCTCGCTACTTACACGATCTGCTAGACCAATTGCACTGATCCTCCTTGGTTGCGTGACGATGATGTTACAATTTTCACCTTCAGGAATGCTATCCATAATAAATTGCGGTATTTGAGTTGATTTACCACAACCTGTTTCACCAAATACAATAAGAACAGGTTGACGACGTAAACAAGCTACAACACGTTTTCGAAATTCCCAAGCAGGTAGATTCAAACGCTGTTTGTATAATGGTGATTTTTCCGGATCCAGTGGTGTATGTTGACAGTTTGAATTTGATGCACCATAATTGTTATTGCCGCTTCGTTTGTGTTTATC
>JACLAC010018339.1_pt1 | contig 26088 bp, 23 predicted proteins | sample 8027881 | NCBI WGS metagenome assembly JACLAC01 (sample SAMN15725517, study PRJNA655200) | protist metagenome | isolation source: fluorescence activated cell sorting (FACS) single amplified genomes of... | place: Spain: Blaines Bay Microbial Observatory, Mediterranean Sea | collected 2016-01-19 | reverse complement strand
ATATCAAATGAATTTACCATAAAGTAGGAGCAAATGATGAACTTAAACGATTACTTATTAACAGATTCCCAACTTCAGTTTTATATCGAAAACGGGTACATTAGCCTCAAAAGTAGTCGTCCCGCTCAACTACATCAGCAAATTCTTGAAAAAATGGAAACGGTATTTGAGAAGGAAGGTAATCCGGGTAATAATATGGTACCTCGAATTCCTGAAATTCAGGAAGTCTTAACCGATCCTGTAATCGACGGAGCACTAACTAGTATTGTGGGGCCAAATTATTATGCTCATCCACACAGACATCCACATTTCAATGCGCCTGGTAGTAGTGGACAAAACCTGCACAAAGATTCATGGTCAAAGCGGCGACATCATACTCGTTGGGCAATGGCTTTTTACTACCCACAGGATACACCAATCGAACAAGGTCCAACTGGTATTACACCTGGCAGTCATTATTTGAATCATGGCCCAGGCGTGACAGATGAGATCGCATTAGATGGTATCGCAGGAACTGTGGTTATCGTACACTATGACCTGTGGCATCGTGCAATGCCGAATCTAACTAACCGAAAAAGATTCATGTTAAAATTTTTATTTGCTCGAATGGAAGAACCGAAAGAAATTCAAAACAGTAATTGGCAAGTTAGTGATCCACTACATCGTGCAATGTGGCGATGGCACACTGGTGGCTCAGCACAAATTGAATCGAATGCAAGCGAAATATCAGTTCAAGATCTGGCACAATCAGATGAGGCTTTAGCTATTCGATCAGCATATCAGCTCGGTGAAAAAGGAGAATCTAGTATCTCTGACTTAATTTGTGCAATGACTGGACCTAGCGAAGGTCTGCGACAGAACGCCAGTTATGGTTTAGCTGCCATGGGAGCATTAGCGGTCGAACCTCTTGCAAAATTAATGGATCATAATGATGAATCTGTTCGAGTTTCTGCTATTGATACCCTAGGGGACCTTGGCCTCGAATCAACTAATGTTTTAAATCAAATAATTTCGGTTGCTGGCGACGATAATCCAACGATTCGACGTGCAAGTATTGATGCTCTTGGCCTAGTTAGTCAAAAATCTGCTAAGGCAGTGCCAGCACTTGCGGCAGCATTACAAGATAAAGACGAATGGGTAAAACGTAATGCTTCCCTAGCCTTATCCCGATTGGGTCCGTTGGCTAAGTCAGCTACCAGCGAATTAGGAAAAGCCCTCCAAGATGAAAATCGGTATGTCAGGGCTAATGCCTTAGAATCGCTGAAACGTATTGGTACTGAGCAATCAGAAACAATTATGTTTGACTTTTTGTGGAGAGCTCGATGGTGTTCATCGACAACATCGCAAAGTACATTCTAAAAATCTTTGATGAACGTTTTCACTCCGAATACTTTCCAAATTGCCAATCGGCGTCTTTCAGAAAAAATGTTGATTTCGGCAATAGATGCCATTCGACAAGATGGTTATGCTATTATCGAGAATATTGTCAACTGTGAAGATCTAAGTCAAATTAGTGAACAAATGGATAAAGATTCAGCCATTTTAATGAAAGAAAAACGTTGGGGAGGAGCAGGAAGAATTCCTGGACATCTACAACAAGGCCCCCCTCTTCACCCACCTTATGTTGTTGAGGATGTTGTAGCTAACCCCTTTGTAATTCAGATAACCAAGTCCTTATTGGGTAGCCAAGCATTCAACGGTTTTTATAGTGGCAATACTAATTGTCCCGATAGTCAAATTCAACCACTACATCGAGACGGGCCAATCCTATGGACTAATATGAGTAAACCTCATCCAACAGCGTCTATTGTAGTTAATATTTCGCCCGGAGATACCAACGAAGAAAATGGTAGCATAGAGTTATGGCCAGGAACTCATCTAGATACCACTCGAGAATTAACTAACATAGTAGAGAATCTCAGAAACGATATTTGTCCGCCAATACGAGGTAATGTCAAAAAGGGAGGAGTCCTAATTCGCGATGTACGTCTTTGGCACCGAGGAGTAACCAATCATACTAACCGCCCACGACATATGATCGCCTGTGTATACAATATCAAATGGTTAGCGCGTGAACGGAAATTGTATTACCAGACAGGCTGCGAGTCAGTTTTTGTAAACCCTGACTTGGATCACAATGCTGTTTTTATTGACCAAAAAATTGATTATCTGACTAACCCGTTTGCACACCAATAGATTATCTTGCTCAGCAATTGTCAATGTATTATTCGATAACTATTGTGGATCGGTGTATCCCTAATATAGTGTAATGAGTTCCATCGATCAATTCTCTAGTCGGAGCCTCATTTTAGCTATTTATCTGCCAACTTTTTTGCTAGCCTTTGGCCACGGCGTTGTTAATCCAACTCTTAGCCTCTATATCAAGTCATTCGATTTGTCGTATTCCATGACGATGTTTGTTATTGCAACAGCTGTTTTAGGTAATATTCCAGCTGGATTATTAGTAGGTAGAATTGGTTATAAGCGATCCATGGTGCTTGGAACCGTGATACTCTCGGCGTCAAGTATCGGTATTGGTTTAGCGACTACAATTTACCATTTGGTGTTTTTGCAACTCTTCAGTGGTATAGGTGCTGCTTTATGGTCACTATCGCGGCATGCCTTTATGACCGAAAGAATTCCGATTACCAGTCGAGGTCGATCGTTAGCTATTTTTGGTGGAGTTAATCGAATTGCTTCTTTCTTAGGACAAATAGTAGTAATTTTTCTGGGTGAAAATTTAAGATTACCTTTCTTTGTTTATGCAGCCACTGCAATATGTACGAGTACGATATGTTACATTTTTGTTGAAGACTATTTCACAAAACCAGTAGCAATTGATTGGTCTTCCCAAAGTTTGAAAAATATATGGGGGAACCAATGGAATTTGATAAAGACCAATTTTACTATTTTAATTACTGCTGGTTTCGCGCAGATTTGCATTCAGACTATTCGTAGAGGCCGGACTTTGCTCGTACCACTTTTTGCTAATGATATAGTTGGGTTAGCGCCTAAGCTTGTCCGGAAGGTTGTTGCGGTTTCATCCGCCGTTGATATGTTGATGTTTCCTGTCGCTGGTACCCTGATGGATAAATATGGTCGTAAATCATCGATGATCCCTGGTTTTAGTATATTTGCTACCGGTATATTGGCAATGGCATTTACCCAAAACTTCTGGCCGTTATTGCTCTCAACGATTTTTATGGGGATCGGTAATGGTCTTTGCTCGGGAACTATGATGACTTTGGGTGCAGATTTGGCTCCCGCCGACAATGTAAATGGTTTTTTGAGTTGGTGGAGAGTGACGGGGGATATCGGGGGAAATGTAGGGCCGCTTCTGGTTGGTGGACTCGCTGATTTGTGGCATCTACGAACATCAATTGTATTTTTATCTATTATCGGATATTTAGCCGTGCTGATTTTTTGGCGATTAGTACCAGAGACTTTACCTCGCCATTCTGATAACAGATTATAGAGCTGAGTGGATATTTTGTTGTGTTATAATACGACGAGTAATTGATCCATATATGAGAATGAAAAATTATGCACGGTGCTTTTATTAACGGCAACTATTGGGTTGTACGAATCGTGATATCCGATAATTCATCTTTTACACAAGCGTCCCATTAGTCGTGCTGGAAATATACAACCTAGTTAAAAAAAGTCTAAGAGAATGAGAATGGTTTCATAATTTCAACGTAATCTGAAGATACAAACTAATACTAGTATAAGACTAAACTGATTACATAAAGGGTTAAAAATTGAAGATAAATCAATTAAAAGGAAAATCCGTTGGTATAGCAGTTTCCGGTGGACTAGACAGTTGTACAATTACTCGATGGTTAGTTGACCATGGGGTTGATGTATTCTGCTTTACCGCCGATTTAGGACAACCCGATGAGAAAGATATGAACGAAATACGGAATCGGATGTTGGTCTGTGGAGCTCTCGACTCAACTGTGGTGGTCGCTGTTGACCAATTGGCTGAGGCGGGATTACAATTGATTCAAGCACAAGCAACCTACGAAGGTGGATATTGGAATACGACTGGAATTGCTCGGCATATCACCGTTGCAGTCCTATTAGAATCGATGAAGAAACGTGGGATAACGATCCTATCACATGGGTCCACTGGTAGAGGAAATGATCAAGTTCGTTTTCAGCTAGCTACTAACATGATAGAACCCGATTTTGAGGTATATGCACCTTGGCGCGATGAAGCTTTTTTAGAGCAATTTGGCGGTCGAAAAGAAATGATCGACTTCTGTAACCGAAACAATATACCTATTACTGCAACGTATGAGAAACCATATTCGACCGATGCTAACTTATTGGGATTAACTCACGAGGCAGGTAAATTGGAATCCCTGCAGACCCCAGCCAATTTCATCACACCAGAGATGGGAAATCACCCTAAAGATGCACCGGATAAAGCTGAGCATATGACCGTCCGATTTGAGAAAGGTAGGCCTACCGAAATCAATGGGAAGTTGTGTTCTTTAGTAGAGGCTTTTGAGTTGACTAATGAAATTGGTGGTCGAAACGGTGTGGGAATTGGTATTCACGTGGTGGAAAATCGTTTTGTAGGTATTAAAAGCCGTGGAGTTTACGAGTCTCCAGGAATGGAGTTACTCGGTCAATGCTACGAATATCTTTTACAGCTGATTCTAGATCGACGTTCAAGGCGCGTTTTTAATCAGTTGTCTGATCTAATAGCTGAACAGATTTACGAGGGATATTGGTTTGATCCTGCCACTCAAAGTCAGCTAGCAGCTATTCAGCCATTCAAAAGGTTGGCAAGTGGTGAGATTACCGTAACTCTTTATAAGGGAAATATTTCGTTTCACTCAGCAGTTTCTATACCTCATTCTCTCTATTCAGAAGAAACAGCTTCAATGGAAGATATCGGTGATTTTAATCATGCCGACTCTGAAGGATTCCTGTCAGTTTTGGGGGTTAGTGCTAAAGCCCTGGCAGTTGCTAATCAAATTGACGAGACGCTATAGGGGTAATATAAAGTTCTAATTTTCTAATGATTTTACAGGTAATCAAATCGTCTTTTTTTCTGATTGTACTATCAACGATAGTTTTATTTGGTTGTAACAGCGAGGGCTTTTTTGACCCAATTGATGAATCCAAATTTCAAATGCCGAGAACTGATGGACTTCATGCTCCTGAATTTCCAACTCCTACTGGGGCTAAATGGCAGTATCAGAATGTAGAGAATCCAGATCAAAGGCACCAACTGTCCGTAACCGAGGAAACTCGTTTTGATGCAGGGTTTACTTTCCGTCAGATGACCTCTAAATATGAGAACGCTGAAAATCCAGGGGGCGAATTGTACCTTTTCGATATGGATCAAGAGTTTGATCGGATTTTGGATGAATTGTCTCGTATTGAATTGCCGGAATTCGAAGAAGGGAAAGAGGAAGAAGAACTCAATACTGGACAGTTAGAAGACTTGGCAATCAAGCGGGAGCTAGAGACACTAATCGTTGGTATTTTTAACCGAAACGGTATTAGATTACCTGACCCACTAACCATCAAAAAGGCAAATACACCTTCGGTCCAAGCAACAGCAGGCGATTGGTTAATACAAGATATTTTTAAGCCCTATATTATCCGCCGTGAAACCAACCAACTCTCAGTCTATACCAGACAAACAACAGATCACTTGTCATCCAATGGCTGTTATTTTCGACAAAATGGGAAACTGCTGGTTGGCGCAGCTCTTCCTATTTATGCGACTTACTTCTTCAAGTCATCAACCGAGTTCGCTGAACGAGCCTTTGACCTTTATTTTGGTAGCACGATGCCTCCTATTATGCACAACGTACATCCCAACTTCCGTAAGTTATGGGTTTTTCCTTTACGAAAAGACGTCGAATGGACAGTATTAGAACAGACTGTCAGTCCCACCGTGAGAGTGAAACGACGTGTTGTAGATGATCAAGTGAGTATAAGTGTTCCTGCTGGGTATTTTACTGATGGGTATTTAGTGGAAGAGATTATTGAGGGTAAAGAAGCTTTCACGTCTAGTAGCGACGAATCCACCAAATTAGAAGACCTTGGGGACAATACTCAGCCTCCAGATGACACTAATTTATTACCGGCGGCTCGATACTGGGTTATACCACACGTTGGGGTGGTTAAATATGAATACTTTCCCACTGCTGACCAGCCTGTCACATACGAATTAATATCCTATCAATTATAGTAAAGACGCTAACTTTTCTGATTCCTATTAGCAATTAGACTTTCGATTCCGAACAGTAGTAATGCTAGTGTGAGCAATTCGCCCCAAATTTCTTGTCCTTGCCGAAGTCTATTTAGTCTCTGACTTAATTCCTTATCGTCAACTAGTTGTTGTGCCGATATAGTTTCTTTAGCTATTTCTATGTCAATAGGTCGTAAGTCAGATTCTTGAGAGGATACGTTGACACTAAAGAATTCGCGCTCTTTTCTACCTTGGGAATAAATATCAACTTGGTAAAAACCTGGCTGGTCCGTCCGGTCAAAATGAACTACTTCTTTCGCATCGACAGTAAGTGGTTCTGTGGAATTGGGAGTAGTAATTTGCACCTGATCTACCAGTCCTCCAACGTCTAAGGTGAATTTTTGACCGACGATCAGCTTACGATCAATCACTTTTTGTCGAGATTTAGTATACAATACCGCTTGTTGGATTAAGGGAAGAAAGTGAGGACAAACCAATAGACTTGTATCAGTTAACGAATAAGCTGATGTGTTAAATACTAGTACAGTTCCTTTATTGTAACCACTTGTGATTTCTGGTTTATACTCGACTAAAAATGGCGTTTTTGTTTCTTGGTTTTCCAAATAAGCTAGGACTTGAGCAGACTTATTTACTGAAACCCTTGCACTACGGAAAAATCGTGGAGCTAGTTCACTGGAAAAATCAGCAGGTGAAAAAGGGGCAAAAATAGGATGTTGTTCTTCTTTTAAGACAATTTTAGCGGGTGGTGTCCAATTGACTTTGCCTGATAAATTAACACCAAGCCAGTCAAGCAGTTTTCTATCAAGGTTCAAATTAGACCCGGTAAATAGGATAATACTTTTTCCATCTCTCAAAAAAGATTGTAACTTCTGAACCATTTCAGTTGAAAATCTATCCAAATCAGCTATTAGTAGTAGATCCCAATCTTCTGTTGAAATATCTATTAGGTCATCCGTATTGATGATCGTTGGTAGGATGTTTGTATAGAGTTCCGTTTGGATAGTGGTTGATGCGTTCATTGAAGTCGTAGAAGAAGGGTTTAATGCTGTTTGTAGGTAAAGCGAATTATCAGAAACACACAAAGTTCTGATTTCTCCATAAATATCAAAAACAACATACCTTCGATTGTCTGTTTCGAGTCGGTCTGGTGGTAATTCAAAATAACCTAGGTGTGTGCCAATTCGATTGAATTTGTGCGTAAAACCGACCGACAGCATAGAATTAGACTGGATCGGAGCTTGTAACTGACGCCGCTTTTGGTCATTAAAAAAAACTTCCACTGATGTTTCAGCTAATGGTGCATCTGTAAAATTACTTACCTCGACTTCAACGTGAACTGGAAGGTCAGTAGTAAACAGAGATGTTTTTGTATTTACCGCCGCTAATCCTATGTTTTCAGCTAATTGTTGACCAATGGGCAAAATGAAAATTTTGGATTTCGATTGATTAACGATGGGTTGGGTTTCTTCCCAACCAGCAAGATCAGTAATCAAATAAATTTCTCGATTACGATTTTTAGATTCGACCAAAATTTCATGAGCTAAATCTAAACTATTTGTGATACTTGTAGTTTGATTAGTTAATCGAGACTGTTGTATCGCTGTTCTTATAGACTGGAGGTCCCTGGTTAGTTGTGGGAATATAGCTAAAGCTGTATTAGACATTAGTACCAGTGTAGCCTCGTCTCCATTTCTTAGGGAACTGAGAATCTCAATTGCTTTTTCTTGAGCAAGGGAAAAACGTTGCCCATCGGCATCTTGGTAGCCCATACTATATGAATGATCGAGGATAATAACACAACTGGTCTTAGTTCTGTAGCCGGCGAAAAATAAATTTTTTTTCAGTAAAGGTCGACAAATGGCCAGAGTGATCAAGGCAACAATTATCATACGTAGAATCAGAATTATCCAATTGTATAGTTGTATGCGTCGAGCTGTCTGCCTATGTGCAAGTGTCAAAAAAATTAGGCTGCCGAAATTGATGCGTTTAGTTTGGCGGCGATGCCATAAATGAATTAGTAAAGGTACGGTGGTTGCCACCAGAGCGAACAAAAAAGCTGGATTTAGGAAGCCCAAATTACGAGGCTCCTTTTTTTAATTGGAAGAATTTAGGTTATCAGTATCTTTCTGGTCAGACATGTCAAGTAGTTGACATAGAACCATCGAATTAGATTGTCCGATCAGAAAGTTAAGCAAATATTGCAACGATAACTAGAGTAATTCTATCATTTGAATAACAGATACACAATTGTTCTATTTGTTAGTTAGAATCGATAGTAGTTGTGGCCATACTGTTGGGTAGTGCTATTAATTTTTTATCCTAAATTTCTAATATTATGGTTCGTAGGTTTTTTATTGAATTTTTGGAGGTAGTTTTTCTAGCAACCTTTGAAAAAGAATTTACATTATGTGATAATTCTGAAAGATATTATTAGCGTAAAACTGGTCTTTTCTGTGTTCGATGCTAGTCACAGAGATCTAACAGTCAGATTATAGAAAAGACCTCCTATAGGTCAGCGAGAATAATGAGCTTTCGCATTTTGACTTTATGAAAACTAACTTACAAAAAAATAAGTAATAGAATGGAACGATTTTTTGGTTTAGTAGGTGTTTTTTTCCCATTAGCTTGTGCTTACCTGATGAGTTCTAACAGACGATCGATCAATTGGCGTCCGGTATTTTGGGGAATTGGATTACAAGTTACTTTTGCTATTTGTATTTTATATGGTCGAGTAGGTAATTTCAGCTTCGGTGAAGTATTTTTTCGTTTGTTTGATGACTTTTTTACTAAGCTCCTGGCGTATTCTGATAAGGGTGCTGATTTTATTTTTGCTTCCTTCGTGACGGATTCGGTAGAAGCACCGATGTTAAACATCGCCTTCCGAGTTCTACCTACAATAATTTTTTTCTCTGCTTTCATGTCCATTCTGTACCATATTGGTCTAATGGGCCTAATCACTTCTATTTTTGCGAAGTTGATGCGGAAAACTATGCACACATCGGCAGCCGAAACACTTTGTACATCAGCCAATATTTTTGTAGGACAGATAGAAGCACCACTCATCATTAAACCATTTGTCAAAGATTTGACTCAGAGCGAATTAATGGCGGTGATGACGGGAGGGTTTGCAACTATTGCGGGGGGGGTGATGGCGATTTATATTCGAATGTTATCCGATCAGGTACCCAATATTGCTGGCCATTTGTTGGCAGCTAGTGTGATGAGTGCTCCGGCGGCTTTAGCAATTTCAAAAATCATGATTCCTGAAACAGAAACGCCTGTTACTGTAAACATAAAACAAATTACAATTGAGCGGACTGATTCTAACTTAATAGAAGCGGCAAGCCGAGGAGCAACAGAAGGTATGCATTTAGCACTTAATGTTGCTGCTATGTTAGTAGCTTTCGTAGCTCTAGTCGCCCTTGTCAACGGGATTCTGTCGATTGTTGATCTCAGCCTGGAGCAACTATTTGGTTACTTTTTTGCTCCATTTGCCATCCTAATGGGAATTCCATACTCAGAAGCCCTATCTGCAGGTGCACTGTTAGGTGAAAAGATTGTACTGACCGAATTGATCGCCTATAAAAACTTTGCACAACAGATACCAGATGATATTTTTTCGAAACGAAGCATAATTATTCTTTCTTATGCACTGTGTGGTTTTTCTAACTTTGCTTCGGTTGCGATACAGATTGGTGGAATTGGGGGGATTGCACCCGAACGAAGAGTTGACTTAGCAAAAATTGGTCTTCGCTCAATGATTGCAGGTTTTCTTGCAGCTAACATGACAGGAACCATCGTTGGCTTGCTAATGTGGTAAATAATTATTGGAGGAATTTCAACAGGTGACCTATCTTGTGAAACTTTGTGGTACGACTACAATAGATGATGCGCAAATGGCTGTTGACTATGGAGCCCATTACTCTGGGCTTGTAGTTGAGGTGTCTTTTTCAGAACGTTCTATAACAGTAGATCAAGCAAAACAATTACGTCAGCAAACCTTGATTCCAACTGTCGTGTTATTTTTTAACCAAACAACAGATTGGGTTTTATCTGCAGTTGACAGGATTTCCCCATTTGCAGTTCAGCTTTTAGGCCATGAATCTCCAGCTCAAGTAAATGAGTTGAAAAAAAATAGTGAAGTTGAGATATGGAAATCGTTGTTCATGCCAGTTAATAAGCCTGCTAATGCAGCTGAATTGACAGAACAGGTAATGAATTACGTCGATGCTGGAGCTGACTCGATCTTATTGGATACTGTTGATTTAAGTCAAAACCGGTTTGGTGGAACTGGAAAAACAGCGGATTGGGAAGTTGCGGCAGAGATTACAAAAAGCTGTCTTCTGCCAGTTTTTCTATCTGGTGGCCTCAATCAGCAGAATATAGCGGAGGCTATCAGAGTCGTTCAGCCTAGCGGTATAGATTTATGCTCCGGGGTAGAAATATCCAAAGGTAAAAGAGATAGAACAAAGGTAAGAGGACTAATGACTGAGGTTGAACAAGTGGCTAGGAAATTGTAATGTTATTATTCTCAGCTACCGACCGAATGTACTCAGCTGCCATCCTATATTCTTCCGCAGTTGATAAATGTTCCAACATAAGAGGAGTATCCACAGGCAGCTTATCCAACTCTGTTAGAAAGGATACGTAGTCAAGTTGTCCTAGTCCTGGTCGAGTTTCATCTAGATGGACCGTAAGGCTAGATGATAGGATAATGTCTTTCCCGTGGCAGCTTTTAATTTTCGGACCAAGCATTTCAAAACACTTTCGAATTAGGTCTCCTGTTGAAAAATAGCGGGCTGGACTATTAACAATATTTACAGGATCAAGATGAACCGCAAAACGAGACCGATCTATAGCCTCAATTAACTGCATGTAACTTTCTGGGCTGTCAGGAAATATCCAGGGCATCATTTCCAAAGTGTAATATGTGTAGCTAGGTTTTACGTAGTCTATGATTTCTTGGGTCGTTTGTACGATTAGATCGAAAGTTTCGGGTAACAGATTATCAGCAAATGGACCATCCCATTTATCTCCCCTAGCCCCAGCGATGTTAACACAGCAAAATGCTTTCATCCGGTCAGCATGTGCCAAGGATTCTTTACATTTTTGAATAGCGGTTTCTTTTTCCTTAACATCAGGACTGATAGGGTTACTCCAAGCACCTACTTCTGCGATGACAATATTGTTTTCTTTGGCTGCTGTCACATATTCTTGAGCTTCACGTTCACTAGCGGAGGAACTGACTGGGCAATAAGCGGCACTGTAACCATGATTTTTTACTAACTTGATCCAACTATCTGCATCTGTTGATTCACCAAAGAGTGGTCCACCAAGTCTCATTAGAGTTTCCCTCGCTTTTCTGAAGTTAAAATATGCTGTTTATCCCGTGGATGATTTTGAGCTCATATACTGCAATAAATCAAAGCAAAACAGCGTTGGACATTGTTCATATTCTATTTCTTTGTTGATCAAATCTTGAAGGCTTGATAACTGATCTTTTGCCATGTTATTTTCTAAGGGGCCGGAATAAAGTTGTTTCGCTAGTTGAGCAATAATCCCTGTAACTCTCCCTTTACTTTCTAGGATTAGTTCCTCAGATTTGTAAACATAGCGATACCAGTGCAGTATGGATACTAATTGAGCTACCTGAAAACCTAAAGCCCGAAGACCAGAAGTTGAAAGTAACATGGACGTATGAGAAACTGACATTCTAGTGGGTATAACCTGACCAGTAAGAAATAATTCAACGGCTAAGACCGAGTTGCCCATATTTAAATGATTTTCGATTTCAGTAACCATTGACATGAATCCCTGATCCGATATTAGTATTATTGTATCATTATCTCTTGTGTTTCCTTCTGGCCTAAATTGGCAAAAAGCAGCTAGCAAGCCATTATCAAAAATTAACTGCCCTCCCTTCCCTTTCTGATGAGTCAGTTCGACTCGGCTCACTAAGGTTGATTGGTAACGGAGGATATGTTGAAGTTTTGAAGGCAATTGGTTTGCTTCCAAATTTTTTTGATACATAATTTTGTTGGCTATTGTTTTAAAATTAGCAGTTTTATCAGGTAAACCAACAACTAAGTCCTCAAAAGACAAAACTTCACTTTCTAATTCTAGGTCACCATCCTGAATCATTGGCAAATCAAAGTGCTTAGACAGAAAATGGTACAGTTGTTTACGATTATCTTCGTCGTAATTATGAGTTCCAGGACTAATGTTTTTGTAAAAAACGAAGTTATTTGGAGTCGGGTAAATCGACTTTACTAAGTCGTAAATGGCTGGTTTAGCACGGTCAGCTACAAAACAACAATCATCTTGGTGATTGTAAATTAATAAAGCTGGCCGAGGAGATAAAAGAGCCGTCAAGTGAGTGTAATCGGCTAAGGTCAGTAAGTCATTTGGGTTCTGTTCTAAGTCGCCAATATCACTAGCATGAGTCAACCGGTTAGAAATGTCGATGTACCCGGCATTAGGTATAGCCACTGTAATTCGCTGATCCAAGGCACTCAAAAAAATTGTTTGCCATCCCCCTCCAGAAAGACCCGTCATAGCAATTTTCTCTTTAATGACAAACGGATGTTCCCATAGAAAATCTAACCCACCTCGCATTGCTAGATAGAAAACAGATAAACCACTAACTCCACACAAATCTAAATATGCTAATCGATTATGTGTATAGTTAGGATCTGTTAGTTCGCCAAAGGATAACCATTCTAGATGCAAAGTCGTAATACCTCGTTTGGCAAGGTTAATACATCGTCGTTGAACAAATTCTATCGATTTACCAAGGGGACCAACATGGCCATTAACACTAAGTACAGCTGGCCTTGGTTTATGTAATTTAGGTAAGTGTGGTTGGTAGAGTAAAGCTGGAATCCAAAAATCTGGCAAAATTTCCAAACGCAGTTTTTCGATCTGATAACCGTGACCTGTTTCTATACAATCAATCGTTTCAGCTTTTGTTGGAAAGGTTCGCCAGTCCGGTGGGGTACCTTGAAAAACAATCTGATCTAGAATCGTTTTTCGAAGTTTATTTGCTTCTTCTGGTTTCCAATTCGAAGGATTAAAAGCAACTGCTGACTTATGAATTAGCTGATGGACAGCTGAACGCAGACCATCAGTGTCTACATTAACCGATTTTATGATATGTTGAATATCCATTTAATTTACTCTTGAAGAGTCATTTTCATTGCTGGGTAAATTCTACCATCGACTGAAAGTACTGCGAAGTAATTACCACTAGTAATAGCCTGACCTGATTTGTCGCGACCATCCCAGTAAACGGCTTGATTAGTATCCAGGTAATCTCCGGCAGCACACTCACCAACCCGCATTTGTTGGACTAAATAGCCCGCAAAATCATAGATGCTAATTTGAACATTTCCATTAGTAGGTAAGGAAAATGGAATCCATGTCTCGGCATTGAAGGGATTAGGATAGTTCGGCCTAATTAATGGCGATTTGATTTGACCAAATAAAGTCTTTAGGAATTTTTTTTTGTCAATGAGAATCGGTTCTGGTTGGCCCACATGAAGAAATTTATCTAGTAGGGACTGGTGAGCTAATTCTGTACGAACTACGCCATAGCCAACTTCGTTATTAGGTTGAGCCGAATTACTTGCTGTATTACGAAGTATCGATACTAGATCAGTAGCTGTAACTCTTGGAAAAGCCTGAATCAATAGGGCCGCCACCCCAGAAATTAAAGGTGCCGAAAGAGATGTACCACGATGATTAGTGGCAAAACCGAATTGACTACGTGGCCTAATGCTAGCAATTCCCTCACCTAAAGCTACCAGGTCAGGTTTAATCCTACCATCCACTGTAGGACCTGGCGAACTGAAAACAGAACGTTTCCCCCAACGGTTGACAGAGCCGACAGCTAAAACATCAAATCCGTCCGCTGGGACTGTGATACGACCTCTCAGGCCAAGTCTTTGATCCTCGGGCAATTTCGCTCCCAAATTTCCACTGGCACTGATAACAAGTATTCCTTTTTCTAATGCTATATTAGCTGCTATGGTAACTTTAGATGTTTTTCCGTCGAGATCTGAAAATCTATACCAATTAGCATAACCAAGTGAGCTATTAACCACCTGAGCACCTTTTTGCTCTAACCATTCAAGTCCGGCGATCCACCAATCCTCCTCAATCTGACGTTCAAAGTCAATACCCTTATGCCAATTTTTTTCAGTTTTAGCTAACAAGTATTTTGCCTGAGGAGCTAGACCAACCAACTGTCTTGGTGTATTAGCCGCCAAAACACCCAAAATAATTGATCCGTGATCAGATTGACCAACATCATCCTGATCTGGCTCGTCCTTGGTTATAGGATCATTATTAACAAAGTCCCATTGGTCTAATACCTCAATTTTATTTAGTGATTGGTGGCTCAGGTCAAAGCCAGTATCTAGTATGCCAATTACGACTGTCTTGCCCCAATATCCTTTCTTGTGTAAAAAGTCGGCCTGCAGGTGTTCTACTTGTTTTTTTGCCAAACCATATTCAATTGGGTTCTCCTTTTCTCCTTCGCTGGGAGCAGAAAAAATATTGTGTTTTTGATTCAGCCATACTGGTTCTTGAACTATATTTCTGTAACTTCGAACAGGTTCAATTGATTGTACAAAAGGTAGGGATAAAATTGATTGGTGATTCTCAGATGAGATGTTCGCAGAAACAGCATTTAACCAGCGACTTTGGTGGTGAATTTTAGCACCCTGGTCCTTGATGGTGGATAGATAGACTAATGGGATTGGCTCGTCAAGAAATTTGACGGGACTCAAACTTTGATTATCTATCCCCTTATCGGAAAAGAACACCCAAACCTTCAAACCGCTCGCGACTTTTGATCTTTCGGTAGAACTAACTGTTGGACTTGACAGAAAAATAAGATTTGCAAAAAAACAGATAACTCCAAATCGAAAAAAGAAAAATGAAAGTCGAGGAAACAGTAATTTATTAAAAGGCAGTAGAGACACCATTAATCATTCTCTATCATTGGCTGTGGTAAGGCTCGCTCAACTAGATCAATGTCTTCTCTGCTCGTTATCAAAGAACCCTTCGGAGGCTCGACCGACTCCTTTAGATTAGATAGACTTATAACCGACTCTGACATTTTGGCAAACTCGATGAGCAATAATTTACCCACTTCAAACAGTAAAGGAAAGTCTTCTTCATGTGTAAATACGTAATTGACCTCTTGAATTTTTTCGACAAAATCTGCACTCGAGTGCTCGCCATCTCCGAGTTCGGTATTTTTCAAAATTGATCTTAGATATCGCGGAAGTTGATATACCCAATCTCCCGACTTCATGGTAGGGACAGAAGAGTTGGCAGTTTCATTAGTTCCCATGATTGATATATCGTGCAAGAGACTACGTTATTACTAAAAACCCCGTTTTTTGTGAACTAGGTTTTTAAGTTCATAATCACCTCGGACAAACCGTTTTAGATTTTCGAAAAAAATTTGGGTAACGTATTGACCTTCAAGTTGAGTGCCACCGGCTATATGTGGGGTAATTAACATATTTTCAAGATCCCACAAATCGCTATTTGCTGATAATGGTTCTGGGCTGAAAACGTCCGAAGCGGCAGCGAATAAATGACCATTTTTCAAAGTTTTGGCAAGAGCATCTTGATCAACAATTCCCCCACGAGACATTATGACTAACATAGCAGAAGTTTTCATTTCGGCTAACTCTTCTGTGCCAATCATGGCTTTTGTTTGATCAGTATAAGGGGCCATAATCACTACGTAGTCAGAAGTTTGGAGAAGGTCGCTGAGTTGATCAATACCCCACAGATGATCAACATATTCCGGCTTATCACTAGGAAACATATCGACAGCTACGATCCGCATATCGAAAGCGAAGGCTCGTCTGGCCAATGCACGACCCGAAGCTCCAAAACCGACTATTCCCATGGTGCTTCCAGTTAATTCTTTCATATTGCCTCGAATATATCGGTGCTCGCTCCACTGCCTAGTATTTTGGCTTTGAATACACTTGCGAATACCACGAGTAAAGGCAAAAATCATTCCCATTGCACTTTCTGCTAGGCAAGCACCATGCGTACCACTAGCACTAGTCAGTAAGATATCGCTATCCACTAATCCGGGAATATTCAAGTAGTAGTTTGTTCCAGAACTAATTGATTGAATCCATTTTAGATCTTTGGCAGCTTCAAGTATTGCTTGGTTTATCCAACCTACCATAATATCAACATCAACAACTTGTTGTGCGGCTTCAACGTAACTAGTGGAAACCAGAAACTCGACGTCCGGAAATTGATCTGATAACTCTGGAATAGAGTTTTCTAAATCCATGTCTCCGTTAGGTCCAATTAATACTTTCATAAAATCCTTACTCATCTTTTTCTAATATCCACCGATACAAAAATTCATCAGCCACTCTATGCTTTTGGCTCCTGGAAATAATGATATATATTTTCTGCCACTTTTAGGTCAATTTGGCTGATACTAAGTAGATCATCAATACTCGCTTTTCGAATTTGTTCAATTGATCCAAAATGAGAAAGTAGAGCTTGTTTTCTCTTTTCACCCACCATTGGGATTTGAGTTAAAACCGATTTTTTTAAAGCTAATCGTCTCAGCTTTCGATGGTAATTAAGAGCAAACCGATGTGCTTCATTCCGCAAGCGTTGTATGAGGTGCAATGTTGGGTTATTATGCCTTAGTACTATAGGCATTGATCGATTTGGAATAAAGATATGTTCATTTTTCTTCGCTAAACCAATGATTGGTAGGTCTACCAATTCGAGTTCATCGAGAACTTGACATGCTGCATTGAGTTGACCTTTACCACCGTCAATCAGTATCAAATCAGGGAGATTATGATCTCGAAATGATTTATTAAACCTCCGCCGGATGACTTCTTGCATCATTTTCACATCATTCTGACCCTTGACTGTTTTAATCCGAAACCGGCGGTATTCCGAGTATTTGGGCTGGCCTTCTATTGCTACTACCATCGAGGCTACGGGTAATTGATCACCTAAGTTGGAAATATCGAACCCTTCAATCCGTTTGGGGATTTTTGGTAAATTCAGTAATTCTTGGAGGTCTCCTAACAGATCTATTTTGTCCGATAATCGGGATTGTTCATCAACTACTGTGGCATCTTTTTTTTCTAAAATCAGCTGGGCATTTTTCTGGGCTAGGTTTATGAGTTGTCGTTTTCGTCCTCGTTTTGGTACTTGTAATTTTACTTGGCTTGTTAATTTACCCTTGGTCAATTGATTACGCCTTACAGTTAACCAATCTTGGATTGTATTAGGTGAGTCAATTTCAGTTGGTAAAATAATGAATTTAGGGATAAATGCGGCCTCAGAATAGTGCTGCTGAATAAATGCCGTAAGAGATTCGGATAACCAGGTATCTGAATGAGTAATAATATTAGAAAGAAAATATGTTTCTCTATCTACCAATGAACCGTCTCTCACCAGCATTAGTATCACACACATTCGTTTACCAGATCGGGCAATTCCGAGGATGTCTTCATCTTCTGCCATTGGATCTTCAACGTTTTGTGGGTTAATGGCTTGTTGAATGGTTGTGATTTGGTCTCGATATTTGGCTGCATTCTCAAAATCAAGATGTGCTACGGCAGTCTCCATTTTTTGAACTAGGCTTTTGATGACAGAAGTGGTATTTCCATTGAAAAACCTCATCACATCTTTGACGATTTTTTCATACTCTTCCGGCGTTACGAAATCGGCGCAAGGCCCACCACATCTACCGATGTGATAATCTAAGCAGACTCGATGATTATTACCAGATGGCTTCAGATCCAAATCACAAGTACGAACGGGAAAAACCTTGGTTAAATCTTTGACAGTTTTTCGGAGGGCATTCGATTTCACGAAAGGGCCTAGATAATGAGCACCATCCTCAGAAATTCGATTCACAACTTTTAAAGCAGGGAAAGGCGAATTAGTAGTCACTCGTAGGTACGGGTAACCTTTGTCATCTTTTAAACGAATATTGTATAGCGGCTGGTATTTTTTGATTAGGTTATTTTCTAGTATCAATGCTTCAACTTCATTACTAGTGATAAAAAAATCAATGTCTCTCACATATGGCAGCATCAAAGCTGTCAAGGCGTGAGGCTTAGAACCTGTGAAATACGACCTCACACGATCCCTTAAGGAGTTAGCTTTACCGATATAAAGCACAACATTCTCAGCACCCTTCATTAAATAAACACCAGTCTTAGGGGGTAACTGGGTCAATTTATGGGTTATTTGTGACATTAGGCCGTGGCAGTATATTGAATACCATAACTTCAATAGCTAAATTAGTATTAACATTACGATTAATTCGATTTTTGGTCTCTAAAATCATTTCAACTGCTTTCTGCAACTGGGTTCGGGAATAATTCCTGACGATCTGTTTAAGTTGTGAAAAATTTTGCTGGTGTGTAAGCAGTTGAGGATTAACTTGTTGGTGGATTAGTAACAAATCTCTGTACCATGTCAAGAGCTGATCTAGCATTTCTGGTGTTTCACTTATGTACTCAGCAATCCTGAAAGCAGATAAACGATCAAGAGTGGTGAGGATTTCTGGAATCTGATCAACCTCGATAGCTTCTTCCGTTTGGCAAATAGAAAAAGCTTTTCCTATTGCTCCTTGCGTTCGAGCAGAAACTACCATTGCCTTACCTAGATCAAGATCAAACTGATTAACTAGGATTTTCGCCAAATCGCGGACTTCCATTGGCTGAAAAGATAAAATTTGGCACCGAGAGCGAATAGTTGGTAACAAAGCATCCATGTTATTTGCAACTAAAATTAGTGTTGATTCTGCGGGAGGTTCTTCCAATGTTTTCAGCAAGCAATTAGCAGCCTCTAAGTTCATCTTTTCAACTTCTGTCAATAGATAAACCTTCCGTTTTCCTTCAATGGGGCGAAATACAATCTGGCTTTGGATCGAACGAATTTGGTCTATTTTGAGATGATTACCATCCGGTCTAGTAATAGCAAAATCGGAGTGATTTCCAGCTGCCGTTTTTTTACAGGAAAGACACTGTTGGCAGGCACCCCTTTTTTCCTGGCTGCTAGGTGCATTATGCTGATAGTCAAGGCAATTAATCGATTGAGCAAAATCCAGAGCCACTTTCTCTTTTCCTAATCCTTCCATACCAACGAATAAATAGGCTCCTGCAATTCTACCCGTTTCAATTGCGTTGTAAAGTTGGCTTTGTATTTGTTGGTGTCCGAAAATCGAATCAGTGGTCATGATTAACCTTGATTAAAGAAATTTTCACTTTAAGTATGGACCAGATCTCGTTAAATATGACGTCAATCGGCTGAGTAGCGTCAATAATTTTAATTCGATTAGTATCTTCTTTTGCAATAGCCAGATACCCATTTTGTACCCGTTCGTGAAACTCAAGACTCTCTCGCTCAATACGGTCCAGCTTGCCACGGCTAATTGAAGCCCTCTGCAAACCAATTTCGACGGGCAAATTTAGCAAAAAAGTGAGGTCAGGTGCCAAGCCGTCAGTCGCAATCTGGTTTAAATGATTGATCAATACTAAGTCTAAATTGCGCCCATACCCTTGATACGCAACCGTAGCATCACTAAATCGATCAGAGATAACAATTTTACCATTTTTGAGTGCTGGTACGATTATCTCTCGTACGTGTTGGGCTCGAGAAGCTGCATAAAGTAGTAGCTCAGAAGTCGCAAAAAGTTTTTCATTAACCGGGCTTAATAGGATTTCGCGAATTTGATTCCCAATATCTGACCCACCCGGTTCTCTTGTGTTTTGAACTGAATAACAGGCCTCTGACAGTTTATTGGCCAAATGGTTAATCTGGGTAGTTTTTCCAGAACCTTCTGTTCCTTCAAAGGTGATAAACATTTCTTCTAATTAGATAATTTTTAGTCGATGATAGCTTGATGTTTCTTATCTGTCAAGATCCAACAGTGTAAGTATAGTATACCTACATTCGAGTTACCGAACTATTTTTACTGGTTCTACTGTCATCAAGTTAATTGCAAAAACGCCGCGAGAAAATTCGATTATGGGCGAGGTTTACCGTCTTTTCTCTACAATAAAAGCTTGGATGAAGAGATAGTTTGGGCGATGCTCAATTTCAGATTTTCATGATTTGACTTTTGTTCTTTAGTCATTATGTTACTTATTTCTGATGGCCTCAATTGGGGTTAGACGAGCAGCTTGGCTGGCTGGATAATAGCCAAAAGAAACACCTACTATCATGCCCATTAATACACCAACGAAAATCGATTCTAATGTTACTGAAGAAGGCCATTCTACGCCAAAATCAGCAGAAAATTTAGTGTTGAAAAATTGTCCTAAAATATTACTGAACGTGAATCCCACAACCATACCTAGAATACTACCAATCAGACTAATCACGACCGATTCCACTAAGAATTGGAGCCTGATCTGAAAGCCTTTTGCACCAATTGCCTTGCGCAGACCAATTTCTGGTACACGTTCCACGACAGAAACTAACATGATATTCAAAATGCCAATCCCACCGACGAGGAGGGGAAAGATGGTAATTATAATCATTAGTATTTGAATAACTGTTAGTATTTTGTTAACAAAATCTAATTCTTCGTCGACGCTACTAATTTGAAAAAATGTTTCATCTTTATGCCGACGGAGTATTAATTCCTCAACTTCTGATCTTGCTTTCGTCAATAAATCAGGGGATTTAGCACGAATACTGATACTACTAACCTGATTCTTTGGCCCGCTGTTGCCAGTACCGAAGTAAGTCTTACCCGTTGAAATGGGAATCAGAATTTTGTTATCTTCATTTCCGTTGGGGTCGAGCCCTTTCCCTTTTTTTTCCATTACGCCAACCACTGTGTAGCGTTGATTATCAATCTTGACTTCCTGACCGATGGGGTTAAATCCGAAAAATAAGTCTTGCCAGACCTCGTTGCCAATCACACACACTTTGCCCCACAAATCTAGATCAGTACGGGTGAGATAGCGACCATAATCTGGGAACCATTGTTGAAAACTAGCGGATTCCTCGGTTGTCAGTTGAAGATCAGCGCTTTTGCTTTGACTACCTTTTTGTATTTTTCTTCTTCCTAACCCATCTGTAGGGATAACACTTTCAACGGCTGAACAACCCTCTTTGATTGCGTTTAGATCATCCATGGTAAGATACTCAGAACTAGTATTACGCTTCCATTTCCCTCTTTTTTGGGTCCATTCTTCTCGAAAAATGGTGAATGTACCAGCTTGTTGATTCAGACTACTGGTCAAAATTGTTTTCGCGTTTTTGCCAATAGTAAGGATGGAAATTACCCCGGAAATACCAATGGTAATTCCCAAAATTGTTAAAGCTGTCCTGAGCTTATTAGTTCCTAAAGTACGAAAAGTAATAGATAAACTTTCTGCGAGCATATTTTCGATATCCTCTAGTCTATCCTAAGAGCTTCCACTGGTTGTAGTCCTGCAGCCTTATTTGATGGATAAAAACCAGAAATAACTCCTACCATGGTAGAAACTAAAAAAGCGACAATAGCCGATTGTAACGACACTGCAGCTGGCCATACTGAATCTTTAATTACAAAACGGGTAATAACTTGGCCCACAGAAAACGTCACTCCTCCAGCTAATCCAGTACCAATTAGACCACCTAACAGGCAAATAACCACGGATTCTATAAGAAACTGGAATCGGATATCGTTTTTATTAGCACCTACTGCTTTTCTTAAGCCGATTTCGGCAGTACGCTCCGATACTGAGACTAGCATAATATTCATGGTTCCAATTCCGCCAACGATTAGTGTAATAGCAGCAGCACCACCTAGTACCCACTGAATAACGGTTACTATCTTACTGATTTCTCGGATCATCTCAGCTGGTGATCCATAATCATGATATATATCGGCCCCAAATCTTTGTCGAAATAGCGCTTTAATTTGAGATATACTTTGGTTCACAGTTTCATAGCTATTTGCCTTTGCCATGATGGCTAGCCATCGATTCTGTTTGCCCCAATACTGCGCTACAGTAGTAACTGGAATATCTATTCCATCATCTAACCCAATTCCTAGTATACGGAAAAGGCCTTTTTCCATACTTTTGTAACTACCTATAACTGTGAATCGGTGCTGATGGATTTTGATTTCTTGCCCTACAGGGTTGCTATCGCCAAACAAGTGATTTTTGACTTTATAACCTAGAATACATACTTTTTGTCCGCGTTTTATCTCCCAAGGCTGAAAATTGCGACCATATTCGAATTCAAAATTAAAGAGTTTTTCATTTGTATCTAATACGCCAGTGATATTGTAAGTTCTACTTTTACTACCAAATGTAACTGTTTGTGATCCGACCCAATTAAAGGCTGCTGCAGTTTTTATCGAGGGACATTTACGAACGATTTGATCAACATCATCAAGCCATAAATTCTCTTTGATTGGATTTTCGACCCATTTGTTCTGCTTCTTAATACGACTTCTTTTCCCAATCCAGATCATGGTTGTTCCACTGAAATTTTCGAATTCGGAAACCGCAAATGATTCGATACTACCTCCCAGAGATACAGTAGTTACCACTATAAAGATACCAAGGATGATACCCAACATAGTCAATAGGGTACGAAATTTATTTCGTAAAAGTGCCTGCCAACTAACCTGGAAATTGATGTCAGCCTTCAGTAAATTAGAAAGATTCATTTTAAATATTATCTTCGGGTCTATTTTTAATTTAATACTTTATAAGTTAAACAGTGAATGAATAAGACTAGCAATTGACACTTTTTCTACAATACATATATCAATCTAATATAGACCAAACAGCTGCAATGGTAAATACACCCAAAGCCCCACCAACAAGGAATCTGTAAGGATTATAATGAAATGAATCTTCTTCCCATCCATAATTCGTTAATTCTTCTTCATATTCTTCTATCACTTGATCTTTGGACGATATAGCTTCTGGAGGAATTAGATAGTCTTCATCATCGTCATCCTCTTCTTCCGACCACCTGAGCTTAGTTTCTTCTATGCCTTTTATTATGATATCTTCCATTACCAAATTACCATCAATTTCTTCAGCACTTTCATCATCAATATAACTCAAATCCTCAGGCCAGAGATTGGTATTAACGATATCAATAACTTCTTTCCAAAAGGCTTCCGAGTACAAGTCAAATTGCCAGCCAATTTCTTGCCCAATTCTTTTCTCAGATAAAAGAGACATAAAAGCAATCGTAAAAGGATTGAGGTCCGTTCTTCTCCCTTCTTCTTGTGCTATTCGTTGCTTGTATATACAAACAGCTACACGTAGATCCTCCCATATTAACCGATCTTCTTCGTCAACCGAACCCCAGTCAGCATCGTCCTGAGCAAATTTACCATTAAGCAAATCAACACCAGCGTATATGTCATAAGACAACAGGAAATCCCACCATTGAGCAATGAAGTTTTTGTACAACATTTCACCCTTTCGGGTGGCGACATAATTACCTGATTCAGAATCAATATACCAATAATCATCGTAGTAAGCAGTTAATATTTCGTCAATATATTTGTGGTTACCAGTTAGTAATGCTGGGATTTCTTCCTCATCTTCTATCACCTTGTATAGAATGAAACGAGTTTGTAATTTTGTGCGCAGATGATCTGGCAAATCTAACTTTCGGCTGAACATTTGTTTTTCCATCTGTTTATGCAGTATTCCTTAATATTTCTATTATCAAACGATTTATTCATTCTGGTGATTTATTTTATCATTTAGAATAGGAAAGTATTTTTATCAGCAGGTATTATTTTCTAAGTAAATGGAGCTTGATCATAAAAAGTTGCTCTATTGAATAAATCTACGAACAGCCAGACAATTTCTGTTAAGTCTAGTAACGAACGAGTTTACGTTTGTCTTAACTAACTTGGTTATGTTAAATCATTTTCTTGTTTTGTATTGATTGGCTGTTCATTAGTTAGTTAATTTTCATAGGCCGTAGAATTATAACTTTTTTTCAGTACGATCTAATTTGAACCATTGACTACTTTGCATTAGACTGTGACAACCAAACTTACTAACTGAGTACTTGTTAATACAATGAATTTAAAAAGGCCAAACGTTATCTTCATTTTGACGGATGACCAAGGGCCTTGGGCCGCAGGTGGTTGCTATGGAAACAATGAGATCCGTACGCCAAATATTGACCGACTAGCTTCGTCAGGCATGCGTTTCGAGAACTTTTTTTGTACTTCTCCTATTTGCTCACCAGCTAGAGCTAGTTTGATGACGGGCCGAATCCCCTCGGCTCATGGTATTCATGACTAGATTAGAGTAGGAAACATGCCACCAGCAGCAGATCAGTACTTAGACGATCTAAGTTGTTATACAGGTGCCCTCATGAAGACGGTTATATAAACGGTCTGTGTGGTAAGTGGCATTTGGGGGATAGCCCGAACCCACAACATGGTTTTCACACTGGTTTGCTTTACCGACTGGTGGTAGTCGTTACAACAATGCAGAAATGATTCAGAATGGGGAAGTGGGGATATACACCGGTTATATTACTGATAACGCCATGAATTTTATCAGACAGAATGCCGAAAATCCATTTTACCTTAGCGTTAACTCTAATGCTCCACATTCTCCTTTTGAAGGACATCCTTCTGAACTCATGGATTTTTTGATAATTGTCCTTTCAAAACCTGTCCGCAAGAGGTTGCTCACCCTTGGGCTACTGCGAACCTCCCACGCCACTTGGGTAATCGGGAATCATTGAAAGGTTATTTTTCCGCTATTACAAATATGGACCACAAGATTGGTTGCCTCATCGATCTAATTGAACATATTGGTTTATGCGAAACCACACTTTTCGTATTCAGTAGTGATAATGGTTATTCCTGTGGGTATCATGGATTTTGGCATAAGGGTAATGGAACCTTTCCACTAAACATGTATGAAAGCTCAATTAAAGTACCTTTCATTATGAGTCAGCCAAGCAAAATAGCTGAAGGCAAAAGCACTGCAGCAATGGTCAATCAGTATGATTTCATGACGTCTTTTCTTGATTATATTGGTTTGAACAATAACGAAGATAACTTAAGTCCAGGGCGGAGTTTTACCAACGTGTTATTCGAACATCACAACGAGGTACAAGATGAAGTAGTGATTTTTGATGAATATGGACCAGTGAGAATGATCCGTAACCACGAGTGGAAATACATTCATCGTTACCCTTATGGCCCCCACGAACCGTAAGCAAACGATCATAATGAAAGGAAGAATATGGTCGACGAAAAATCAAAGTTTGCTTTGGTAGAAGAAATGAGACAATTATTGGCTAATTGGTTCGACCACTATGTAATTCCGAACCTCGATAGTTCTCGTTATCCCGTGACTGGCGGTGGGCAAGTCAAAAAGATAGGTCTCTTTCAATCAGGAGAAACATCATTTTTAGCACGTGGTTAGCCTGTAATATCATCTAGTTGTAAATTAAGTCTAATACTAAGCGCCCAACGATTTCTAAACTATCCGCACTACACTTATCGACGGTGTCATCAATTGTATGCCAGTATGGATAATCGAAGTCAATTAAGTTAACTGTAGGCAAGCCAGACCTAATCAGTGGTATATGGTCGTCCATAACGGCAGCCCCGATTTTTTTAGGGAAAAACTCTCTTAACCCCAAATCAGCAGCTCGATCCCATAATGCTCCCATTAAGTCAGACGAAGTCTGCCATGAATAACGTTCCATTGGAATTTGTAAGTCTTTGTCACCAACCATATCTAATAAAATACCAAAATTTGCCCCCCAACCTTCTCGATTTTGGGCAAAGTAGGTTGACCCCAAGAACATATCACCAATTT
>JACLAC010024892.1_pt1 | contig 26102 bp, 44 predicted proteins | sample 8027881 | NCBI WGS metagenome assembly JACLAC01 (sample SAMN15725517, study PRJNA655200) | protist metagenome | isolation source: fluorescence activated cell sorting (FACS) single amplified genomes of... | place: Spain: Blaines Bay Microbial Observatory, Mediterranean Sea | collected 2016-01-19 | reverse complement strand
TAACCGTTGTCAGCATCGCCATCAACAGTAATAAACGAGATTTCACCGTAAACGTTCAGAGATTCGGTCACATCGACTCCAACACCAGCTTTACCAGAAAGCTCAGTTGTGGTGTCTGCACCATCAGCAGCAACAATGGAAGGACCGGCTTGAACATAGTAGGAACCGAGCTCACCAACAGGACCTTCGTAACCAACATGGAAGTCAGTCACAGCAGATTGATAATCGGTGCCAGAGAAACCGCTGTTGGATTCAATGTTGGCATAAGGACCGGCAAAAGCAGGGGCAGCAAGGAAAGACATAGCTGCAGCTGCAACAGAAATTTTTACAATCATGATTAGTAAAAGTTGAATATAAAGCGACAATACATATCGCACTTACAATTTTAATAGATAAAAAGACAAAAAAAGACCTCCTAATAAGGAGGCCATACAGTTATTTAATTGTCAGTTATAGCAGTACTGAATACCACGATAGGTGTAGCAACGACCAGTTTTGTCTTCTTTAGTCCAAGTCATGGTCTGAAGTTCGTTACTGATGTGATGCTGACGCTCTGCTTGACTGCGCAGCTCTTTTTTGCGGGCAGAAATTAAGCCCTGTACGGTTAGGTTAGACATAAGTTGTTCTCGATAAGTGTGAATGAATTCCCGTTGCTTCGCCCCTGCGGGTTACTTGCGACCTAGCTAAAGGTTCAACGCACTTATATAAATTGTAACGATTGTTACTGGTTCACGGAGAACATTATCTACCAAATAGTAGCTCGCTGATACCAAACTCACCTTTACTTGGATTAAATCTTTCTCCTGCAAGTCTTAAACGTCTACCTAATTCAGGTGCAGGAGAGTCTTTAAGTGAGCGTCGCCGGGGGTGAGCAGTCATTGGTTTAATTTCAGGTGGATTAAATACACGATCCATTTCACGTTTGTTTCTTTCTTCAATAGATCCGCCAGGAGATGCAATGCCTGTGCGTGGTTTAGTCCCTATTGCTTGCTGAAATTTAGAAATAATTCCTTCACCTGTTGCTTGTGTAACAACTTCATCTGCAGCTTCACTGGCAGCAAGTGTAATTAATCCTGGAGCGGCCAGAGCTGCTGCGGTACTTACAGCTGGTACAGCCATAGCAGTCATGCCAATACCTGCAGCGTAAGGCATATTAAGAGCAAACTCTTTACCGTGATTTTTTAAAGCAGGTGCAATTCCTTTGTCTCCAGCCATGCGAATAGTTTCGCGTGACGGAATTAAATCAGCAGCACCAACAGAAAGTGCACCTCCTAATGGGCTAGCTACATAAGGTTTTAAAGGTATATCAGTTTTTCGTAAGGAACTAACCCAATCAGGTGTTTTTATACTTGATACTTCAGTACGAGGCCTAAGTCTTTGAGAATCATTGGACGCTGGTGAATCATTAGGTGATGGGAGGTATTCAATTTTCTCTAAACCTTCTTCAGCTAAATCTATAAAATCACGATATTTTTTAATGTCTTCAGGATCTCCAGAGCCATAAGCTTCTTGACTTAATTCATTAGCAATGCCAATGTAATTTTTAGAAATATCTGGATCTCCAGCTGCCACCAGACCATCTCCAACATTTCTATCTCGTATGTTTATGCCGTTTACTCCAGTATCTAATGGCCGGGCACGACTGAAATCAATAATAGAAGGAGTATCGGTTGCTGAGTTATAGCGTATGTTTCCGCCATGCGTATCAGCGTGATTAATGCCAGCATTATATAAACGAGAAAGTGCTTGAGCTTTTCTAAACCTACTTCTATTGCTATCTCGATATCCTTTATCAAAGTCAAGTTTGTCTTGATCAATATAGCTGTAGCCACTTTCTGTTTCGTAGATAGGAGTAAATCCTGATTCATAGATAGCAGGAGTATCTAATTCTCTAAGCTGTGCTTCAAACAGATTATCAATTTCATTTTTATAAGCTTTCTCTGTGCCAATTTGAAATTTAACAGCTCTTGTATTGTCATTAGGATTAACGTAGACAACACCGTCTGCACCCCTGCCTAAAAAATTAGACTTAGGATATTCTGGGTGCTCTCCTCTAATAATACTTGATATATCATTAGGCGTTAAATCTTCAAGACGCATTATAGATATTGATAGACAATATCTATATTTTATAGTTAATTAAATGTTAGTGAGTTGCAGCCCAGTTAGCACCGCTGTCTGCACTAGCAGTAATTGGCACACGGAAGTTGTAGTACTCACCAGCAATTGGTGCAGCATTTTCTAGGAGCTCTTTGACCCTATCAACTTCTTGGGGTACTACAGAAAGTTGAACTTCATCGTGCACGTAGGCGCAACGGGTATAGTCAACGTCATAAGTGAGCCCTGCGTCATCGAGTAAGTCTTGTCCGACCACCACCCATCGTTTACTGAGAATTGCCCCAGCTGACTGCAAAAGGTAATTAAGCGAGGCGTGTTCAGCCTTGCAGAATATAGGGCGCCCATCAAGGCCCCTAAGACGACCAGTGGACCTAACTTTAAGTTTAACTGCATCAATTAACGGCTCCAAACCAGGGATTGCATCGAGAAACTTACGCCGAAGTTCTCCACCGAGAGTCTTCTTTTGTGCGTCAGATAGTTCTGGAGATAGGCTGTGACCAAGCTTTGCGTCACCAGCGCCATAAATAAAAGCATAGGTAATAGTCTTGACTTCTTTACGAGTACAGCCAACACGATCAGCGTTCTGCTGGTGAATATCACCATTGAGTACAACGTCAGCAAAGTTTCCATCGTCGTAGCGGCTGAGGTAATGACCAAGGCATCTGAGTTCTAAGCCTTCTAAGTCAGCACCCACCATTACCATTCCAGGATGTGGAACAAACAACTCACGTGCCCACGGTGCGGAAACTACTTGACCAAGGTTGGGACCACGGTGCGCGTTACGACCGGTTTGGGTAGCAAGTGTGCAGCTGTGATGGATGCAACCGTCGCCCTCAATAGAGTTGAACCAAGAGTTGGTTCCCTCCGACAGTTGCCCTAACCACTTCTGCAATGTAAGAAGTCGAATAAACATCTCACATTCATCATGAAGTAGTTGATTTCCTTGAGACAAAGCAGCGTCCCGCATCTCGCCAATAGTTGCTTCGTCAACCTTGGGCTTACCAGTGTTAGTAACCTTTGTAAAACGAGCACCGCGAAAAGTTTGAAGTGCCCATGCAATGTTTTGACGAGACGTTGGATTGAAGTCAATAAGTCTTGTCATTGGCGCACCTGCTACAAAGCCCTTCTTTTTATCAGCACGCTTAGGAGTAAAAACTTTACCGGGTACATACTTATAAACGGAAGTAATGCGTTGAGATAAAGCGTCGAACTCTTCTTGAAGTTCTGAGCGAACGCGAATAGCAGCATCCATGTCAAAGCGAAAACCTGAAGCTTCTTGCTGAGACATGATTTCAGCTACTTGCATTTCTAGTTTGACGTAATCAGCAATCATTTTTGGTTCATGGATTATTCATAAGTACTCATCCGACGCATGAGCATTTGATAAAGCTTGTATGTAACTTCAGTATCCTGAATACAGTAATCAAGCATTTCAGGCGTATATTCTTTCCAAGATTCTTTGTCTTCACCGAAGTCGCCTTTAAAGCACTGAAGGCGATAACCCCAAGCTTTGAGGCTATGACGACCGTATAGACGCTGAGGCATTCCTTCTGGACGCCGTTCGTAGTCTCTATCCTCAATCTTTGGATAAAATAATCTACTCATGATAAGCGTATCAATAATTTCACCAGTAGGATTGAAGTCTGGATACGGCTCTTTAATCAAAGGAATGTCATAGCCAATAATGTTATGACCAATAAGCACATCTGCACGTTCAAGAGTTTTAATACCTTGAAGAATAGTGCGCTCAGGCAAATGGTCAAATACTTCAGGCTCAGCTGTATCAGCTACATTACGTACAACGATGCAATGCATCTTAGAACCACGTCTAAGCAAGCCGGTACTTTCAATATCAAACAGAAGCTCAGTCTTCACCGAAGTTTTCGTCTGAGGTTTTTGGGTCGTAGTCATCTGGTTTAAATGGATTGGAGTCTGGATAGAGTTCTTCATCGATCTCTTGGTCAAGTGCTTTGTTGACGGCAAATCTTGGATCTTCATTATCGTGAAATGGTTCAATTGCAATAGATAGTTCGCGAGCTAATCGACCAGCTCTACGGAATTCATATTTGTAATATGGCTCCCACTGATGAGCAGTGATAATTATTTTTTTAATGCCCATCACATGGCATTGAAAGATAGAAGCGGAAAAAGGATAGCGAGTGGTATAGATAACAGCTCCAGCCATTGGAGTCCCACGTTTAGCAGCTGCAGCAATGGCATAACAGACACAATCGATTTCAATGCCACTGTTTGTTAAAAGGCTGCGTCCATCTCCAAGTATTTCGCGATCGCGGACAACGATGCATCCTCCTGGTGCGGTCGGATGAGTAGAAGCAGAACCAACTGCTTTAGCTAAACTCATAAAATATTGTTCTTTATTTTTAATGTATGTAGGATCACCTTGTGGGCTGGACATATACACAATTAGAGGAATATATTCTTATATTAGATAATGAGTCAAATAGATGTGAGTCAAATGGATTACAAAAAGTTCTGCTATGAGTACGACAAATTCGATGAATACATGAAAAATTTTAGAGAAGAAAACCCTGAATTAACGACCGACTCTTCTTCTGAGAAACTGACTTTCAGCAAGTTAGAGCATAAGCACGATAGAAACAATGCATGGTTGGAGCTAGGCAAAAGGAATGACATGATTCAGAGCCCGGCTCATTACACCGGAGGGAAAACAGAAGCTATTGATATTATTGAAGATGCTATCTCTCATGCCTCAAGTGTAGAGTCTGGCTTTCTACAAGGTCAAGTTTTGAAATACATGTTGAGGATGTGGCTAAAAAACAATCCATTGGAAGATGCAAAGAAAGCACAGTGGTATCTAACAAGGTTGATTAAGCAAATGCGATAAACTAGAAGAGCGCTCGTTAGAGCGCAATTAGCAGCGTTTAAAGAATAAATATTGACTTCGTTGTTCTAAAGTCTCGTGATCTTGAATATGAGGCAAAAGCAGGTCATATACTTTATTCATATCCTGACTGAAGTGCTTGAAATAAACGGATATACCTGAAGATAATTCTGTAATTGTAGGTACGTACCAAGCTGCAGGAATAAAACAATCCCAAGGTTCAAGTTCAAGAGACACCCAACTGTTCAGTTCTTCCAAGCGCTGAGCAGTTTTTATTATGTGTGCTTCCTGTGCATGTTCTTGAGGAATATTTAGTTTGTTGTTATACAGTAAAGCATGTTTCCACATCAAAGTGCCATCTTTATGAATTAATCGGCAAGGATGAACTGAGTTACCAGATGGTAAATTGTATAAACATTGAGGGGCAATATGCTTCATATTAAAGATCTCCTTTGCGATCTTCAAAGAAATCAAGATCTTTTGACCAATTGTCGCCAGCGTATTCGTTATAAATAATTCTGCCAACATCTCTAAAGGTACTATAGAAAAGAGTCACTTTATCGATATCAGACATAGTTTGATCTAAAGGCGGCCCATAAAGTAAGACATTCCAGGAAGATGGGCAGACAGGTTCAAACCCTTTTGCTGTAGCACGCAGCTGCTTAATTCGTTTGAATGGAATACAAACAGGATAATCCCAGATAACAGGACAAGCCCGCATAATTTCTGAAGCACTGGTAAAGAAGACAAAACTTTTAATGTGATTATTGCGATACTCATTAATTGTTTTGTTCAACCAAACTCGTGTATTACGTACAGCTCCTTTAGGCGAAACCCATACATTACCGTGCCAAGTTTCAGTTAAAGGGTTGACATTAATTGCTGGTACAGAGGTAGCATCAACAAGAACTTGTTGAACAGGATCGGAAGTAGGATCAAAATCAATTGAGCCCATTACGTTACGAGCACGTTCAATAAGCTGAGGAGTTGGATATAGAGGAAGTTTAAGTCCTTGTGCCTGGAGCTTATCCGCTAAATTCTGCTGCGATCGTTCGGAGGCTTTCCTGGCTCCCACCTGCTTCCACGCTAAATGTTCTTGTTCCAGCATCACTGATCAATGTAATAAGTACGTTTTTAGACCAGTCATTCTCGTCAACTTCTTCAATGAGTTTACGTAAGAACTTAATAACATCGTCATCTTCAGCATTTTCAGCTTCGATGATATCCCTCTCAATATCAACACCACTCATAAAAGTGGTGGAATCATTTTGAAGATTGATAATTAAACTTCCTGCGCCATAAGCCAAAACGCCATTACTTGCAATGTTAATAAAATCAGTGAGAATAAGTTCAGCGGTAGCAGCAAGAAACTTTTGCTCTTGCTCCTTTTCGTCTCCAAACTTATCTGATTGGATTAATTGTTGGAGTAAATCAGTACGACGTGACATAATAGAATGACTCTTGTATAAGGATAAGTAATTTAATAATCCAATGTGGGATTTTCATCATCTTCGTTGTTATCAATAGGTCCTTGATGTAAGCCTGAATTTTCAGAAGATGTTTGTGTTATATGACGACCAGCAAGCATATCAAGCATTACTGCTTCAAACTTGTCACCATACACAGTATTGGGGTCAAGAATTAATGCTTCGCGTTCAGCTAATTCAGCACTTTCCATAAGTTTTTCTTGTTCTTTTAGTGCCTCTTCCATGACATATTCAGCAACTTGCTGCTTAAGTGTATGTAATTCACAGGCAAGTTCAAAGCTTTCGTAGTAACTGTCTTGATCGACAAAAACACCAACATTTTGTGGGATTAGATGAAAGGGATTACAGCAGTATTTATTGCCGCAGGTTGAACGTACAGACGTGTAACCAAGGTCTCCCCAGCTAAACCACATAGCAACCCGTTGAGGGTGGTGCTGAGTGCTACTGGTTAAACCGTGTCGCCTCCAAGCAAACTGAGGCTGCTTAGTACGTTTGTTGATGCAACCTTTCCATTCCCAGCATTCATCAGGTGCACCAATTTCAACTTGAGACCAGAACTTAAGAGCTTTCTTACGATTCGCCTTAAGAAGAGAGTCGATATTAAAAGAGATACGACCTTCACGAGCAGCCGCTACACAACGAACACATGCTTGGTGACTGTCAAATCTCATTGAATGAGAAGAGAAACGTCCAAGTGAATGGCCCGTATAAAGGCATAGCTCACCTTCTATAGCAGTATTGGACATTTGCATGACACGTCTTCCGTAAGCGTGACCTCCTCGTTTTTTGCTGGGTTGAGCTTCAGGCATTAAAAATCTCCTTTAGGTTTTACATAGTTACCACCATTAGCTGGATACTGCTCTTCGAGAGGCAGTTTTTCGAGTTGATGATTAATCATGTATTCATAACGAGTACTGTTTTCATATTTAATACGTACAAGTTTTGCACGTGATGTGTAGTACTCAGCGGGTCCAACTACAAGTGCAGTCAAATTATTTGATTTAACACGCACGCGAAGACCAAGTTGAATATCAGATGCTTTCATAGTAATAGTTGCGAGAGAAATATGTGTAATTAAAAGTCGTTCAAAATATGATTCTCATCAAGAGGATCATTTTTTGGACGTTGCCAAATCCGAACAGACTTAAATTTATTAGTCTGCGGATCCTTACGCTTTGTACTTAAACGTCTCCAACCTAGTGATTGAAGAACATCAGCAACACGACGAGCTTCACGACGACCTTGATTACGTGGATCAAGCTCTAATGCTTGTGTCAAAATATCGGCTGCATAAACTTCGGGACGAATACTGACGTATGCAGCAATCTTTTCAAACCAAGGATCAGGATCACCAAACTCTTGGATGTATTCAGAAATAGCAGCGATTTCACCGCTATTAAACTCATAACTAACACCGCTCCGATATGCATGAACCGCCGCTGCCCAGAGGCTATCCCGTTGTTCAGATAAACGTTTCCAAGGGATCTGAAAACCTGCACCAATTTCAAGAGGTACAAATCGACGGTTGCCAGTGCTATCAACTAGAAACTGGTTTCTGTTAGTTGTACCAATCATCACGAACCTTCTTGGCAATTTCGAAGGCAATGCCGCATAGGGATAGCGAACCTCGTCTACACGACTAGTGACCAAGTTCTTGAAGTTTTCAATGTTTCGAGAGTTGAAATAGTTATCAATTTCAGGTAACTCAAGAAGCCATGCAACATGTAATCGATACTGCTCCTTCATCAACGTTTCTAGAGGAGTTGTAATTTCTGAGAACAATCCTTTTGGTACAAGGTTGCGTGCAAACATTGACTTACCAACACCTTGAGCACCTACAAGAATTGGCAACCAAGACATTGATTCGCCTGGTTGATAAGCACGTGCAACAGCACCAATCATCATCCGTTGCATAGCAAGCGTTGCAAGCGGTTGAGGGTTGCCTAGAAATACATTGCCTACTGAGTCCCAGTCTTCATGTGGTTTAGCGTGAGCAGCACAATGATCTAGATACTTAGTGATAGGGCAGTAGCTATTCTTAAGTGCTGCATATTGAATAGCAGCTTTAATGCGAGGTTCAGGAATAAATATTCCATTTTCACAAGCAAGTTTAGTAGTCATCAGGTCAAGATCATGACCTTCTAATTGAACAACTACACCAGCATGGTTGTTATACTCAATTGCTCCGGTAAGTTTATTTTTGCGCAAGTCAGTCAAAATCGATTTGACTTTCGCTACATCATCTTCGCGCTCTTTAGCTGCATCATCATTTGACTTTTTTGGTCTACCGCGTTTTTTGACATCTTTAGTATCAGGCAGTGGTTCAGGTTCAAAATCCATAGATTCTCCTTTTGAATGGGATATAATTTCATCGAAATTAAGTAGTGGATCTATTTCGTTGTATCCACTTGCATTACTTGTGGCACTAAAAGATAAGTGAGCAGGTAATGAACTAGTCCAGTTAGGATCTTGTTTTTTAGCTAACGAATAAAGTTTAGTATGCCCTGCATATCTACCAAGACCTTTCCATTTATATGGTCGAATATTATCAGGTTTATGACCATGATGGCCGCGTAAAACCCAAGAAACCCAATCGTCAAAAATTACACTACCTATGCCAGCACAAGCTGCCATGACAGGTACGTAATAAGACTCGTATTCACCATCATCTGATGGACGTAAAAACTCACGCAAGAGCCACTGACAACGCTGTATATCAGCATCATTGCAAGCTGTTGGTATGAATTCCGCAGGCTCGTCGAAGTCAATATCTGCCAGCAGAAAATCAGGAACAATCGCATCAGCATTAAGACGACTAACAGAATTTGTATTGCCGTACCACAGACGTTCAGGCTTTTGACCGCAATTATCTTTAAGTACTTCAAGACTCAACTCCGCAAGTAAACGATTGACAATTAGCCAATATGCACCTTTATGTTGAGCAGCACTGTCCAAGTCAAGCGCAAGTGGAAAAAGTGCTCGGAATCGATGCTCTTCTGGTGTATGACTAGCAGAAGTATATGTAGCTACACACCATTGTTGAGCTGTTGTGGTATCCCAAAAAGCATCTAAAGTAGTGTCACCGTCAAAGTCGATAACAATTAGGTTACTACCCGCTGCATTATCACCGCAACGATGACGTTCGTAAAAATGAGTAGCACACCAGCCATAGCCAGAATTTACCCATTTTAAAAGCCACTCAATATCAACAAAGATATTTTTCCAACCTTTTGCAACTAGTTGTGGATTTTCCTTATTGTGACAGTTCTTGTTGACTGCTACTTTCAGTATCTTTGACATCTTCTAATTCGTGAAATTGTTTAGCCCGCTTTATAAACCTAGTTTCAAAACGATTCATTTGATCTGAATCGATGAAAATTCCTTGAGAGGTTTCTGGAGTAGAAACAATAATCAAGGCAACATCACACATGAATCCAGTGCGTTCGTGAAGTGCAAGACGATAAGCCGCCATTTGCTGAGCACACTTTTGATATTTACGGAATCCACCAAAACCAGCACGATCGCCTCTTTCGGGGAACGTATTCATATATGGAGATGTAGATGTTTTAAAGTCAGCAATGACTTTGACTCCACCGATCTCGCCAATAAGGTCGGGACATCCGGCATACATATGTTCAGTAGACCAAACATAAGCCACCTCTCTATCATCACTTCTCAAGTGATTCCAGTCAGGACGAAGCGGTCGCTCTGACCAATGAAGTATATCAAACCAATCAAGATATTGAGTGATGCCGTTCCAATAATCCTGATATTCTTCAGGAATATTTGGATCTAGACCGCGCAGATAGTTTTCACAACCAAGGTGGATAGCTGAACCTCTTGTGCTTGCTTCTTCAAGCGCACCTGGGTTATTTTTTTGCCACGTACGTAAAGAAGCTTTTGATTTTTCTGTTTCGGTAGCCGAAAGTATAGTGGTGACTGACGGCATATAAAGGCCGGAACACAGGTATTTACGATATCCTGACGGCGTTTGAATACGATAGGGCAGATCAGTAGTCACTATCCTCTACGTTAGGCTGTTGCGCTTGAAACGCTGTGCTGTAATTAGAAGGTGTGGTTTGCTGTTGAAACATGGCATACAATTGACCCACTGCTTGTCCAACTGCGTCTACAACTTGTCCCATTGCCGCAACTTGTTGATTCAAGACAGCTACTTCCTGACGTAGTGCCATCGTGTGATCCATCAATGATGGTTTTGGCGCAATCATTGCTGACTGAGGGGCAGCAGCTGGTTGTGCTGGAGGAGCTTCATTAACGTGCTTCTGTTTTGCACCTTCAATAATTTGAGCAATTCTGGCTTGCATTTCTGGAGGCAAGCCTTCGGTATTAATGTTAGTCATGAGTTAAGTAAATAAATGAATTAATTAGAGTTATTTAGAACTCCGCCTCATCTTCAATTTTTTTAGCTTGTGTGCTGGGGAGGACAGTCGCTCCTCTTTTGTCTGTGCCACCTGCAGGTAAACCTTTAGCGTCAGTTTGCTTCCCATCAAAAGGGTCTTTCCCTTCAAAGAAGTTAGGTAGCCAAATACTTTCCTTTTCGGTAGTCCATTGTTTAACAATCTTCTCTGGTACTTTACGAACCTTTGGGAGAATGCTGTATGTAGTTTCAAGGCCAGTGCCTTTACGAGTAATCTTAATCGAGAAATTAGCAAGTCCATCATCAGTCCATGTATAGTCTTCGATTTCTTGAAGGATCTCAGTAAGCTGCTCTCTTAAAGATTTCTGCTCGATAAACACAATTTCAAGTCTTCCACGTGCTGCACTAGTTGCAACCCATGCGAGAAACCTACGTGGTTTAACGGTAGTGCCATCAATCTTTGGTCGATCTGGTTTTGACCAATCTGTTTCACGAGCAAGATCAGTAGCGTTGTTTGGATAGGAACGAGTAACTACATATCCATTGAATCGCAGTTCACCAGTCTTCTCATCTAACGCTTCCGATGCATATTGCCAACCAGTTACAGCGTGACCTGTTTCATAACAGCCAAGCAATCGGAACTCTTCTGATTCACCATCTTTGAGAGAGCTTGGTTTCCAATAAGGTTGAGGTTCTTTAGTTTCAATTTTATCTGTTGATGTTGCCAGTAAATCTGGCGGTAATACTTGGAGAGTCATAGAATTATAATTCAACTCTCCAAATATAAGCAATAGGATTAATAAATGTGAGTCATAATTAATCAATATTCGGGGATAGGATCAGTCTCTGCATAACCTTTTGCCTTACCCTTTGACTGATCTTTAGAGCCTTGAGATTTTTCAAGATCTTTGCGAGTAGAAAAATCATTTGCAACGATTGCACGATAAGGACTAGTGTCGCCCTCCTTGCGATACTCACGAATATAACCGTGCACGCAGATAGGACGCCCTGATCTAAAACGCTCAAGCAACTTAGGCTTGCGGCTTTCATGCATTTCCATATATAGCCAAGTCGTTACGTCAGAATTATCTAAAGTAGTTCCAATTTTAATGGCGCAGATTCCATTCTTTCGATCTTTAGCTTCATCTTTACCGAAGAAAGCATTACCAAGAACTACTTGATTGCAGTACATATCTTGAGGAATGTTCGGTTCAATCGTTGTAATTATCAAGTCAAGAGGATGTGAAGTGTCATCACTGAAAACAACGTAACCAGTCACTAAGGCTTTAGTACCTTGCTTCCATTCGTGAAACGAATCAAGTTTACCTCCTGTTTTGTTGAAACAGAGGAGGCGTAGCTTGACCTCTCCAGAACTATTATTAGAGGGCACAACAGCGTCAGCACCGCAATAGTCGAGCCCATAAACATTAATTGGATCTGCGAAATGGGATCTGAGTTCAACAGTAGCAGCAATAAAGTTCATATTTGTGGGATATTAATCAGCCTTTAGTTTAAAGACTTAACCCCACATTGCGTGAGTTATTGTAGGCAGTTCATTGTCTAAGATTTCTCCAATACTGCCAGCAATTTGCATGTGTTCACGTTGAGTTCCGTTGCTTGCACGTAAATCTACGTAGTGCAACCAGCTTCGGATCGTACCCGACATATACAGACGAGTAACAGTATTAATTGGAAGGACTGAACGTGCACATTCTTTTGCTACTCCAGAGTGAAGCAGCGATTCATACAAATTAACACTTTCTCGAAAATGATCGTCAATACGTTGCTTGTAATAATCTTTAGTTTCATCAGGCAAATCATCTATAGAGTTCTGTCTGTTGTCTTCATCCTGACGGCGCAGATTAGGGAGTACCGTAGCGAACGTGTCTGTTGGTATAGCGTATCTCTGAGAAAATTCTTGAAAGGAGAAACTTCTATGCCGAAGAATTTGTGGACTGATTGCACGAGTCGTGTGTATCTCCACACACATCGATGCCATTTCAAACGGAGACCAATGTTTGTGCTTGATGAGATACTTGAGAAGACGTTCGACATTAGGATTATTTTCATTTTTAGGATTTGAAACACGAGCAATTTTTCCAATTAATTGCTCAGCATCAGGAGTAATCCAAATAAGTTTAGCTGAGTGCATTGAAACAAAAGGAGTATTGATTAGTCAAGATTTAATACTGCTTAAAGCCACAGCTAAATCTTGATATTTTGCAATAAGCTGACGTATTTCTTTTACAGTCAGCTTTTGAGCTAATTGAAACACGATGACGTTTAATTCGTCAATATAATCAGTCTTCGTTTTTTTGGATTTTGCCATATAGTTTTGGTCTAATTCGTCCGTAACCTGATTCAATTGAATGAATAGGATTGTCTTTCCCTAACTTGTCATAGTATTCGTCAAAGATATCAGTTTTAGAATAAGCACGTACAGCATCGAACTGACGCTCACCATCTTTGGTAAATGTAATAATGTGAACGTCAGTTGGAAGTTGAGTGTCGTCAAATGTATCTGGACAAATGTCTTGTTCGACGACTTGAATTTTACTACTAGGCATATTGAGGTAGGTTTACATTATTGGTTTCAAAGAAAGCAGGCATACGACTAGCCCGTGTTTCAATTAGACCTTCAGCTTTTCCTCTCTTGTAGAGAGAATCTGAACTCGAAAGCCAGAAGTTGCTGGAGAGATGCTTGTGATCACATTCCCCTTTGAGGGACTGAAGTACCCACGAGACCGTAGCGCGGCGGAGATTGTTGAGAGTTTTGTCAGACGTAAGTCCAAGCGCTTCGCATACAAGCGTGTTGGCCGCCACGTGTGTTTGTTCATCTCGACTGATGTCAGCACTTGTTGTGCGGAGTCCTGTGTCACCAAGGAATCGGAAGATGGGTAGGAGGACGAAGAAGACACTTCTCTCCAATACAACGGCTTTGAGTACGGGATGGCGATCGAGTTCGAGCCACGCATTCTTAATCCTTTGAGCTTCTTTCTCAAACCGAATGGGGATTTGATGCGCTTCAGCAGCGTAGTTAAGTGCGAGATCATGTTTCTCTTCGTCTTGTACATTAGATTCTAGTAATTCTGTGCAGCCTTTAATATCAGGCAGATCACCTTTCATAGCATCTTTAATAAAGTCACCTACTGGAATCTCAAGACAGCGAAGTGCAAGAGCTCTTTGGATAACTTCTTCGCCTCCTTGCAGGAGTTGACCAGACGATACTTGAACAGGTGTCCATGTACGTTTGCGCTGATGAAGCTGGATGTAAGGTGTTTCTGCAATCATTTTTCTGTTATTTGAGTTGAGTTATTCAGCACAGCTAAAGCAAGCTGCGGGATCATTAAACATCGTCAATGGCATATCATTATCATCAGCATCCAATTCATCAAATCCAAAGATAGATTCGAAGTCGCCGTCTAATGCAGCCATTGCATCAGTTTTATCTTGGGTATTCTGCATGACTTGCAACGAATAATACAAACTTGTTTGTGGAGATGCAAGCCACGAATCAACAAACTGATCGTCGTAAATTACGACATCACTCCAAGAATTAAAACTATAACCGTGAGCAAGACCAGTACGGTTAAGAAGTTCCATAATTCCATCGACAGTACGTTTGTAGTCTTTCCAGCCGACTTGTTCAGCTGTTTCAACTAAACCGTAGTCAAAGGATTGAACCCCAAATGTAGAGCTGTCCCTATCAACTGTGCGCCCGATTGGTGGAGCCAATTCAGGGGCCGTTGTATAGCCTGCTCGATCAGTGTAGCGATAGCTGCATGATGCAGTTGGAGCAATTGCAAACGCACGATCCATATTGGACATGCGAGCTACAGCTGCTGCGGCATCAATGCCTTGCTTAAGTCCTTTTACGATTTTACGAGCAGGAGGAGTCACGATATAGTCTCCTTCAGGCCAAAGGCATTCTTCCAATGCTTCAGCAAATTGCGCATAAGTAACGTTTTCAATTGCGAGTAAATTTGCCAACCCAAGCATGCCAAGACCAACTTGTCGATCTTCATTTTGATTTAAATATTCACCAGTATTTTCAACACCTGTTTTGGAGTGCAACTCAATAAGCTCTTGCATGCCATCTACAAAAGCTTGAGGAAGCTCTTCAGGTGTGCATGCACCCAAGTTGATATGTTCGAGTAAACAGGTGCCACGAGAGCGCAGAAACACCTCTAGACAAACATTTGCATAGATACGACGACCGTATTGATCGCTGCGCATTTTGGCAAGCCAAATATCACCACGCTTGATGCCGGCAATAATGGCATCTTTAACTTCGCGTGTAGCTCCATGCCAAAAAGTAGAAGTGAGATTAACGCAACGTTTGGCCCAAGGGATTTCATTACGTTGCATTTGTAGAAACTCTAGGATATCAGGATGATTGATATCTAGATGAAGAACTACTGCTCCATTTTTGTAGACACCGCCTCGTCTGAGGGTTTGGTTGAGCATTGAATATACTTGTCCAAACGAGCAAGGACCTGATGCAACAAGTCCCTTGCCATTATCGCTTCCTCGACTGCGTAATTTTGAAAGGTGCACCGCGACTCCAGCGCCATTGCGGAGTGCATGAGAGACAAAACGCCAGCTTGCTTCGATACCATTGGGACCCTCCATTGAGTCATCAACAACAAAGACTGTGCACGACACAGGCAACCGACTGGTTTGATCATCCATCCAAGATTGAACTCGACCAGTACGAGCAATCATTTGATTATTTTCCATGGGATTCGTCATAAGAAAGTAGGGGCAACGGCAAACAAGAAGAAAGATCTGGAGCTTTATAGTTAGGACCCTTTAAAACCTTGCCATCTTCTCGATAGATTGGCATGCCTTGTTCATCTAGTTTACTCATATTAGATTCGAAAACAAGGGTCATTGCCCTGTCTAAATCAATATTAAAAGCAGCTGCAAATTGATAGCAGACAAAGACTAGATCAGAGAGCTCTTTAACTAACGCTTCACGATTGACTTGATCTTCAGGAGCTGCAAATAGCTCTTCCGCAGCGTCAAGGAACTCACAAGACTCTTCGTTGATAAGCCCTACTTGCATGTCCCACAATTGCTTTTTAACAAAACCATAGCGAGAAATATTATCAAGTATTTCTTGATTAAATGTTTCACGGAATACCCGTGCTTGATCTCCTAATGTCATTTGTTTTTTGATTGCGTTATACCAGTTTATAGTTGTTTCGTTCATTTTTCGCGGAGTGTTATACGTCCACGATCAAGATCATATGGTGACAATTCAACAGTAACTCGATCACCCACAAGCAATTGAATCTTGCGAGTGATCAAGCGACCTGAAGCTCGGCAAAGACAGTTATGACCTTCGGGTTCTTCAAGCTCTACGTTGAAATATCCGTTGCCGCTTTCTTTGAAGATTGTACCTTTCGCTTCAATTACATTCGTCTTCTTGCTCATCAGTAAAATACTCGTTGTATTGATTTAACAGTTGTTCATCAGACCAATCAGCATATTCTTGCTGTTGATAATGCTCGAAGTAATGCCAAAAGGATTTATAGTCCATGCCTTCGTATTCTTCTTCAGTGAGGCGGTTAATAATCTCTTGTCTTTTCATTCGGGGTGTGCGTAAGTGTATGCATCAAGTGTTGATTGCAAGTGCTCAATAATATTGTTAGCACCTACAAACGTTTCAACAGCTTTTTCCTCAAGATCACAATATTCATACCCGGTTTGGCTGTCAAACTCACACGCCTTGGTCTCGTGAACCACCACAAGAGTTGGTGTAAGTTCCACCTCAAGCTCCTCTGCAAGCGCCGTACGCTGACCAGAGGGTGTTTTAAGTGGAACAAAATCAAGCTCAGCCCTTTCATCTTCTGCGAGTGTTTCGACATAAGTCTTGAGCCGTGCGCAAGGAGGACAAGCGTCTTGGGTAAAAACATAAAGATGGTACTGTTTCATCATTTTTTAGCGAGGTAATCGTGAAGCAGATTATTTATTTGATTGTAAATCTCTTGATAATCAAAGTTGTCAATAATAAATCTAGACGCATCCCAGGCGTTGTCTTCAGTTAAACCTTCAACACTTTGGGAATCGGCTTGATCGCAGACAAAGTCAAAAACAATTTGATTCACGCTTCTTCTCCGTTGGTATAGTAAAAACCGCCAATGCAATTCTTCTCATTAGATGTTACAACGTGGCGGCTATGTTTGTAACAGCGCATGCCTGAATGATAGGTAATCATGACAGGCTCACCTATGACAACATCATCAAGTGAGCTGCACATAATGAGCCGCACTTGGTTGTCTTTACGCTTGTATTGCACCTCTGCGTCATACACAAGGTGCTCGTCAAGCTCCGATGTGATAGGGTTCATTACAAACCCTAGACGCGGTTGAGTAACCGCAATCGCTTCCATTTCAGTTTGAGTGTGTTTCATTTAAAAAGCAAAGCTAAAATACCAACGATATTTTTCAGGGTCATCAAGAATTTGATGAGCCTTATCTTCAACTTCATTTTCAGGAAGATTACCTTCCTCTAAAATGTATTGACAGATGTTTAGAAATAGCTCTTCTTCAGTCATTAGTCGTCAAACATTGGTGCAGGTGTGCAGCGAACAATTCGCTTGGCGTCTGGGCACAGCTCAAATACATTGTTCATTGCTGTGCGTACATCAGTTGAGGTGACAACGTAATGTTGCTTGTCACCTCTGTCATCTATATACAAGACGTCATAGTCAATCATTTTGCAATATGAATTTCTACGGGAGGCAAGTATTTCTTTTCGGCAAGGTACTCTTCAACAAACTTCCGTTGATCCACAGGCAGATAACCTTGAGCGAGACCAAGTATTTTATTGAAATAAATTTCAGGAAGTTCCGGTGAGTCTTGGGCCAATCCTGCGTGACACAAGCATATGATGTCGAGCAGGTCATAGTCATTGATTTTGAGTTCCATTGGTTAGTTCCAAGTATTCAGTTGGGTTTTCCGCAAAGTATTCGAGAAGTTGTATGAGCTGATAAACAGTCATGTTCTCGCTATCAATTGAAAGAACGAGCAGCACATTGGTTAAGTACCTTCGTGCTGCAAACAACTGAGTTGTAGTGTTTAGCATTCAGAAATCATTTTCAGTAGATTCAGAGTCAGTACTGACATCTGATACTTCTACTGAAGAGTATTCAATCTTAAGTGCGGCTTGCAAAATTTCGATGCTGTCGCGCAGAATAGTTTCTACACGCTGCTTGTCTCGATCAGAGCGGGCTTCTTTGAGCTGCTCATACATGTCAGTATCAGACATTTTCTGACCGTTTTGACGAACTGCAGCGAAACAAGGGCGCATCTTTGCAGTACCTTTCCAAGTATCAATAGTGAAAGGTGATTGAATGGCATACTCGTTGTAAATCGCCATCAAGCCAGCAATAAGACACTGAGACCACAACGTAGTAAGACCGGAGGTCAGCATAAGGTGATGGCCAGAAGCATCGATATAAACATTGAGTTTGGTGGACTTGAACTCACCAACTTCTTCTGCAATATCAATGCCAGTCAAGGTAATATTAGGCAGGCGAGTCAACGCTTTACCACTAGGCAAAGTCAGGGCAACAGGTGTTTTGTCTTCGCCTTGATACTGAAAATATACTGCTTCAGATTCTTTGACAAGTCCAATGCCAATCATCATCTGCACCTCTGGTTGAGATACAGCCAGATCAGCGACGAGAGTAGATGGAGCGAGAGTAGAAGTCATTGTATGTATAGAGAGAATGACGCCCAAGTGGGCAAAGGAAAAGAGAGCGCCTGTTAAGGCGCAAGTTATTAACGATTACGATCAGGTTTCAAACCTTCGAGTCGATCCGCCTGTGCTTGACATAGATCAACAAGACGCCGATAAACGTCTAGATCGTCAGCATGATGCTGATTAATCAAGGCGTTTATAAACGTCATGCAGCCGTCAGCTACATAATGAGTTTTCTTCATTGTCAAGCGGCAACAAGATCTCCGCTCAACTCGACAAGTTTGGCAGTAGCCAAGCTTTCAAGCAAAGTCCAAACAAGCTCACCTGATACTTGTTCCTTGTCGCAGAAGTATTCGATAGTGTCTTCGACAACTTCAGTCAGCTCGATAAGCTGCTCATGCGAAATATTCATTTGATCGTGAGATATGAACAACAGGCCCATCGCCGGGCACCTCTTAAATATAGCGCCCATTAGGGCGCTAATGCAAGTACTTAGGTTATAAATTAAAGCTTAAATCAGCGAGCCTTACGCTTAGATTGAACTCGCTCTTGTGCTTTTTTACCAGCACCCTTTTTAGCTGTTCGTGTATTGCCACCTTTGCCAGTAACAGAAGTAGTCCGCTTACCGTCAGCTCCTTTGGAAGAAGAAACAGTACGACCTTGACCTGTTTTATTAGTAAGGGTTGCACTACGGCCACCGCCACCGACAGAAACAGATCCAGCTCGTCCACTACGACCAGTGCCAGTGGCAGTACGTGTTGTCATGCCATCTTGAGTGGACATTGAACGGCCACGAGTTGCCGTCTGACCTGATGCATTAGTAACTGTGCGAGTACGGGAGGCGTTGCCTGAGGCACGAGTACCAGTGTTTGTACGAGTTTGAGAAGCACCACGACGGCCGGTACGTGTGCGAGAACGAGATTCAGCCATGGATAAAATTATTTATTAAGCCACAACAATAATAACAAAATATTATTAATCGTCATGAGGCTCAATCCAATTAAGCTGCGTTAAAGCATGATCACAGACAACTTGATCAACAGTTTCCATAAGAACGGTTGATTCAATTTGCTCTAAAGCTAACTTACAGATTGATCGACGTGTTGTCATATTCATTTTCGGATACTCGTCAATTAAATATTGATCGATATTAAATTCAAAAATTTTATCGTATTCAGGATTAATCATTTATTTCCAAAGATTTTAGCTTATTTCTTTCTAACAAATAAATTGAATGAGGGTTGGTATATACAACCCACGCTTCGTGCAAGCCTGGCAGAAGCCATTGATGAACAGGCAAGCAAGCTTTCCAATTCACTGGCTGCATGCAGTTAACAACAACTACTGTCCAAAAGGCAGACAAAGTAGAAGTCAGTTGGAACATAAATATTATTGATTGCGACGGTTGTATCTACCTTCACGAGCTGTCTGTAAACGATCACGTTTTTTAGCTCGCATTTCTTCTACTTTCTGAGTATCTCCACTTGCTTTAGCATCTTCTAAACCTTGTTGGAATTTGTTCATTTTTTCACCAGCCATGCGTGTACCGCCATGTTTACCAATAATTTGTCCGTTGTGATACATTGGACGTTCGTTTGTCATTCCGTGATCACCACGGACATTAACTACCGGTCGACCACCTGCGGTATGCATGTCGTCTTTATTACCTTGATAATAAATCTCACCATTATTGCGTCTGGTTGAATAGCTCATTGTAAAATGAAGTACTTCTTTTATTTATATTACCAAATACCAGGAATCATCTGCCCAGTTACAGCATAAGAACCTAGTGCAGCAATAACACCCATCATGGCGAGACGTCCGTTCAGTTTTTCTGCTTTTTCATTGTGAGTCACAGCGACATCCATAATTTCCATGCGTGGTTCTTTGGCCCAAACGTTTTGACGTCCGCGATCTTCAGTAGTAACAGTCATGTTAAGTTTCGTATCAGATTTAATCATATCAGATTTTGTTGTCTAAAAGAGCGTCTTCTTCAAATATTGCTAGTCCTTTTTCTGTCAAAATATGTTCATACATTTTCCAAAATACAGATGGCGGCATAGTCACATAGCCAGCACCGTTGTAAAACGAACGAACTGCACGATGTGGACTACGTATAGAAGCGGCTAAGACATTAGTGTCCATGCGATGCCGTGCATATAAATCAGCAATGCTGCGAACAACTTCAAGACCTGCGTAGCCTTGATCATCAATGCGTCCCACAAAAGGACTGACATATGTTGCTCCCGCTTTAGCTGCAAGAATTGCTTGAGCTGCATTAAAGATCAAAGTGACATTAGTTTTAATACCAATTTCTGATAGATGCTTGCAAGCAATTAAACCTTCTGTTGTCATTGGAAGCTTGATCGTAGAAACATCTTTGTACAAGGTGTACAGCTGCATTGCTTCGTCAATCATGTCAGTAGAATCTCCTGCTTTGACTTCCATAGAAATATCAGGAATATGCAAAGCAACAAGTTCTTCGTAAACATCGTGGGGATTACGTCCAGACTTTTTAATTAAAGTTGGATTAGTGGTGACACCATCAACAAGTCCAGTTCGAACACAAGAAGCAATATTTAGAGTGTCAGCACTGTCGATGAAGATTTTCATTAGTTATTTCCTTGATCAATACATTTAATATATTTGAATATTCTTCATATCGAGAGTTAGTAATACTTAAATGATGCTGCTGATAATGTTTAACAGCATCAATAAGGCTTTGTAGTTCTTCGTTAGTTAATTTAGGCACTAGCAAACACCAAGTTGTTTTGAAATTTCATCAACGGTTTCAATGGATATATCATTCAAAGTTTGGATTTCATCAACAACTCCTGACTTCGTATAAATATCTAATGTCCCATTGTTAGGACCAGTCTGCACGTAACCGGCAACACAAGTACGGTCATTAGAATCAACAGTTTTTTTATCACTAGATTGCGAGCATCCAACAATTACAAAAAATAAACCGGTAATTAAAAATGAAAGATTAAACTTAGTCATCTGCAAAAAAAAAATAACCTCACATATGTGAGGCTAACAGATATCAAAATGTTATTTAATTTGAAGTATTGATTGGTTTTAAAAAATTGCCAATATTAGCCAATACTTGGAGCAGTTAGTGCCACTTGAGTAGTAGAAGCTGATGCTAAATCAAGTGGGAAGTTGTGAGCATTACGCTCATGCATTACTTCCATACCCAGCCCTGCTCGGTTTAGAAGATCAGCCCAAGTGTTAATCACATGACCATCACGTGAAACGATTGACTGGTTAAAGTTAAAACCATTCAAGTTAAAGGCCATAGTAGAAACACCAAGGCTAGTAAACCAGATGCCAATAACAGGCCAGGCTGCAAGGAAGAAATGCAAAGACCGGCTATTGTTAAAAGAAGCATACTGAAAAATAAGACGTCCAAAGTATCCATGAGCTGCAACAATGTTGTAGGTCTCTTCCTCTTGGCCGAACTTATAGCCGTAGTTTTGGCTTACTTCCTCAGTCGTCTCTCTAATAAGACTAGAAGTGACCAGGCTTCCGTGCATAGCACTAAACAAAGCACCGCCGAATACGCCGGCAACGCCCAGCATATGAAACGGATGCATGAGAATATTATGCTCCGCTTGGAAGACAAACATATAGTTGAAAGTTCCAGAGATACCGAGGGGCATCCCATCAGAAAAACTACCTTGTCCAAATGGATATACCAGAAAAACAGCAGTGGCTGCAGCTACAGGAGCGCTGTAAGCTACGAAAATCCAAGGCCGCATTCCTAGTCGATAACTAAGTTCCCATTCTCTTCCCATGTAAGAGAAGATACCGATAAGGAAGTGGAACACGACCAGTTGATAAGGTCCTCCGTTGTAAAGCCATTCGTCAAGCGAACTGGCTTCCCAGATAGGGTACAAATGAAGCCCAATTGCGTTCGAGCTAGGCACGACGGCACCTGAGATGATGTTGTTACCCCACAAAAGGGATCCGGACACTGGTTCTCTGATTCCATCGATATCTACGGGTGGAGCTGCGACAAAGGCAGTAATGAAGCAAATGGCAGCAGCCAGAAGACAAGGGATCATTAAGACACCAAACCATCCGACATAAAGACGGTTATTTGTGCTTGTTACCCAGTCACAGAAATTCTGCCAATTAGTATTTGATTGTTTTGAGTCAATTAAAGTTGTCATTTTATGAGTGCGAGATATGAGCTGTATCAGGTAAGTAACTCGGCATTCGCCTACATAAAGTATTGTAAATAACAATACCCGCCGCATGAGTGGGTAGTATTACTCAAAATTCTTGAGCTGTAACGAGTCTATTACGAGGTGAAATGTCAAATAAATTCATCATTGGATCAGATTTCATATCACGAATGTGTTTGCGTTTCTTTCGAACATTGGCAACATGATCAAGGAAACCTTTTTCTTTTTTGTGTTTATGAGTTTTTGACATAAATCCTCCGTTCAAATTAATGTTAGGAGAGTTAGGCCCTCCTAACTTGTTCTTAATATACTTCAAACACTCACGATTTGTGAGGGATTAAAGATAAGTTACTTGTACATTTACAACGCCAGGTTCAATCATTCCGATTTGTTTGGCAGCTGCGTATGACAAATCAAGCTCACGGGCACCAATATAAGGACCGCGATCATTAATGCGTACATCCACGCATTCTTTGTAGCAAACACGTAGTTTTGTGCCGAAAGGTAGGGTTTTATGTGCGGCGGAAATGCCGTACATATTGTAAGTTTCACCGTTGGCTGTAAGCCTTCCGTGGAAATATGGACCATACCAGGAAGCCAACATTGTTCCTGCACTGGATGCGCTTGTGCTGATACAGGAAGCAGCAATAAAAGCGCTGCTAATAATACGTTTAAACATTTATAGATGTCCAATAATTATTAATTTACTAAATAAGGGAGCACATTGTGTGCCCCCCCTGAATAACGTCAAGCAGACACTAAGTCACGTGCAACAGCAAAAGCTTTTTTGCTAATTTGAGCGCCGACACCGAAGGTGCCACGTGCAAACTGAGCGCGACCCCTGGCAGCAGTCGTATTACGAGTGCTTGTTTCTACTTGTGTGATGGCATTAACGCCAGACCACACAGAATAGGAAGCATACTCATTACCAAAGCCAAGACGGAAAGCATTTTCAAGCTTCTCACGTTTACGGAAGACTTGACCTTCGTCAATGTTGTAGACCTCGTCTACAAACTTACGGAAGTCGTCAATACCCATAGACGCACGAGAGAACTCACGCATCAGCTCACACTCAGTGACAAAGTCTTGACGTGCTACATCAATGCTATTAATAAGAGCATCAAAATTGTTGTTAGCACCGTTCTTGTGAGTGATGCTGCTGTGAGCGCCACTCTCACCAAGTGCTGCAGTCAGTGTGTTCTGACAGACAACACGGATGTTAGTGAACTTAGCGCCACAACCAGTCTTACCGTCGTGACCGAGGTAGCCAACAATGCGACGCTTTACTGTGTCACCAGGGACGATGTCCGTCTCCGCACCACGGAGTGTGGCGGTAAAGCAGACTTTGGCACCATCCGATAGAACGATGACGCAGTCCATATCGACCTCCTCGCGGATGAACTCGGCCATCCGAAGGAGCGAATCGTTCTGGACGATTTCGTATTGCTTAGATACGTAACCGAGCAATGCTTGTGTGTCTGTACGGACAACACCGAAGACACCTGCGGGTTGGAACTCAACGGCTCCGTGACCGGCGAGATATGTATCTCCAGGTCGGTTGACTTCGATTGGTACTCGAAGCTCTCGCTTCTCGACAGTGAATAAAGCGTCTGCTGTTTCAAACGCTTCTCGCGCAGGCAGGGTTCCGTCTGTGACGACACCCATTCCGTGCCAGGCACGTTCGCCATTGCCGAGCCAGCCAGATGTGAAATTTGCGGGCATGAGTCAGATCTCATATAAACAACACCGTCGTGAAGGACGGCACGAGCCGTTAAAGCTCCTGTTAAGGAGCAATTAAAAAGTATTTAAGCTGAGTGAATCAGTCAACCTCAAGATGCCTCTTAATTTTTGCGAAGAAAACTTGTCAAGGACGTAAATTCTTGTTGCTACATACTTCACTAAACGTAGGAAGTAAAAAAGCAGAAAAATGCTGGCTACCATCGATACAAAGTGATACTGTGCATTTATATTTACCTATTCGCGGGGACCAATTGAAAAGACTTGTTTTGACTGTACCTGATGAAATAGCAGTCCTTATGAAGCGCTATGCCGACTACAAAAACAACACCATTAGTAATGTTTGCATTGAGTTGATTAAAGCAAATATTCACAAACAAGCTTATGTCTGCAAAGTTATAGACGGCATTCTCGAAGATTTAAATATACCAATAGACAAGAGAGCGCACAAAAACTGTTATGGATATGCATGCGCGAGCTGCAAACATATAGACAAATGTAGAGTTGGTCTATTTGATGGTAGTTATGAAGTCACAGAAGACTGCGCTAAAAATTTAAAGCCAGGAGCTGTCATTTAGTGTAGCAACCAAAACAGTAGTTATATCAAGGCATTTCAGCTGAAAACAACTGCTTTGCTACGCTAACCGCACTTGTTCCCTTATATATCTCTTTTTTATTACACTTATCTTGTATTTTTTATCTAGGTATATAGAAAGTAGTGCAGCAAGTGCGGTAATTGAAGCAACTTAAGAACCAAAAGGAAAGTTAGGTTTAAAATTCATTTTGGCTGCTAAGTCTTGTTTGAAGTTATCTAAAAATACACTTGTATCAAAAAGGCTGCTCGTTTCTTCAGGCACAGTAGAAGTATTGTTCATTTTAGCTGCTGTTGTACCAGCAGGTTGCTTCATAATACTGTCGTTTAAAGTACCGTCAATGATACTTCCTACATGGCGGTCGAGTAAATCTTTTGAACGTTGATAACCAGGAGATAATTCAGCATCAGGATTTGGCATCTCATCCGGAGGAATTATTTCTTCTTCTTCTTCTTTTGGAGTTTCTACAGGTACTTCTACTTCTACTGTTTTAGGGTTTTGAATATATTCAAGCAACCGACCAACTTCTTCCTGCTCATCAACATTACCAATACCTAGTGCAGATGCAGCGTCTCGTACTGTTCCATAGTCATAGTCGTATAAAGGATTGGTGTATTCATAGGCGTTGCTATTGTAGTCATCATCATCAAAGAATTCTCCGGGTCGTCCGCCTCTTGAGTCATTATAATTTCCAGGATTTCGATAATCCCACGATTTACCATCGATGCTGAAATCATTTTTTCCAACACGACCATTGTTACCGTATTTAGGGTTATAAGACATTTAACAATAAAAAAGCAATACCTCAATTATAGAAAGGCATTGCTTATATAGTTATTTGGTCAACCCTGGCTTAATAAGTGAAGGAATATCAGGGATGCTTGGAAGGTTTAGTTCTTCAGCTTCTAACTCTGCTTGTTTAATGCGATCATCAACAAAGTCATAGTTCATGAATTGGTTGAAAAGATCTTCGTATGTCATGGCAGAGGTACGATGATACTCAAGCCAAGAGAGCACAGCTTG
>JACLAC010003052.1_pt1 | contig 26102 bp, 18 predicted proteins | sample 8027881 | NCBI WGS metagenome assembly JACLAC01 (sample SAMN15725517, study PRJNA655200) | protist metagenome | isolation source: fluorescence activated cell sorting (FACS) single amplified genomes of... | place: Spain: Blaines Bay Microbial Observatory, Mediterranean Sea | collected 2016-01-19 | reverse complement strand
TGCGGTTGTTTGGGTCGTGCTGGTAATTCTGAAAGGCGCTGGCATAGGCGTTCATCATACCGGCACCGGCGGGGTAATAGCCCAGCCAAAGGTTGGCCGAACGGTCTTCGTAAATAGTCCATACCTTGTTGCTGGCAATACTGCCGGGGTCGTCGGCGCGATGAACATAGTGATCAAAGTGGCCGGTTTGGGGGTCGATTCGGTTTAAGCCGCCTTCGGTGCCTACCCATAAATGGCCTTGGCTATCTTCTAGTACGCTCTTAACTTCATTATGGCTCAAGCTCTTGGGGTCATTAGGGTCGTGCCGATAGTGGGTAAAGGTCTGGGTATCGGGATCAAAGCGGCTTAACCCATCGGCTTGCTTGCCTATCCACAGGTGCCCATGGCGGCTTTTATAGACGCTTGTGAAGGAATGGCTGCCGAATGGATTGAGCGTTGTGTCGAGGGGGTAATAAGCGAAGGCCTGGGTTCGGGGGTTAAATCGGCCTAATCCTATACTTCCAGGTGTGCTGTTAATGGCGCCTATCCATAAGATACCCTGTTGATCTTCGATGACTTGGCCGACACTATCGATGCTAATCGGGTCGCCCGTTAGGGTATGGGTCACCAGTTCCATGCGTGTCCATGCACCCGTCTTGGGGTTTAATTGATGTAAGCCCCCTTGGGTGGCGAGCCACATACGCCCTTCATGGCCTTGCGATACACCGGTGATGTAATTAGGGTTTAGGCTTTCACTGTCGATGTCCTTATGTTGATACCTTGTAAAATCATCGGTGGTGGTGTTATAGCGATTAAGACCGTGAGATGTCGCTGCCCATAGTCGGCCAGTTTTGTCCACATACAAGTGGTTAATCGCATTGTCGCTTAGGCTTTTGGGGTTATTCGTGCTGTGTCGATAGAGTTTAAAGGTGTAACCATCGAAGCGGGCTAAGCCTTGTGCGCCCCCAAACCACATAAACCCTTGTGGGTCTTGCACGGTGGTGTGTTGCATACCAATCGAATCGAGCGCTTTGCTTTGGATGGGGTCGAAGTGAAACCGGGGAGCGGTGCTCGGGGAGCCATATACGCCAAGGCACCAGCAAAGGCAGAGCCACAGCGGCCCTTTAAGGCAATATTTCATCAAAAGACTCTTGCTGGAGCGCCTCATTAAGCTGGCCTTTTTCACTCAATAGCTTCATTATAGTCGATCTGAGATGGCCAGATGACACTAACAAAACGAGCAGGGTTTTACATTGAACACTCTTGATCAACGACCTACGCGGATAGTGGCCTTGGGTTGTTCTATGGGCGGCTATCCCCCGGCGGGTATTTTTTTTGATCATATCCCGGCTGATACCGGGTTGGCATTTGTCGTGGTGGATCACAAACCCCCGAACAGTGACTATACCTTAAGCCAGTTTTTTCAAGCCCACACCCAAATGCCGGTTATTCCAATAAGCGATGAGCTCGCACCACAAGCGAACACAGTCTATGTATTGTCTGGCAAAAACGACGTCATCTTGGTTAAGGGCGTCTTCAAGACTATTTCAAGACCCAATGTGGCGGTCGCCTCGACGATAGATACTTTTTTTAGCTCCCTGGCCGAAAGTGAACGGGGCAATGCTATCGCCATTATCTTGAGTGGTATGTTAAATGATGGCACCGAGGGGATGAAAGCGATTAAACATTACCAGGGGACTACCATTGCTCAAGATCCACGAACCGCTCGGTTTTGTTCCATGCCTCAAAGCGCTATGGATGCGGGGGCCGTGGACTTTGTGTTAACGCCAGATAAGATAGCGGCGTTAGTCCTGCAGAGATAGATTACTTATTGACTATCAGTCGATTATTGCCATCGCGGCTGGACTTCACCCGTTCATCATGGTCGATAACCGCGTCACTCTTTGCAAGGCGGTCATAAAGCACTACATTCACCGTCGCTGCTAAATTCATACAACCAATGGTCGGAATGTAAACCACGCTATCGGCCACGGCCACAATATCTTCGGGAATAGACCCGTCTTCTGGGCCAAAAATATAAAGGGCTGTATTGGGGTGAGTAAATTCGGGCAGGGGCGTCGCGCCCTCGACAAGCTCCACACACACCACCTTTATATGCTCGGGTAGGTCTTCGGTAAAACTACTGACATGGCTTAATGGAATGGGGGCTTTGCCTTTATGCGTGTCGGTATGGAACTTGGTGGCGCGGGCAAAGCGTACACCGGTATAGCGTATAGCTTTGGCGCCGTAACAGCTGGCGGCTCGCCTTACCGCGCCGACGTTGCCGGGGCTTTTGGGGTTACATAAGCCGATAAGTGCGACGGGTGCTGTAGTAGGCATGGAGTATCCATTGTATTAATGATAGAAACCGGTGATTATGCCCATTTTTTAGTTGTTCGGCAATGGCTGTAAAACTCGGTTAATCGTTCTCTAACGATAACGCCCCGGCAAAATCTCCCCATTATGCGCCTGAGTTAAACACAAATGTTTCCCTTCCCAGTAATTGCACTTGGATGGGCCTCTTTTTTTACGCATTACAGGATGATTAGCCAAAGACTCATTAATATGTCGAGTCATACCATGATAATGTGTTGTGGGAATTTGTTCAATATTCCCCAAATATACGCGGTTATACCGACGAAACGAGACCGCCTTAGCATGGGTATCCAAAGAAAAACTCCACAAAATATTATGAAACGCTGCACTAAGATTAATGCTAGGAATAGGGGAGCCACTCGCGTTGAGCAAATGAGTGCTAATAGTCTCTTCTAACATTCTGAGGCCTGTGTCGGATTTTTTTTGTTCGTCAATTTGGCTACCCGTTAAAATAAGGGCTACTGGCAATTGCCGTATCAGCCGTTGAAAAGCCATTTTTTCGTTTCCGTCAAGCGCATGCCCTACCAAAATAATAGGTAAGTTAGGGTTACGTTGTGCGAGGTGTTTAAACCGCTTTAAATAACGTACGGCAGGCTCGGTAAACATCCCATTGTGCAGTTGAATCATATACGCCGAGGGCACAGTCGAGCCAGGGGAGGCCAGCGCGACCGTGTAAAATAATGCAATAGAATAGTCGCAGTAGTGTGCTTTACCCCCTACAAAAATACCACAAGGCTTGTTGCCGCTATCGACCATTTTGCTTCTAAACGTATCGACCACCGCCCAGCCATTATCGGCTAAACCTTCGCCTTGGCGTAGCACCTGTTCCGAGCCAAAAGCAATGCTATTCACGGGCATCAAATGGGTATCTCGCTCGCCTAGACCGTCCAGCACTTTTACACCGTGCTCCTGTGTTTTTCGCTGGGTAGTGGCGTAACGGGCCATGCCGCGGTGATCAAAGGTGAGATTGCCAGCAATGGGCAATATTTTATTGCAGTTAGTACAGTTAGATACCAAACGTGCTGTGTCCACCATGGTTTGATACGCACGATGCGATTGCGGCGTTAACACCTGATCAAACTGGGGCGTACCGACGGCAAAAAAATGGAGCGTCTCGGCCACAATCGAGTGGCTTAATACGCAGCAGAAAATCAGTAAATACATGGGGGCTATACGTTTCACGGGGTTACCTCCCTTATGGATTTTAATAGGGCTTTTGTTATGACGGTGCAAACCGCATTCCACAATGGGATATGTATTTACAAATCGTGGCATAGGGTTGTTACGAAGGACTTGGGGTTCTAATAGAAGTGCATTTGATGTGAAGTAATTGAGCGACCCAATATTTTAAGCTTTGAAGAGTTCCCTATTTTGGGTGCAATGTGACGATTTTGGAAGAGACGACAGCACAAGGTGGTATTAACTGTCGTCGGTATGTATTGTGTGTTATTTTGCGAAGTATTCTCTTTGCCAAATTTTGTGATGTGTGTCACAAAATTTCTTTGGTCATGGCGTTACTTAGCCACCACCCGCCCCTTCAGCAAACACACATTAATCTCCTTAATCCCCCCCACTTTACCCGCCAACAAAACCCGAGCCACCGCCCCCACCACATGCTTCTCAATAGCCCGCTGAATAGGCCGAGCCCCATAAGCTACACTAAACCCACACTCGGCAATAAAAGCCACCACCTCCTCAGTAAACACCAGCTTAATCCCTTCCTGCGCAATGCGGTCACGCGCCTGTAAAGCCTCTAACTCCCGCCGAGTAATTGCCAAAATAGCCTCCCGACCCAAAGCATTAAAACTCAACACACTATCGATCCGGTTAAAAAACTCCGGGCGAAAATGCTTTTTAATCGCTGCCAACGACACGGCCTGTTTATCCTCCTGCACAAAGCCCAAACCTTGGCCGGTCTCTACCCCCAGGTTACTCGTCATCACAATAATGCTCGAGCGAAAATCCGTTACCCGGCCAAAGCGATCCGTTAAAATCCCCTCGTCTAATACCGTAAGCAGCATATCAAACACACTGGGGTGGGCTTTTTCGATCTCGTCAAATAAAATCACCGAAAACGGGCGATTACGCACATGGGAGACCAGCTTCCCCGGTTCATTTTGCTCGCCAATTAAACGCGAAATTTGTGCCGGGTGCTGAAACTCACTCATATCCAGCGAGAATAAGGGGTCATGCGCTTGCCCCGCACTAAAAAAATATTCGGCCAATGCTTTAGTGACGGCGGTTTTGCCCACCCCCGTTGGCCCGGCCATAAGCAGAGTCGCTACCGGTTTGTTAGGGTCGTTTAGCCCCGCTTTAAACGTTTGTATCACATCGCATAAGGGCTCGATCACTTGGTCTTGCCCCATAATACGTTGGCCGAAAAAGGCCCGTAGGGTATCACGCGGCAGGGCGATATCGTCGCGCAATACTATCTCCGGCAAACCGGTATAAGCCACAAATTGCTCTATGATCACCTCGCGGGTAATGGTTTGGCTGCTGGCTTGGGCCATATTTTTTAAACACTCATTAAAAAACTTCACCAAATTGCCAGGGCTGCGCTCATACTTTAAATACCGCTTCACCAACTGAAAACATAAATCCATAGCATTAGCGTCAATGGCCAAACCAAAATTTGAGCGTGCATAATTAGCGTAATGCGTCAACACCCGCCGACTTTGCGACTCGGCCATCTCGGCCACGGGGGTGACCTCGAATTGATGAACAAACCCTGGTAATAAAGCTCGCGCTAGTTCTAACTCCTGTGGTTTTACCTCGCCAATAAGCCGCAACTGCCCCTTTTGCAAGTAACTTTGCAAATAGGCGGCAATAGAGTCCTCTTGCGCTTGGCCCCCCGTGCTAAGTAAGCTACTAAAATCGGTAATCCACAACACCCCGTTTACCTGCGCCAGTGCCTCGACCACTTGATCGCAAATTTCCTGCCATTGGCCTAAATACTTGGCTTTGCCAATTAAACGCTGGCAACTGCTGCGCCACACCGTGACAGGCAACTCCTGTTGCTCGATTCGGGTAGCGGCTTTAATGGCCTCGTTCCATAAAGTGGACTTGCCTACGCCTTGCGCCCCCACCAATAGTTGGTTGCCTTTGCCGTGTACCAAGTCCTTAGCCAAAGCCGCAATGTCTTGGTTTTTCTCCCAGGCGGCGTCCGGTAAGCGCGTCATTCGGCGGCGTATTTTTTTGGCTGTGGGTAGAGCATCGGCCAATTCCATTAAAATTTTAGGCGGTTTGGTTTCCCTTGCCCATTGGGATTTAGGCGGCGAGACATTCGCTCGCACGGTTTCTAACCAAGGGGCGCTCGGTTGAATATACTGGTAAGCTTGTTCCGGGTCGCTGTGCTGTAAAAACTCCCGAGTGTAATGCTGAATTAAATCACTGCGTTGCGCCTGGTTATAATAGTAAAAGGACTCATCAAAGTAGGGCAGATAACATTCGCCAAAACCGCTTTCGGTAATGTTCCCGTAAACGGCGGCCACCTTAAAAGGCGTCATGCTCGATAGGGGGTAACTGCCTTGGTCGTCTCGATACGATAATTGTACCTCCACCGTGTACACGTGCAATTGCGGCGCTTCCATCTCGGGCGCTTCAATATAATAGCCGTCTCGAATTTGGCGGCTAATACCTTCGGAGGCGGCGCGTTTGATCTTACGGGCGTCGGTATCGACTAAGGCCATGGAGGTACCCAAGACTTTACCCATGACCGTCTCGTCGTTTACCTGCCAGCATACAATGGGGAATTCGGCTTGTGCCATGTTTAGTGTTCTCCGTAAGGGGGTAACGCCCCTATTAAAAAGGGCCACCACTGCTCGGTATCGTGAAGGGCCTCGGTCATTAAGGTGCTGCGCACGTCGGTAATGGTGCTTTTTTCGTGGCCACTGTCGGCCAGGGCATACACGCGTAAAATCGCGCTATGCTCGTCGAGCAAGATGTCTTGGTCGATGGCGGCTTCGTTAGGGTAAAACCGCACCACCAAAGGGATTTGCAGGTTGTTGTCTTCGTAAAATAAATGAATACCGCTGTCGTACTGTAATAGCTCTTGTATACCGGGGCCGGTCACTTTAATCAGTGTGGCCTGCTCCTGTTGGTAAATGTTGTCACAATGACCAAACTCCCGCAACAAGGCCGTGTAGGTATTGGCCAGAAAGCTCACCGCCTTAGCGCCTTTGTGGGCCACTAAAGACTGGATTAACAAAACCCCTTGGTCTACCCCACGCGAAGCAAAACACTGCGCGGCATGAAATAAACGGGTCGTTTGGCTCCATAGCGGGTATTCATTATTTTTTTCGGCGGTAAAGTAAGTCTGCGAACGCTTGTAAAGATCGCTTAAATATTCGCGAATATCGTGGTGTGCATGGATACCACTAAAGTCAATGCGGGGGCGGCGGTATTCGAAGTGGGTTTTCGCCGCCATAGGCCTAAACGGTTTATTCACTTGCAAGGTGCGCACTTGCTGTAAATCTTCCAGCTCGAAAATAAACGACTGGAGTGGCTCTTTTATATCCCTCACGGCATCGAGTAAAGTCCACCCTGTGTAGCGAAGGTCGGCATCGCCGGTGCCAGTGCTTTTAAAAGGCGACTGCTTTAACTGCTCGTCTAGCGCTTGTAAATCGTTCAGCAGTTGCTGGTATTGGGCCAAATCAAAGCTCACCATCGTGGGGACGGGCGCTTGGGCGGGCTCAGCAAAGCGAAGGCGAACAATATCCGATTGAAGTCTACCTTCGTGCTCGCGCATGTTTAATATAATAGGCTCGTCGGAGTTTAACTCCGCTAGGCAGTGGGCGGTGGCGTGGGTGATCATCCGTTCCAGGTTGCGCTTTAAGGCCCTTGCCCCCAAGTGGGGGTCGTAGCCTTGGTTGGCCAGTAGGGTGAGGCAGGGCTCCTGCACGTTCAATATAGTGCTGCGGCGCACAAAGCCGTCGCGCTCCAAAATATTTTTAAGATGCAGTCGCGCTAAAAACTTCATATCCTCCGCTTTTAGTGCCTCGAACACCACCACGTTTTGAATACGGTTAATCATCTCGGGGCGAAAGTGCTGCTCTAAACTTTTTAAATACGAGGCGCTAATATCGTTGTTATGTTGCACAAAACCCATAGCGCTGTTGGCCTCTTGGGCGCCGATGTTAGAGGTCATAATCACAATGGTTTGCGAGAAGTCTGTTGTGGTGCCACCGGCATCGGTTAAACGGCCATCGTCCAGTAGCTGTAATAAAATATCGTGCACCCGTGGATGGGCCTTTTCGATTTCATCGAGCAATAATACGCAAGACCTCTGGTAGCGTACCTGCTCGGTAAGAATCCCCCCGCGTTGGTAACCGTCGCCAATTAACCGGGCCACGGCATCGGCGTCGACAAACTCGTTCATGTCGATGCGTACGAGGTTTTCTGGGCGGCTATATAAATAACCCGCCAATAGTTTGGCGGCTTCGGTTTTACCTACCCCCGTCGGGCCAATAAACAGCATGGTGTTAAGAGGCTTGTCGGGGGCGCACAACTGCGCTTTAATACTTAAAATGGTATCGACCAGTACGGTGCGCGCGGCGGGTTGGCCGATTAAGCGTTGTGTAAAATAACTGTTTAACTCTTCGCGGGTGATGGTCTGGTTTTTATCTATAATAGCGGGGTTAATATGGTAGTTCGCCTGCAGGGCTTGGTAAACCCGTGTTTCATCCACCCTTTGGTTTTGGGAGGTAATAGCAATAGTGCGCAGTATTTCTACCAGTGAGCCCGGCAGGGTTTTTACCCCTCGTAGCGAAGGCTCTACGCGTACCAGCGTTAATAAAGCCTGGGTGGTAAACTCGCATTCGTAGTGGGTCTCGGCGTGGGCGCGCCGTACCGTGGTCACGTGGTTAACTTCGTTAGGGGATAAAGGCGCGAGGCGTAATACCTGAAACATATCGGCAAAGCGTCGGTTTACATCCTGTAACTTTTGCCATTGTTGGGGCGTGGCTTCTAAGACTACAGGGAAGTCACGTCGGGCCATGTAATCCATAAGGATATGGGCCAGGGTTAACTCGCTTTGGCTGGTCTTACCCACGCGCAGCAAAGCAATAGGGTTATCGATCACTAAAATATCGGTGCGGGTCGATTTGTGTATCTTTTGAATTCTCTTCTTTATATGCGATAAAATCGTCTCGAACCGACGCTCCCACTGCCCGACAATACTCATACCCGAGATAACCCGCAGCGGGTCGAGGCGCCAAAGCTTTTGTAGCTTGCTGCTAGGCGTAGTCGAATGCGCTTGCAGATACTGCTTATACACGTAGTGCACCAGATTGGATTTTCCTATACCGGGCTCCCCTACAATCGCCACGGCCTGGGGGCGAGTCCCCAACATGGCCCGCTGCAACCATTGCACTTGGGGCTCACGAAAATAACATTCCTCTAAGGCGGCGCTACCCAAGCCCGAGAGGTCTTCGGCGACTTTATCCAGTTCCTCGGCCCCATTAAATGCGGGGTTTTGTGAGAGCAGTGCCCACAAAGAGGTGCCTTGTTCCTCGAACGAGAATTTATCGTCTTTTACCTCCACCGCGACACTTACACTCACGGTGGAGCAGCTTTTAGCGGCATACTGTTGATGCACATCGAAGGGGCTGTCTTCGTCTTTTTTGCGCAGTTGAAAATAACGAATTAATTTTTCGGTTAAAAAATTCAGCAGTACCGGGCGCTGTCGAATATCTTCGGGGATTCTAAGGCTTAGGTGGTCTAGGTGAGGAAAGCACACGTAGTCGGTTTTTTGGACACGGTAAAAAGCGGCGGCAAACAAACCATCGACCATATGCATGCCCGAGCGAAACGCGATATGAAGCAGCTCAAAGCGATGTTCCGGTTGAAAGCTAAACCACAGCAGCGGCTCGATCATGGTGGTGTCTAGGGTTTTATGTCGGTAATGCTCTTTCACCGCTTTTTGCAGGCCCTTTAAGGCGTCGCCATAGCGTTGCCGCGAGACCACTGGCCCGTCGAACAATAAGGGCTTTAAGCGATACCCCCCCTGGCGATGCTCGACCAATACCGGGAATTCTAAATGGATGAGGCTCATATTAATGCTTCCCTTCGGTGGTCGTGGGGTCTGTATCGGTGCTGGGGCGTATGTTAATTTTATGGATCAACTTATCGAGTAAACTCGCTTTAGCCAGTTGCGTGACACGTCGGTGGTGCTCGTTCAGCGGGACGTCCTCTTGCCCTTGCATATCAAAGCGTTTGTCGTGGTAGCGTTTGTATTCGATTTTGCGTAAGGTTTTTTGGCCTTTGGTGAACTTTTTGCGATGGATCTCTTGGGGCACGTCATACTCCCCCGGCGATAGGTCGGCCAGTTCGACGAACAGGCGTTCTTTGTCTTGCTCACCTTCGCGTATTTCTACCACGCCTGCTTCTTGGCTTAAAAAATGCGCGGCGCAGGGGCCTTTTACCTCGTACAAAGCGCCTAGCCGTTGCAAAAAGGGGTCGCGTAGTAAGCGGGGGGATTTCCAGTAAATATGATGCCCCGGTTCATTCAGCCCCTTGGCTTCACGGTGCAAGGTTAACTCATTTAATGCGGTTTCTTGTCGGTCGGCTTTAGTGAGGGTTTCCACCTCATCGGCGGTATTATCGTTTTTAACATAATAAAGGTGGATGCAGTGCCACTTAAAGCCCAGTTGCTCGAATAGCGTTTCGTAAAACTGGGCGAGTTCATCTACTTGGGGGATAGGCCCGCAAACGCTTAATAAGTGCTGCTCGCTGTCGGGGTTGTTCATGGTTTCTATATCAAATAGCAGGGTTTCAAAGCGTTGGTGGTGCTCGTTTAGCCGCGCGGTTTCTTCCTCCCATGTTAAGGTGGGGGTGTCTTGTTGCAGGTTGGCCAAGCAATCGCGTTCCAGGGCATAAATATGCTCGACGCAGGCCAGGTAACGGGTTTGCAACTCGCATAGTTGGCCATAGCGGTGGGAGAGTTCGGGGGTGTTCCAGAACTTTTCCGAGTCTCGCTTTTTTTTCTGTTCCAGTTGGTCGATGCGGCTTAATAAACTTATCCAGGGGCCGCTCTCGCCTAGCCCTTGCACTTGGCGCCGTTCGTGGGCCACCTCATTGGTGAATTCCATAAAAACCCCGACGGATTTTTTTTCGCTAAAGCTCGGGGTGCATTGGATCTCTAGCTTGCCCACGGTATTGGTGCGTAAGGTGACCTCTATAGGGTTGGCGTAAGCTTGAGCGGCGAGCACTTGTGCCAAAGGCGATACTATGTGTTTTTGCAGGGTGCGTTGGATTGCGCGTGCGCCGTAGCGAAAGTCGATGTTCAACCCTTCGAGCCAAGGCCATAAGCTATCGTGCAGACTCACCTGGACGCGACGGTTGGTCACCCCGGGTGTTTTTAACAGTTGAGCCAGCTCTTTTTTAAGGATGCGGCTTTTTTCAGGCGCATTTAAAGCCACAAAAGGCACTAAGCGATCCAGCCGGTTAAATAACTCCGGGCGAAAATGTTGGGTGACGGCGGCTTCAAAGTGTTGTTCGGCTTGGTTGTTTTGGGAGGCATTATGGGGCTCGCCGTTGCTAAACCCCATAGGGGGTTTCATAAAGTCTTGCGCGCCCATGTTGGAGGTCATGATAATAATGGTGCTGCAAAAGTTGGCCACGTCACCTCGGTCGTCGGTCAGGCGGCCTTCCCCAAGCACTTGCAGTAACAAGTCAAAAAAGTTGTAGGCGGCTTTTTCGATTTCGTCGAACAGTACGAGCGAAAAAGGCTGTTGGCGCACCTTGGCCACCAAGCTCGACTCGTTAGCAGAGGTTAAACGTAAAACGGCGTAGGGGTCGCTGTATTCGCTCATGTCAAAGCGGATCATGCGCTTTTGATCACCAAAAATATACTGTGCTAAAGTTTTGGCCATTTGAGTTTTACCGACCCCGGTGGGCCCCACAAATAAGAGGGAGATAATCGGTTTACCGGAGCGTGTCATACCGGTTTTGGTGGTCACGATGGCGTCTAATAATTCGTTAATACCGAGTTGCTGGCCGATAATCCCTTGTTGAAAAAAAGCTTGGGCGGCGTCTCGGTCGAAGGGGATATTCGGGTCGATAAGAAACATGGGCATGCCGCTTTCGTCGCTAAAGGCTTTTAATGCGCTTTGTTCGTTTAGGGGCTCGTCTTGCGGGGCTTGTAAAAGCAGTGTTTCGAAAAACCGGATGGTTTTACCGGGGTAGCCGGAGTAGGGCGCGTAACGGCGTTGCAAGTACTGGATTTTGTCGATCACCTGGGGGGCTATTGGGCGTTGACTCATCGCTGTAATGGCATCGGCGGCAATGGTGTTTTCTTCTTGCACGCTGCGTTGCCCAAAGCGCAAGACATGAAATAACTGGGCAAACCCTGGTGAACGTAATTCGATTTTATTGATTTGCTCTTCGGTAGCTTCGCCGATTAACAGTAAGTCGCCTCTTTGCAGGGGGTCTCTTAGGGCCTCGGCAATGCTGGTGCTGTTCCCTGCGTATTGGCCCACTTCAAACCACTCGGCCAAATTACCTATGTAGACCACCTCGGCGCTTTCTCTTAGCTCCCGTACCCATTGCCCTAGGCCGTATTGCCAACCGCCACTTTCGGTTAAGGCTTGAAGCATGCGTGCGGCGCTGGTGATCCAGGGGCGTTTGCGCCAATCATTTTTTAGGCTTTGTTCGTAGGCTTGCACCAGAGCGGTTTTACCACAAGAGGAGGGGCCGACAATGAGCACGCTTTGGCGGCATTGGCCTTGGTCGAGGGTGCCTTCCAGGTTTTGCTGCATTTGTTCGACGAAGGCATCTAGGCCGAAAAACGCTTGTTGGGTGTGGCGCATACGGTGGGCGGTTTTGGGCAAAATGCGTTCTTCTTTGCCTTCGGCGATGGTGTTCAGTTCTAGGGGCGTGTAAAACTCGACGTCGATATCGTGGGTAGTGATGTCGGGCGGGCTAAACCATTGGGTGGCGATTAACGCGCCGTGGCTGTCGAAGCGATTGGCGCGTTTAAAGTTAAGTAAGACGACTTCTTTTAATTGTTGCTCGTAGTGTTCGTGGTTTTTATTGTGAAAGCCCACGGCTAGGGCGGGCACTAGGGTTAATAGGGTGTCGTCGGGGTAGTGCCAGGCAATGGTGTGCAGATTTAGGGTGTGCGGGCTATCGTCTAGGCGTTTTTGCGAAGGGGGAATCTCTAGTGCCAACGTCCCTATTTGCGCTTGTGCTTGGGGCAGGTATTTTAACAGGGCGGTGTACTCGCCTTGCTCCAGTAGGGCTTTTTTGAGGGCTTTGGAGAATTTTTGCACCAGTTGCGCGGGGGAGCGGTTAATGAAGGTGTTTTGTAAGTCGCTGGAGACCGAAGATAATTTCGTGCCAGACAGGTGGGCTAGTTCGACGATGGGGAGTTTAAATCGGAATGTTTTGCTCATATGGGGGTAGGGTCCTAATGTGCGGTTGCTTTATTATACACGGATGTTGACGGGTGGCTACCTACTTACGAAGTGATGGTCAAGCCCTGTGATTGTTGAACTTGTGAACAAAATAGTTGACATGTATTTACATACAGCTTAGTGTGACTGTTGACCAAATGTGACAAAGATAATACAGATAAGGAAGAACAGGGTATTGTATGAATGATCCGTTAAAGCACAAAATTAACCCCATGGTAGACTGTGTGTTCAAGGCGATTTTGGGTTCAGTCTTGCGCCCTCACCTGCTCAAGCACTTCTTAAACGGGATACTTAAACCTAAGTCTCCTATTGTGAAGGTCGTTATTCTTAATCCATATAACGAAAAAGAATATAAAAAAGACAAATTGACTATTGTCGATATAAAAGCGACGGATGAGCATGATAACGTGTATCAGATAGAGGTTCAGCTCAAAGTGTATCCTTATATTCCTGTACGAATGTTGCACACATGGAGCGATGTTTTTACTAAACAGGCCGATGAGGGGGACAGCTTTTATAAGCACAAGCCGGTGATCGCCATATGGTTGTTAGGGGATACCCTTTTTCGTGACACCCCTGTGTATCATCATCATTTTCAGGCCGCCGACCTTGCTAATGGTCGGGTTTTGAGCGACCATATGTCCATTCACACCTTGGAACTTAAGAAGTGGCAGTTACAAGAAGGGCAGGTACTTAGCGCGGAAGACCAATGGTTATACTTCTTTAGTGAGGGAAAGCACTGGACGGAGCTACCAGCAGCATTAGATACAGAAGAAATGAGGCAGGCAATGGCGGTATTAAAGCAGTTTTCAGAAAAACAGCGTGATTATGATCTATATCAGGCTCGCCAGAAGGCTATTCGTGATGAGGCAAGTAAGCAAGAGCTGATTCAACTGGCGGAATTGGAAGCGCTAGAGGCTAAACGGGAGTTAGCGCAGACGAATGTGGTTCTGGAAGAGAAAAAAGTGGCTCTAGAAGAGAAGAGCGTGGCTCTGGAAGAGACAAATGTGGCTCTAGAAGAGAAGAGCGTGGCTCTGGAAGAGACAAATGTAGCTCTAGAAGAGAAGAGCGTGGCTCTGGAAGAGACAAATGTGGCTCTAGAAGAGAAGAACGTGGCTCTGGAACAAAAAGACGAGCAATTGAAAGCGTCTCAAGCGCAAGCAGAGCAGTTAAAACAGGAAATGGAAGCGCTCAAACGATTACTTGGCAAAGATAATTCGGAGCCAGATGCATAAAGCGCGTGGACTAATAACTTCCTTGTAGCGTTAATCGACACCAGGTCACGCGATACCCTGGCGTCATATGGTTCAATGAGGAGAGGTGAGCCCTAGGGAATCACATACACCGCATCAAAAGTCCCCTTCACTTGGCCGCCTTCGGTGTTGTCGGCGGATTCAAAGTCCATGCTACCTTCGGTTAAGTTACCCAAAAACTCAAAGCCATTATCGGGCAGGAGTTTCCCGACAAAGCCTTGGATTTGAATACTATGGAAAGGAATCACACCAGCGCCCCAGACGTCATCAGGGATATCCATAGCCACCAGTAGAGGAGGCTCATCAGTTGATCCGCTGAAACCGACTAACACGACACTGGAATAATCGGGTCGACCTTGAGGTTGCGGGCCAGCACCGGAAGAGCCAAAGTCACCTCGGGAATAGGTTTCGCCATTAATGGTGACGTTAAACTCGCCACTGGAGGCAAAGGTGTCGCCCCAAAGAACATCAAAACTACCGCTAATGGGGGTGGCCACGGCACACTCCGTTACCTCACCCAACAGCCCAAATTCCCAGGGGCGTTCGGTGTCTAGCTCGGCTTCTACTTCGGCGCGACGTCCTTCAATAAAATCGATCACATTTTGTTGTGCTTGTTCATCACCCCCGACCAGCGCTGCCATGCGGCGGGCTTCGCTAACAAAGGCTTCTTCGTCCCAAACATCTGCGAGCACTTCGCGCATACGGTTATCGTACTGGGTTCTAAACTCGGGCACTTGCCACAAGCGCGTCATTAACTCGCTGCCTTGCATAACCGAAGGTGTGGTAATAGGGGCACCTGGGAAGATAAAGTTTTTAATAAAGGTCTGATCCGTTCCCCAGGGAATAAAATGTAAACGCCCATTGTCGTTAGGGTTTTGGTAGATATAAACGTTATTTTGGAAACCATTATACCCGTCGGTATGGCCTACCAGTGCTTCTACCACGGAGTAGTTGATAAACTGCTCCATGTTAATCACCTGGTTCAACTCGTCCAGTACGGTATCATCGCTGGCCGACAAGGCGGTGACCACGGCTTCTAATGTGGCGGGGTCGTGCTCGTCTTCGTTGGTTTTGACCTGGAAGAACGGCAGGCGCTCTAGGTTAAATTCGCCATCGCGTTGGAGTTCAAATAAAGTCCCGGAGTCGTCGCCAAAGGTGCGCTCCAAAAAGGGTTTCTTTATCCCTTCTACGTGGGAATAGACGCCTCGATCTTCACCTTGCGCGGTCACGCGGGCAAAGTTACAACGCGGGGCGTGAATACCGGCAGCACTAAAGATACTAAACGCTAAACACTGTTTAATGTTAGAAGGGTCTTGAGTGTTGTTGTTTAAGGTAAGACGCTTGTCACCGTGGAAGGTGCGGTCTTCGAATTCTTCCCCGCGACCATAGTTGAGCTTAAGCGAGGGGCGCAAAATATTGAGCGAACCAATCCAGCCTTTGCTGCGTATGTCGACGTTGTCGACTTCTTCTCCGTCGATGGTCACGGTGGCTTTGTGAAAGTCAAAGCCTTCAAACACACAAGAAGGGTTCCAATCGGTAAGTTGGGGCCCATCGGCGCGCAGGGCCAGCCAATCGGCTTCGTTCATTTGTACTTGTACGTCTAGCACTTCGTCCGGTTTAAACAAATCACGAGGGGTGTCTAAATTGACTTGTGGTGCGCCTGGATCTGGGGTTTGGGGGTCTGCTCCACCACCACCGCCTCCACCGCCACATGCGGTTAATGTGGCTAGCGTGATCAAGCTACAGCAGAGTTTTAATGGGTTGATAGTTATCATAACCAAATTCCTGTGGTCTTGTTTTGTGTTAAAAATCTAAGGTTTAAAAAACATATTGTGCACGTATAGCAACAGCGTCGCCGGTATCAATAGAGTCGCCTTCGCGCAAAAGCGGCTCGCTTAATTCAGTGTGCGTATAATTGAATAAAAAACGCACCTGTTTATTCAGGTAATAATTTACGCCTAGCACCAGGTTGTTTACTTCGTTGCCCCGATCGTTATCTTCGGCGTTTAATACGCTATAGCGCGCTACCAATTCCCAGGCGCCACTTTTGTTTTTAGGCTTTATGCTAGAGAAACGCCCCTTTTTATAACGTCGGCTTTCGCCGGTTAAAAAGTAACTGCCTAACAAGTAATAACCGGTATAAGTGGAATCCTCGTCATTACTGTCGGGGGTCACCTCAATGCTTTGTGTCGACAGTTCGCCTTGCAGGGATAAAGGCCCATCAACCCAGGCAGCTTCTAAGCCAAGCAGCTGGATAGTATCCGCTTGCAGTTTTTTATCGTTAGTGACCACCTTATCGCCCGAGAACACCTCGGCTCTTTCATTAATACGGTATTGTTTTTCGCTGCCTTCGCGCCAAGAGCCCGCCACACCAAAATGCAATACGCGCCCTTTGCTATTGATGGGGCTAAAGGTGTAGCGGGCGGTTAGGGCGTAAATGGTATCGTCGTCTTGGTCTTCGCTTATATCAAACCCGCCTACGGCCCAGCTGTATTTTTTGGTAGCCTTCGATAGCCCTAGGCCTACGTTGCGCCCACTGGGTAAGGCTTGCGTGACTACGGAGCGTTCCAGGGTGCTAATGTTTTTCGAGCTGGTTAAGTTCTCCAACCCAAAGGCTTCTTTAAATTGGCCTAGGGTAATGTCGGCGAACTTTCCCGCGCGGTAACGTAGGTATACGTCTTTGGTTTCCCACTCGTTGTCTTTCTCGTCGTACGAGATTTGTATTTTGGATGAAAACTGTTTGTTTAACTTCGCTTGGAGCTTAAGCCGTGCTCGGCGTAAGCTTAATTCATCGTCATCTTCGTGCACCGTATGCACGCCGTCGAATGTTTCGTAATCGACTTGCACCCGCCCGCCTATTTCTATGCTGGGGGTGTCGGCTTTTTTGGCCTGTGCTTGTTGGGTCAATGCCAATGGGCTAACGGCTAACAACAGCGCAGTGCTATAACCTAAACCTTTCACTTAATTCTCCTTAAACCTCAAATAGTGTGTGGGGGGCCTTAAATAGTATTACCCAGGGGCTTGATGCCGCTTTTTTCGTTAGGCTCTTGTGTGGGGGTTTGTGCGTGTTTTTGCTCTAGTGGCTGTGCCTGTTGAACGGCATTATCGAGCATATAATAGACTTTAATTTGGGCGGTATCTTTTAAAAAGTCGATATCGCCAATGTCGATACGTTCGATTTTAAACCCAATGCGGGCTTCTAGGTCGGCCAGTAATTCTGAGCGCTTTTCGGGGGTAATTAACTCGATTTTTTCGTATAAAATATTTTTAACGGTGGCTTTCTTTTGCAGCAAAGCCCCTTCGCAAAGCACCGAGGTTAAACACACCAGAGTGTTCACCACCAGCAGTTCCACCACGGGCAAGGCGCTTACGGCCGACATGAGCGAGATCACAATCGAGACAAACAAAAAGGTCATATCGCGCAGGCTTAGGGCTTCGGTGCGGTAGCGTAACATCGAAAAGACCGCAAACAAGCCAAAGGCAAACCCCATAGAGATCTCGACCGAATGTAACAGCGCCGTGACTAAAAACACCCCGTTACCAAAGAGCATTAAGCCGCTAAGGGCTTCGCTTTGGGAGACGTTACGGTAATAAATAAAACGCAACAGAACCAGTAAAGACACGGCATTCACAGCAAACCGAGCGATAAAGTCTATATCAAAAACACTTATCATATCACTCATAATGGGCAGCCTCTTGTGCGGTTTGGTTCATCCTGTGGAGCGTCATAATCGTTTCCTTAAATCGGTTGGCTTTTAGCTGGGGGCCTTGTAGTAAGTGCATCCCCATGCAATATTTACTAAAATTGTGGGGTCTACCACCGCATTGGTGCAGGGTTTGGTAAAGGGCGCTGCTACGATTAAACTCGCTTTGTTTTAGCTCGACGATCAAAAACTGGCCAAAGCTCAGTTCGGTCGGTTGTGCTAAGTCGCCATAGCGAAGGTCTATATCGATGGTTAACCGCTCGGCGGTGGCTTCGCTGGCAAAAGCCAAGCGAGAATAGTCGCATTTTTGGGTAATCGATAAGCGGGTATCGTTCACGCCGCATTCTTGTAAAAACGCGTGGTGGTGTTTAAGGGATTGGTCGGCCATGCTGGGCTCGCCAATGGTCGGTACCTTGACACGGCTTTTAATCGTGCGGCGTTTATTATTTTTAAATTTTACCTCCAGATAGGAGGCATTAACATCCGCATAGGTACGACAGCGTACCTTATAGCGGTTAAGCTTCCCGTTGTGGTGGGTATGATAAAAGTGAAGCTTGGGGGTATCGTAATACAGGCTTTCGTAGCGAGAGATTTTACGGCCATTAAAGTCCAGCACTGTGCACAAGGGGTGTAGTGCTCCAAGTAACTCCGGAAGTACACTCATGGGGAGTATAAACTTGGTATCGACCCGGTTCATCAATACCGCTTTGCTGGTATCGGCCAGTGTATGGCTGGCAAACGGAGCCAATAGCCGGTCTATACTGGGGGTCGGGTGACTCATTGAGCAAAACTTCTCCAATTTACCGTTAGTGTTCCCTTGCGGGTACTAATTATAACGTGTGGCTTCCTTCGATCCGCTCCCCCTATTACAAAATTCTTTCAGTTTTATTAAAAAAGGGTATCAGGAGGGGGATTTGCTGAGGGAATAGCAACAAGGGATTAGCCCATTGAGCTGAATTGGTATATTTTTTGATCTTTGTGCTTAAGTAGTATACAGATGGTGGGGTCCCGGCCTAGCGAGGGTAGACCGGGGGAGGAAGACTAGGTTAGTTCGCTTTTTTTCTTAAGCCCAAAAACCCCATTAAGAAAGACCCAAACAACCAAGCAGCAGCCGGTATGGGAGTAGCCGCCACATTGCCTAATCGAATATTATCAATCCCGGTATTAATCGTACGGCCACCCACACTCTGCCAAAGAACAGAAGTAATCGCATCCGTCGATGTAATCCCCACAAATCCAACCTCGCTGCGATTGTGCTCGACCGAGAAAGTATCAATTAAGCCGTTTTCACCAAAAATGCTAACCGTTGCCGCACGACCATTCACATAGCTATCGAAGCCCACCTCGAAGACCGCGTCAGAGAAGGTCAGTGAGAAGTTTTCATCACCACTTGCCGACAACAGCGAGCTGTCTGTGAGCGCTACCCCAAAATTAGTGTAACCTGGAGACGTCACTACTAAATTAGGCGAAAAAGGAGCACTGTTGGTGGGGGTAAAGGTAATCCCGTTGGAGGTAAAGGCCCCAATTCGACGATCTCTTGTTAAAGAGTCCCCCTCGAAATCTTCCACCAGCTCCGTCGAGGTGACGGTGTCGAACTCCGCCAAGTTATCGTAAAAAACAGTGGCGCCAAAGCCAGAAGCTGATGTGATGGTGAGCATTAAGCTCAATAGTATTTGTGTCGGTAATCGCATGTTAAAATCCTTGAAAAGAAATCATCCTAGTATGTTATTTTAAAGTATTGTAATAGGTGTCCATGACAGGCCATTGCCGGTTTGACAGTAATGCATATAACCAAAAAATGATGTTTGCGCACTTTGGTGCAGAAAACTGTATTACGAACACGCGGCGCATTTTGCCTGATATCTTGAAAATTGCAATGCTGTTTATAATGCCAGCATGTGCCAATAGGTGTTGTTGAGTGGACGAGTGGTCAATTTTTCAGACAAACGGAATTCGCCGAGCAGAGAAAAGCTAAGATAGCCTTATCAAAAAGAGCTATTTACGTAAAACGGAACTTATTGTTCGTCTGCACGAGGCAAATAATAATGCACCAACAACTCAAACCATTCTACATCCGTTGCCGCCTCTCCATCGATCATCTGCTCCAATAAGCAACGGTGATAATAAGCTTTATGCAACATGGTTCTACAACGAAAATAGTGAAGTCTACACTCCTTTAGTGCTTTAATCTTTGCATCGCAAAGCCCCTGCATTTTACGGGCCGTCGATACTTGTTCTGGCGTAAGCGGGATTTTTTGTGGTACATGTAATGCCGTAAAACATAAATCTTGAAAAATATCCGAGGCAATCCCCGTACTATGGTGTTTTGCTAATGCGCACAGTGTCCGGTAATCAATGGGGTCCTGAGGCTTTGTGGGCATTGTGTTGTATTCCATAGTCTTAACCTCGTTTTAGTTTTTTCAGACCAAATCATCGAAAAATCACACTTCAGTAAAAAGTGGACTCTGCATCGCATAAAAGATTAGCCACAGCGCCCTTCTATAGTATGGCACCTAAAATAACAATGATTTTTGTGCCAACATTTACGATATCCCCAATTACTTCAACTCAGCGGTTTGCGTAGGGAGTGTGATAAAATTGTGTGCAATTGAGCTGAAAATCAAACACAGTTAGAACGGATATAATGTAATATTATAACGCTAATGTAGCCGAACATACTGGCCCGCGCCCGAATGCGCCAAGTGACTCACTTGGCGTTATCAACGAAAGCCTCCCGCCTCAAGCATCCACCATCATACAAGCCACATCCTTACGAGCATCCCCCACTAGCTTAAGGTCAAAATTATCCACCAAAATCTGCACCACATCGGTCGATAAAAATGCCGGTAAAGTCGGCCCAATCCTAATGCCTTTTACCCCTAAATGCAGCAAACCGACCAACACCGCAATCGCCTTTTGCTCGTACCATCCCAAATCAAACGAAATGGGCAGCTCGTTAATATCCTCAAGCCCAAAGACCTCTTTAAGTTTTAAAGCGATCACCGCCAAAGAATAACTGTCGTTACATTGCCCCGCATCCAACACACGGGGTATCCCGCCAATATCCCCCAAATCCAACTTATTGTACCGGTACTTGGCGCAACCGGCGGTTAAAATCACGGCATCTTGCGGCAAAGCCTGCGCCACATCGGTAAAGTATTGGCGCGAACGATGGGCCCCATCGCAACCGGCCATCACCACAAAGCGCTTTATCGCCCCCTCTTTTACCGCCTGTACAATGCTATCGGATAAGGCCATGACCTGCTGATGTGCAAAGCCTCCCACCAAAGAGCCCGTCTCTAAAGGCGTAGGGGACTCACATTGCTTGGCTAAAGCAATAAGCGGGCTAAAGTCTTTTTCCTGCCCCGGGCGAGCTTCAATGTGCACAAGCCCCTTAAACCCCACATTACCGGTAGTAAACACACGCGCTTTGTAACTGTCACGTGGCGGCATCAAACAGTTGGTTGTCATTAAAATAGGCCCGTTAAACTTGGCAAACTCCTTTTTCTGCTCCCACCAGGCACCCCCATAATTGCCCCTTAGATGGGGGTACCGCTTAAAGGCCGGGTAGTAATGCGCCGGTAGCATCTCGCCGTGGGTGTAAACATCCACCCCTGTGCCTGCGGTTTGCTCCAACAAGGTGGCCAAGTCTTTTAAGTCATGCCCAGAGACCAAAATAGCCGGGTTACTAGCCACGCCTAAATTGACTTTAGAGACGGCAGGTACCCCATAAGTCTGGGTATTGGCCTCGTCCAACAACGCCAGCACCTTAATTGCCAGTTCGCCACTGGCCAGCACATGCTCCACCATGCGTTCAACGCTAAGCGTTTGCGTAGTGGTGGCCAATAAACGGGCCAAGATAAGGTTAGCGGCATTATCTTGCAAACCCAACACACGGGCATGCTCGGCATAAGCGGCAGAGCCTTTTAAGCTGTAAATTAATAACTCACGCAAAGAGGTTTCGGTGTCCAGGGTGGCACTATCGCCAGCACTTTTTATCCCGATCTCTTCCGTTTTTTGTTGGTACTCTTCCGGGGAATCCGGCGACCAAATCGCGCAATCATGCAAATCCCCCCATACCCCCCACTGGTGTTTTAACTCGTCGCGCAGTTGCAAACCTTCTTGAATGAGTACGCCTAAACGGTGGTCGTCAAAGTTAACATTAGTAATGGTTGAGAATAAGGCTTTTTCAAGATAACTGGCAGAACGCTCGCAGGTTTTACCGGCTTTATCGCACACCACGGCGACGCCCTTAGCCACATACAACAGCAAGTCCTGCCGCTGCGCCGTACTCTGTTGTTTACCGCAAAAGCCCTCGCCTGAACATTCGATATTTTTTTTGGTTTCCTGGCATTGAAAACAAAACATAGCGCCCCCTTGTATAGTGCTGTCATGCTTGTAGCCTAAATTACGGTATCTTGGCACAAGGTGGCTTGATTCAAGTCAATGGCAGAGATCAAGCGTCTGATTTGAGCAAGATTACGCAATAATTTCATGTGATGTGCGTCACAAAACGAAAGGTTAAATAGAGCAAAAATAAACCAGTAAGAGCTATTTACAAAGGGCCTCTGTCCGTCGCAAATAAAACGAAATAAAGTCGTTAAATCTGGAGTGTTGGCGATTATAACGCTATAGCTCGCGGGGGTAACGGCTGAGCGGGTTAATCCCACACTCAACAGAAAAATTATAGTGCTTGTCTGCGCAAGTAAGGCGCCATGAAACCCTCTTTGGGAGCATAGGGAACTATATTGGCAAACACAGATTAATGCTTTAGTATGAGCTCCGTTGGTTAAACAGCGACCCATTATATGAGGACAGCAAGAAGTCGCCTCATTGTTCGCTAAATATAAAATATGATAACTGTGTCACACTTTTTAAAGAGAAATATTATGGAAAATATCTATGCAGCGCCAAAATCGGCTATGAGAACCCAAGCCATCAGAACGGACGCTGATTACACACTGTTTACCCCCTCCGCCATTGCCATAGCGACCGCTTTCGGCTCGGTGGCCGCCGGTGGGTATTTGGTATCACGGAACTTGAACAGCTTAGGTCGGCATCAGTCAGCCAAAAATGTAATGGTGCTGTCGATGTTGGCCGCAGCGGCTATATTGATCATCGCATTAACCGTTTTGCCCACCGTTCAAATGGCCATTGCCGCATTCATCTTGCCCCAAGTAGTGGCCATGATGCAGTTATCCAAAAAGTGGTTTCAAAACGATGTCGATCAGCATATCGAGCTTGGTGGTAAAATCGAGTCGTCTATGCATGCGGTTGAGATTTCGCTGCTGTTTACCGCTGGGGTATCCATTGCAGCGGTGTTGCTTGGCTTGTTAATGGGCTATTAATACAACAGGATTAATAAAGGAAGGGGGCTGCAACGGCCCCCGGATATAGTGTTTACTTTTGCCCCATTTATTCTTGCCCTAAATAGAACAAAATCTCCGTACGCTTATCATGCTCTTTAAGCCAAGTACGTACCTCTTCGGCTTTTTCCATATCGGCTTCGCCCACAATTTTGGTAAACCTGTCTTTTAGCTTAATCTCACCTATTTCTTTGCGTACTTTTCTTTGCCAGGGGTCGGTAAACACCGAGGGGATATCTTTGGATAAACTAAGTGCCTTTAGCAGTTCCCACTCACCCGCATCCAACCAAGCTTCGTCACAAGTAGTGCAAAGATCGAGCCTGTTTTTTGTGCAGCCTGAGATATTGAACTTTGTCATGATTTTACTGCATTTGGGGCACACTAAAGCCGATCGGCTATCGGTGTCGGACGCAGCATCCCGAGCTTCGGCCACGATCTGTTCGTCCTGCTCGTTGGGCTGGTCTTGGTCATGGAGTGTTCTTTCTGCCCAATCCCGATAGTGCAGTAATGAGATGATTGCACCGCCACACTTGTCACACCCGTTAACGGGTAAGCCGTCTTCGAGTTTCGTCGCTTTTAAGCGATTGTTTTTACAGCTTGGGCATTGCATAGTGTCTCCTTATTCATTAATGTCTACTGCGCGATAGTACTATTGGCCACTTTATTTAGCAAACCGAATACGCTGCCCCGCCCAATTAGTGTAAGAGAACTTCTCGCGAACCGCCTCTTTACCGGGTATCGCGCCATGCTCGACCTCCACGCCCCCGCGGCTTATAAAAGGAATGACCGGCTTGTACTGTATAATGGTCACATTTTCCCATTCCCCACTGTTGGACTGTATTTGTACGGTTTTACCTGTCATTGCTCTTTGCTCAAAATGTGTCATGTAACTCAGCATCGCCTGTTTAACGTCGTGTTTAAACATATTCGCCAACATGCCCAAAAACACCACTAATACGTGCCACTCTTTTAGTTCGAAAGTCTCCATTATGGCCCCCTCTTTTTGGCTCTTAAATAGTGATTATATGCCATTGTTTAACACCCATAGAAAATCCCTGGCGTCATTTGCTATGGGGTATCGCGCGATGTAGGTTCTTGTACTAATATCGTACAGGAATATCGGTTTACGGTTCACATTTGTCGACCCCAAAATGCCGTCACAACGGGAGCGAACTACGTACGACTAAACTGTATCGTGGCGCTTATTGCATGTATACTCAGGTGTGGGAGCCGCGTTAGAACCCTTCTCGGTAGTGTTCACTAATGTTAGCCGTTTGGTTTATGAATCAAAACAAAAGCAATTTAGGATTCAACTATGTATTTTACCCAAATTATCGATGTTAATTTAACGCCAGAAAACACCCAAGCGTTAACACAACCGTCTAAGATCTTTAACAAAATGAAGGCGATCGTTGTCGGGGGGATGACTCCAGCAGAGTCCAAGCGGGCCGAGGTGATGCTGTCGGTGCTCCAGCGCATTAATCGTGCTTTTAGAGCGTGTCACATAGAAAACATGCGGCGTTTATCGATCAACGGAGAGCACATCTACATCGATCATGAAGGCCGCGATAAAGATTTTCAAGTGGGGGTCGAATCCTTTATTAACGCCCACCAAAATGAAGAGTTTAAAAACATCCGCCATCTAGAGCTTATCGCCGAGTCGACCATCAAAGAATTATACTTCGTTTTTGATATTCAGGTATTAAAAACTCCCAAGCCGGGGCGGCCACCGGTCACCATTAATGTGCTGGGCTTTTTAAGTCGGTTTTGTTTAGACGCGGGCGAAAGCGAAGATGCCTTGTCGGCGCGTGTAGCGCAACATATGCGTCGACACCTTAAAACTAAAACCAAAATGAATCGATTCGTTAAAAGCCACGAGACGTTTTTTAAACAGACTGTGGATAAGGTGAGCGAACAGATCAACTCGTACTTCCCCGGTGGTATAAGCTCTTATGATCCGACCCGCAATGTGACTAATAAAAACAAAAGCAAAAGTAGGGGCAGCGATTTTTACTCCCACCACCAAAGCAACGTGCTTTATCTGGATATGTGGATGGATCATGTCGAAAACTGTACCGATGTGTCACCGGATGTGTTTGTTAGCGATAACGGCATTCAATACAATGAGGTCTGCATTGCGGATACACAAAATAATTCGCAAGACAACTCCGATACCGGCTCTGATAACAGTTGGGTGAGAGATGTATTAACCTCCGGTGATAGTGGCTCTGGCCATTCTAGCGCTAGTTGTAGCTCTAGCGCTAGCTGTGGCTCCAGCTGCGGCTCTAGCTGTGGGGGCGGTGGGTGTGGAAGCTAAACGAAGGCTTACGTTAACACGACAAAAATATACGATGTGTGGGCCTTTATTGTCTTTAATTAAGTTAATGCGATCCCTTGGAAAGATGTCTTTTTTTGCAAGTTGCAAATTCGATTATATACTATATATACAGTCTTAATGTTGTTTTTCATTTAATACCCTGTCGTCGAGTAAAAATAATTAAAATGAGACCACCGTCACCCATTGTGCGCTGAATTTGGGCGCATAATGCTTCACTATGTTCCTAACCGTTTTGCTTAAAAATATTAGCCGCCGGCTCTATCATAATACGAATCCACTGATCCAGGTATTGGTTCTGATCAATACTAATCAGTTTATTGCCCGAGTTTTGAAGCTCAATATTAATCGACGCCAAGCCATTATGGATATCGTGTTGCGGTACCACCGTGCCAGGGTTTAATTTAAGATCAATAATAATGCTTTCCACATCACTCAGCGAAGGCATACCGTCCATGGCAAACACCTGTAAGCCGTTAGAATGTTGGTGCCCGTGCTCATGGAATTTTCTCACAAAGATACGGTTATACGTCAAGTCGTTACCACACCCAGGGTCGGCCATTTTGGTTCTGTTGGTCATGTCGTACAGGGTACGGTCTGGGTTGACTAAATCACCCGGCTGATTATACCCAGTACCGTTGCCGTCGGGGTCATTACCGGTGATCCAATCCCAACCG
>JACLAC010026431.1_pt1 | contig 26103 bp, 24 predicted proteins | sample 8027881 | NCBI WGS metagenome assembly JACLAC01 (sample SAMN15725517, study PRJNA655200) | protist metagenome | isolation source: fluorescence activated cell sorting (FACS) single amplified genomes of... | place: Spain: Blaines Bay Microbial Observatory, Mediterranean Sea | collected 2016-01-19 | reverse complement strand
CTTGGTCCGTAGGAGAATCAGGAAATATTCATAAAACCCAAGATGGTGGTGCAACTTGGCAGAGAAAAAACGGGGGAGAACGATATGAAAATCTGGAAGATGTCTTATTTTTAAGTCAGAATAATGGTTGGGTGTCTGGTGAACAGGGGACTCTAATGGAAACGAAAGATGGGGGACACACTTGGCATACGCTCAACAGTGGTACTCGACAAGAGTTAGTAGGTGTTCACTTTGTAGGTTTAACCCCTAAGTGGGGTTGGGTTATGCGAAAGGACGGAACAGTCCATTACACAACCGATGGAGATAAATGGTCCCCGGGTAAGACACCTATGCGTCCACCCTTATTTGAAGAAGAACCTCCAACTAATTTTCGAATGAACGATGCTTCATTCGGTAAGTTCTCTGAGGGATGGGCCGCCGGTAGTGATGGCCAAATCATTCATAATCAAGATGGCGGTCCAATCTGGACTCCACAGCGGACCTCTACTGGTAAAGATTTAGTAGACATTGAAATGAAATTTGCCCCATTGGGCTGGGCTGTGGGACACTCTGGAATTGTTCAGCGGACAGTCAATGGGGGGCAGTACTGGAAACATCATGAAACTGACACTGGATATGATTTGTTTTCGGTTAACTTTATCAAGAAACGTGTTGGTTGGGCCGTAGGCCAATATGGCATCGTCTTGCGTACCAATAATGGAGGTTTCAAATGGGAAGCACTTTCTAGTGGAACCACTACCAATCTCAATAGCATAATTTCTCTCTCTGAACAAGAATTATATGCTGTTGGGGATAGAGGATTAATCCTATACTCTTCTGATGCGGGTGATACTTGGCAACAACAACACACTGATATAGATAATGACTTATATACCATAGTATGCTCAGAAGACAAAAATACGTTATGGATTGTTGGCCAGTGGGGGATCATTCTCAAACGTTCTCTTGCGCCACAGCTATCTTACCGAAAAGGTAATAAATGATGTGGTTATTCTAGCAAAAGACCTATGATTGTGTGTTTTTCCATTCCTTTAGCTTAACTCGAGATCTTTGGTTTCCACTTAATAATTTTCTCAAGCAGGGATCTAGCCGTAGACTTTTTTGGGGATCAAATAAGTAAAAAGTATTTTTTAGGCAATTATACATATGAAATTAGTAATGATCAGGTCAAGAATAGGCTTTTGGCAGTTATCACTCTTATTTGGATTGATGATCGGTATTAAGTCCATTGCTACTGAACAACAAAATTGGTATGTTGCAAAGGCTACGGAAATACCAATAATTGACGGAAAAATTACTGATGAAGTCTGGAGCTATGCGCCTACTTTGATGTTATCTATCCAAAAGTCGATGGGCAAGGATAAAGGAAAAGAAACTACAAGACTTCGACTTCAGGGTGTTTATACGGATACAGAACTAGCCATTCTGGCTATCTGGGCCGATGAGACAGAGAGCCGAACCTATAAAACTTGGGTTTGGGATACAGCCAAATCTAGATACAAAAAAGGGCGTGATTTGGAAGATATCTTCTCTGTTGGTTTTCCAATAAGTGGTTCTTTTACTGGGGACATGTTGTCCCCGATAGAAGTTGAATGGGACGTTTGGCATTGGAACGCAGCACGTACAGATCCTTCTGGTTACGCATTTGATCGTCGTCATCTTCACACATTTACGCAACCCAAAGGAAAAGCCAAACAAATTTCGATACCTGGAGGGAAAAAAATCTGGTTCGCGAATCCAGCTGATCAAGGGTATCCATTATTTTCTTCTCGATCAAAACCTAGAACCTTTGAAGGTCAAAGTGTTCCGTCATTTGTGGTTAATTTGCCGACACACAGTCAGGCAGATGTACAGGCGAAAGGGATTTGGGAAAGTGGCCGATGGCAACTGGAGTTGAGGCGTAAATTGGATACGGGACATTCAGATGATCTTGCATTCACTCCTGGTCAAATTTATCCTGTAGCCATTGCAATTTTTGATCATTCCGAGGGAGGAAGACATGGCTCGTCATCAGTAGTGAAGATGAACTTTAGACAATAAAAAAAATTTAGACTACCTTTCCAAAACCAGAAAAAAAAGATTAATAAGGATTAAAAATTCTGTTCAAGGAAATCATTAATCACTTCGTTTGGTAGAGGCATACTGACCGCATTTACATTAGCTTCTAATTGCTGACGGTTCAGACTGCCAATTGGATTTCCATGTACTCGTAGGTCGAGCATACAGAATTGTAGAGCAACAGCGAGAAGGCTGATTTCACGCTCCAAGCACCACTCACGCATCTTTGTCGCGCGTTGAACTTCTTTATCTTTGGGATCTCTGTCGGATAAATCCATTCCCGTTAGTAAACCACGCTTAATCGACCAACCGTTTAAAACTCCAATATCATTCTTTTCTGCTAATGGTATGATTTTATTAGTGGCAGTTTGACCGAAAAGATTAAAATCATTGAAAGTCAATAAGACATCAAGTTCACCAGTTTCGATAGCTTTCAAGTGAAATTGGTGAGGATTCATAGCATAGCCGATATTATGACTTAGACCACGGTCTTTCAATTTCAATAATCCGCAAAGAGTCCCATTTTTTTTAATCGTAGGATCAACCTCGCGAGGGTCATGAACCATAAGTGCGTCAAAATAGTCGGTTCCTAGTAGTTCTAGCTGCCTCTCAGCATTGTCAATAGCATACTCAGCTGAATAGTCAACATCGTTATGTTGGGTATAATCAAGATGATCCCACTCATATCTACGCTCGCAACAAACTCTTGCAGAAATAATTATGTCTTCTCGATGAATAACACCCTCTTTCAAGGCCAGTCCTAATTTACGTTGAGAATCTCCATAGCAAAGGGCCGTGTCAAAGTGGTTAACACCGATATCTACAGCAAAACGAATTAGTTCACAAGCTTCATCATCGGAAACAGATCCAAAGTGGTTACCAAAACCCTGTGTGCCGAATGGTATTACTGGAATTGAAATTTCACTTTTACCCCATCGACGACGGGTAAGTTCAAAAGACTTAGACATGGTTACTCCTTTTATTTATTGATAGTTAATATCAAAAGCCTAGATGTAAACAGAATGCGTATATAGATTCTCCTAAGGCTTGTTGACCAAGTCCACTTCAAATATTGAATCGTTTATTAAATAGAATATCAATTTACTACTAGCCAGTTTCTAATCGAATAATCGATGTATTGGTATTATTAGTACTATGAAGGCACTCAGCCTTGATCGTCAATTTCCCAGTCAGACAACCCTAATGGTAATGGCTGAGGTTGTAAACAGGTACTACTCAACTCTATATGTTTGCCTTCAGCTGATGCTTGGTGTAGAGCATGAATGACTTCGATGACATGATACCCCATTTCACCGCTAGCCCTTATAGGACGTTGGTTCCGAACTGATTTAGCCATGTCAGCAACGCCAACGCCGCGTGAATTCTGATTGTAGCTATAATTGCATTCGACCTCAACAAATTCATTCTTTGAAGATGGGCGAAAATAGATGGGACCTCCAAAATTGTTAGGATCAATACACCTTAGCGAACCTTCTGTTCCATAAATCTCAATGTGCGGTAGATTCGTGGAGTGAACATCGGAGCTAACGAGAATTGTCCCAACTACACCAGAATGAAAATCCATTATTCCAGCAAAGTGGGTTGGGGTTTTGACTACGTCTTTGAATTCTCTCTTTTCTCCCCATACGTTTCTAGTTGAAGCTGTAACACGACGAATTGGTCCCAAAAGATGGATTAGAGCATTCAAGTAATAGGGGCCACGATCAAAACTCCATGTTACACCGAAGTCGTAAAAGTTGGTACGATAGAAGTTGACATACTCAGTTGATTTTGCTGTTGCATTGGCTATTTGTGGCTGACGAAAAGCCATTAAACAAGCAGAAGCAGCTACTGGCTGGCCAATATTTCCTGCATCAATGAATTGGCGTGCAGTCTGCCATGCTCCACCGAAAAATGTGTCGGGCCCACAACCGATGTATAACCCTTTCTTATTAGCGAGTGATAACATACTTTGTCCTTCTTCTAGATGGACAGCCATTGGTTTTTCGTTATACACATGCTTTTCGGCCTCTAATACGGATAATGCGACTGGGCCGTGGGCACTATGTGGCGTTAGATTAATTATCATTTCAATCGCAGGATCGTCTAATATTTCGTCAACTGAACAGACTTTGTTAATTCCAAATTCATTGGACCGATCCTGAGCTGCATCAGGACGCTGATCAGCTACAGCTATAATATCAAAGGCTGAAAATTTCCGGCTGTTTTTAAGATAAGCGGCACTAACCATACCACAACCAATAATACCAACAGAAGTTGCACCCGAAGATGTATTTTTTGACATTTTTATCTTCTCCTAACCATAAAACTTAGTATGAACAAATGTTATTGTAGATCATCAGCGATCAGTGTGTTTGTTTTTTTTGACTAGGCACATTACTGAATGGAAATTTGTTTTGATTGTGTTAGTCAAACGAGTACTCGCCAGGTAATCGATTATCCTATATCAAAATAGAGGTGAATGTGAGTCTTCTAGCATAATTTACTTGGCATTTAATAGATATTAATGTAACAAAGACGAATGGTATGAGATTTTTAAGAGGAATATAAATTTGACACATCATTTTAGACAATTAGTGAATCTAATTGTATTAATAATAAAAAGGTTAGAAAAAAAATATCACGGACGCATGACGGAAGAGAAATATTGGGTAACCTACAAAAAAACTATTATCCAAAGGGTTAAGCCATAAACTACCGTCCCGACACCAGCGACCTGAATTTCGTTCAGCTAAAGTGAGCACTAGTCGATTAAAAAGAATAAAAGACACATGAAAGGTCTGACATCCTTAGGGTTTAAGGTTTTTTATAATAAAAATTGGATTTAAAAGATACCTTCTTTATTTTATGGATCTTGAATTATCGATGAGTCGATTTTCCATGTTCTAGCCACTGGATCATGTCTAGTGGGTAACGTTTTTTCACACTATCATAAAACTGAATTGATTCCACAGAAAGAAAATCCCGCCCAAAACCATCTTGACCACTATGAAAGAATCTGTGATCTGATTGCCAAAAATTTTGGATACTGTTAGGTGCTAGATTGCTAGCATTTTCCTTCATATAATCAAAACTAGCAAAGGTCGATAGCCAATTACAGATTTCCATTGTAATATCTATCTGTAAGAAATGAGCTAACTTCGATATCTGCTTGGCTAAATTAGATTTCAGATCACTATAATGTAGCAAGATAACATTTGGTAAGGTTTTGGCTTGCCAAAAGGTTTCAAAATGATGCCAGCCAGTACTTTTTGCTATTTCTTGTTGAAAGTATTTGTCTGGATCGGCCGAAAAAGGTGCTTTTAATTTTTGACCTAAAGATGCTTCAATGGCTGCTCGATCTGAATTTTTGTAATGATTGTAAAGAGAGAAAAACTGGTCTAGTGGATTTCGACCGACAAAAATATAACTTACATTATCAAAATAAGGTATTCCATCAAATGGTGTATGGGTTTTGATAAATCTCCGATGAGTCTGTGCTTCATACTGAGCAAGTACTTGTTCAACTGACTGTACTTTTTGATCTAGCCACGGAGAGATTGTCCCTAATGGCTGATCCAATTTGGCACTTCGGAAAATTAGCAAAGCACAAATCATCTGTGTCCAAGTCGTTCCGGATTTCGGAGGAGTAGAAATTACAATATCGTTTGGACGAAGTTGAAATATTCTCCATCTTGAACTGTCTGCCATTGGGCTTTGATAATCAATGATTCGCTGCCCATTAAAGTTTAACATCTTGCATATCCTCCTTTTTGGGTTTATTTGGCTTGCCAAACTGTTGTACCACTGTGTTGTATTTCCGATTGTAAAATATCACTCATCTGACGGAAGAGATCAGGTTCAGTATGAACTATATTATGTGATTCTTGAGGATCTGCACTAAGGTCATAGAGCTCAAGTGGTTCAAAAGGACTATTATGCAATAGTTTAATGTTACCTTGTCTTACAGAATGCTGATTAAGACCTAGAAAAGCTTGCCCTCCTTCTTTTCGAACCCAATAAAGGTTTCGTTCGGATAAGTCTTGTCGCTCACCTCGAAGGGTAGGAAAAATGGACTTACCCTCAATATGATGACCTATTTCAACATCCGCTACCTGACAAATTGTAGGAAAAAGATCCATCAACATGGCTACTTGAGTTGTCACTTTTCCTGGGTCAATCTGGCTTGACCACATAGCACAGGCTGGAACACGAATACCACCTTCGTACATTTGCCCTTTTGCGCCACGTAAAATCCCGTTAGTTGCTCCAACATTCAACTGACCACCATTATCAGAAGTATAAATCACCAGAGTCTTTGATAGCTGATCTGTTTTTTCAAGTATATCTAAGACTCGACCAATGCCTGAATCCATATGTTCAACTAAAGCCGAATATCGCACTCTTTCTTCTGAAGCCTCAGGTTCACGTTGTCGTACTCGTTCAATCCAATCAGCTGGAGGTTGAATTGGTGTATGCGGTGCATTATATGCGAGATAAAGGAAAAATGGTTGAGACGTGTGGTATTGGCTTTGAATGAATTCGACAGCCCAGTCAGAAAATAGGTCTGTAGCATGTCCACGGGGGTCAATATTTTCTAGATTTTTCCTCATATAGTTTTGATTATGCCTTAGATGTGTATAGTAGTCATCCATCATATCACCAAGGAATCCATGAAAGTGATCAAATCCCCGACGACAAGGATGATTTTCGGCTTCTAACCCCAGGTGCCATTTACCAATGAGGGATGTATTATAATCGTTTTGTTTTAGGAGTGATGGTAATGTAACTGCGCTTGGACTAAAGTAGCCCCAGCTGTTTTCGGGGTGGGTACGAATAACTCCAGGCACACCAACCCTATCAGGATAGCGACCCGTCATAAGAGAAGCTCTACTGGGTGAACAAACTGAAGAGTTTGCATAAAATTGGGTGAGCCGAACACCACCCTCAGCAATACGATCAATATGGGGTGTTTGGATATGTGGACCATCATGAACAGAAACATCCCCGTAACCATGATCATCAGCTAAGATAAGTACGATATTAGGTAAACTTACCATTAATCGAGTCCTTCCTATAGTATTTAGTAACTATTTCTATTCTCTGGACTATAATAACCTTGATTTGTGAAATCAATCAATATCCGATTTAGCGACTTAATACTCGTATTAGATTAGCCTTTCCTAGTTTAACATTAGCCAATTACCATTGGTGTCTATTATTTGACTCCAAAATCAAGATAGAATAAAAAAGAAAATGTTATTAGCATCTGCCTATATTAATTCAGACGAAATATTGACAGGATTTCATCGTTTTGGGTTTTACTGTAAAATTCTACACAAAATAATAGTTACAAGTGAACAAGAAAATCCGAATGCCTTTATCTTCTCATACTTCACTTTGTTCAACTATTATTTTGTGTAGAATTCAAAACTGATGCCGGAGGTAAAACAGTGAAATTATACACTGGTTCTCAATGGATATTTAGATTAAGTGATCATGAAAATCCAATCAAAATACACTAAAACATGTAAAAACAGAAGAAGAAGCAAACAGTCAATAAATCGGACTGGCTGCTATTTCATGCCATTTAGGCAAGAAGTCACCGTCGGCTTCAATAAGAAAGCAACGAAATTATTGAGCTTTGGCTATTTGGACTCGGTTGGGTCTTTTTACGTGGTAAACGTGAACTTGGTTGGTTTTAGCAGGTATACTTGGGGACGTAATGTCAACATAGATTTGGTCTTCAAATACCTTCACCGGGTAGGTCGCGATTTGACATTTTTTGGGCCAAATGCACTGGCCGGTTTTCACATCAAATTTCCACTGGTGAATTGGACAAACAACAACATCGTTTTCTAATCCCCCAGCATGAAGTACCCCCCCACCATGTGGACAGGTATTATCAACTACATAGAATTGCCCATCAACATTATGAATGCCTAAAAAATGCCCTTCGACCATTAAGCCAAGACATTGACCCTCTGGTACTTCATCTGTGCCAATTACCTCGATAAAGTTACTAGCTGGCAAGGTTTTTACTAATTTTGTCCCTTTCATAATGGTAAAGGTCTCAGATCAAAAAATGCCGAAACAGATATAAAAATGCGATCTTATTCTTCATATGATATGATTATGAAGGGAAGGGTGCCATAGCCAGTGGTTTGGTCTAAGGCACCATTATAGTAAATTCCCTTTTGATCGAACACCTATATAGAAGGAGGCGACCATGAGAGGTCACCCTGAAATTATAAACGCCCTTAATGAAGTCCTTTGTGCTGAATTGACAGCCATCAACCAGTATTTCGCTCACTCAGAGATGTGTGAAAACTGGGGGTACAGCCGTTTGTACAAAGCCATACGAAAAGAGTCTATTGACGAGATGAAACATGCTGAAAAAGTCATCGCTCGCCTACTTTATCTTGGAGGTATTCCTAATATGGCTCGTTATTTCGAAATTCGAGTCGGCACCAACGTGCAGGAAATGCTAGAAAATGACCTAGCTCTCGAAGAAGAAGCAATAGAACGGCTGAACACATGTATACAACTCGCACATACCCACAAAGACTTCGGTTCATCAGAACTCTTGGAATCAATACTCTCGGACGAGGAAGAACATATCGATTGGATTGAAGCCCAACTAGATCAAGTCCAACAAATTGGCATTGGCGGCTACTTGGCGCAGCAAATCAAGTTAGACGACGAGTAATTCTACTCACTTCTTCAACCACCTGTCTCCATGAACATTAGCCGGTCTGAAACTTCAGACCGCCCTGAATCACCCAGTGAGATTGAGACCCAATTTCAATTCTAACTCACTTCCTAAAAATTATCAAGTTCTTTCTTTCCTAGTCAGTACACTTTTACTTTTTAAGCGTCAGAATCTTCTCAGGCCAACAAATACGAAGTTAAGGTTTAGGTTGACTAAACCATTTTTGGTAGATTTTTTGATATTGACCATTTTCTTTTAATTTTAATAGTGCCTGATTAATCTTCTCTCGAAGTGAACTATTGGCCTGTAATGCAATGGCGTAATGTTGCGCTTCAAATATAGGTCCTACGACTCGAGTTTGGCCTTCGGAACGAGCATAGTGTTGCAGATTTGGCGAGTCGTATACAACAGCATCAACATCTTTATTAATCAGCTTTTGACAAGCACTATCCACTCGATTAGTCAAAATAATGTTAGCTCCAATGTTCTCCAAGACATTAACACTAGTAGAATCGCGCACAGTTGCAACTCGCCGGTTATGCAAATCAGAGGGGCTTGTAATATCCGCCTTCAACTTCTCCATTGTAATAGCAGAACTAAATTCGGCTGTACAGTAAAGAAAGAAGCCAATTCCAGTATAAATGACAACTAAACCTATCAATCTTCCAATTCTGTTTTTTGGTACTTTATCTCCGTATCCGACAGTTGCGATAGTCACATGTAGCCACCACGTCCATTCCCAAATATTAGCCCAATAAGTTTCACCTTCCTCTCGCTCAGCCCACCAAACAAGATGTGAAAAAACTAACGTAAACATCAGCCAGATCCCTAGCACATTCAAAAATTGGGGTTTTAGAAATACGCCCAAAGATCTGAAGACACTAGGATTAATTTGATTCCGAACCAAAATCTGTAATCCAGCTTCAATATATTGGTGAGAAAAATCAACTTTCCGTTCTCGATCTAGGGTGATCGTCAAACCCCCAATTGAGATATCTGATCGGTCTTCGACCAAGTCATCAAATAAATCTTTTAGTGTTTTAACAGGACGATAAACGTAAGAGAGATCAAGATCTTCAGCAATAGCCTGCCAAAGCTCAATATCAAAACCAGTTGGAGTATGATTTGAATCTGGTAAAATGATGAAAGGCGGAAATGAGTTAACGCTAACCGTAATGGTCTTGTCAACTTGTTCTGCATTTTCTATAGAAGTATCTGGCTCTGAAACACAAGGAACACAGAAAAATAGGGTTACCAAAAAGCATCCTGAGATTATCGACTGAAGCATGAATAAAGAAATTATTTCAATTGGCAGATTCGGCCATTGCACGCTCGTACATAGCTTTCATATAAGCAATAGTATAGGCAGTTCCAACTTGATTATTACTTCCCATAGTTGGTATGTGATCAGGAATCACTACTCCTTTAAATTCATATTGATGTAGAACTTTCATTACTTGGTACATATCCATATATCCATTGTCAACAAATGTTTCAGTGAAATGGGGTAATGGTTGATCAACATTACGGAAGTGGACTTTGAAAATTTTCTCTCGATCAGCAAAGTAGCGTATTGAGTCGAGAATATCCATACCCATCAATTCTCCACCTTCTAGCCAACAACCAACACAAAAGCAAATTCCAACGTTAGGGCTGTCCGCAATTTCTAGAGCTCGTCTGTATCCTTCGAAACTACTGAAAATACAACGAGGAATTCCAGCCAAATATGGAACTGGAGGGTCATCCGGGTGAATACCGATTAAGACACCTGCTTCTTCAGCAACAGGAGCAACCTGTTTTATAAAATAAATGTAGTTGTCCCAAATCTCTTCTTGACTATATTCTCTTGTATGAGACAGTGGCATAGAAAATGTCTGCCCATTCCAATGTCCGGATTCTGCCTGGTTTAGATCGAAAGTACGAGCTGAAGCCCCGCCTCTTAGTGTTTTCTGGCCAGTACTCCAAATTCCATTTCCCATATGTGCGTAGGTAGTATAGGGAATGCCGGCTTTTCCCAAATTCCATAAATGTTGCTTGTATTCTTCAATCTTTTTATCTCGATTTTCTAAATTTAGCACAATAGCATCTTGGTTATGTACGTTTAAGTTCCCAAGGCCAAAAACTTCAATTCCATACTCTGCGAATCTGTCTTTTTGATGTTGGTAATATATCGAACTAGCATTTGGCGCATCAATCCACAACACAGCATGACATATTCCCATTTGTAATACGAATTGGAAATCAGCTTCACTGGCTTCCGGAGACATCTGGGCGCAAATTTTGATACCTGATTCAATTTTGCCTAATGGATTAATCATTTAGATTCCTCTGAATTACTACCAACAGCTAAAACATACTATGTTCAAATGCCAGTATAATACTTAGTACCTGTTGAAGAAGACTTTGCTAAAATTTGCCTAGCTTTTTGGTAATCATCTTTTGTATTCATATTTAGAAAAATGTTACCAGATGGATCAAATCTGCTCCATTCGGTAAAAGGATAAATATTCAATTCGGAAAATATACGATGGACACTGAGCTTATTCTGATTAATTCTTGATTCTATCGTAGATGAGCAAGATTGGGCGTAGATAGCACACAATGGTTCAAAACCGTTATCAGTCAATGGAACGACTGCATCGTGTGAACCAATCTTTTTTCCCATCTCAATTAAGATTCGTTCGGTTATCAATGGCAAGTCACAAGCCAATATTAGACAGTGAGAATTGGATATAGATTGCAATGCTGTAAAAATTGCCATCAAAGGCCCTTTTCCCTCTATTTGATCGGTGACTATTTTTGCCTTGAGGGTCTCGAATGGTTTGTAGTCCTCACCAGAAACAATGATCAGTTCGTTTGTTATTCGGCTAGTTATTTCGATTGTACGATTAATAAGCGGTTCGTTTTCTATTTCCAGCCAAGCTTTAGGTTTGCCCATACGGCTACTTTTCCCGCCCGCTAAAATAGCAACACTAAAGGGTAAAATATTTTTACTATGTTTTTTCATAAATGATTAGTGCTTATTTTGGGTGGTCTACCTCGATTTGTCAACAAGACTTTTGTAGTATGATTATCCTATTTGACTATGCACAAAACTAGTTAGATGAACGATTTTCTAATTTTGTTATAGACTAATTTGTTTTCCTACTAATTAACGTGTGAATCAGAGTTGAAGAACACAAAAACGCATTGGTTGAACGCTAGTTAATCAAGAATCTGCAGGTAGCCGAAAGGGAATTTATTATCTCTCCGAATATATTATGGACTAATGATAAAATGATGGAAGGTACCTGAAGTATTTTGGAGAAGACAAAATAATTAAACCGATATAGTCTGAGGAACACAATTAACAAAAGGGCTGAGTTTAGAAAATTGACCACTTGAATAATGACTGATCGAATCGGCTTATTAAAATATTAGAGACAATATTATGAAAAGACAGGGAAACTATTTTGACGATGGCTATATGGTAGTGAAAAGTTTACTACAATCTGAGGAGTTAAAACCATTTCAAAGCGTTATTGAGAAAGCCGTTGATCAACATGCCCAGATACTGTTATCAGAAGGGAAAATTGATGACATAGCTAAATCTGCACCTTTTGATTTCCGAATGGCTAAACTCTACCGAAATCTCGATAACCAAATGCGATCTTGGAATACTGATATATTTTCCCACGAACTTTACAATTTAATAACCCACAAAAACATTCTAGACGTGGTAGAGTCTTTAATCGGTTCAGAAATTATTCACCATGGCGATTTTCATTTACGCCCTAAGCTACCAGGCCATCAATGGACAGCTTTTCCGTGGCATCAAGACAGCCAATATTATGGTAAACCTACGCAGTACATGCACGTCGTCCCCCTTTCTTTACCTCTGGTTGAAGTTACCGAAGCTAACGGTTGTATATGGGTAATACCTAGCAGCCATCACTGGAGGTATCTCGACGGCGAAAGAGGCAATGATCAAAACATCCGTACCTTCGAAGATGTTGAAAAACGCGACAAACCACTAGCTGTACCGATGTCTGTGGGTGATGGATTATTTTTGACTCATCTGACGTTTCATTCCAGCAAAATTAATCAGACAACTAACGTTCGCTGGACTATTGACTTACGTTATAGCGCGACTCCTGGCACAAAAACATTATCTCTTCTACAGCAAGAAGCTACCAATTACATGTTTGCGACTTTGAGACGAAATTTTATACCATTGATCGTTCGTTCAAAATCGGGCAAACAATCCTGGAAACAATGGAAAGAAGCCAAGTATGGAGTGAAAACAGCTCATTAGCAATCAATAATGAATATGGGTACCTATGGGCTTGTAAAATTATTCTCAATTCTACACGGTTAGATTCACAAAGTACAGATCACATACAATTCCCAGAAAAACTTCCCAGCATTGACTGTCAATCTCAGTCTATCTTAATGACGTTTGTTTTAAATTTGGTCTTTACCATTAAGCTCCAATAAAAATTTAAACACGCCGAAGTAAACTGGAACGACTTAAATCAAATACTAGAAATCTAAGCTAAATAGATGAATCAAAAATCATCGTCAAGTTCACTAAAGGGATCATTCGGCCTTCCCACGGAATAAATTTTGCCTTTTCCTGAGGTTACTTTCTGTCGAAAAATATCGAAAAATAGAACCATACGGTCATTAGAAACTGGGATTTCAACTTCTATTTGTTGATCAGGACCAAAATCGAAATCAGGGATCCCACGCAAGCGAAAACGACGGTTACCATACGGGATTTTTGAGATACGTAATTGCCGACTATCTTTCTGAGCATGTTCAATCCAGTTAGGTTTACTCATGGAGATTGGTGTACCAACGGCCGTGACACCAATGTAAACATCATCTATAAAAACCGTTGCCCCCTGAGGTCTAGAAAGAATGAGTAATTCTGCGCCCAAATCAGATTCACGAGTATCAATGACTGTCTGGTACCCAGATTTAATAATAGCATCGCATTCCCAGATACCTTGGTTGTAGACAATACCTATTTTGATGGGTTTTGCTTCTAGTGAAACTTCTCTGAAGGGTGTTATTCCAACTTTCCGGCCATTGATAATCACTTCTTTCCCGTCTGGAATGGAGGTGATAACTAATGAACCTTTGTCTCGCTGTGGCTTATTATATTGATTGTAATATTCGTTCCATACTTTCAGATAAAGATTTTCCAAATTACTTGATCTTTGAGTATATTGAATTGTGCCGTTGGTTTTCTGACTGAGCTGCTGTAACTTCTCAATATCAACTTGACCTAACCCGATTCCATAAACAAAAATCCCCTCGGAAACAGTCATTTTTTCTAACTCGGTCAATCGGTAGCGACTTTTGTTGTCATTTCCGTCGGTTAGATAGACAATAACTCGATTTCCCTTTTTGTTTACTAAGGAGAGCGCAGCTCGAGCAATTCCATCGTAAAGAGCCGTTGCCCCACCAGAACGCAGGTTATTGACTGCGGTGTTCAGAACACTAAGGTTGTTTGTTTCGTCTTGCTCACATTCAACTACATCATCAAACGATATAAGAGCAACTCGATCATTAGATTTTATTTCAGCAAAAAAGGATTTCGCTCCACGTTTAGCATCAGCCAAAGGTTGCCCATCCATGCTACCACTACAATCAATGACTAAAACAATGTGATTGATTGTTGGTTGATGAATCAGTTTATAACAGTCAGCCACCAGTACAGAGGTAGATATCAGCCACACCAATAATAAAAAGCTCGGGATTAGAAAAAAGTTTAGTGAGATCGATTTATCTAGTCGAAAGCGCATGGTTTTTTCTCCAGAATTTCATAAATCGGTGACAAATCTACATGGGATTGTATGTGTTGCCCCAAGAAACGCTCATCGACATCAGTTCGTTGACATTTTGGGCTATAGGGTACATTTCCAAGAACCTTAACACCTGTCAGCCGCTGAATCTCAGCTGAGTTGGAATCAACTGACGGGTCATCGACAATAGGTTTATTAGAATTGAGAATAATACCTATTGGTTCAATTCCATATTGTCGTGCGTAAGCAACGGTTAATACTGTGTGATTGATAGTACCAAGATTAGCACGTGCGACTATCAAGAGAGGTAATTGAAACTTTAAAATCAGTTGTATTACTTGTTGGTCAGAAGATAGAGGAACTGCAATACCACCAACCCCCTCTACCAATAAGAAATCATATTTTTTTTTCAGCCGTTCGAAACATTGGTAAATTTCACTCCAATTAATACTACGATTGTCTAGGTGAGATGCTATAGACGGTGCTAAAGGCTGATCAAAGAAAACTGGATTAATATTGTTAAGATCCTCATTTATTCGGGCAAAGTGCCTTAATACAACAGCATCTGCCCGATCTCCGCTAGCAATTGGTTTCATCACACCTGTATCAATATTCTGGCTTCGTAGAATACTGGCAATACCAGCTGTTACCACGGTCTTACCAATTTCAGTATCGGTACCAGTTATAAACAGTCCTTTTGTTATTGTTTGTTTCATTAGTGAATAATTTACTAACACCTAATATAGATAATCAACACCGATATATAATCCCATGGCCATGTCCGTAGAATTACCAATGTCAGTAGCAATAACAAAATTTTGCCCCCAAATCAGTCGAACCCCCATTCCTCTCGAAATTTTAATTGGATTCTCAGATTGGCCAAAACTGCGATTAGAGTCTGAATTAAACACCCAACCAAAATCTACAAACAAGTTAGCCCCCAATGTGAAATCTTGGTTCAGAAAATTAAAATCGGCAATCATCCAACGTAATTCCTGATTAGAAAATAATTTAGTCCGACCAATGTATCGATTCAGTGGAATACCACGGAGGCTCTTTGAGCCGCCCAAAGCTTCTTGTTTCCATTGGTAGGAATTAGCAAAATAAGAAAACTCATAAAAAGGGGCTTGTCCAAGAAACGTTTCGGCTAATATTCTACCAGCGTAGATAAATCGATCAGATAATAAAGGGTGATAAGTTCGAAGTGTGGTAGTTAATCGGAGATATTCATAATCACTACCTAATATACCTCTGGAAATCTCAGCCAAAATATCTAGCCAACGACCTTTCTTAGGAATAATTTCATTGTCTCTAGAATCATACACTAGTCCTAATTTGACGTAATTAGTCCAACCACCTTCAATTCCAATGGGTTGGCTACTTATTAATAGAGGACTATTGCTGATATCAATCTCCGTATTAAAAATCCCTAGACCAAATAAAGCTTTTATCTTTTGGTTATTCACCTGAGGTTGCCAGAGCGTGCGTTGTACATCGGTCGCAAAATTGGCCCGGCGACGTAGGTATAACTCACGATTTGAACCAGAATTAGCAGCAATACCATAAAATGGACTCAGAGAATCATCATAGTAGCGCGTATAGATTGTCAAGCGATAATTGGGAATCAGGTGTGGAGAATCAAAGAATAAGTACGTTTCCATCGGGCCTTTGGTTGTATTCCAGTAATTAGCATCTATTTTGATGAAGTAAGGTTTGTACTGAACTGAATCAACAAAAAGGGTTGGGTGAATGCCATATCCAATTCCAACATCGGAATTAAAGAACAAATTGGGAATAGCCTTGACGGAAAAATTTTTGTTTTTGGTATTTTTGGCTTCCGCTTCAAAAGAAATCGACCATACTGTCAACAAAAAAAAACCAACACCTGCAAGAACTGCGGCTGGTCGACTGAGTTTAATGGTTTTAAAGATAAACATAATCAATTTTCAAAAACCTGAGCGTACAGAAAATTCTATCACAATTGTTCGTATCTGAACAGGTTAGTCTGTTAACATAGAATAGAACAATATTATTAAAACGTAGCTTTAATATTTTACAATTGGTTATGATCGAAAAACCCAATAATCAGTTTGCTTTGCTCACTTTTGCTGGACTTGCCAAGATAGCAGCAGAAGAACTTAACCCTTCTGACAAGAAAAAAATTCAAGTACATCATTTACCTAATTATGACTTGTCGATATTGAGCCTGTCAGAAATTGATATGAGTCGTTTATCCTTTTTAAAAACGGTAGAAGACGTTTTTTGGTTGATGGGACAATTACCACTGTCAAAGAAAGTACATTTACATCAATTACCAGAAAGAATCCAGAAAGAACAGCTACTCATGGGTATCAGTTTAAAAAATTCTCTGTTTCACCCCACTAAACCAAAACAACCTAGTTTTAATTGTTTTGTTAAGCAAGACCAAGATTACCCGATTTATCGTCGGACGATAGCAAAACGTATGAGATCCGCTGTGGCTCAATCTTTTCCCAAATGGAAAATTCGAGACCCTGGTTCTATTGAAATTTGGGGGTTTTATATTCGTCGACAACTACATTTAGCTTTTCGCCTATCTGACAATCGTCTACGATATCATTCGAAATCTCCATCCCTCCGACCCGGTGCTTTGAGACCAACTATTGCTGCTTCCATGGTTAAAATTGCTAACCTATTACCGAATGATAAAATAATTGATCCCATGTGTGGCACTGGAATGATTTTATCAGAAGTTATTCACCAACAGAGTAATTCATCAAATAATTTAATCGGTGGAGATATAGACGAGAGAGCTGTTACATTAGCTCAAAAAAGGCTTTCGCAACACTACCTACACCTTCAGAATTGGGATGCAAGGCAATTACCAGTGGAACCAAATTCGGTCGATTGTATAATTTGCAATCTTCCTTTTGGTAATAGATTTTCGTCAACCCAAGAAAATAAAAACTTATATAATCAGTTGATTACTAACTGGGTCACAAAACTCAAGAAAAAAGGTCGAATGGTGCTACTAACTGCTGACACGAAGAGTCTGGAATACGCGTTGAATCAAAAACGGCTAAGGTGGGAATATCGCTGTAAGGTGAAAGTGTTGGGAACTTGGGCTTCTATTTACTTAATCGAACTAACTTTAGATACCACAAGATAATATGTGAAAACACACATCTTGGTTATACTGAGATCTACCTTAACAATTATACAGCATACTTCCAGGGAAAATCATATCTTACCTACTACAAAAAATCACGCGATCGATCTTCTACCCGAAAAGTATTAAACAACTGGTGTATCAAAAGATACACCAGTTTCATTCACGAAATTTCTTAACAACTAGCTAATAGCGAGAGTCGTAGTCATCTCCACCATATCCACCACCACCGCCACGACGTGGTCGGTCTTCACGAGGACGAGCTTGGTTTACCTTGAGTGGACGTCCTGCCAGTTCTTTTCCATCGAGTTCTTCAATTGCGCGAGTAGCCTCTTCGTCGTTCGGCATCTCGACAAATCCGAACCCTTTGGATCGACCACTGTATCGATCAAAGATAATTGAGGCAGAATCAACTGAACCAATGGCTTCAAAGACTTCCAGTAAATCGTCGTCTGAAGCTTGGTACGATATGTTTCCAACGTAAATGTTCATTAAATTTTCCTTGCAGGTTGTTACCCAGCAATAAGTCCTTCCAAAGAAGAATGTCTAATTATTCTGATAACTAAGCAGTTTAATTTGTCTCTAAACCTTAGTTACAAAGAGGCTAATATTATAAAAGATCACCATCCTTAGTGTCAAAGAAAACCCATTTAATTTTTTCATTTAATCCGATTTTTTAAAGCGAAAAAATGACATACTATGGATTTAAAATTCTTGATACATGATCATACGTAAATGCTTATTTGAATCTCTCGACAACCTCTGCTATATTGTAATACTTTTCAGTCGAATTTCATTTGGGAAGCAGAATGAAAAAAGAACAAGTACGTAACAAAATTGCTATTGTGACGGGTGCAGGCTCTGGTATTGGGAGACATACAACTCTTGCTTTGTTGAAAGAGGGTTATACTGTTGTTTTAGCCGGGCGACGAATTGAGATGTTAGAAAAGACAGTAAGTCTGTGGAAAGCAGAAAACCAACCAATGGTCATTCCAACTGATGTTACTGCCCCCGATTCAGTCCACAGTTTATTCAATCAAACGATGAATGCTTTTGGGCGTCTTGACTTACTATTCAACAATGCAGGAATTGGAGCACCTAGCATACCGATAGAAGAGCTAACATACCAACAATGGAGAGACGTGGTTGATACAAATCTCACAGGTGCCTTCTTGTGTACACAGGAAGCTTTCAAAATAATGAAGCAACAAAAGCCGAGAGGTGGACGCATTATTAATAATGGTTCGATTTCGGCTCATGTGCCACGGCCAAACTCGGCTCCCTACACCGCAACTAAACATGCCATTACAGGGTTAACACGTTCTACGTCATTAGATGGTCGCCCATTCAATATCGCATGCGGACAGATAGACGTTGGTAATGCTTCTACTGATATGACAAAAAGAATGCAGAAAGGTGTAACACAAGCGAACGGTATCATGGTATCAGAACCGACTATGGATGCCGATCACGTGGCAAACGCAGTCGTGTATATGGCAAGCTTACCACTCGAGACCAACGTACAATTTATGACTGTAATGGCAACTCAAATGCCTTATATAGGAAGGGGCTAATCGTTGCCAAGTTTGATAGTAGTCTAGTTCAGTTTAGAATGTTTTTTCAAATCTTCCAAAGATACCACAGACAGAGCCGAGAATTCAGTGGCAGAAAGTAATACTGGTGGAGCCACACCGGCGTCCATTGCATCTTTCCATCGCTCCGCACAGACGCACCAATGGTCCCCCGGCTTTAAACCGGGGAAGCCAGTACTAGGAACAGGTGAACTCAAGTCATTACCTTCCGACTTAGAAAAGATAAGAAATTCGCTCGTCATTTCGGCGCATATCACATGTTTTCCTAAGTCCCTAGGATCGGTCTCACAACTACCATTTCTGAACCAACCAGTCATTGGATCACAACTGCATTCAATCAAATTTTTTCCAAGTACGTTTCTCTTTTTAATAACGTTTATCTGGCTTCCACTTTCCACTTAGCTTACCTTTTTGATCAATTCGTTAAGATATTCCATGATACCAAATATTCATCTGAAAAATCAACAATTCATCAAGTTCCGAAATCTGACAAAATTTCAACAAATTATTTGTTGAAATTCCCATAAGTGTTATAATCTAAGTGTTGGAATAATAGCTGCTCCAAAAAGCAAGGTGAAAAATAGGTGAAAATATCTGACGGTTTAGTCGTTTTAACTTTTGACGATGGGAATAAATCAGACCTTGATTTTGTTGCTCCTATTCTAAAGTCATTTCAGTTTGGAGCTACTTTTTTCATTACTGAAGGACTGAATTTTCTTACAAATAAAAACCATTATATGGATTGGTCTGAAATAAGAGAGCTTTATGATCTTGGTTTTGAAATTGGCAATCACACTCGTTACCACAAAAATGTTTGCCAACAACCCTCAGAAGATCTATTAAACGATATTCGTCATATTGACCAACGTTGTAGCGAATATGGAATTTTAAAACCAAAAGCTTTCTGTTACCCTGGTTACCAATATAATGAAGATTCAGTGCAGGTGGTAAAAAATCACGGATTTACATTTGCTCGCAGAGGTGTAGCGCCCGAGTTCGAATACGATGGTCACGGAGGACGAGGGCCAGCCTATGACCCCAAACGACATCATCCTTTGTTAATTCCAACAACTGGAGCATCGGGGCCGAACTGGGGGTGGGATGATTTCCTGTGGGCTTTAGACCAAGCCAAAAATGGTAAAATTTGCATATTAACATTTCATGGTGTTCCCGCTTTGGAGCACCCGTGGGTAAATACCAGCCCTGAACAATTTGAAAAATATATGCAATACATGAAAGATAACACTTTCCAAGTTATTTCATTAGGGGCCCTCGCTCAGTTTAACGATGATTTGTAAAATTCCAATATGAAACACCTGACGGAAAGTATTATTTGTTTATCTACCCTTACTACTATACATAGAGGAGCCGTTGTTTTAGCCAACTGCGTCATTGGCGAGAAGACCTGTTTGACTTAATAGTATCAAACCCATTTACATAGATGATACAATAGTTTCATGGTAGCCCTATTTACATCATATGCCTAAATAAAAACTCAAACATCATTATTGCTTTATGCATAATAATCCAGAACAGAAATAGTAATGATTAAACGACTTTTACTCCGAATCAGCGACTGGGACATTCGTCTGTTTATGAGGATTTTCAACCTTAATGGGCGTCGTTTGACTGATCATCTAATGTACTTAATATCAAAAACAGGAGATGGTCATCTTTATATTGCGATTATACCCTTTCTTCTGATTTTTCATCCTGACTTATCGGAAGGGAAATTGATTTTCGCCACCGGAGCGGTTGGATTTGTTGTCAAATTGTCAATATATACCTTATTGAAAAAAAAAGTCAAACGGACTCGCCCATTTGATGTATTCGAAGAAGTTGAATTTTTGATTCCACCACCAGATCGGTTCAGCTTTCCTTCAGGACACACCGCGGGTGCCGTAATGACTGCTATTGTACTTGGTCATTTCTACACTTTCTTACAAATTCCACTGGTCACATGGTCCTGTCTGGTTGGTTTTTCAAGAGTTTATCTTGGAGTTCACTATCCGACTGATGTTGCCGCAGGTGTGGTATTGGGTATTTTTAGTGCCAAAGTCGGTTTTTTTGTAACTACCTAAAAGTTATCAGACACTACAGTTTTTATCATCCAACAAGTGTCTTAAAAATCGATTATAAAATTGAGTGAGCAGAGAGCCTTTTCCCAACAGAACCAGCTGAATTAAAAGTGACAGAAATAGAAAATCAGATATCTTCTGAGCTGAAACCCTAGGTTATCTGTGTGAACAGTAATTTCTATTTATCTCAAAATCAGAATCGCAACGACTAAATTTAAATTTCAACAGGGAGATATCCGGATGTCAGTCCACAACCACGAAGATCACGATTTAGAAAATCGACAGACAGAAACAGGCAACTTGATTCTGCCTGCCTCGGAGATCAGTGAACAAATCCAAATCGCGTGTGTTCAATTTTTGGAAGTACTTACGCCAGAACAACGAAGGAAAGCAATTTTGCCTTTTGATGCAAATGACCGCTTTCGTTGGCATTATGTTCCAGTCGAAATGTTTCCACGTCAAGGCTTACCCTTAGAAGAAATGAAAGCCGATCAAAAACAGAAAGCATTTTCATTATTAGCCACTAGTTTGAGCGAAAAAGGTTATCAAAAAGCTCGCTCTATTATCAATCTAGAAAATATTTTGGGAGAAATTGAGCAGGCTGAAGGCACTAACAAACTTACACGTGATCCAGACAGGTATTATTTTACCATCTTTGGCGATCCTACAAACCGAGAGCCTTGGGGATGGCGTATAGAAGGGCATCATATCTCTCTCCACTATACCATAGTTGACAGTAAACTCATTTCACCTGTTCCATCTTTTTTTGGTGCTAATCCTGGAGAAGTCAAGAACGGTAAACATAAAGGTTTACGTGTTTTATCCGAAGAAGAAGACTTAGCTCGGCACTTACTAAAGTCGCTATCTCACGACCAAAAAAGTAAAGCTGTTCTAAACGTAGAAGCTCCACATGATATTCTCACTCGTGAGCAACCTAAAGTGGAAATTGAGCGAGCTCAAGGATTATCTATGGAATCGATGAGTTCTACACAACGAGAAGTCTTAACAACTTTAATCTACGAATATATAGACCGTATGCCACACCAAGTAGCACAGAATGAACTCAAAAAGCTTCGTCATTCAGATCTTAACCTGATTCACTTTGCTTGGGCTGGTGGAGAAGAACAGGGACAACCTCACTATTATCGATTGCACGGTCAAACATTTTTCGTTGAGTACGATAACGTACAAAATGATGCCAATCACGTCCACTCAATCTGGAGACATTTAGAAGATGACTTCGGTGTTGACTTGCTGCGACAACATTATCATAATCAACATCACTAGAATAATGTCTCATCAGGTGATTTAAATTTATAAACGGCCGTAAATGCAATTTAAGTTCTACTGGCCTCTATGGTTATTGATAATTTTGCTCTTGTTTTCTGCGGGTGGAACTATAGGTGCTTATTTAGCTCTAAGTACTCCCCGCCTTTCTAGGATAACAAAAGCTGGTTTAATTGGACTGAGACTTCTTGCCATTCTGATCTTAATTTTTTGCTTGACACAACCAATTCGAATTGGACAAGAAAATATTAACCCTGTTTCTAATCTATTGGTCTTGATCGATACCACATCCAGTATGGGATTGGTAGATGTGCAAGAAAAGAATACGAATCGACTGAGATCGCGCTTGGAAGTTGTTAGAAAATGGTTATTCGAAAATGATCTGGGACGCACTTTTTCTGCTAAAAGTGATTTGTATGGTCGAATTGAACCTCAGTTTTACCAGTTTTGGGACGATCAGATAACTAAAATCGTCCCTGATTCGGGTACTAATTCTCTTTTACCAAAAGGATATGAGACTGATTTTCAAGCTTCAATCAATCAAGTCGCACTAGAATGGCGTGGTCAACCATTAGCCGGCATTATATTGATATCAGATGGTGGACATAATGTTGGCGCAATCGACTTTGAAGAAATCCGACAACTACAAACTCCGATTTATACTCTTGGAGTTGGTAATGAAAATCAACCTTCTGACGTACAAATAAAAAAAATCGAAGTGAGTCCGATTGTTTATGTCGGTCAAAAGGCACCTCTACGAGCCACTGTTTACCAAAGAGGATTCAGTAGGCAGAAAACTGAAATTAGTCTTAGGAATGAATCTAACTCTATTTCTTCAAAAACAATTACTTTTGCTGACGAAACGACAATCTTGGACCAAACAATTGATTTTGAAATTGAACCAAAAGTAGAAGGAAGCCTAACATACATTATACAACTACCAGTCCTAGAAGGTGAAGCGACGGCCGAAAATAACCAAAAATCCGTCACGATTCGGGCCGTTAAATCAAAATTAATGGTACTTCTAGTAGATGGTTACCCCCGATGGGAATATACTTTTTTGAAGCGTACTCTCAAGAAAAACGCAGATACAGAAGTCGAAGGAATGATCTTAAAAACCTCTCCACCATTCTCGACCAAATCAGACGTTAAGTCTATCGAAGCATTTCCAACGAAAATCGCGGACTTATTGAAATATGATATAGTCGTTTTGGGTGATCTATCTTCGAGTCAGCTGTCGATCGATCAAAAACGGATACTCGTTGACTATGTTCAACAATTTGGAAGGTCTGTAGTTTTTTTATCTGGGGCAGTTTCCTTGGGAAATAAAGGACTACTCAACTCAGAACTAGCTGATATTTTGCCTATCATAGCACCCAAAGGTTGCTTATTTAGCGAAACAGAAGTAGATCTCAAGTTGACTCCTCTAGGCCAACAGCATTCACCAATGCAGTTGAGCCTGGATTTTGATCAGAATCAAAAAATTTGGCACAATCTTCCTGCTTTATCAGGGTGGTTTCGTAACTTTGAATTAAAAAGTAGTGCTATTGTTCTGGCTGAGCACGAGTCCGAATCCATACCAATTTTAACTTATTTCCAATCTGGACTAGGTAAAAGTCTGTTGCTATCGGCAGAGGGGTCATGGCGGTGGACATTCGAATCTCCTCTACAGAAATCGATAGTAGATCAAATTTCGTCAGGCTCTCATTACTCCCGTTTTTGGTTACAGACCATCCGTTGGCTTGCTGCTCGTGTAAGTAACAACCCTATTCATGTAACCAGTGACCGCATCAATTATCAAATTGGAGAGACAATTGAATTGATTGTTTACGCGTATGATGCTAATTTCATGCCCATGACCCAAGAGGAAATCAAATTAAATGTCATACCTAGTGATAATCTTTCATTTCAGCTGTCAACAAACGAAGTCGGCACAGGTGTTTACCGTTCTACATTCACTGCGAATACTACCGGCCGTTACATTATTCAAGCAAGCGTTTCAAACAGTGAGGATGAAATCGAAATTCAGGTTGATTCTAATACTAGTGAATTTGACAGGCCTTATCTGGATAAAGAACTAATGTCCACTTTAGCCAGTGGTACAGGTGGTATTTATCATCAGATAGATAATGTTTCGGCCGAAGAATTAGCTGACCTAATATCTGCCCCTAGCAAACCTGTCTACCAAACAGTTGAACACCAACTGTGGGACCATCCATTGATTTTTTTGTTTGTGCTTACCTTACTGGGTGGGGAATGGTTGTGGCGGAAACGATGTGGATTGATTTGAGTTACTATTATGACCGAATAATATAATTAGGTTTTAATTATATTGTCTGTACTAAATGAAAAATATAATTTTGATTTAACTAAAGGAGATAGAGATGCAAATAGTCGAATTAGGTAAAACCGGAATTGAAACGTCGAGACTGGCAATTGGTACGGGATCAAACGGCTGGAATGGGCGCTCGAACCAAACAGATCTCGGTTATCAAGAACTTATCGATTTATTTCACTTTGCATATCATCAAGGTATCCGTTTCTGGGATTTAGCTGATATGTATGGTAGCCATCCTCATGCAAAGGGTGCTCTGAAAGGATTAGATCGCGAAAGAATTACGGTCGCCACGAAGACTACCGCTCGTACTGGTCCCGAAGTCGAGGCAGATATAAAAAGGTTTTTGAAGGAAATAGAAACCGATTATATCGATATAGTATTGCTACACTGCTTAACTGAGTTTGATTGGCCGCAAAGATACCCAGATGCAATGGAAGCACTTAGTCGTTGTAAAACAAAAGGATTAATTCGGGCACATGGAGTCTCTTGCCATGATTTTGGGGCCTTCCAGACATCTGCTATCACTGATTGGGTTGAGATTGTATTGGCTCGTATCAACTATGCCGGTATTTCTATGGATGCATCCCCAATAGATGTAATCCGTACAATGGAATCAATGGCTAACAAGGGTAAAGGGATCTATGGTATGAAGGTGATGGGAATGGGAAAATTAGATAAAGAAGAAGGTGGCGCAAGAGAAGCCATTGAATTTGTACTAAACTTATCTTGTGTACACGCTATGACAATTGGGATGCAGACTCAAGATGAAGTAATCGAAAACGTTAATATTATTAACAATCTGATGGAATAGAAAACTAATAAACGAGAGATTTATGCTCTTACGTTGGGACTTATTCTTTTTTTGTCTTTTTTTAGTTGGAGAAATTTGCCTACAGCCTCGTATTTTGCAGGCCGAGAATCTTTCTGATGATTTAAACCTAGGTGAGTTAGAACATCAAAGGTATCAGAAAATCCAACAGAAACAAAATGCTCAGAAAAAACGTAACAAAGTATTTGGAAAGGAACGGGGAGTTCTAAAACACTTACAGGAAATAGAAACTGAGATGGCAGCACTTCAGCTCGAACTAAAAAGCCATC
>JACLAC010009339.1_pt1 | contig 26110 bp, 16 predicted proteins | sample 8027881 | NCBI WGS metagenome assembly JACLAC01 (sample SAMN15725517, study PRJNA655200) | protist metagenome | isolation source: fluorescence activated cell sorting (FACS) single amplified genomes of... | place: Spain: Blaines Bay Microbial Observatory, Mediterranean Sea | collected 2016-01-19 | reverse complement strand
CACGACTGTAACTTTGATGATAAATAATCCCGTCTCGGTATACCTCTACATCAAAATCACTACTCAAAGCATTGACACAAGAAACGCCTACACCGTGCAGTCCACCGGAAACCTTATATGCATCATTATCAAATTTGCCACCAGCATGAAGTTTTGTTAGAATAACTTCAATCGTCGGCATGTTTTCCTGTGGATGCCAATCAACGGGTATGCCTCGACCATCGTCCAAAACGGTGATCGAATTGTCTTCATTGATGAAGACTTCCACTTTAGAACAGAAACCTGCTAAATGTTCGTCTACACAGTTGTCCACCACTTCAAAGACGAGATGGTGTAAACCGTAACTAGAAGTATCGCCAATATACATCGCAGGGCGTTTTCTTACGGCATCCATTCCCTCGAGAACTTTGATGCTACTGTGGTCGTAATTTTTAGACAAAAGTCCTCACTCCTTGAATTTCAAATCCCTGATTCCAGAAAACTCCTTGTGATCGTGCAGAAGCTCCAGAAGATCCCATTTTTTAAAATTTTCCAATTCGCTTCGAAGGGGCGCACCCTTCACTTGAATGAACAAAACGTCACCTTCACGTGCTACAATTTTGCCGTATTCATCACCAAACATCTCTTGGTAAGATCCAACCAAGGCTCCTAAATGACTCCGTTGTTCAAAAGCTCCCCTTTGGAGAACCTGCCCCATCAAGGACTCCATCGATGAAACCTTCGAACGACGGTATCTTTTCAAGAAGAGATCGGACTCATAAAATACACGTAATCATCATGTGGAGACATGATGATTGGTTTTCTAGAACCCACCACTTTAAGTCGGATGGTGTCTATGCTTTGCGACCCCACCTCTTTTAGAAAATCTTGTACAAATTGAGGATTTATCCCTAAAGTGATGGCCTCACCTTCATAGTCAACTTTAATTTCTGTTTTACCCTCTCCTAAAGGGGTGCTGACCTTTAAGGTCAAAAGACCAGACTCTAAAATCATCATGATGTTTTTAGCATTTTCACAAGTCAGGAGCATCATTTGTCGCATAGCCTGACTGAACCGTTGCGTGTTGATCATCAAATCAGGAACAGACGCAAAATTACTAAAAGCACTTCTATAATTTGGAAATTGAGCATCTACAAGACGAATGATGAAATACCCGTTATTAAACTTGATGGTCAATTGGGAATCACCTTTTATGACTTGAACACTTTCTTCATGTTCATCACTCAAAATGGTATTGATCACAGGTATAGATTTAGAAGGTAAAATCATCACTTCTTCCTTTTCTACGCTGTCTTCTAACAATGATTTCGAGTAAGCTAATCTCACCTGATCCGTGGCCACACCTTCCAAATATGAACCTTCAAAGCAAAGGAGCAACGAATTCAATTGAAAACGATTTTTATCGCGATTCATCGCGAAAGAAACTTCTTTGAGAATACGTTGAAGGATTTGAGTCGGCACTCGATGTTCTGAACCTTCAAGTTCAGGTACATCAGGAAACTCTTCGTTCGCATAGGCCGGTAATTTATATTGAAAATTTTCACCACTCATGATAGCAGTCCTTTCAATGACTTCTAAACGTATGGATTCCGAAGGAGATTCTCTTAAAATCCCCAATAATTGATGAGCTGGCAGTAAAATAACCCCATCTTCAAAAGATTGTTCTAAAGGAACATTGACTTTTAGCCCCATTTCTAAATTGGTAGCACTTAAAGTCAACCCGTCTTTAGTGCTCTCTAATAAGATGTTGGCTAAAATAGGGCGTGATTGAGGCTTATTTGAAATGATCTGCGTTAAAAGGCCAACAGCTTTAAGCAATTCATTTTGATGACAAGTGATATTCATTTATTAAATGATTAAAAATTCATATTCATCACAAGCTGATAACTAAGTTGTGATTAAAAGTAAATTTTTATCCTAAATGGTTGAAAAATTAAGCTTTATTGTTTTTTTTTGAGTGTGAAGAGTTGGTCTTTTTATCGACAGTTATTGACATCAATGTTGTCTTAGAATTATGTTTTGATGTCAATAACTGCAAGTCCTATGTCGATAACTTTATCTGATGAGTACTTTTTTTACAATTTATTAAAATGTTGTTTTTCAAATGTTTGAAAAACTGAAACTAAAGAGATGTTGAGGATTTCACCTCTCCATCCCTCAAAGCCCAAATAGGCTTTTTCTTCGATCATTTTTTTAACTTTAGACTTAAGTTGCCGTTGATTACAAATCATCTCCACCGGAATGTTCTTTTTTAGGGCATAACTGGCTATTTTCTTTTTTAAGAGTCCATGAAGGTTTTCGAATAGATTTCGATCATGGTTAGACATCGATTGGCTTTTCGAACTTAGGGATTGGTGTTTTTGATGAATAGATAAAAAACGTTGGACTTAAACTTTTATGTTGTTTTTCTGTGAGCAATTCATTTTGTAGCCATACCTTTTCACAATGGTGTTTAGCTATTTTTTTAAGCTGAAAGTCCTTTAAAACCCATGATTTTGGAAGATTTTTATGCTGAGCTACTTTTTCTCTCCACTTGAATAAGTCTTTCAAGATAGCTTTATACCTTTTGCTATCCGATGATTTAGCGTGTTTGTCCATCAATGAATCAATGGGATCTTTAAGATGGTTTTGTAATGAGCATTCTTCTAAAAAGTAATCCCACCTTTCTGCTTTCGTGAGTCGTTGTTTTAAAAGTCCAAAAATCTGATGCAGGTACAAAACATCCTCAGCGGCATATTCTAGTTGTTGTTCACTTAAAGGACGTTTAACCCAATTGGACACCGTTTGTGATTTATTGATTTCGATACGCAATAGTTCCGATATAAGGTTACCTAAGCCAAGACAGTCTTCCATCATTAAAAATTGAGCTGCTATTTGGGTGTCCACTAGGTTTTTTAAGCGTTCTCCGGAGCAGATGAGGCTAAAGATCTCAATGTCTTGGGACCCAGAGTGAACAATTTTAACTTGTTCACTTTCAATAAGATATTTACCTAAGGGATCTATATTGCACCTTATCGCGTCGAATAAATAGATATGGTTTCCATCGCTAATTTGAATGAGTGAAGGGATTGGATAGTAGGTTTTTTCTCGCATAAACTCTGTGTCTATGGCGATGGTGTCTACTTGAGCTAAGATGAGAAGAGCTTTTCTTAGCTCTTCTTCATTCTCAATGAGTTGGTAGGGTAAATTTTCGGGGTTCATGATCTTAACATGGTCCCTATATTTGATGAAATTGTCATCGAGACAGCATAGTTAAAATCCTAGCTTTGCACGATCTCTGCCGTTAAATGGGTTTAAAACTTTACAATACAGAAAGTCGCTCCATAGATGCTTTTGAAAGTTTAGAAGCTGGAAAGGTCAAGCTTTATACCTGTGGGCCAACGGTTTATAATTATGCTCATATTGGTAATTTGAGGACTTATGTCTTCGAAGATGTGCTCAAGAGGGTGTTGAGTCGTCAAGGCTTCGAGGTGAATCACGTGATGAATATCACCGATGTGGGGCATTTAACCGATGATGGTGATCGAGGTGATGACAAGATGGAAGTTGGTGCAGCCCGTGAAGGCAAGACCGTTTGGGAACTAGCAGAGCACTACACTGAGGCCTTTCGCGATGATATAGCCAAACTCAATATCGAAGAACCTAAGGTTTGGTGTAAAGCCACGGATCATATTCAAGAGCAGGTCGCGATGGTGCAGGAGTTGGAGAAAAGGGGTATCACTTACCAGCTCGAGGATGGGTTGTACTACGACACCTCTAAGTTTAAAGATTACGGAAAAATGGCTTGTTTAGACCTTGAAGGTCAAATGGCTGGGCACCGAGTTCAGCAAACCGAAGGAAAGCGCAATGCGAGTGATTTCTGCGTTTGGAAGTTTAGCCCAGAAGATGGGCCCAAGCGATTGATGGAGTGGGATTCTCCTTGGGGTATAGGGTTTCCTGGGTGGCATTTGGAGTGCTCAGCTATGGCTTGTAAATATCTGGGCGATGAAATCGATATCCATTGTGGCGGCGTGGATCACGTCGGTGTACACCATACCAATGAAATCGCTCAAACCGAGGCCATAACCGGTAAGAAGTGGGTTCAGTGGTGGCTCCATGGTGAGTTTTTATTGATGGATGAAGGCAAGATGTCTAAAAGTGCAGATAACTTTCTAACCTTGTCTAAATTAGCTAAAATGGGTTATGAACCTTTGGCTTATCGATTGTATTTGATGAGTGCTCATTATCGAAAGGCGATGAGCTTCAATTACGAAAGCTTGGATGGATCCCAAAAAGCTTTAGAGCGTTTGAGAAGCCGTGCTCAACAGTTACCCAAAAGCGTTTCTGTAGCTGGAGATGCTTCCTATCTTGCCCGTTTTGATCAAGCGCTACAAGATGATTTGAATATGCCTGTGGCGTTGTCTCAGATGTGGATGATGTTGCAAGACGAGCAAATCAGCGACGAGGTAAAAAGTGCTACTCTATCGAGTATGGATGAAGTGCTTCGTTTAGATCCTTTTTTAGAAAGTTCCGAGCAAGATGATATACAAGATGAGGATATCTTAAGGATGATCGCAGAACGAACGAAGGCGAGGGAAAATAAAGATTATGCTAAATCCGATGAGATTCGCGATACCCTATTAGGTTTAGGGATTCAGCTAAAGGATAGTCCGGATGGAGTGACTTACAAAAGAATAAAAGTTAAGTAAATTCTATTCCATTTTTACTTGAGGAGTCTGGTTTGACAGACTCCTCAAGTTTATTTTTTGACTTAAACGGTACCCATTGGGTCAGCTTTTATAGGGGTCGGTTCACTTTCTATTTCTGTTCCTGTCTGAGAATTTTTATCTTTACGGTGCAGGAAAGCTACAAATGGGGTCGCGACAAAGAGTGAACTGTAGGTGCCGGTCAAGACGCCAAAAAGCATGGTGATAGCGAAGTCCTCAATAACACCGCCCCCAACAATAACGAGAGACCCTACAACAAAAAGTGTTGTCACTGAAGTGAGCAATGTCCGGTTTAAGGTTTGATTCAAGCTTCGCGTAGCGATTGTTTTAAAATCATATTTTTTCTGAACACCAATATTTTCTCGTATACGATCAAAAATAACAATCGTGTCATTTAGGCTATAGCCCACAACGGTGAGTAGAGCTGCAAAGATGGTTAGATTGATTTGTATTCCACATAGGGCAAGTAGGCTCAAGGTGATACCGATGTCGTGAATCAGTGCTACACAGGCTCCAAGCCCATACTTAAATTCAGAAAACCTGATCATGATGTACATCAAGATCACCAACATGGCAGCGATCAATGCGATCAAGGCATAACCCAACATCTCTTTGGCTGCCACCCCACCTACGGTGATATCACGGGGAAAAGCAAGGGAACTGTCTTGTGGCAGAGGTAGTTCTGAACTGAGTTTGTTTTGTAGAGATGTCTTCTGAGTTTGACTCAGGGGGGGAGTTCTGAGGGTGTAGCTGGTGCCTTGCTTATCACCAAATGACTGAACAACAGCCGATGGATAACCTGCATTGCTGACGATATCACGGATGCTGTCGGCTTGTTTTGGTTCATTGAGTTCTATCTGTAATAAATTACCTCCGGTAAAGTCAACATCCAAGGTCTCTGATCCTCTCATCACTGTTAGAATGGCTCCAACAATAAGTAGAGGGTAGGATATCATAAAGATCACTTTTTTACCAATCGGAAAGAAATTGACTTCACTTTTGTTAAAAAGAGGGTTGTTGAATTTAAAAGCGGTGATTTTTCTTTTTTGAACCAGTGTTGATAGTAGAGTTTGGGTTACAAAAACCGCTGCAAAAAGGTTGATGGCTAGTCCGAGCATCAACGACAAGCAAAAACCTTTAACAGGTGCTGAGTTACCCACCCAATATAAGATCAAGGCGGTGATAAAGGTGGTGAAATTTGAATCGAAAATAGTTATGAAGGCTCGCTGGTAAGACTTCACCAAGGTGGCTTTGATGGCCTGTTTTTTACTATTTTCTTCCCTCAATCTTTCGAAGATCAGCACGGTGGCATCAACGGCCATGCCAATAGTTAAGGCAAATCCGGCGATGCCAGGTAGTGTTAACGTTCCACCAAAAAGGGCCATTGCACCAAATAACATCAGCATGTTTAAAATCAAAGCTAGATTGGCGATGATTCCTAAGCCTTTGTAATATAATACCATAAAAGCTAGAACGGCGATGCCTCCAAGTAGACAAGCTTTGATGCCAGATTGGATAGAATCTGAGCCTAAGGTCGGGCCAACGGTGTTTTCTGTTAATAACTCTGGCTTCACATCCATAGAGCCAGATCTTAAAACGGCGACGAGATTGTTAGCTTCTTCTTCACTGAAGCTACCTGTGATTTGACATTGTCCGCCCAAGATGGGTTCGTTGATATTGGGTGCTGATTGCAGTGAGCCATCGAGGACAATAGCTAGTCTTTTACCTCTACTTTGTTCGGTCAAGTCTCCAAATTTACCTGCACCAGGACCACTGAAATTGATGTGGATGGAATATCCACCACTCAAACTCTGTGTATCTAGGCCTTTGTAGGCATGAACGATATCCTTGCCCGTGACTCGTGTTTTTCCCTGCACAAGCAGTTGAGATCCGGGTATTGTCTGAATTAATCCTTCGGGGGTGATGAAGGTTTTTGCAATGAATTCATAGGGGAAATTAGCTAAGGGCAAGGTTTTTCCCTTTTGTACGTATTCTTGCGCCTGCTCAATGAGTTTAGGATCATTTTCGACGATCTTGAACTCTAGATTACCTTGTTGTTCAATGACTTTTTTGATGTTCTCCACTTCTGACTTTTTAAGTCCAGGTAGTTGAACGAGAACACGATCTTGGCCTACGGCTTGAACAAAAATTTCTTTTAAACCGCTATTGTTCAGTTTGCGATTGAACAGTTCTACGATATCGCTGAGCTCGACTTTTTTCTCATGCATCTGCTCCATAGGAATGCGGTACTCGATTTCAGATCCTCCAACCAGATCGAGTCCTAAGTCCATATATTGAACGAGATAACTGATTTCATAGGTCGTGCCACTTGCAACTGCTCCTTCACTAAGTGAAAAAGAAGGGATTTCACCTCCTCCTAAAGCTTGCCCAGCCTGGTAGCCTTCACCTATAGAAATGCTATCTTTTAAAACATGACCTTCTTTATCGAGCACCGACAGGCTCAGGTTTTCACTTTCTCCTATGTTGCCGCTGCCCTCTATCTTTAAATTATAGAATTCATTTTGAAAAGCACTCCCATTTGATAGCAAGGTTAATTTAGAGCTTGGGTTTCCTCCGGTTATGGCTATGTCCGTGCTTTTTGTCGGTTGTAAAGCCAATATGGACAGCACCAAGGCTGCTACGATGATCGCTAAGCGAATGGGGTGTGCTTGTTTCATGGTGGTGATGTTAAAACAACTTGGACTTGATCAAACGTGTTGAATTGTTGTCGCTATTTTAAAAATTATATTGATATTCGCGGAAGGATTTCTTGATGAAATCATCCATGTACATTTCATCGATTTGAACATCAGCACCACCTTTAGCTAGAAAACTAGCCTTTTTGCTGTATTCGTAGAGAGATTTGATTTGAGGTAGTTTACTTTTTTCACTAGCACAGGCGATGATTTTGACAAGTTTTTGATAGTCATTCCGGCAACGCATTTCTATATTCCTATTTTCATCTTTGGCTGAAACCATTTGATTGGTTGTGTCTGCTAAACGTTCAGCTAGAACCTTTGACAATTTTATGCCCATATCATTGATGAGAGTGTTTAGGGCTTGGGAGGGAATAACGGTGAAGGTGCTGACTTCGTTGGTGATGATCGTGGCTGTTCGGGTTGTGCCTAAAAGAGGTGACATTTCACCAAAGAAGGTCCCCGATTCACTTATTTCAGCAACTTTTTTAACTCCCTTTAGAACAGAAACCGACCCTTTCATCAAAATATAAAGGGTTTTGCCTTCTCCACCTTCTTTGAAAATGATCGTTTTACGATCGAATGTCTTTTCAAATTTTTTGAGTTGTAGGGTAGAGAGACCCATGATTTTGAGTTAAAAATTAAAGCAATTCTAGAATAAGCACCCTTGCTGCAAACAGGAGTTTAGAGATAATTGAATAGGGAGTTTCCTACAATTCTTGAGGTGACGCTCAATCCAGCTTCGTAAACTTGTTGTTGTTGTAGGTACTGTTGGGTGACTTCTAAAAAATCTACTTCTACCTTACTGCCGTATAGGGTTTGTATTTTGACGGATTCGTCTTCGTAGCGAGTTGTTAGTGAATTGAATCGGACGATGCGACCGCCTGCATCTCCTCGGGCTAGTAGGAGTTTGTCCTTTAAGTTTTCTAAGCGTACGAGTGTATTTGATGCGATGCTTTGATTTGAAAGATTTGAATCAAATTGGTCTCTCAAGGTGGTTAGTGCACTAAAGAAGTTTTCTGCTTGGTGCATGGGCTTTAAGTCTGTCGAAATGAAGTGTGCTTCACCAATTGTCAATGGGTTTAGGTTTAATCCAAGAAGTTCGGCCATGCCGTTGTTGGTTGATCTATTCGAGTCTATGTATGTTGTCTCTAGAACATTGCCGAGATCCGTTGCTGAGACCGTTACTGCTGCACCACCCCCAGCTTGATTAAGAGTTGCAGAAAATGAATCGTTCGATTTGATGATGATACCATCGTTTGTTGCGTTAACTTCTGCTGTGAAATGAAAATTTGGATTTATGCTGTTCGCTGCATTTATATCGGTTATAATTTGATTGTAGTCTGTTGGAGGTGATGTTCCTGGTCCTAACACAATACTTTGTGTATTAACTCCATCAGTTATTTGTAAGTTATCATTATTATTAATACCTGATAGAGCAGTAGATAAAGTATCTAGAGAATATTTCTCAGCCATGGTTTTAGAAATATTTGCACTTGAAATAACTTCTACGGTGTTTCCGTTTACTGATGAAATAGAAAGATAACGTCCATTTACGATATCAGCTTGAATATTTACAGGATCTCCATTTTCAGCTACCGTTGAACTATTGATTTTAGAGACGACATCCCCAATAGTTAAGGCTGAAGAGAGATCTACGATAACTTCTCGATCTCCACTAACTTCGATAACAAGGCTTTCATAAGTGTAGTTATTTTTACCTAGTTCGGAAAGCTTTGTTGAGGCATTTAATATGTTCTGGCTCCCATCTCTTAGCTCTCTTCCCATAACAATGGAAGAATGCATCAAGCCTAAGCTATTGGCTACATCTGATGAGCCACTGCTCTCAGATATTTCAATACGTTGTTTGTCATCATTCGAGGCTAAGGTTAGTTCTATACGATTGGAGTTTCCAAAGCTTACAGAAATATCATTGTTTGACGCTTTTTCAATGGCATTTTTGACATCAGAGAGAGTTTCTGCAAACTCTATATCTATAGTTATTGTATTTGCATTGTCATTGAAAACTCCTAAGTCATCAACAGATCCATATTGTATTTTAAAAGTACCATTAGTGATTCCTGTGCCGTCGTTTAGAGTTGATAGTAATGTATCTTCTGAGAAAGCGCCGAGAAGGCCTAGATCTGCAGCTGTCCTTCCCATGATGGGTGGATTTGAAATGACTTTATTGGTGGTGAAAATTGTGTCTGAATCACTAACGCTGATTTTTTCTTGGGATAGGATTTCAACGTTTCCGTCTTGATTGACGAAGGCTTTGAAACCGAAGTTGGTGGAAGATTTTTGTGCTAAAGTATTGATGTCTGTTACGACGTCAACTTCTGAAAGAGTACCTGTGTAAGTGACGGATAACTGTGTTCCGTCATTAGAGATGATATCAATACTATCTGCTAAACTAAGATTTGCAGTAGAGATAATTGTTGAGTATGAAGTGTTTTCAGTCGTTTTCTCAGTGATCTCCAGCGTGGTGTTCGCTAATTTGGAAGTGATAACAAGTCCTCCATCTTCGGCATTTAAACTAGCATCAATGTAGACTTCGTTTTCCTTTGATTTTTGATTGATGTGATTCACCAATTGCTTCATGTTTCTAATATCGTTATGTCCGTCACCATCACTGTCGAATGTTATAGTGGTGCTGCGATTTCCATTGCTGATGACGAAGCCGGTTGTGTCTATTCCTTCACCTCCATTCAGGTCTTTGAGTCTAGTCTGCCCGCTGAAAATAGGGTCTATATCCGACCCTTGAATGTTTAAGCCAGTGGCAGAAGTTGCAGGTGGCTTTATTAAACCCAAATGTCTTGCTATAGAGCCACCATTAGCTTCTCTTATGGTGATTGCATTGCTGCTTTTACTGACGACAGCTAGCCCATTTCCATTTTCGTTGATTTCAACCTCGAATTGATTTGGGAAAGCTTCTTCCATGAGGAATTTGACATCGCGAAGATTGTCAGTTGCTCTGAGATCGACTTCAACGGTGGCTGTTCCGATTGAGATAAAAAGATTCCCCTTGGTGACCCCTTCTCCATTGTTGAGTTCAGAAAGTCGGACTTGTCTGTTGATCAAACTGGATCCTTTGATCAGTCCTGGTGTGTAGATTTCTCCACTTTCGACATCGTCTGGAATGACTTCGTTGTGATTTAAACCTAGGGAAGTGACGATGTCTGAGTCTATTAAATTGAGAGAGCTGAGGTCGGTTGCGGAGATTGTTGTTGGGGGTGCTCCTCCATCAGTTATAGAAAAGTTCTCGTTGGAACTAATAATGATACCTGTTCCATTGGAATTGACTTCAGCGTTAAAGATGAAATTTGTGCTTGAAGCGGCATTTATTTCTTGCGATATTGTGCTTGGATCTGCTGAAAGAGTTATTGTTTGTGAAAAACCGTCCGAATTAGTGATGGTTACGGGGCTTGTAGGTAATGAGTTTGTGTCTAAAGCAAACTTAGTGATGTTCGTTAATCTTATACCATCTTTACTGTCGTTTAAAACAGCCTCAAACCCAGCTAAGTCATTGAGTTGTTGTAGCACGTATTCGAAAGAGTCACCTTTTTGAATGGTGACCGTTGAGTCGAAACCTGTAGTGGTATTATTAGCTAGGATCTTTTGTGTGCCAATGGTGAGTCCAGCTCCGTTGTGTAAATCATCAATGGCTTGAGTTTGTCCATGAAGAGCTGAGTGAACTGTGGCTGCTTGGTTAGCTATATCTGTTTCTGCGCCATCATCTGTTTCTAGTGTAAAAAAGTTTTGGCTAGAAATAACGATTTGTCCATTGATGGTATCTTTCCTTGCAACAATGCTTCTTAATGAACTGTCTACATTAGCTAAATTGACGGCGCGGTTAATTTTTTTCGCTACGATATCGATATGATCATTTTCTAATAAATCAATTTTTATAAAACTGCCATTATCTGCTTTTAGCTGTATGGTTTGGTCAACAGTTACATTTAATCCTGTTTCTATAGTATAAATTGAACCATTGTTCTCGTGTCCTAATTCTAACGCATGAACAACTGCGGGATCTGACATGCCTCTATCGACCCTGATGAGCTCCTCATTTTCGTGAGCGATAGTCACTCCAGATCTGGTTTGAATGGCTTTGAATTCTGATGCTGCAAAACTATTTTTAGCCGCGTTAGTTGCAGCATCGACAACTTGTCTTTGGTCAGCATTTAGTGCTGAATACGCCATACTAAATGCCTTTGATGCTTCCGTTTGGATATAAGTACTAAATGTTTCTGATGAAGTTAGGTCAGAGGCTGTTGGGGGAATAGAAGCTAAATCCAAAGTCTCAGGGCCACTAAATTTAGAGATCTCTCTCTCAAAGGCACTAAGTGCAGCTATTTTTGCGTTAATTTCTTTGTTTGTTATTGAAAAAGTTGTATTGTTTGTTGATGTTTGTGCAACTGAATTGTTGATAGCATCAATAATTGCTTTTGAATCCTCATTGTTGGTTTCGTCGATAGTAACAGTTAGCCTTGAGCTGTTGATATGCTGTCCCGTTTGAAGAGTGATATTGGTAGTGTTGTTTAGGTAAACTTGCTTTACTTCATTTAGGACATCTTCAAGATTTTTTGCATTTTCTTGGTCCCCTTTTGTACCATCGAAATTAATGGTTAGCAAAGTTCGAGAGTGTAAGCTATCTCTAACTCCATCCAAAAACTCACCCATAGAAGCAACACTAATGGTGCTATCAAAATCATTGCTAAAATTTACAAGAATAGTAGGAGCAGTGCTAGCAGTAACCCCCAACTCAGACAACTTATTCATGGCAGCCAACCTCAGTTCTTGCCTCAATAAAGTTTCACTGATGGGTTCCTTTACGGGAATATCACTTTCCAAACTCAATTCGGGAATCCGCATGTTTAAGTTTTTATCGGAATCCAGTATCGTGGCTGCGGCTCCAAAGATATCCCTTGATTTCATATTGACCGGCATCAAGTCGTTTAGGCCAACGTTGATATTATTATCATCGTTATTGCCGTTAAAAAGAATATCACTACCTAAGGTTTGAAAAACCTGTCCAGATTGATAACTCCCTCCGAAAATATTTTTCCCAGCCAACTGGGTGTTACCGATGGACATGAAGGTGTTCAATACACTGTCTAATTCAGAGGCGATGGCTCCGTAGGCAGGTGTGCCTCCTGCATTAGCATCATTCAACCCTTGTTGAACTTTAGAGATAGCAGTGTTCAAAGGAACCATGAGCGTATCTAGCATTTGGTCCGCATAGGTCAGTTCATCGGACCCGCTTTGGACATTACCCAGATACTGCTTGATTTCCTTGAGGTTTGACTCAAGTAAAATAGCTTGATTGGCCCGTATGGGATCGTCAGAAGGACGTTCCATCGCCTTCTGGGTTTGAACTTGATTTTGAAGTTTGACTAGCTTTTCGTAGCTACTTTGAATATTGGTGATATTGTTATTAAAAAAGCTAGTCGAAGAGATACGTTGCATGGTTATTGATGATTCACATGTAAGTGTTGTATCGTCTTAATAAAATGAATCTTTAGTATTGTATCATCTGTGTTGAAGAGCACTTGTTTTCTTCAACACAAAGATCATTATTCTTCGTAACATTCCATGTAGGGCACGAGGTGACCGGACCGAATAGGATGCTGTAATTTCATCAAAGCTTTAGCTTCGATTTGCCTGATCCTTTCGCGGGTGACTCCAAATTTAGCCCCAACTTCTTCGAGGGTGTAGGATTGTCCACCGATGCCAAAACGAAGAATGATGATTTCTCGTTCTCGGTCAGTCAAATCCACCATCGATTTGTATAGCGCACCTCTTAGGTCTTGTAAGTCTACAAGTTCATGTGGCTGTTTGGCTGCTCTGTCGGCAATGAAATCACCAAATTCGCCATCGCCATCTCCAAGGGTTGCATCTAAGGAAATGGGGTTGTAGGCTATACGAAGCAAACGTTTGACTTCACCCTCTGGAATGTTGACTTCGTCAGCTATTTCTTCAACGGAAGCAGCTCTACCACGATCGTGCTCGAAGGTTCTCATCACGTTTCGAATACGAGCAATCGTTCTCAGTGTATTTGCGGGTAAGCGAATGGCGCGACTGTGTTCTTGAATACAGCGTGTTACACTTTGGCGAATCCACCAGGTTGCATAAGTGCTGAACTTGAAACCCCTTCGATACTCAAACTTTTCAACAGCTCGCATCAATCCAGAGTTGCCGTCTTGGATCAAGTCGAGAAAGGGGATGCCGCGGTTGCGATGGTCTTTAGCGATGGAAACAACCAGTCTCAAGTTGCCTTCGGCTAAGCCTTTGGATGCCATGAGGAGGTCGTGTCGAGCTTTTTTGAGGCGTTTGATTCGCTTGAAGAGTTCGTGGGCAGGTTCACCCATTTGGTACTCGAGTTTGACAATCTGAACGTAAAGTTGTCGAGTTCTCATGCTGTCAGGGGTGCGCTTCTTTAGCTTTTCGTACTCCGTGAGCATTTTTTTCATTTGTGCTGCACATTTGATGATATCATCAGCGATGTCTTTCAGGCAAACATTTTTGATGGAAACCTCTTCAAGTAGAGAAGCGCAACTGTTTTGACGTTGTGAAATCCTTTCGATTAAGTTTTGGTCCCGGTCTCCCCTCAAGAAGGTCTCGATGTCTTTTTTGTTGCGTGAGCGTATTTTACGAATGGTTTCTGTGTTGGTTAACATTCGACGTTTAGCAAAAGATTTTTCAATGCCGATATCGGGATTGATGATCATGAATTTATCCACTTCGCGATCGGTGATGTTGACCAGCATCGTTTCAATCTCTTGTTGCGCGTAGGAACTGGTGTAAAGTGTCCTTCGCAGCATTTTCTCGGTCATTTCCAACATTTTTGACAGTCGGAACTCTTCTCGCCTAGTTAGCAGGGGGATTTTCCCCATGTGGTTTAGGTAGTGTCTAAGGGGGTCGACATCGATATCTTCCTCGCCGTCGAGATATCTTTTGAAAGCTTTTTTTGTTTCTCGGTTGAGGTTGGCTTCTTGATCCTCTGGGGCTGGGCCTTCGAGATTGGGGATGACGATTTCGAGTTCTAATTCTTCAAATTTTGCAAGGATATAGTCGACGTCCGAGGAAGAAGACATGGTGTTTGGTAGAAGATCGTTGACCTCGTCGTAATCTAAAACGCCTTTAAGTTCACCTTGTTCGATGATTTGCGATAAATAATCGAGATCGACATTGGACTCCATATTGAGTCCCTCAAACATATCTGGGGTTGATGATGTCGTGACATTTTCAACGGCACTTTCATCTTTCTGTGCGATTTCAGGGGAGATTTTCGGAGCCTGAGGGGCGATGGCGATGACCATAGAGTCTTCATCGCTACTGACAGTGTTTGACTCTGGAGAGAGGTTCGATGGGGCTTCGTTATTCAATGAATGAGACGTGAATCGGGCTCAATTGGCCAAAAGGAGCCCACCTTAATAACAAAACATTCATTTTGTAAAGGAGAAGTTAACTGTTTTGTTCTGACTCTCGAGCGATTTCACCTGCGTGAAAAGAGCTTCTGACGAAGGGGCCTGCGTAGACCGTTGGGATTCCTGCTGACTTGGCTAGTTCAGCAAGGTGGTCAAATTGTTTCGGCTCAACGTATTTTTCCACGGCCAAGTGTTTTGGGCTTGGCCGTAAATATTGACCTAGAGTTAAGATGTCGACGTGTTGGCGGGCGATGTCATCGAAGGCAGATTTCAGTTCATCTTCAGTTTCCCCAAGCCCGAGCATCATGCCTGTTTTTGTTTTTGAATTGCCATAGATTTTTGCATTGGCCAAGACCTCTAAGGATCGATCGAATCTGGCTTTGCTACGCACGCTGGGGCTCAAACGTCTTACGGTTTCGAGGTTGTGGTTGAGAACGGTGGGCCCGATCTCCAAAGTTTTAATCAATGGATCGAGCTTTCCATTAAAGTCGGGAATGAGAAATTCGTACTCCGGGGAGCTTGGTAGTTGTTTTAAAGCTTTGCCCACGGCAACAAATTGTGATGCGCCTCCGTCTTTGCGATCATCGCGATTAACAGCGGTGATGACAACATATTTAAGACCTAAAGATTTTGCCGACTTGGCTATTTTATCTGGTTCGTCGGGATCTAGGGGAAGGGGTCGACCGCTTTTTACATCGCAAAAACCGCACACTCTGGTGCAGACATTGCCGTTGATCATGTAAGTGGCTGTTTTGTTACTGAAGCACTCTCCGATATTTGGGCAGGAGGCTGATTCACAGACCGTGTGAAGATTAGATTCCCTAAAGCTTTTTTTTAGGGTAGAAAGTTCTCCACGTGACGGGAGAGGGCGTTTCAACCAAGTTGGCAGTTCGGCTAAAGTGCTGGAGCTCATAAAAATGTTGTGGGTGTGGACTTGTGGGAGTCGTATTGAGGTTTCAATGCTTTCACCTTGGAAAATGTGATCAACCGACGGCGCTGGTTCGTTATCTTATTCTACTTGTGCATTGTACACGCAAGTGGCTTTGCTCGCGGTGATAAACTGAAGATCAATTTTCCCCAAATAACTTACGTTGGAGATGAGTTGTTTTCTTATAAACGTGGCTCTCTGGATTGGCAAAATATCAATGTTGAGGCTGATCAGATGAAGTTCAATCGCATTGAAAAGAGCTTGAGCTTAGAGGGTAATGTCTTGATCCTTCACCCAGGATTTAGGCTAGAAACGACTTCGTTAAACTTTGATCTCGGTGAGGGTAAAGGCGAAGTTGGGCGCCTTTTTGGTGAAACTTCAGCCGATGATGTGAGTTTTGTTCGGGAAACTGAAAGCGCAGTTGGCCCTGGGGGCTATGATCAATTTAGAAACAATATGAATTTGAAAACGAGTTCACTCTTAGGTAGGCAAATTTTTTTTAGCGCGGACCGTGTAGAAATATCAGAAACAAATGGGGATAAGTTCGATTTCACCATGTACGGTGCTTCCTTTACGGACTGCGATCAAGAACAACCTTGCCATGATTTTCGTATTGGAAAGTTGCGCTACAAAGATAATCATTTCGGAGAAGCTTATCATTTGGTTCCTCGTTTATATGGAATCCCTTATTTTTACATTCCTTATGTGGGTCGGAATCTGAGTTTAGATTGGCCTTGGACCCGTTGGAGTTTTGGTTCGCGACGGCAAACCTGGGGAAACTTTTTACAGTTTGAAATCAAACCAAATCGTAAAAATGATGATATCAAGTTCACTTATGGAGCTAGGGAAAATCGTGGTCATTCCGGCGAATTGGACTGGGAGATGGACGCTTCGGGCTTTCGTCGTCATTTGCATTTGGGCACGTGGTTGGAGCGTTCGGTTTTACAAAATGATGTTATTTTTGAGGATGTTCGGTGGCGCTTTGATTACACCGAACGTCGTGTTCTTGGCCGTTATTGGAATTTGTCTTTGGATTTACACGCAATGGACCCCATGAAGCAGTCACTGTGGAGATCTGTTTCTGAATTCAAGACGAGCGATGACTTTTTTAGTAGTCCTTTTTCAAGTCATCAATTGTCAGATCAAATCAGGCAAAACCTGATCCAAGATTATGATGAAGCTCAGTGGCTCAGGGGTGATTTGTTAGAAAACGAATTGCTTTTGGAGTACGATCGAGGTCGTCAACATTTTGAGGTAGGTTCTATTTACCCTTCCGATGGTCAGCTTTTGACCGGTCGAATGAAAATGTTTCACATGAGATATAGGCATCTTTTGGAGCCTTTTGGGTCGGGATGGTATGGATCTGCCGATTTTGGTTTTGGCCAGCAGGGACAGCGTCTTGGTTGGGATTTATCCGATGATGATTTAGCAACCCTTGGAAATATTCGTAGAAAAGAATTTCAAACTTGGCGCTTGGATGGTTTACTTCGAGCTGAGCGTAGGTCATATTTGGGGCCGGTTTCCTTAACGCCTTGGTTTGGTTCTCAAATGATGGCTTTTGGTGAATGGTTTAAGGACAAGGGCGGCAATGCCAGTTTCTTCGATTTCGAAGAAACTGATATTGAGAAGAACAACTGGGCTCCACGGTTGATAGGGGGTCTAGAGTTAGATTCCAAGGCTTCAGCTTTATTTGATGGAGGCCGATTACTGCACCAAATGCGTCCCTCATTGAGATTCAACTATGCTGGTCCGAGTCGCTACCATCGCGAACGTGTGATCGCTGAAGTGGATAGAATGGACCGTTTGGTTCAGCCTCGCTACGAATTGATCTACGGCATTCGCAATGAGATCGTGGACGCTCGAGATGCAGATCGCCTTTATTATGTGCAATCTTTAAGTTTTCGTCAATTATTCAGGTCTGAAGACGAGCAGGAGCTCTTTGGCGAGCAGCTTAGGGACGGTTTTGATACCCGCTTCGCTCAATCTTTTTATCCTTTAGCAGGGTCTGAACTGAAATTGTTCAACGAGATTCGATTGAACTCTCACCATCACAAGAACCCTTGGTTGCTTGCTGCCATAGAATTCAATAGGGGTCACCACTCTTTCAGTTATGGGTTTAATCACTTTGAATTGGAGACGACGAATCTTCATCGTCACGACTTAAACTGGCGATATTCGACTCGAAACAACGATTATGCCATCAGAGTGAGTTTCGATGGAGATAACAATTCAAGCTCAGTTTTAAAAAGTGAAGATCATTTATACGAGAAAGGTTTTCGTAGATTGGGTGTTGCTTGGAGTCATCTTTTTCATTGTATGAGGGGTGAAGTCGAACTCGATTATGACTTCCAAAATTCAGGAACGAGGGTGTTGGTTCGTTTTGGTCCAGACCTTTTGCGGGGGATGTTACCTAGTTTGTTGAATAAAGACGTCAATTAAAAGTGATGATGGCATTCAGGTTGATCATATTTTTGTTGGAAGGATCATAGATTTATGCATGTGATATACCCCGGCTCTTTTGATCCTCCTACCCATGGTCACATGGCTGTTGTGGAGCGAGGTTCACGGCTTTTCGATCGTTTGACGATTGTGGTGGCCAATAACCCCGATAAAAAATATTGTTTAGGGGATGATGATCGCTTGCGGTTGTTGGAGTCTTTAGTGCTTCCTTACGATAATGTGAAGGTTGTGGCTCACGGTGGTTTAGTTGTAGAATTGGCTAAAAAAATTGGAGCTGATGCGATATTAAAGGGTCTTCGAGCTGAATCAGATTACCGAATGGAACAAGTGATGGAAGAGGTCAATTCAGTACTAGGACATGGTTTAGAAACGATATTTTTAATGGCGAGGGGAGATCTGCAGGGGGTGAGCTCTAGTTTGGTGAGACAGATACACGGATTAGGTGGTGATATCAGCCATTTTGTTCCACAACTTGTTGAGGATGAATTCAAGCGCCGTGAGTAAAATCAGCTTTTTTTTGAGGTGTTCGCTTTTTTTCAGTTTCGTTGCGCTACAAGCTGATGACTATGAGCAATTGAGTGTGATCAAACGGGCTCATGAGGACCAGTTGTATCTATTTGTAGAAGAAAAAGCTTCTGATTTTTTACAACAACAAGGACTAGACATGAGCCGTCCTTGGGCCCAAGACGCTCAATATTACTTAGTGGCAGCATTGGTTGAGAGAGGTGCCTTTGAAGAAGCATTATTGCGATGTGAAAGCTGGGAATTAACTCCTAAGCTCACTTATTTGAAAGCTCGAGCTCTTTACGAACAAATGGTCGAAAGCGGCGAGCCTATCGCTAGTGATCAACGAAGGCCATCGGACTTGATTCAATCGGTTCTAAACGAACTCGAAGGCCCAGAGCGCGTGATGGCCAAGTATGTCATGGCCAAGGACTTTTTTGATATAGGTGAAACGACCATGAGCAGTGCCCTATTGCTCGAAATCGTCGAGGAACACCGTAGTTTTAGATTTTATAATGAAGCCATGTTTCTTTACGGAAGAAGTCTATACCGTGAAGACCCTCCTCGTATTGAGAAAGCTTTAGAGATATTTAAGGCGCTATTGGATAAGTTCCCTAATACTCAAACGTCTTGTCGATATGCTTTTTGGATGGCCGAGTGTTATTTTGTTTTGAATGAACTCGACCGAGCTGAAAACTATTTTAAAAAAGCTTTGGACCTCAATGCCGATGAAGACACGGTGTTGGATGTTCATTATAATTTGGGTTGGTTGTATGTTGCCATGGGACGTATGGAGGCAGCTGTAGATCACCTCTCTAGAGTTGTGAATTCGGCGAATGCTGAAGCAGAGCGCTATCAAGAGACGGCTCGTTACCAATTAGCTTCCATTGCTATGAATCAAAATCGGCCTAAAGATGTTTTAACGTGGTTGAATCCTCTTTTAGAAAAAGGCTTGTTGAAAAATGAAGCGGCACTGTTGTCCGCACAAGCATGGATGACTCTTTCAAAATGGCAGCGTGCTAAAGTTTCCCTTGAATCAGCTAGTCAGAGCTTGAGGGATGAAATTCGACTAGAGGCACAGCGTTTATTAGCTAGAGTGTTATTGAAATTGGACGATCGTGTCGAAGCTGAAGCTGTGCTGATGAAGTTGATCAATCACGAAGTGCCCCTTGATTTTCATATTGATATTCAACTTCAATTGGCCGAACTCTATTTTTCTGGGGGGCAGATTTACGCAGCTCAGTATATCTATCTAGAGGTTTTAAAAGAAAAAAGTCGTAAACACGAGCCGATGCTTCACTATAATTTAGCGAAGTGCACAATGTCAACAAACCCTCTGATGGAGTGTATTTACTATCGTGATCAATTGATGGATCAGGGCTTGTTTTTAAAGGAGAAGGAACGTCTTGAAAAAAGGGTACGCCTTGTTCTGTCTAACATGTGGATCATGGCCAGTTCTAAAACAGCTCCTTATTCCAAAGAGGAGATGCTCGACATCTTGGTGGAATCAACTAAAACAGACATAGAAGAAGAGCGTGCCGCTATTTTGGATGATTATCTTGAGAAAGATATTGAACGTCCCAGTGAGATCGCGATGGTCAGCGCTTTATACCAAAGGGTAGTGAATAACTTTTTAGTGGAGTTGGATTATGATGGTTTGATTCAACGATTTGATTTGTCCAAGGCAAAATTAGGTGTGCTATCTCACAATATAGAAGCGCTTCAATTGTCGAAGATATTGAATCATTTCAATCATATCATCGATATGGCCGAAAAGAGTCCTTACTTGTCCTTGGCCCATTATGAAAAATTCAAGTTGTTTCGTCAGCGAGACCTCATGGCAGATGCTTTTGAGAGTCTTTCTTTTGCTATCGAACATGCTGCGGACCCCAAATTTAAGGCCGACTACCTAATGGACATGGCTAGAACGCAAATTCAGGTGGTTAAAACCATCGATGGAGATAGTCAGACGAGAAATCACAAGCTCAAGATGGCCCTTGATTGTCTAGATCAATTAGGAGAGATCACCCCTGAGCGTTTGCGTTCTCCTGATGTGATCGATCTGCGCTTTTCTGCCCATCAACTTTTACTCAATCACGATCAGGCAGAATCTTTGTTGTTGGAGTATATTTTCCAATTGAAATCATCCGCTGAAGCTCGTCGTTTCGAGGAGCAGTTGATTTCTTTTTACCAAAATACTGAAAGACCTATTCAAGCTGCCCATCGCCGTTTGCATTTAGCCACTCAACTCGATGGTGTTCAGGCTCACCGCCAAAAATACAAAGCAGCTTTGGTTTTTTTGGAGAATGTCAGTACACAAGATGAAGGTATACAAATTTTAAATGAGTTGGGTGACCTTTCTGAAATCAATGAGTGGACCTTGAGGGCGAAATTAAAGGTTGTTGAGATGGCACCCCGCGGTGGTTCTTTAGAAAAAGCCCATGCATTGATGTCCTCTATGATGAATCAGCTTTCAGCCATGACTCCTTTGATGAAGCTTGAGGTTTTGTTAGCTAAAGGCCATTTGTTATTTGCATTGGATCAGGTGGATGATGCGATAGGGCTTTTTGAGCAGGTGAGAGAGGGTGCTCAGTCCTTTGCTTCATTGCGTGCCCAAGCCTCCCTAGCCCTTGGAAAGGCTTTGAAGAAGCGAGACCCAGATAAATCCGCGCTGATCTATCTCGACTTTTTCTACCGTTTCCCCGATCATCGTAAAGCTCAAGAAGCCTTATACGAGAGTTGTCGTTTGAAAGCAATGTCTATTCAAGGTTTAACCATAGCGCTTCGTCAGCAAAGGATCACAGAACTTAAGCGTTTGTTGACCAAGATTGACAGCGAAAGAGAGCGCCAAAGTTTAGTCACCTATCTAGAGGGACTCGATCATTAAGAGTTATAGAGCATTAAAAGGGTTATTTTGTGAAAGATAAGTTGCCATCCACCGAGGACAACCCTTGGTTGACGCACCAGTCAAAAGACATTTACAGCAACCCATGGATATCGCTGACGGAGTTTGATGTCACCACCCCCGGAGGGCTCCCCGGTATTTATGGCCGTGTTCATTATAAAAATATTGCCATCGCTGTGGTCCCCGTTGATCAAGCAGGTTATACCACTTTGGTGGGCCAGTACCGTTATACGATAAAGCAATATTCATGGGAAGTTCCCGAGGGCGGCTGTCCAGAAGGGGAGATCCCCCTAGAGGCAGCTAAGCGTGAATTGAAAGAAGAGACAGGCTTGATGGCGGCTAAGTGGTCTGTTTTGATGCCAGAGGTGTATTTATCAAACTCAGTTAGTGATGAGAAAGCTATGGCTTTTTTGGCGACCGAGCTGAAGCAGGGTGACTGTCAGCCGGAGCATACGGAACAGTTGCAACTGAAGAGATTGCCTTTACCTGAAGCCATCAAAATGGCAAAGGAGGGCGATATAAACGACGCTTTGTCCGTATTGGCTTTAATGAGGGCAGAGAGTCACTTTTTCGGTGGAGTCAGATAGATTCGATATTTTGAATTTTTGAAAAACGTTCTAGATTTTCCAATTGAAGTTGTAAACCTTTGCGTTGAGCGATGTGCTTGATGTTCACTAAAACTCTTTGTAAGATGGAGTCTGTGTCACAGGGGGATAGAAGTTGAGGGTGAAAAAAGATCCCCCGACTATGGAGGTAGTTGACACACTCCTCTGGGGACACCTCGCGACCACCATCGAAACAGTCAAAAAAGCGGATCCCTTTAGAGCCTTGAAAATGGCCAGCAATAAAATGTAAGGGTAGGCCAATGCCGTACAGAGGTAGTTCTGCTTCTTCGGCCATCATCACAGCTAATAAACATAAAGTAACGGGCAAACCTTTGCCGCTGTCTAGCATGCGGTGTAAGAAGCAATTGTCCAGGGAGTAGTAGTCCTCACTATTGCCCTTGAAGCGACCGGATAGAAATAAAAAATCCATGAGATTGTCTACTTTTTCCGAAGGTAGCATGGTAGAAGCTAAACCTCCCATCCATTCATTGGTGAGTTCATGGATACGTTGGAGCAGTTCAACCCTAGAGATGTTTTGTTCTTGGTCCATTAAAGATATGGCCACGATGCCATCGCGTAGGTTCATGGTCATGTTGTCTTTGAGGACGCTCCAATGTTCGGCGGGATCCGAACTCAAACCGAGTTTGATGAGAACGGTGAGTCGTTCTCGTACCAAAGGGTCGTCGGCTTGGTAGAGGTGTTGTTGTAGATCATCTGCGATATCAGGTAGGCGTCTTTCTAGTTGTAACGCTACGCGATTGCGAACAGCAATAGAGCGGTCGGCCAATAGACTGACCATGGCTGAAAGTTCTGATGTGGTACTGCTCAAGACTTAAACGCTCCGATCCATCTTTTTGCCCTGTCCTTTAGAAAAATAGGCTTTAGCCATTTTTTCGCCTTTTTTTAGTTGGTCCATTCTGTCGACGTGTTGGTCTTGAAACACTTTTAGGGCATTCATGTCTCTTGTCTCATTCTCAACCAATTGTTTTAAGGTCATCTCAGTGGCCTGTAAAACTTTGTCGATCTCCTCGTCAATGCAAGAAAAACTTCCCATATCTGTGCTGTCTAAAATGGAGCGTTCTTGGGCAAAGGCTTCATGAATCTTTTGTAGTGCCTGAATATCTTGCTCTTTTTCGACGATGAGTTGAACGAGAGCATTTTCGTCGCGTTTTTCAATGTAGCGCTGTTGTTGCTCGCTTTTGGTCACTAGACGGGAATAGATATCCAGTTCTTGTTGGAGTGAATCGAGGAACGCAAACGCCCGTTGCTCGTCAATCAGCCATTTTTTTTGAGTTGATTTTTTCAAGATGAACGTTTTTTTTGTAATTGGGCGATGCGTTGATCCACCATAGCGATCCAGCCTTCTCGGGAAAATTGAGGCTTTCCTTTGAGCACGATAGCATCTTCTTCAAAAAACTCTTCAAACTCCCACTTTATACGCTTGAGACGATTGATAGCTTTATCGAAACTGTTCATGGCAACCAGACAGTCGACGATACCGAGGCTGTAAAAAGGTCGTTCGAAGGAATCGAGGTTCTGGTCGTGGGCTCGGCGGTATTGTTCCATGGACTCTTTGTAGCGACCGGAGTCGTAAAGAGCTTGGGCGAGGAGGGCTTGTGTGTTTTGTTGAGTAGCGAGTTGTGACGCATGCTGTTGTGGATTGAGATCGTAGTCTTGACTCGGATCGAGGAGTTCGTTTGCGTGTTCAATGGCTTTGTTGGGTTGTTTAGCGTAGATCAAAGCTCTGGCGAGTAAAAATTTAATATGAGCATTGTCTTTTTGAAAAGTCTTATAAAGAGCTTTGTCTTCCTTTGAAAAGCGCGTCTCGTAGTGTTTTAGACCGTAGGTCATGAGTAAGTCTTCTAAAGAGTGGATCGCTTCTTCCCAATTGGCATCTTCATCTGGATTGATTTTTTTTTCGAGAACGCGGTCGAAACTCATACGAGCTTGAGCGTAGGCAGCTTTTCGCCACATTTCTGAGCGAGGTGTGAAACGACCGTCGTTGCGTATGTGGTCATACACCATCGTCGCTTCAGGGTAGCGATGTTCTGCGTAGTAGGTGTTGCCTAGTTCTAAAAGCGATTGATAGGACCAGATGTCGCGAGAGCTGAGTTTTGAATCCTGCAAAACTTTTTTGAGTGAGTCGATATTTTTGATAGAAGAAGGAGCGGGTTTTGGGCTCAAAGTGGACTTGTTTTGATTCTTTATTTGGCGAACGACCTCTTTTCTTTGGGTGATCAGTTTGGTGATGGCGGACTTGGGTAGTTCAGGGCGACTTTTATGGAAAAAGTCGATGGCTTGTTTTGGTGAATATTTATCGAAAAAACCATCTTCATAAAGCTTTAAAAAGCGTTCTTTTTCAGCTTGGGTGAGAAGGTGAAGCGGCAAGCCATGGTCGTCTTGAATGCTAGGGTGCTGTTTGGACAGATTGGCCATAAACTCCTTGCGAGCTTCACGGTATCGATGTTTGTTCTCGATGACTTTTCCCGTCGGTGTGATGATGTTATCGCGATATAGAGCAGAGATGCCTTTTTTGTGTCTAGCTTCATTGATCCGAGGGTCTTCAGGTCGTTTTTCTATAAATTTACCAAAGGTTTCGTAGGCGTCAGAGTAAAATTCGCCATTGAAAAAGGCTTTTCCAGCTTGAAAAAGCCCTTCCCTAGCGGTTGCTTTTTCAAAAGGGATCAAGGGGTCTTCTATGGACCTCAGGTAGGAGTGAGCTGATGTTTTAAACCAATGTTTGTAGTCTTTTTCTGGGTTTTCGATATAGAATAGGGGCATTTTGCTCCGGTGGGGGTCTTTTTTCTTGATGGTGTGACCTTTAGAAGCCTGTAGCTTAGCGATGCCTTGGATGACGCTGCCCTGTTGAACGGTGAACTCTTTGAGTAAAAATCGATACAAGCGAATAGCTAGATCCTCATTTTTGTTCAGCTCCGCTAACCTGGCTCGTTCCATCGTCAATTTAACAAGATTAAACTTGTCAACAAAGCGGTTGTTGTCAAAGTCGCTTTCGGGGTATTGACTGGCGACCTTGTACCAAGATCCGAAGCCATATAGGTGAAGATTTGCTTGATTAGAGGGTATGAGAGAGCCGAGACCTTGATCGATGTTTCCGCGTGCTGCCAAGACATCCCCAAGCATGACCATGGCCGCTAACCTTAGCTTTGGATCGCTCTCCGTTGCAATGGCGTTCAAGGTCGATAGGACGTCAGCATTCGGGTTGAGATCTAGGCTTGCTTTCACCTGCCATAATTTGACTTCGTTTCGTTCATGGGGGTCCGGTGAATTGAAAGAGTCACACAGTTCCTCGGCTTTTTTTGAGAGTCCTAATTTGGTGTTGACTTCTACAAAGAGAATATGTTGTTGTCTCAAGCCATAGGCCTGATATTCCGGTGAGAAGAGTTCGCTCAAATGGCGATGGGCTTCTTTTAGGTTGCGGTCACGATGTTGAAGGGTTTGGGAAAGACTCTGTCCTAGGACGAGTTTTTCTTTTTGCCCTTTTATTTTTTTGATCAGTTGATCTTGGCGCCTAGCTTCATGGACATGAAGGTTGGACAATAAGGTTAAGGCTTCGTGTCGAGTTTCTCGATCTAAGGATTTTTTTTGTTGATTGTCCATGGATTTGGTTGAAACCAAATAAGCGTTCAAGGCTTTGGTGGCCTCCTTGCTCCCTTGCTTAGCTTCGCTATCTTTCTTGATTTTATAGTCCAGTTCGGCCTTTTTAGCGAGGGCTTTACCCAGCATCAAGCCACTTTGAAAAAGTTCTTTTTCCTGTAAATGATATGGGCTCGCTCCGAGAATGAGTCCAGAACCAGATGATGCTTGTTTTCCTTTTAATCGTTTGGATTGCTCAAAGTCTAAACGGTATTTTTCTAG
>JACLAC010017695.1_pt1 | contig 26122 bp, 39 predicted proteins | sample 8027881 | NCBI WGS metagenome assembly JACLAC01 (sample SAMN15725517, study PRJNA655200) | protist metagenome | isolation source: fluorescence activated cell sorting (FACS) single amplified genomes of... | place: Spain: Blaines Bay Microbial Observatory, Mediterranean Sea | collected 2016-01-19 | reverse complement strand
GGTATCTAGTGCGGTCAGAAGTGCCATTGGCATACATAAAATATTTAGATAGCGAATAGGTACGTGCGCATAGACATATGTGAATCTCTTCTCGTTAGCACCTCAGATAATATGAACACTGCTATTGCAAAATAACTGCGATATCAGCAACATCAATCAGCAATCCAGTACGTGGGATAGAAGTAAATATGCGCAAAGGCGTGGAAAAATTTTAATCTGAATATTAGAAAAACCAAGAAGACAGAGTAAAGACTAGTTTGCCGACACCGAGATCAGGGTACGAAAACTGTTTATAATTGACAAAGAGGAAGGTGTAGTTGGAGTGTGACTACATCAGCGCTCAGAGTTCGGACATTTTCCACGGGACTCAATGGTAAGGCGGTACTGACCGCGCTCGCTTTCGAATTATAATATGCAGGTACTGAGTAGAGGTATCTATGGGGTTTTAAGCGAGTCTAGCGGATAGATAGAGGCCCAAGCTCACTGCATTGGATTTCTAGCGCATAATTAGATCACTCTATCGAATAGAATTTTGAAAAATATAGATGAGTTCGAGTTGTTGTTAGAAGAAAGTTTGACGACGACGTTGCGCAAAGGTTTGTTTTGACATTTTCGCAAGAATAGTACGATACTCAACACGACGAGTAAACGACTTCATAACAGAGCGTGTGCGAGTAATTTGATGTCTTTGTATCATTAGAATTTAGACTGCGAAGAATATGTAGCATCGAGGCGTAACTGCCAATGCTCGGTTTATACGTGATAGCTAGGTACTTCTCATGTTCGAGTGATCCTCTTTGGCTTGTTTTCAATTTCGGAGTGGCAAGTCAGATGGAAGATCAACTCGAGATCTTTTAGACCGATGGTTTACAAGGTGGTTGTGTTTGAGTCTTAGCAAAGCGGTGGTGTAATAACAATAGGAGGAGGTGGAATGACTCTGACTCGCATCACTTCCTCTGTGCGTGCAACGAAGGTCTGCAAGTACGCAGCGCGATGTATATAGTAGAAGGACGAGGGACTGCAACTCGCGCCACTGTAACAAGCGGAGCGAGCTGTTGGTAGCTGAAGCTACGTTCGGATGCTTTGGGCGGGTTTGTTCTATACGCTAGGAAAATTACGGTATCAAAGGTACCACTGTACGAATAGGATTGGGTGGATTAGCGGGTCAATATCTATATTAGATGTGGCGGGAGTTTGTTGTGTGAGATCATCAGATCAGTTTAGGAGGAGCGTTAACAATTATGAAAACAGTTTTATCACGATCAAGATGAGTGTATCCGTTGTATGCGCTGTTATTGTTCGACACTGTAGGCTAACTGTTAAATTGTTCGGGTTCCATACAAACAAATACAAATTCGGCAGCAGACCAAGGTAAGGCAAGTGTCAGCATTCGAGCTAGAGTGATGAGATCGATACATCGGTCGATGAAGTTCTAGTGTGGTTCGTTTTTGCTTTAGTGTAATAGCCACGGCTATTTAGTAGTACAACAACGACTACGAAGCAGAATACAGATCATAGCGAAGTTGAAATTGGAAAGGACCACGGATTGTTATGTATTTTGTTTGGATGAACACCGGCAGGGGCCGTACGGTTAAGCTTATATCTTATGACGTGAAGCGTGAATGCGTGAAATGCGTAGGCGGTAAATAGGACAACGATGTGTTGATTGCGTTTAGGTGAATGTTTTGGCTTTGACTAATTTCTAAAATCGAATCGAAACGATGTTGTACGAATGTGTTTCAACAAATGTACTTGGCTGGAGAGTGAATTGATGTAAATCGAGACACGACGCGAACGATTATAACTTAACTACCTATTAGATGAAGATGATAGTGATGATGAATCTCTTGATCTCTGTGCCGTGTAAGTCAGTTTTCTACGTATGTTCGAGTCTATCGGGAAACAATAACAACTTTATTGGGAAACCTATCTAGTGTGTATAAGATATAGTCCGTATATATCTTCTCTTCGATCACAGCCACCTCATTTCCAACGTAGCGCTATGTAGCTTTAGCTCGTCATAAGTACAAGTAGAAGTTAAGTCGTAAGTTGTAACTCATAAGAAAAAAACCGTTCAAAATGGACACCGATTGGAAGGAGCTGCAGCAGAAGAGCACTTCAGCCTTCGATGCGCTCAACAAGGAAGCCAAGAAGCTGATGGCTGAACTCAAAGAGGAACCTGCCCTCGCCAAGTTCCGTGAGGAGTATGAGAGTCTTCATTCAGCTCTGGCGAAGAGTCACGACAACGAGCGGCGGCTGATCAAAAAGAGTCGGGAGCTCACTGCGGAAATCACCGACGTGAGCGAGGCGGCCAACCTCTGAGTGCGGCAGATCCAGAACGACAGTGACGTGATCAACGACTACAAGGTGAACGTGAAGACTCTCAAAGCGAAAAATGAAGCGAGCGCCGAGAAGATGGTGGTGCGCAGCGCGGCGGTGGAGCAACTTTAGAAGGAAATCGAGATCATCGAGGCGCAGATGCCCACCGGCATGACGGGCGAGGACGAGGCCAAGCTGAACCAGCTGCAGCTGCAGAAGAACCTGAAGGCCAAGGAGGTGGAGACCCTGAAGGAGGAGTGCGAGCACTTGGTGAGTTTTTGTGTTTTTTGAAAGGCATGCTTTATCGGACACTGCGATAAATTATAGTGTTTCACTGATATACGCAACATTTTTTCAGCGCATTTCACTTTAGCTTCATGGTAGGTGTCCTCCATGCCTCAAGCTCAAAAAAACCTTTTTCTTTTTCACATTCGCACAATCTCCACAGGGCAAGATCTCCCTGAAGCAGGACATCGAGGAGCTGGAGGCGAAGCGCGCGCGGTCCACCGAGTTCATCAACCAGCTGCGTGCCGACATCATCGAAAAAAGGGACGAGATCGCGAAAGCGAGCGAAAGAAAAGCTAAGACCGACGCTCAGATTGCAGACTTGACTGCTACTAAGGAGGAGGTGAGCGGTGACCTGAAGGGGCGTGAAGCGGCTTTGGCTCACGAGAGGGCGCTGCTGGAGAAGATGGAGACGACGGTGGCTGAGATCAAGGCGAACGAGTCCAAGCTGGAGACGGAGTACAAAAAACTCGTCGAAGATAAAAGATTGTGCGAGATAAAGGTGAAGGAGGAGCAGAAGCGCAACGCCAAGACGCTGACCGAGATTCAAGAAAGGGAAATTTTGTTGGAGGTGAAGCAGGAGGACCACAAGAAGCTGCGGAAGTTCATCGAGAAGAAGCAGGACGCCTTTATCGAGGTCATCAAAAAGAAGATTACCGCTGTAGACAAGGACAAGAAGGAGGCGGAAGCTAAAAAACTGGAGCTGAAGCATGCAGTGCAAGATGTCGAAAAAATTAGCATCGAATCTCAGAAGGAAATCGACATCGACCAGAAGAAGATCGACGCGCTGCTGAGGGAACGTGATATTCTGAATAAAAACGTGATTAAGTCAGATGACCAGACGAAGAAGCAGATCGAGCTGGTAAAAGGCAAGGAGGGTAACGTGATCGCTTTGAAGAAGGATATTGCGGTGTGGAAGGATCAGGCGGTTGGCTTCCGCAAGAAGATCAAGAGCGTGGAAGTTCAGCGCGAGAAGGTGGGCGTCGAAATTTCTGCGACGAACGCGAAGTACTTTCAGGCACTGGAGGAGCTGAAGAAGAGAGAAGTGCGGTTGATGGAGGTGAATAAACAGATCGCGGAAGTCAATGCCAAGATTGCACAGCAGAAGACGCTCTACGACCAGCAGGTGGCGGACCGTGAGTTTTCTAGTTCTGCTTCACGTGCAATGGGTGTTTTGTGTTCGTATGTAGTTTATTCTCAGTCTTTCATTTACAAGATTCACGCGTACTTCTTTTCTATGTCGCTTCCAGGCAACGTCTACTCTAAGAACCTGATCGAGTCCAACGAAGAGATTGCTGTTGTCGAGCAGGACTTCAAAGTTATGTTCCACCAGATCGAGCAGCTGAAGGAGGAAATTCGTGACAAGGAGCACCAGATCGTCAAGGAGTTCAACGAGCAGGCTAAGCTTGGTGAGTTTGAGGTTGGTGGTTTAAGCGAACGAAAGATTATTGTATTGATACGAAAGCTTAGTTGTGATTTTGCCAGTCAAAAAACCTAAGCGGTACATTCCTGTATATTCAACAAGACAAAAAAACTTTTTCATTCTTCTCAACCACTGCAGCCAAGGGCAACGATGGCATCAAGGAGCAGGTGGAGCGCGGCGGGAAGCGCGTCAAGAACCTCGCGGATATCATTGAAGTGCAGGCCGCCGAAGTCTTGAAGCTCGAAGTGTGCGCGTCCGAGGCGGAAGAAGCTGCTGCCAACCAGAAGAAAGAGTTGAAGGGGGTGGTTGATGAAAAGAGTGAGTTGCTTCTATACACTTGATCTTCGTACTATTTTATATCCATGACCATGATACAACGTGTACTGCTTGGTAAAGTTTGATTGCACCACAATCTATTTTTTCACTCCAGCCGTCCTGAACACGCAGTTGATCCAGCGCAACGAGGAACTTGAGAAGTTGTACGAGAAGCTCAAGATCCAGCAGTCCAAGCTCCTGCACGGCGAAGCCGAGTACAAGTCGACCGTGCAAGGTGAGTGATTTGGTTATGTGGTTTAAGCGTACGAGTTAGGTTTAACTATTGAAAATCCGAGTCTATTTCTGTCACAAGGCCCGTGACCTTTAATGTTTTCTATACGATTCCCGCTCCAAAAAAAACTTTTTTCTTCTACTACTCCAGCCGTGAAGGGCATGCAGGACCAGATCGGGGCCATGCGCGAAGTCGTCACCAAGACCCGCGGCCAGGTCACCTCCACCGACGCCGTCAAGCGCAAGATCCACCAGCTCGAGAAGGAACTCATCAAGGAGCAGTGCAAAGTCAAGTGCCTCGAGGACGAGATGAAGAACCCGATGAACGTGCACCGGTGGCGCAAGCTGGAGGGCAGCGATCCGCAGGCCTACGAGATGCTCATGAACGTGAAGTCGCTGCAGAAGAGACTGATTGCGAAGACGGAGGAAGTCATCGAGTGCGACATGCTCATTCAAGAAAAAGAGAAGCTCTACGTGCAGCTGAAGAACATTCTGGCGCGGCAGCCGGGGCCGGAGATCGGCGAGCAGCTGAGCTGGTACTCCACGTCGCTGAAGGAGAAGACGAGCCAGATGAAGAGCATGGTCGGGGAATTGGGCGAGTACCACCAGCGGTGCGAGGACCTGAAGATGAACATCGCCCGCTATAAAAGGGATATGGGTAATGCGAAGGGCGCGTACTTCAAGCGGAAGCGGTATGAATTAGTTTACAACCAGCCGCACCCGGACGTGCAGGCGCTGATGGACGCCCACGCGGCGATGATGCAGGCGGCTATGGCTCAGCAGCTCGCCGAACAGCAGGCGCAGGCGGAGGCGGCGGGCATATGACAGGGCACCGTGGACCAGGTGCCGGTGGCCTTCGTGCCTCCGCCGGCGAGTGGTGAAGTGGCTCCGCCGGTGGACGTGGCGCATGCTGCGATCGAGCCGCCGGCGGAACCGGCTGCCGCGCCGGCCGAGGCGCCGGTGGACGTGCCGCCGATGCCGCTGGACGGAGAAGCGGCTGCGCCGGCCGAAGCTGCTGAAGCGGCTCCGGCTGCTGAGGCTGAAGCTGTGCCGGCTACTGCCGAAGGAGAGGCGGCGGCTCCTGCTTCTGAGGCGGCTGCCCCGGCGGAAGAAGCTGCGCCGCCGGCGGAAGGTGATGCGGCGTAAGTTCTGAATTTAAAAGTCGATGGGATTTCGAACTAGTCCCTTCGCGAGAGGATGGCTGAATTCTTTTCAATGAAACAACTTGTCTTTTCCATATGATCACTGATACTACTTGTGACTGCGTTGATGACGATGATGTTTTTTTTGCTCAACTACTGTTTCTTTTTCTTGCTCGTGCTTCTGCTCTCTTTCGACTTATCTCGCTTTTCTCGGTTTCTCACTCGATCTTCACACACTCATTCGTTCTTCATTCACAAAAATTCCGACAGACTGCCTCACGACGTTCTCTGGTTGAAGCACTCTTGCGATTACGATTAGTCGAAGTGCAAATAGTATAGTCAACATAACACTTAGGTTTAGATAGGATAAGTTTTGAAAACATAAAAATAGAAGAAATGAAGCGCGCGCAACCCGTCGACGAAGCCTTCGAGGACGACGGCGCCTACGACGACGAGTCTGACGCCGAGTCCGGCTCCGAGGCCGGCGACGCCTACGAGGACGAGGACATTGATGAGCGGCGCGTTCGGCTGTCGAAAAAATACATTTAGGAATTGGAAGGCGATGATGAGCAGAAGAAGAAGAAGATTCGTTTAGATATAGACGATAAAAAGAAGAAGCTGCATCGGTCGATCGCGCGGGAGATTAAGTTCCTGTATGAAAAAGCGGATAGCACGGCTGAAGGCGCGTCATGAGACTACGGCGGCGAGTTCTGGAAGGGCCACAAGCTGTCTCCCACCTGCCTCGTAGTCAAAGATGACGAGAGCAAGATCTTCTCGGGCGGCAAGGACTGCTGAGTGATCGAATGGGACGTGGCGACGGGCGGTAAGAAGACCGTATATGCTGGGGCGAGAAAAAACTTCGACTGCGGCGGCCACTTCGAACAGGTTCTCGGTATCACATACTGCAAGCCTTTGAATCTTGTCGTTTCGGTCGGCGTGGACCAGCTGGTGCGGCTGTGGGATCCGCGGACGCCCGAGGGTTGCGTCGATGCGCTGCGGGGGCACCGCGGCGCGATCAGTGCGGTGGTGGCGGATCCATATAGTGCCGACCATTCGTTTGCGCAAGCGTCGAGTGCAATCGCGGGGACGCAGGTGCTCACGGCGAGCTACGACAAGACGGTGCGACTTTGGGATTTGGAGCACAGGGCATGTGAGTTGTCTTACTTTTGAATCATGATACTTAGTGGCTAGTGAGTGTAGTTGCATTACCCTAAGTTGGTATCATATTAACGAAATTAGTCCGAGCTGATCATCTGCTTCCGCTGAGTACTACCTATCATGCAGTGCACATCCAAGAAAAACTTGTTCATTTTCATTTACTATCAGGCATGGACACCTACTTCGGCCACACCGACCCCATCAACGACATGGACATCTACGTCAAAGGAAAACCCTTCACAGGTAGCGCAGATAAAACCGCCAGGTTCTGGAAGACAAATCTGGACAGCCACCTGGTGTTCCAGAAGTCGAACTGTTCAGTAGATTGCGTGACTGTTCTAGAGCAGGAGAAGTACGCAAGTTCCGGTCAGGATAGGAACATTCACGTGTGGAGCGCGACCAGCAGGAAGCCGTACGCGTACGCGGATCAAGCACATGACGAATGGATCACAGCACTGAGTTGTTTAAGGGGGACGGATCTTTTGTTATCCGGAAGTAGCGACGGGTACGTAAAAACTTGGCAAGTTCCGGGTGGGAACAAGAAGGATCTCGTGAATCTTGAAAACATCCCAGTGAAGGGCGTAGTTAACCAGATTGCGCAGAGCAAGAGCTTCTTCGCGTGTGCGGTAGGGCAGGAGCACAAGCACGGGCGGTGGAACAAGGTTAGCGGAGCGAAGAACGGCCTGTGCCTTATCAAGTACAAGCACGAGGGAGGTGCTACGAAGGAAAGCAAGTAGTGAGGGTGTAGCTACGCTATGTCGGTAGACTATGATCGAGATGATGCTATGATTAATTGTTACTTCTAAATATGTAAGATGACTTGACTTGACTTGGCTTGTTCGCTTTCCGTTCCATTGACGTTAAGAATCTTTTGGGCAATGTGGTGTAGTTGTAGCATGAACCTCTTGAAATTGAATGACTGCTTCTGTCCTCATTAGAAGATGTTAGAGTTAGGAATAAAAATCATCTACAGTAATCTTCAACGCACAAACCATAAATCCAAAAAAATACGGGCGGCACTCTTTGCCTTCATCTTTGCACTCGCGGGATTATCAATCGGGTAGCGTTCGACTTCGGCCTCGAACGTGAAAGCAAATCCCTATAACCTAGCCTAAGTCTCCGTCGACTTTGACGGCAACGTTCTTTCGTACGAAGAAACCGTAAGCAACGTGTTCTCAGCTGTATCGTCCAGGATGGCGTGGCGGTGCTCGTCGAATAGCAACGCGGGGCTGATCTCCAACCTGAAGGACGCGTCCATCATTCAAACTTCGTTAGTTTACGAAACGATGAAGAAGGTCGATCGGGGGAACTACACACCTTCGCGCGACGAGAGGATCGCTTATGAAGACTCGCCCCACCCCATCGGCCACGCTTAGACGATCAGCGCTCCGCACATGCACGCGCACGCGTTAGAAATTCTTGCACCCGCTTTGAATGAGGTCAAGGCGCCGAAAATCCTAGACGTGGGCTGTGGCAGTGGATATTTGGTGACCTGCTTCGCACGCATGATCCAGCTGAACGCAGCTGCGCAGGCGCAGGGCAACACTGCCAAATAATAACTTGACGAATTTGGTTGGCGACGGCGCAAAGGTGGTCGGCATAGACTACCTGCAGCCGCTAGTAGACTTATCCGATAAAAACGTCAGGAAGTAGTGACGCCGAGGTTTTGGATTCGGGGCTGGCGAAGGTGTTCGCCGGCGACGGCTGGAAAGGAGCACCTGATTTCGCGCCGTTCAATATAATTCACGTGGGCGCGGGGGCCGCGAGTATGCCCCAGGCACTGGTGGATCAGCTGGCGCCAGGTGGGAAGATGGTGATCCCGGTGGGCCCGCAGGGGCTGGGACAAGATTATATACTGGTGGAGAAGGACTTGCGGGGGCAGGTGAAGCAGCGCAATTTGATGGGGGTCAATTATGTGCCGCTGGTGAAGGTGTAAGGTGGATAAAGTAACGTGGTGTATAGGAGTGAACTACGCGCCGCAGGAGGCGGATGAAGAAACTTTGAAGAATAATATTCGGTTTGATGGACGTGTCTAAAATGTAGTACAATATGAGTATTCCGTGTTGATGTTTGTTCTGTGAGCCACTCTCTGCTTGTTTCTTTGACCAGGTGCTTCTCTTGCCTTCTTGATTTTTTTGACGTCACGTCTCGTCGTGCGACTCTCTTGACTTCTCTCTTTCTTGCTTGTAAGTTCTTTTGAGATACAATCGAGTTCCATACTGCTCTGCCAATGAAGTACTGATAATAGGGGATAAGTTTCTGTGTGTATAAGTATAAGTTTCACCCGTAGAGCATACTGGAAAAATGCCGAATAAATTAAAGAATAAGACTATGTCCTCCGCGTCTACGATGAGTAGCAACTCGTTTGCTGCTCTGGCCGCCTCGAGTTAAAGCGCTGATGCAACATCAGATTTTGACGTCGACAGGAGTGCGATCACGCAGCTTTCTGCGTCAGTGAAGTTTCTCGAGAGTCAGCTTCGTGCGCTAGTGGGCCTCCCGGATGAAGTGTGAGCACTCAAGGAGCAAGTTGTTAAGTTGAAAGCTGGTCAGGGTGCGAAGCAGCCCATTGAAAGTCGTAGCCGCATAGATGCGTGGACGGATTCCTAGGAGTACAAGCAAACCGTTACGCAACACAAGATAGAGACACAACAGTTGCGCGAGTCGTTTGAGGTTCAGATTAGTTGATTGCAGGTCAGGCTAGAGGATCAATAGGCAGATCGTGAGAATGAAGTGAAAAAGCTGAAGGACGAAATTAGTAGTCTTCAGTTTCGGTTAGCGTGAGCAAATTCGACAGCGTCTAGTAGGGTGCCTGCACCAGCTCCTCCAGTGCGAAAAGATTTGATGATCTCAGAAATAGAAGCAAAGCATAAAAAACTGTTGTGAGAACAAAAAGCTTCTTATGAGGCTAAGCTGAAGAAGCAATGACTCGAGTAGAAGGAGCAGGAGAAGTCTAAGCTTAAGAAGCAGCAAGATGAGTTGAAGCGTGCTAATGAGCAGTGAGATAAGCAACGCTCGAAGGAGACAGCTGAAAAAGAGAAAAAAGACGCCGCTGAACGCAGAAGTGAGAAACAGTAGACTGAACGCGAGTACGACACGCGGCTCTTGAAGTGAAAGCAAGATGCTGAAGCCGAGCTAGTGAAAGCGGTCAAAAAAAAAGAGCAAGAAACTCGAAAGGAGCTGAATGATCTCAACCAATAGAAACTCACTGAGATGTCTGACAAGATGAAAGAGAAAAACGATCGGATATGAGAGTTGGAAGCAATATTGTGAAAGTCCGTTTAAATATTAGGTGGTGCTGAAAGACTAGGTGGGACCATTTGATGAGACGCTAGTCCGGCTAGTACATGCTGATAAGTAGGGTCACCAATGAGTTCAGTTTTGGAATCAGATGAATCCAAGTTGGATACTAGTCTCGAGATTGATGAAGATACATGAGAGGAGGCTAATGCTGGTACGAATGATGGAGATACTTCAAGAAACAAAAAGATCAAAAAGAAAGCGAAACCAATCAGGTATCCACCTGTTGCTCGCGCAGCATGAAAGATAAGCCAAAAGTTTCTAGAACCGGTTTCTGTAGGATCACATCCATGTGAGTCTGGTTATCCTCCAATGGCTATGTCACACAAATTTTGGATTAATAGATGATGCCAGAAGGTGTATGATGCTACAATTCCTTTAGACGCGTTTTCAGATGTACTAGCAGCTAGTAATAATATGTCGAAGTTCTTGAAAGTGTATGCTTATCTTCCTAGCTATGACGAGCGTTTCATGATGCCCTTCATACCGACGATCACTAATAAAGATTCCGAAACTATTATTGAGAATTCGAAAGATGATATACCTGCCAAAGACTACGCAAAGGCGAAGTCGTTATGCAAAGGCGAAAATAAAGATAATGGCAAAAGCTAGTGATTGGACTAACTGATATGGTAGTTTGTTGTACTTAGATTATATGATAGGTTTGCGGGTGTGTGGTATCGAGAAGTCGGAGAGTGATGGCGCCGTCATCCTACGTGAAATCGGATTAGAATCTGGTGATGTGATAATCATGAGTAATACAGGGTTTGACGCTTAGTGATGTTTACATGACTTGAGTCACTTCCGATAAGATGTGAGAATGCATGGATAAACAGTTGTTCTTTGATAAAGTTTATGCTGCACTGTTCAGTGGATTTTCTCTGAGTATTAGTAAACTTAGTCATTTGAAGAGGCCGATGAAATTGTATTTCTGGAAAAAATAATGACGTGCCACAGAAAATCGTATTAGATGAGTCGATGACATATATGTGAATGTATCGTATACTATCCGAGCTAGGTATGAAATGACGTGAGTTGGAGTGATCCGGAGATCAGTTATGGTTTAAGGTGACTAAACCTGAGTATGATGCATTTTTAGAGAAACTTGGACTGTCTAGTGACGAAGTAATTGACTGTATGGGTCATCGTTCTGCGACGATGGCACGCGTGGCGGCATTGACCGATAAAAGATTGAGAGCACTGTGCCCACAGTAGGCGAGAAACTTATTATATGGACCAATGCCTCAGGAAATGGTAGATGCCCAGAACTAGATGGTTGATGATATAAAGCGAGGGTGGCTGTCAAATGCATCCAATGAACTTAGCTCATTGATGGGCTGTACCAAAGAGCAGCTTCTCGAGATGAAAAAAATGGCGACTGATTCCGAACTAAGCTATGAACAACACCTGGTGTTGTTCGAAAGGTATCATGAGGCCACGGATCGAATAATAAAGTGAGGTCATCTTAAGGAAAGCGATGTAGAGGCGGGTCATATATGTGTTGAACTGTACAAATGGGACTCGCCGGACTTTAGGTTTGGGATCAACAGCGAAGGAAAGCTTTATCTATGCGACTTAGAGTATCTAGAGCGGGAAAGTCAAATGGATAAAGTAGCAAGGTTGGCGAAAGTTATCAAATACGTTGGTGAAGTCTTTAGGAGATTTTTTCCAGATGGAGTTGGAGATGATGACTAATGGTGATCCACCACTAGGTAAAAACGGAAATATATATTGGTCGTAATTAGGACCAGTTCTCGAGTCAGTAGAAGTGACTTCGTTAAAAATGTTAGACTTAGATGCGATACATTTTGGTCAATGTATTTTTTACCACTGTTCCAATAGTAATCAAGTTGATCAGCTAAGTAACTTTTACTTGTTTCTTTATGTGTGGGGATTCATGTTTCGTCTACCGTGACCTTGGGGAAGTGTTTTCACTAGATGAGTGAATGTTGCAGCATAGCAGTTTGCAGTAAAAGTATCTGTATCGTACGTTGCTACTAAACGATTATAAGTACAGTTCAGCATATAATCGGAATATGACCTCAGAGTACGCTCAAACTTCCGCGGTTTTCCTCTGCCACGGCGGTGGTCCGCTGCCAATCCTCGGCGATCCGTCGCACGACGAGCTTGTCGCCAGTTGGAAAAAAGGTAGCCCGCTATGGAATGTTTTTCATCCTGAAGATAACAAGACTCTCAGCGCAGTGCTCGTCGTGTCATAGCATCACGAGAGTCCGCCGACCGGGTGGAACACTCGCACCGGCACGAAGGTGCTGGTGCAGGCGGATGCGAAGCCCAAGCTTCTGTATGACTATTACGGTTTTCCACCTGACACGTACAAACTGGATAGTAAGTTTCCGAACCCAGGTGGTGGGCCATAGCTGTGAGGGCGGATTGCGGAGTTGCTGCGGTGAGGCGGGTGCGATGAAGGTGAGGAGGGGTGATCAGCAGGTCAAAACACAAGTTACAGCGCAGCGTTAGGGCAGTGCTGAGAACCGTGGGAAGTAGAGCTCGAAACCGGGCGCGGCTTCGACCACGGCGTTTTCATTCCTCTCATGGGCCTGCAGTTGCCGTCATCCGTACCCGTCGTGCAAGTGAGCATTTTTAATAGTGACCTCGACAGTCGTTACTGCTCGGAGCTGAACTTCGAGCTCGGCCGGCGCCTGCGCCCTTTAAGGAAGGAAGGTGTCGTTATCATGGGCAGCGGGATGAGCTTCCACAACATGGGCGCGTTTTTTGAGCAAGGTGGTGCGAAAAAAGCGGAGTGGTCAAAAAAATCGAAGATATTTGACGACTGGATTAATGAGCAGCTCACGAGTGAGAAAAAAGCTGACAGAAGCACGCTGTGCGACTGGGAGAAGGCGTGCGCGGTTGGGAAAGCGTGTCATCCGCGCGCGGAGCACCTGCAGCCGCTGCTGGTGTGCGCGGGCGCGGCGGCGGCGGGCGGGGATGTAACTGCTGTTCGCGGAAAAATGATGGGAGGCATCCACTGGAGCAGCTTTGTGTTTGAGTAAGTGAGCGAGACCGTGAAGTGATTGTGAGTTTCGGCTCTTTGAATGAAACGCTAGACTCCGCTCCTTTGATATCATGAATGTTTGAAAGTCATGATCATGAATTCTTTTATGTAGCATTTTCTCTTTCCTCTTTCGGGTTCGAACTTTTGTGTTACGTACTGAGCAACTAGCATGATTCCACACCTCACTATTTAAGAATTTTGGAGAGAAAAGTTGAGTACAGTTTCACCCAATAAAAGATTTTTTCAAGACAAGTAAGATGAGTTCTTCAAGCAGTAGTTCTTCATCATCAAGTTTATCTAAGGCGAATCCGAGCGCCTACGCCATCGCTTACAAAACTTTCGCTCCCGATAGTGCTAACTTCTCGGATCCAATCCGCGGCTTCAGGCGGCTCAAGGAGCTGTTGGCGCAAGATGAGGACCCCGACGTCGTGCGTGATACCATCTCAAAGTGGTACGACGGCCCACTGCCGTGATATGAGAACTGTCTCGATAAAAAAACTGGCCAGTTCGATGGCGAAAAGTTCCTCGACCAACTCGATCTGAGCAGGATCATCATTGACAACGTGCCGATGGAAGATGAACAGTTCGACGCGGCGGTGAAGGGGCACAGAGAATAGTTAGAACAAAGGTACCGCGATTGAGGCGGGCTCGTGCGCAAAGACTAGACTGTAAGCGAGCTGGCGGAGCACCGCATGAAAGAATTAAGACAGTTCAACGGCGTCAGTGCCAAGGGCGCGCAAAAGTGAGAAATAAACGCGCGCCGTATGCAGCGCGCAGTGGAGCCCGATGGGTTCAGGATTCAGATCGCGACCAAGAACGGCGGGAAGGCTTTCGCGGAAGAGACGGGGTGAGTGAGTGGCGCTGGCAACGAGCTGAGAGGGGACGCGGACAACGCTGATAGCGACGTGGTCGAGGAGGACTACTGCCAGGAACACGAAGACGCCGAGAACGATGTGCTCAGGAAGTACGCGAACTGGTGGCCAAATAAAAATGTGGGAGCGCTGCTTGGAGGTGAGGTTGATCCTTCGCATATCTGAAGTATGTCCAGCAGTGAGGTGGAGGCTGAGCTCGACCCCGCGGTGCTCGAGCAACTTTAGTAACGAGCCCGAGATGGACTGAAGCGAGTATCCGGAGCTGTGATAGTGAGATCCTGGGCGAGGACCCGCAGCGGCTGCTGAATGGCGGTGGCGGTGGTGGCAGAAGAGGTATGGGTGGAGGCTTGGACTCAGAGGACGAGGATTACGACGGACCGGCACCCGTCCCCACCCTGATGGCGGGCGTGCCCGCGTTCGAGAGCCATCTGGTGGAGGACCTGTCGGTGGTCAGGTTTCCACTGCGTTTGGCGGACATCGTGGACAAGCCCGAAACCGACCTGTGCTTCGTGGAAGACGGGATGTGGATCAGAGATACAGGCGCGGGCGAAACCGAGTACACGCAGTACCACTACACGATCCGGCCGTTGAAGTATCCGGTGGACGCGCTGACCATCACGGAGCAGCTGGTGAGAGATTTTGACGTGGTGGATGACGTGGGATGAGCGTACAGCGACGACGCGTACCTGCTTCAGGGAAACGGGAACGGCGTAGAAACTCTGTAGCGAGGTACTGTGCGCGGGTGGGTGAAGTTCGTGGTGGTGGTGGAAGACCACTTGTACGAGCAGTACAGCTCGTGACCCGCGAAACCGCCGCCGGTGGTACCGCCGCCGCGGATCCCGGCGCGGGTGCCGAAAGCGAAAGATGAAGATGAGGAGATGCAGGCGAGCAGCGACGACGAGGAGGAGCGTTCGCCCCAGCAGGCCTAGGAAGCCATGAAACGCGCTCAGCTCGACCGCGAGTTCGCCGAGGCTTGCCACAAAGCCTACAGTAAGCTGAAGCCCGAGAAGCATGGGCTGACGAACATTGATCGGCGAAAAAATGAGCTGCTTCCGTGGCACGAGCACGTTACTCCTCCTACTCAGAAGGAGATCAACGAAACTTGGGAGGCGCTGGTCACTTATATGGACACCGGGGAGTACGTCGTGTCGCGCGAGAGAGAAATCGATGAGGAAGAGTTCCATAAAATAATTTCTGATTACCCTCACTTGATTGATCAGCACGGTCACGACCAGATCAGCGCCGCGGAGTTGGTGGAGTGAAAAAAAACTCGGGAGTTGCTCAAAGCGGCGGAAGCAAAGCATGAAAATGAGATGAAGCGAGCGTGAGGGTTGGATGCGGTTGAAGGAAAGGATGACGACGACGACGAGGACGCTGACTACGAGGATTTTGGACTCGCTGACGATGACGATGAGGACGACGATGACTGACTTGATTACAGCTGAGACGGCGGGGACGACAGCTACGCCGAAGCTGGCGGAAGCACTAACGTGAATGCACTCGGGAGGTGATTTGCTAGAAAGAAGTAGCAGCAGCGCAGGGGCCGGCCGCCGCCGGGCTATGATGGGCCGCCTACATCTTTCGTCCTGCCCGAAGAACCGGCCACGGATCCATACGGTCTAGGTCTCGGTGACAACATCTATGGCGGCGCGAACGTGAGTGCGGCTGGCGTCTTCGATAGTTTTCTGGGCGCGAATGCGGGTGGAGCGGATGGATGGGGAGGTGGTGCGTTGCTTAGCAGCGGCGGCAGCGGTGGCGCGTATGGAACGGCCGGCGGCGGGACGGCCGGCGGCGGGAAAGGCGGCCGAGGTGGAGGAAAGGGAACGTACAATTTTATGAACGCAACTGCAGGCGGGCAGTACTGATGACATAGAGATTCTGAATGAACGTCGGTCTTGATTTGAAATTTGTGATCTGAAACTTACAGAAACAGATTGAAATAGAAGGTTTGTCGTTAGGTTCCGTTGTCAGTTGGGAAGTCATGACTGGGAAGTGTCATAATATGATGTCTATAACACTTACAAGTAACTGCGATCTTTTACTTGTGCCTCATAGCCAAATACTTCAGTACCATCTGTAAGTACTTATCTAGTTTGCATATTGCTAAGTAAGCATAAATCAATAAGACCATGCCCTTCGTTCCGATGCCGCATCCGCATTTCCCGACCGTCAGCGCCGACCAGCTTATGTCCGCTGTCGCCGCGCAATAAAAAATCACGGACGTCGACGCCCTCGGCATCGCGAGCGGGTACCCGCCGCCTTTCATGAACATTTGAACAGGTGGCGGGTCGTCGTCGTCGACCGCACGTGCCGCTGCTACGCGTGCTCATACGAATCACACTTCCTACCTCGTCGTGCCCGACCTTGGCAAGGCGATCGACGCCACCGGCACGTAGCTGGGCAAGCAAGAGTGACAGGTGAAGTCGGGGCTCTGAGATTTGAAGCCAGGCGACGGCCCGGAAGTTACCAAAGGCCTGCACGAGTGAGGAATGGACAGCGGGGAGAAACAAAAAGGCGCGCTGGCGAAATATAACGACCAGATGCAGGACGCGTGAGCGACGCAGATCCGGCACGACCAGCAGGAGCTGGACAGAGACCGGGCAAAGGAGGACATATTGGATGAGCAGAAGGCGAGGGACGACCGGGGCATGGCGATGATCGACGGACCACTGAGTCTGTGGGAGATGTTCAGGTTCCAGTGCTTCGGGACGAGGAAGGTGGCGCATTAAAAACATTCGGAATCGAATGAATAGGAAGTGGTGTATATGGGAAGACTAAAATCGCTAAGTGAGAGAGCTGTGCAGGCGAATGCCTGCGGTGTTTCTATGAACTATCGGATGATACTTGACTGAATTGATTGAAACGTTCGTCTTGATTGAGCTTCTAACAGAGTGCCACGATGCTTGAGTTCTTTCTACCTATCGATGCCTATCTCATAAACGACTAAGTCAAAAAACTATTGTATGCGTATGGGACAAAGCTTACTTATGCAGTTAGAAGTGTACTAGTGTCTCACCCGAATTTCTACTACTCTGCGAATAAAACGAAAAGCAATATGTCGATAAGGACCCGCCAGCAGGGTCGTAAGCAGGCAAAATGGCCGCAACCGTAGTCGATGGCATTCACGTGAGCTCTAGCAAGACACGTCGTTTCTTTGGCATTGGCACCATTATAAGTATTGTACTAGGCATATTTCTTGCACTCGCGGACTACTCCAACCGCGGACTCCTCGCGCTGGCTGACCTCTATTCGCTCCAGCTTCTCCTCCTCCACTGCGCCACGAGATACTACTAGTAACATCAGCGACGCCGTGAAGCAGCTGCAGGTAGGAGACTCAAGTGATGACGCTGACCTCGACGTCGAGCGATAATAACGCGATAGAGATGGCAGCTAACAACGCTGGAACTATAGTTGCGCCGCCACCAAATTCGGAACGACGGTTCAAGGTGGCGGTGTGTCTGTCTGGCTCGCTGCGCACGTTCCGTGAATCCTATCCTACTTTTAAGATGCACGTGGAAGATCCGAATCCACAATTCGACTTCGAGTTCTTTTAGAACTTCGTCTTCCAACCCGGCGACAAGCGAGAAGAGATCGCTCTCGAACAGGTCTAGGATATTCTGGGTAAAGATAGGCTGAAAAAGTACGACACGCTCAACAACGACGACTTGTTGGTGACAACGCGTGAAAACGTGATAAAGGATGTGTACAAGGTGTTGGATGGAAAGACTGAGGTACCTATGGCCGACCTGTTTCAGTTCAGCGACGCGTTCAAGACGCAGGCGTGAGCGCACCACGCGGCGGTGAGTGAGAAAAAGATTTCGTTCGACAGGAAACTGATGGAGGAGATTCTGCCAGAGCCCATACTGTACAGCACGGGAGTTTTTCCGATTCGGATCTTCGCCATGTTGCAGACGCTGAAGAATGCGAACGAGGTTTTCGTGTCGTATCTACGAGATCACCCCGGTGCGGAGACGAAGTACGACCTGGTCATTCGGACGCGGCCGGATCTGTACTTTTACAGTGACATCGACCTCATGCAAACGCTCGATCCGGCGAAAGATTATCGCATTCGCGGGTTTTTCACGCCCTTCCTGCACGTGCAGCGGTCGCACGCGCACTTCTTCAAGAAGTTCGTGCACGACGCGAGCGCTCGCGAGGGTGGCTTGGAGAATGATGAGATAGCTCTTTCGCGTGAAGTGTCGCATTCGCACCCCGAACGCGAGCCGGCCTACATCGAGGACCACACGCATCCCGAGCGCGAAGTTGGTCAAATCATGGAAGAGGACTAGAATCTGAACTTTGACGCTATGCGCGCACGCTACTTGCTGTCGGATGAAAACTTCTAGGACTCGCGCATGCACGTGGCGAAGAACGTGTCCCTCACTCTGTGAACGCGGCCGGGGCTGGCGTTCGACCAGTTCGGGGTTGGTACGAAAAACCAGATCCTGCAGTATGGGGAAGGCTTCTGGCACTACGGCGTTTTACACTTTATATCGTGTATGGCAGCGATCCAGGCAGTCGCGGATCCAACTACGGTCATTGAAAATGAGAAGGAGGTGCTGAAGTACAGGAAGATACGATGTGGGATGTATCCTGAGCACATCCTGTACAGCTACTTTGCCGACCAGGTGGAGTTCCACCACAACGCGCGGGTGCGGAAGGAGGTAGAAGCTGTAGAAGATACTACGGCGAGTGCGACTGACGTTAATAATCGAGGCGACGGCGACGGCGACGCGCTCAAGCTCTTCATCCTCAAGGGATACAGGGCCGATCTGGCGCGGAGTATACCAGGTGAATTGACCGGGATGAAGCCTGACGATCCATTCGGAAAGATGAAGAAAGATTTTCCAGACCTGGTGGACTCGATGAAGTTCACGGAGGCTTGATGAATGCAATAGTTTTGAGGTTCTGAATTGGAAGGGGGCTAACAAAGAATTAAGATGACTAAATTTGAAACACGTTCTTGTGATTGTTGCTGTTGATGAAGAAAGTGCTGGCCGTCTTGTTCGTTAGTAATGTCCGTCGGTGTTTAAGTTTCATTGTTACAAAGCGGCGCACAGCGCCTAGAGGTACTTGTATAATTTTTGAGTGAAATTTAAGATTGAAATTGAGAACGTACAAGATGGTCTACCTAAAGTACGAAGCGATTCCTGACACCCGCAATCGGCGTGTACTATGGCAGTCGGAGGTCTTCCGATCACGTGCCGTGCGTCCGATGCCCATGCCCAGTCCCACAAGTCCCAAGAGAGGCGAAAATTTTGGGCTTCATCCAACCGTCTCTTAAGTACACCAGTAGTAGCGGCGAGGCGACACCGCACAGCCGCTTCTCGGTAATCGCGGGCTTCCGACGGACTGGTTCCCTCTTCGAGCGTGAGACCGGTGCTGTCAGCAAAATCCTTCCGTACTACACGGAATATCTAGATGTTCCATTGGTTACAGCGCCGGATGTCACTTTATAGTAACTCAAACTTCTTCTGCAACGTGAACACGTCGAGCAGTGGCGAAGGGCCGGGTCGTAACGGCTTTCTGTTCACGCGCTACGAGCTGTGAGCGTACGAGAAACAGTGCGTGATGCGTTACCGCGACTGTAATATGGAAGCGCGCATGGCGTAGATCGAGCGACGCGAGGTGGCGAAAGTGATGGCATAGCTCGATAAAAAGCGGAGGTCGTCTAGTTCGACTTTCGCAGCCATGATTATGACTTATGACGAAGTGGTGGAGCGCGTGCGACGTTGAATGCGCGGAGCCGGTGGAGCAAGTTGAGAAGGCGCTAGCGATCGCGATCAATAGTCTGCGAATAGTGAACTCATGCGAATGTCTTGCCGTGATGACAACTTCATCCTGTGGATGAAGGAGAAAACTTTCTTGGACCCGCAGTTTTTGAGATAAGGGCTGCGATATTCTGGTGACCCGAAAGACTGGGTCGACCAAAAAGCTAACTTCGTTGCTGAGCTTAACCTGACCTTCTCAGAGTCCATGAATGTCAAGGAGGGAAGTGCGAGGAATTTTTACGAAGAGTGAGGTGAGGGTGGTGGAGACGCAGTATCTACCCCATCTGAGCGCAGTTATCAGTAGAGCCCGTTGGACGAAAGTCTGCTAGAGTCGAGTCCTCTCAAGAGCCACTCAACGAACGCGGTAACTCGGCTCTGAGCGAGTGACGCGAACGAGAGTCTCAGGCACTATCTCGATCGCGCTTGGGGCCTCTTACTGAAAGGCAATCCGGTGTGAGATGTGAAAGACGCAGGCGCCAGTTGACGAGATTGAATCTAGAGTTCATTCATCCCTTTGCCCCGCGAGCCTTTTGTAGCTCCTGGGGGTCGCTTCAGAGAGGTGTACTACTGGGACACCTACTTTTCCTGTGTGGGTATGCTACATCCTGCTCCGAAGTAGCATTCGAATATGAACGTGCTCAACCCGAAGAACATCCACGACAGGGATATGTTTGGAGTGGTCGAGAACATGCTGGTCAACTTCGCCTACCAGATCCAGAAGTTTTCTTTCGTACCCAACGGCAACCGGATTTACTACCTCTCGCGGTCACAGCCGCCGCTGTTCTAGTGAGTGCGTGAACGCCTTTTATATGTGACTCTAGAAGAAGCACTCGCCCAACGGCATCGGTGGCAGTACGAAATACCGCATGGATCTGGATGACTCGGCGGCACGCTTCTGATCGCGCGTGGTGAAGAGCGATAACGAGGATGCGAACGGACTGGTGCAGTGAAACTAGTGAGGGTGCACAGTTGTACGACTTTACCCAATTCGGACTAGAGGCTGGGGTCGCGAGCGCGAAGGGCGACGAAGAGGATGAAGGTCGAAGGTATAACCGGTTGTTCAACGAGGTCCTGCTTCCGTGAGTGGAGCGCGAATACGGGTTCTGGATGAAGTATCGCGCCGCAACAGTGCGCGTTGATGGCGACAAGAAGGTCGAGAAGATGAGTAGCAGCGGAGCGGGACGTGTTCTAGGGACGGGCGAATACGAGACGGAATTGCACACCCTGAATCACTACGACAGTTTCATTGACGAGCCGCGGGCGGAGATGTACCGAACCGACCTGCTTGAAGAAAACGCGGAGCACGGCGGGCGCGGTGTTGTCGCGACATGTGAGAGTGGGTGGGACTTCTCGAGTCGGTGGAAAACGAGTAACTTCGCTTTACCGAGTGACCCGCTGAGTGTTGGTCGTAATGGTAAAAAACTTCAGGACACCTTCGAGACACCCTACATCTTCCCGGTCGACCTCAATGCCGTCTTGCACCGCGTCGAGATCTTCCTCTTCAAGAACACCAAGGCGCCGAAGTACGCCCGCGCCTGAAAGCGACGACGGCGCGCGTGCGAGCGGCTGCTGCTCATCCACAACATGGGCATTCCCCAAAAGGGAGTCATGAAAGATTACCACTACCGCCTGAAAAGGCGATGCAACAAGAAGAACGTGTACTAGAGTGAGCTGTGGGCTTGATGGGGCATGTTGATTCCGCCGCGCGAGTTTTCGATAATTCACTACGAGAGCAACTTGAAGACTGACTATGGCGTGTTGACTTCGAACGTGGTCAGTGGGGAGCAGTGGGATGCGATGAATCTGTGGGCGCCGCTGCAGTACATAGCCTATCGCTCTTTGAAAATGTGAGGTTATGACGTGTGATGAAGAGACTTGGCGTAGTAGCTTCGTGTCCGGCGTTAACGAAGTGTTCACCGAAGAGCGGGTCATCCACGAAAAGTACTCAGTGGACTTGAGTGTCGAAGAAGTTGATCAGCGGACGGGGCTGGCGACGGGACGGCAGACTACGGTCGTGTCCTCTGGTAAAGGAGGCGAGTACGAGTCTCAAATTGGATTCGGATGGACGAACGGCGTTGTGCTTGCGTTTATGCACGATCTAGAGGAATTAGGTCGCGGTAGTGGCGATGGAGGCGAGCATCAGACGTGGTTCGTAGGAGCCAACGTGAACGAGGGGGAAAAAATTGTTTGATGGAGTTTTGAGCATCATATTTTGATGTCGATGAAAATTCTGATCGGGACCGTTGATCTGTATTTGATGTGAGCCAGAGTTGGAACGTGACTAAGACCGTATATTTTGTTACTCTGATTGATTGCGCGCTCTTTTGACGCATTATGATTTGCAGTTCATGGTGCGTTCGATCGTTGTGTTTCCTGGGAATGTCAGTATGTCGTGTACTAGTTGCTACTGCAAATACTTTCGAGATAGATAAACGGCAACCTTGTTACATCAAAAGTTGGTTCGACACATAGTCTACATAGCCATAGAACAAGTTGAATCAGAGGAACCTAAGTCAAAATGTCCGTTTTCCTCGGCGGCAAGTGGCGCGAGCTGCAGGTGGAGAACGATAAGCTCAAGGAGCTCGTGCAGCAGGACGAGAAAGACAAGTCCGCGCTGCAGCAGAAGTACCTCGTCCTGAAGACCGCGTTTGACAACCTGCAACAACTCAAAATGGTCCAAAATGAGAAAGTGGCGGCGCTGGAAAACGCGCACCAGCTGCTGGAGGTGGACTATAAATTGGGTTTAAAAAGAATCCAAATGCTCGAGCAGGCCCACGAGCAGGCGGCTATGGAGAGGGAGGACCTGTTGGGCATGAACGTGTGGCTGCGGGGCAAGAAGGACCTGGGCAACACGAAGAACAGCGTCTTGAGCGCGAAAGTGCAGGAGCTGGCGAAGAAGCTGAAGATCGTGGAGCACAAGTTCGACATGTCCATGAGCCAGCGCACCGAGCTGGAGGGGCAGAACAGCGCGCAGAAGTCGACTTGTAGGATGCAGGAGGCGGCCATCGCGAAGAAGGACCAGCTGATCCGGCAGCTGCAGAAGGAGAAGACGACGTGAGTGGCGCTAGTTTTGCTTTATGTGTGAAAAGAATAGGTGCCGTTTTGCCCCCCGAAATTGCGGTGTCTAGGTACGTAATTTATCCCTGTGCGTATTTATTCCGCAGCGTCTCACCACAACTGCCGTAGCACTTAGTGTAATCCTCCGCATCGTACACGAAAGGGTACCGACAAAAGTGATCTACGTGCGCAGCGACGATGCCGAACACATCAACTTTGGAAAATCCCTGACATGAAAAAAGCCTTTTTACGATTTGAATACAAAAATGTTATAATTGTTATCCTCCATTTATCACGCCAGGCTCTTCGAGGAGGTGACCAAGATGCGCGCGCGCACGCCCGCCAACATGGAGTTTCTCGAGAAGGAGATTAATTCTCTCAAAAAAGAAAACCGCGAGCTCAAGCAGCCGCTCAAGGCGCCGCGTGGTGAATTCGTGGCGGGTTCCAACCCTTGGGGAGACGCGCCAGGCTTGGCGTCTGGCATCGGCTCTGGTCCTGCGGCGACTATTGCGCCACCTGCTGCCGCGGAAAAAGTTGTAGAGAAGAAGAGTCCAGCGCCGAAAACGTCTGAAAAGCCGATCGCGCGGACCTACCTGCCGGCATCGAGATCGACGGGCCATGTTTTGGGCACGAGGAGAACATCTGCTGCCGCTACTGCCTCTGCTGCTAAAAGCTCTACTGCGAGTGTCACGAGGGATCAGAGGGACCAAGTGGCGAAAGCCATCGTCAGAGGTGTTACTGCCGGCAGTGCTGCGGATGCGGCTGAAAAGCGGGCTGGCGTAGTAAAGAAAGGCAAGTGGCAGGATCCAGTGGAGAAGCCCGCGGCCGCGGGCAAGGTCCCGGGCGGCAAGTGGGCAAATCAGAAGCGCATCGAGCAGGAGCTGGAGCAGGAGCGATTGGCCATCCCGACGCCCGCGATGATGCAGGTTGAATAAACGCACTCGAAAGCTGCGAAAGCGAATTGGATCGGATTCGTTTCGGTTTGGTGTTTTGAAGCTTCGGTGAATTTGGACGTCTTGAATTAAGGAAGAAAAGATCTAGGAGTGTTTGGTGGGCTAAGCCTCACGTTTATCCTAGTGAAGAAATGGTACCTTTTGGTCGCGGAATTTGATTTTGAATGCTACTTGATTGACTTTCTTGCTAGAAGTTGTAGTGATGGTGATTGTTATGAAAGCTGTGTCACACTATCTTCTAATCTGTGGACTTGTCAGCTATCTATTATCCACTTCATCTTGATGTCATGCACTGAAATGTATATGTTCTCTGGCTTTGAAAAAAATCTTTCTCTTCCCTCGGTCCTCTACTCCCTTAAACCCGATTCGCCCTCCATCCTGCAAGCAGTGTGTGTGATTTTCCCCAGTTCCTTCTGGAGCAGCACTATATCTAAAATCTATTTTCCGACAAACGCAGTAGGAGTAGATATAGATAAACTTTGAATAAGAAAAACTCCTCGAAGATGGCCGACATGAACGCCAAGATCAACGAGCTGAAGGACGCGAAAAGTCATGCTCAAAATACTATGGCCAAGCAGGACGGCAAGTACGAGCTGTCGTCCATCCAGCTGGAGAAGAGCACGAAGTGGCGGGAGGCGATCGAGCGCGCGCACCACCAGTGCCAGGAGATCGAGTACGAGATCTCGGAGCTGTCGTGAGAGAAGCACTCGCTGAATGTCGAAAGGGTGCGCATGGCGAAAAGGTGCGACGATATCAATTGACGGTTCCAGGAAAAACAGAGGGAGTACCACTTTATCAATAGGGACATCGAGCGGAAGGAGGCGGAGTTTTTGTACCTGATGGAGAAGCACCCGAACGTGGCCGATTATCTTAAAAAAGACCCGATGAAGGCCACCGCGGGCAGCTCGATCACGGTGCGCGCAGAAGTCGACTTGTAGGATGCAGGAGGCGGCCATCGCGAAGAAGGACCAGCTGATCCGGCAGCTGCAGAAGGAGAAGACGACGTGAGTGGCGCTAGTTTTGCTTTATGTGTGAAAAGAATAGGTGCCGTTTTGCCCCCCGAAATTGCGGTGTCTAGGTACGTAATTTATCCCTGTGCGTATTTATTCCGCAGCGTCTCACCACAACTGCCGTAGCACTTAGTGTAATCCTCCGCATCGTACACGAAAGGGTACCGACAAAAGTGATCTACGTGCGCAGCGACGATGCCGAACACATCAACTTTGGAAAATCCCAATACCAATAGCAATAACTCCAATGAGCTTGAAAATTTAATGCCAATGCCAATGTTGCCAATGCAACTCCTAATCATACCGCTTAATGCACCGCGACCTTCTTGTCCTTCAGCAACGCAGCCAAACCCATGTTCGCCGAGTACATCTCTTGGTAGGGCATGTCGATCGCGTTGACCCGCCGCACGCACGTGTGGAAAGTCTTCATCTTCTCGACGTACCTCCGGTCAATGTCCGCCTTCCTCCGGTCGATCTTCTCCAGCCCCTGGTAGCAGAAGTGCTGTTCGTGCGCCATCGCTTCTACCTCGCTCTCGATCTCTTCCAATCAAGCCTGCATCATGCCGATCGTGCCCTTCAGCTTCAGCGCCTTGTTCAAAACGTCGTCGGGAATGCGTCACCACGTCACCGTCTGCCCTGAGTGGTTCCCCTGGTCCAACAGCAGCCTGTTGCGCTCCTCGAGCTTGTTGCGCTTCTATTTCTTGTCGTTCGAAACCACCGTGCGCACGCCCTTCACGAACTTCGAGTGCATCTTCTAGTTCGCGACTTCGTGCGGCATCCGCTCGTACAGCCGGCCCTCGTCCTTCGGCCTTTCACTCAAGCTCGCGATGTCCCGGGTGGTCACCCGGTCGACACTTCGTTCGCGACTTGGCACCTCCTCCCCCGACGACATCTTGACTTGACTTAACTTAAACTTAATATCTCTTAGTCTTATCCTTATGTACCAATTTCAATCAGTTCGGATCAGGTACTTATTTGATCTCAGGGTGGACTACGGGTGCGGGTCGTTAGACATTTTTTTTTCAAGTTACCAGGCAGAGTTGAAGAGAGATCTAGACAATGAAATGTCGATTCGGATGACGTACTGACGCTGACGGGAACGTAACGCACATTTGTGACCAGACGATCAACAAGAGACTGAACACGAACATAAGCAACTTCAGAACGTGAACGCTCGGCTCCGTGCACAAGAATAAGACGTAGTAAAATGTATCATAAATCCGCGATTTTCGACTCCGCCCAAATTCAAAGAACACTCCAACTAACTTCTTACTAT
>JACLAC010023780.1_pt1 | contig 26148 bp, 17 predicted proteins | sample 8027881 | NCBI WGS metagenome assembly JACLAC01 (sample SAMN15725517, study PRJNA655200) | protist metagenome | isolation source: fluorescence activated cell sorting (FACS) single amplified genomes of... | place: Spain: Blaines Bay Microbial Observatory, Mediterranean Sea | collected 2016-01-19 | reverse complement strand
TTGTCATCGTGTCGGCAAATCGTAATAACGTCCATGGTTCAGGAACCGGGCCTCGTGTTTGCTGCTCAATCGTAAGCAGCGCGGTGGCCTTGTCCATCAGTTCTGTTTCCATGGCCTTGATGGGCCCGGTCAGTTCCGAACGAAGGTCCTGAATCTTGCCCCACGTGTATTTCAGGTGATCCCATTCAAACGGTGTGGTGGCTTTCGCATACAGCTTTTCGTATTTCTTCAGCTCCTGTTCATATTGATCCAGTTTGCCGAGTCGCTGCCAGTCTGCGTTGCCGAGCAGTTCCGGGTCCCCTTTCAACGCCCCAGCCAGCTTCATGGGATAACCCATGCCTCGACGTTGGCGCGTATCGACATCATTCACGGCTTTCTGAAACTTTGGATCATCGGACTGGCTTAACAGTTTCGCCTTGTCTCGAGGGGTCAGCTGCTGTTCCGCGTTGATCAACAGACGTTTGCCACCGGCGTCGTACCACACAATGTTGTGGAGCTTCTTTTGTGGATCGCGGTGTTTGATCAGCAGGCTTTCGGCAGTCACGCCATCGGGCAATGTCAGCAGTTCGGCAGCATAGACTCTTGTTCCGTCGACCTGTCCCCAACTGCCTTCCATGAGTCTGCGAAACGACTCTGCCTGTTTTTCGTTCAGGTCGTAGTGCTTGCGAAAACGCTCCGCCCAACCCTGCCAGCGAGCCGCCACGATATCGTAGTCCAGCCAGCCGAGTTCATCGGGGTCGCCGGCCATATTGCGAAACGTATGTCGCATCGGCCCGACAGAATTCTTGAGGTAGCCGCCAGACGTCCACGGTCGGGGCGATTTCAGCGTATCAATCTTCCACAGACCTTCGTACAGCAGTTGCCAGCCAATGGCCAGACGCAGCACTACCAGCAAGACGACGGCGGCGAGGGAATAGCGTCGGATGTCGGTCACGAGATCTGAACTCCGGATGTCTACAGGCGGCAGAAGTCTGCCGGGACTTACGTTGGAATATATGACAGTTTGGTGGCTGAACTCTCCAGAGTCGAGCTTTGCATTCCCTGAAGGGCGTGCTCAACAGTGAAATCGTCGTGGTGATTCTGGCATGGGCGGCCAGATTCGTTTCCGAGCAACTGCTGGCAGAGACCGGCGAAGACTGATTGACGTTCAATTCTGAAGAATTAAACTACACAGTCACCTGCTCTTTGTCCCAGAAAATCCGGTCAAAAGGCACTCCGATGACTGTTGGAGTAACCCGTTTTCCACTTTCGGGGAAGGGGATCAGGATGGCTCCGACATTTGGTAGATTATCACAACACACCCGAGCATTTTCGACCCCCAATACGAAAAACGCTGTGGAAAGTGCGTCTGCGACGGCCGCAGAATCCGCCAAAACGGTCACCGACAGCATTCCTTCGACAGGCATCGCCGTTCGTGGATCCAGAATGTGCCCGTAGCGCTGTCCTTCATGTCGGAAAAATTGAATGTTTGAGCCGCTTGTTGACATTGCCTGATCGCGCAGCAGTACAGTTCCCAGACGTTTCTTCGTGAACAGCGGGTTTCCGATCCCCACCGGCCAGCCCGATTCGCCGTTGTGTTCGCCGCGAGCCACTAGGCTGCTGTGGCCGCCGTGGACCAGAAACGAATTCGGACCGCCTTCCCCTTTCTTCAGCCATTCAGCGGCTTCGTCAAGAGCATATCCTTTTCCGATCGCCCCCGGATCCAACTGCAGCCCATCGATGCCAAAAGTGACCGAGCTGGTTTCGTCGTCCAGCTTAAGGTGGTGAGAGCCTGACCTGGTGAGCACCGTCTCAAGTTCTTCTGCTGTCGGAATGCGTTGTTCTGCGCGACACCCACGCCACAGTTGGATCTGCGCGCCCGCAGCCAGATCAAAGGCCCCGTTTGTTTGCTGATGCAGCTGACACCCGGTTTTCAGAAGTTCGTACAAGGCAGGCCGGAGCTTCATGGGCTCGTTCGCTGCCCGCCGATTGGTTTCTGAGATTTCGCTGTTGGCTTTGTAGACACTTAGCCAGCTTTCTATGTCGTGAATCATTTCCAGGATATCACTGCCCGCCGACACGTGTTCGTGTGCACCCGGATTCATGATGACGGAAAACTCGCACGCCATTGCTCGAGTTGCGACCCGTACTGTGCTGCCGCCGACCGGTACATTCGTCGCTGCAGCACTACGATCCTCTTCGGATCGGGTGGGTGTCAGAAAATCGCGTCGGGTCTTCGATCGATCTGGCATAGCGTCGCCAATGATAGCAGCTCTGAGTTCACTTTCAGTGACTCACGACAGATACAGCAGTTTGCTTGTGTTCGTGAAGTGTGCCGGCTCGTGGGCAGGCCATTTTCTCTGGCATGAAAATCTCAATTGTGGCTGCGATTCAGCGTTACATGCTGTAGTACCGGCCCTTTGCAGCACGCCACTCTTCCTCACCAGGCTGCATTCCCTCCTGCGGATCCACTCCCAAACCATCGGCGATGCGGTTGATGTAGTTAAAGTAGCCAATGACCTGAGCCGCTATCGTGATCTGTTCATCGGTGAAACCTGACTGGCGCAGGACGGTCACGTCCGTTTCACCCATTTTCGCCGGTGTCAGTGTCAGTTTGACGGCGTAATTGCAGAGCGCTCGATCTTCGGCAGAAAGTTCGGCAGTGCGGTAATCGTAGATGAGCTGCCGGGCGACCTGTTCGTTTCCGGACTCCAGACCGAAGTCCCGTGCATGTGACAATGTTCAGTAATAACAGTCGTTTACGTTGCTGACCACGGCAGCCAGCATCTCGCGCTGTGCGGCAGCAAGTGAATTTGGCGATTTCATCAGACGAATGTAGAAGCTGAGTGATTCTCGCAGCATGCCTGGGGCCAGACTCTGCACTTTCAGGATATTGGCAACGTTGCCTGCGCGCTGCTGACATGATTCATAGATTTTCGCCAGCTCCCCCGTTGCTTCGTTTTCGTTGATCTGTTCGATATAGGACATGCGAAGTTCTCAATCACTCAGGTACAAGTCTGTTTCATTATGCGCCGCCTATGGTAGAAGCTGCCTCTGCGCTTTGGCAGTCAATTGCTGATCGCTATCATGACATCGACGAGATTTGGTCCGCGTTCTGCCTGGGGTGATTTTCATGTTGAATCGTTCTGTCCTGACAATTCTGCCAGGCTTGTTACTTCTGTCGAGTCCCGCCTTCGGAGAGACCGCTGGCCCGAATATTCTGTTTGCCTTTGCCGATGACTGGGGGCGGTACGCCAGTGCCTATGCGGCGATCGAAAAAGGTGGACCCAGTGACATTGTCAGTACGCCAAACTTCGACCGCATTGCCAAAGAAGGCGTGCTGTTTACGAACGCCTTTGTTAACGCACCGTCGTGCACGCCATGTCGAAGCTCGTTGCTGTCGGGGCAGTATTTCTGGCGTACCGGACGTGGAGCCATTCTGCAGGGCGCCATCTGGGACGAGAATATTCCCAGCTATCCATTGATTCTGCAAAAGGCGGGATACCACATCGGACATACGTACAAGGTCTGGAGTCCCGGTTCGCCTGCCAACGCGCCCTATGGAGCCCGCCCGACCAGCTATGGCAAAAAGGGCAGTCGGTTCAACGGCTTCAGTCAGTTTGTGTCCAGACAGGATGACACCGAGGCGGGGAAAAGCACCCTGCTGGATGAAGTACGAGGCAACTTCAAAGACTTCCTTGCGGATCGTGCTGATGGCGAGCCATTCTGTTACTGGTGGGGGCCCACCAATTGTCATCGTAAATGGATTCAGGGGTCGGGGAAAGAATTATGGGGACTGAACCCGGACGATTTGAAAGGCAAGCTGCCCGCCTGTCTGCCCGATGTTCCGATTGTTCGTCAGGACTTTGCAGACTATCTGGGCGAAGCCATGGCCTTTGATGCCGGGCTTGGTGTGTTGCTGGATGAACTGCAGAAGACCGGCGAAATCGACAACACGATCATTGTCGTCAGTGGCGATCACGGAGCCCCCGGTTTTCCCAATGGCAAGTGTAACCTGTACGACTTTGGAACTCATGTCCCGCTGGCGGTTCGCTGGCCGCAGCAGGTTCCCGGTGGTCGGGTTGTGCACGACTTTGTCTGTCTGCCGGATCTGGCCGCTACATTTGTGGATGCTGGCGGCGAAGACATTCCGCAGGTGATGACCGGAAAAAGTCTGCTGCCTGTGCTGACGTCCGACAAATCCGGTGTTGTTGATCCGCTGAGGGATGCTGTGATCACAGGGCGAGAACGTCATGTTGCCAAAGCTCGCACCGACTGGATGCCGTATCCTCAACGAGCCATTCGCACTAAGAACTTTCTGTATATCCGCAACTTCAAACCAGGCCGCTGGCCCATGGGAACCGGTCCGGGATACGGAGCACCGGCAGCAGATATGCCTGCTTTCGAAGTGTTGCGGGAAAACACATTCGCAGCCTTTGGCGACCTGGACGCCAGTCCAACCAAAGCATGGATCGCTTTGAACTGTGAACATGATGTGAGCCGGAAGAAGTACTTCGATTTCGCGTTTGCTCAGCGGCCCGAAGAGGAGCTCTACGATCTTAAAGTAGATTTTCACCAGGTCTACAACGTGGCGGGCGAGGATCGTTACGCCGATGTGAAGTCGGATCTTTCGACCAGGCTGATGCAGGTCCTGAAGGAAACCGGCGATCCACGCGTTACCGGCGATGGTTCCACTTATGACAAACCGCCGTTCGCGACAGAATGGAACAGGCCGGCTCAAAGAAAGAACAAGTAGCGAACTTGTCATGATGTCAGCGTCCCGGAACTGTCTGTCAGAACAGCTTCAGCAGCAGGGCTACGTGATTGTTCAGAAAACGCTGGGTTCCGACTGTGTTGATCGCTTTATTGCGCTGATCAATGTCGCCCGTTCCGCGGACAATGCGGAAAACGTTACCAACAGCAGCGGGACCTATGGCCTGCGCAATCTGACTGACGTTGTCCCGGAAGTGGCTGAATTGGTCCGGCATCCCGTAATCGCACGACCAGTCACGGAAGTTCTCGGCCCTGCTGCATTTATGACCCGAGCAACGCTGTTCGATAAAACGCCCGGCGCCAACTGGGGAGTCTTCTGGCATCAGGATCTGTCCATCGCTGTTGAAGCCAGGCACGATGTCGACGGTTTCGGAGCGTGGACACGGAAGGCCGGAGTGACATGCGTCCAGCCGCCTGTTGAGATCATGGCGCGCGTGTTGACGGTTCGAATACATCTGGACGACTGCACCGCCGCGAACGGAGCGTTGCAAGTGTTGCCGGCGACCCACCAGGGCCGCATGTCGGCCACCGAAGTTAATGCTCAGCAGAAGCGAGCAGCCAGCGTCACGTGCGAAGTTCCGGTCGGTGGCCTGCTCATGATGAGGCCTCTGCTTTTGCACGCCTCGTCGCCGATGGATCAACCGCTCAGTCGACGAGTGATCCACTTCGAATTTGCCAACTTCGAACTGCCATCGCCGCTGGACTGGAAGTACCGAATCGCCTGCTGCAGCGAGTGACCGGTGGGTAGACCGCCGGTTGCCCGGGTCGAACGGTCATGTGACTGCAAGGTCATTTCGCTATTGTGCGTCACTGGTTTTGCCGACGCAGTGAGACGAATCAACACGCCCCTGAGAAACGTACGCTTCTCCGATCACTCGCGGCTTAACCGATTCCAGCGGTTGACGATCTCGATTTCCATCGGCAGCAGGACGAACAGCCAGCCCCATACGAAATTTATCATGACACCCAGGAAGATGCTCCACGAAATGCCATTCAGTCGCGCCATCTGTTTCGACAGCTCAAAAATCGTGAGTGGGATGAAGGGGCAACACATGAACGAAATCGCTGTGACGAAGATTGCGATGGGCAGTGCGGCCCAGCGAGTGTACAGAGACAGCAGCACGGTCAAATGGGCACACAACATGACCTCAAAGACCACGCTGACAACAGCTGTCCCTGATATCGGATTTGAGATGGCTGATGGGCTGTATGCGAAAAGAATCACCAGCCACAGTGCACCTGGAGTCAGGGCAAGGCAACAGGCTCCGAGTTTCTGCAGAAGGATTCCGGGCGTGCCGGACGGCAGCATGGTCAGCGACGATATTGTCGACTGTCGCACCTCCTGAAACAGACTTCCGGATGCGTACAGCAATATCTCAACACACACCAGACTTGTCACTGCGACGAAAGCGATGAATGTCAGTTCGTTATTCAGCCACTGAGTTGTCGCGGGACGGTCAAGCTGATGAAACGCAGAGATTCCTGCTACCAGCAGGAAGTAGCCGAAAAACTTCGTGAACAGAAAGGTTCTGCCACCTGTAAAGAACAGAAAATCCTTCCAGATGATCGGCAGTTTCCAGCAGCGACCCACCGTAAACTGCCGTACCCTGGCCGAACTTCCATGAGTATTGTCATCAGCAGGTTCGCTGTAACGATTAAAGAAAACCACACTCAGCAGAAACGTCGCTCCGCCCACAATCACACTGCGCCAAAACTGTTGCGACAGAAACTCGACCGGACCGGTTGATGAGAAGATTTCACTCAGTCGAGCCGTAATCAGCACCTGTTGTTGATGCTGGTGCAGGTTTTCGCACACAGCCAGAAACCGCGGCGAAATCCACGAGACGCCTGTCAGACCGGCTACGCCGGCCAGAATTGGCGCGGCCGAGAAGAACAGCAGCAACACAGAAGTTGCCAGAGTCGCTGCTCGGCCCGACGTGTTGCAGCGAACAGAACAAAACAAGGCCACGTTGGCGACCATGCACATCCAGGCCGCCAGTGCCAGATATGCCGCGATGATCTGTTGCCACCTGACCCCGCCAAGTGTGATCGCCAGAAAGGTAAACGGAAGCTGAATCAGCAACAGCATGAGTGCGCTGATCAGCCGGGACGTGGACTTACTCAGAACGATGGCCAGAGGCGTTACTCCGGCCAGTCTTAGTAGCGCCAGCGTGCCCGAGTCCTTTTCTTCCGTGACTGCGGAGACGAAGTAGCTGATTCCGGAAACAGAAATCAGCAGCACATTCAACCGGCAAATCCACTCAAAAAACTCCAATCCCGGAGCCATACCGGACAGGGCACGCCCCCACGCCGCCAGCACGGCCAGCAGCATGAACCCGACAAAACACGCTCGAACAATGTGTGGATAAATCGATTTCGTGTCGGCACGCAGAGACCAGTTGAATAGCGTTTGAGTCCCGCTGATCACGTCGGGACTCCTCGGGTCGTCAAGTCCATAAACGCCTGATTGAGCTGCTTGCGGCGGCGGCTGAACGAGATAATCGGAAGGCCGAGTCCAATAATGGAACTCAGGACAATGTTGGAATCGACGGTCGCATCCAGTTCCAGATCGAACTCATTTCCGGAGCTGTATTCCGGAACATCGGCGGCAATGATTCCGTCCAGTCCCAACAGCAGTTCTGTCGTGTTTTCCGGAGGCTGGTTCAGCTTAAGACTGAAACGCGGTGTATCGTCGTCGGCATCCAGCAGCGCGTCCATAGGTCCGCTGAAGCGAACATGGCCGCGGTCGATAATGGTGACGCTGTCGCAAAGTTCTGCCAGCTCTGTCAGGATGTGTGAGCTGATAAAGATGGTCTTACCCATGCGACGAAGTTCTCGCAGAATCTCCATCAATTCAATGCGTGCTCGAGGGTCCAGTCCGCTGGCGGGTTCGTCCAGCAGAAGAAGGTCCGGATCGTGTACCAGCACGCGCGCCAGACTGACTCGCTGCTGCATACCGCGCGACAGTCCGCTCAGCAGGTCGTTGCGCCGTCCGTCCATATCCGTCAGAGTCAGCACATCGTTGATCACCTGATCTCTTTGAGCGAGCTGCAGACCGTACGCCGCCGCGAAAAAATCAAGGTACTCGAAGACGGTCATCTGCCGATACATGCTGAAGTGGTCGGGCATAAACCCGATCCTTTCACGAACGGCGATGGATTCCGACCGCACGCTGTGGCCGAACACCTGGACCTCACCCCAGTTTGGTTTCAGCAGAGTGCAGATGGCTTTCAGAGTTGTCGTCTTGCCGGCACCGTTAGGCCCTACGAACCCATGAAGTGTCTGCGGCATAACTGCAAAAGACACCTGGTTCAGTGCCTGATGACCTTTGAAGGAATGAGTGAGTTCACTGACAGAAATCGCCGGAACAGTATTGGCATCATATGTTTCTTGCATGTTGGTCAGATGTATCCCCGTCCACCGGAAAAACTGCACTACGACGTCACAATCTGTCTGTTATGACCGACGAAAGCACGTGAGTAGTTTGTGAAATCGCAATTTTCCGCCCAATTTGCAAGGACAATAAGTTTACGCGTTTGGCATTTCGTGCGTGCAGGTAACAACAGTGACCGACATTTTGGTCATGTCGGCAGTCTGCAGGCGGCTGTGATTTGCAACGACCAGAACAGTTGACTGATTGACGGAGTCAGCAGGATTCGCTGCAACTTCAGAGCCAGCGTCATCACGGCATTCCCAACCGTCGCCGAATTGTCCAGTCTGTCACGAAACAGCCTACAGCGACGCAGAAAACCCACCATTGATGCCAGATTGGCCACGACCAGACTTCCACCAGTGGCGCGTCGCTGCGGGACAGATCGTCGACGAACGAATCTAATTCGCTGATGGGAACAAGATGCCCCCCCGTGGACTTCGCCACATCAGACAGGAAGCGTTTGTTCACAACAACAGAGGCCATTTCTTCCTGATCCGGCTGACTGGCCCAGCCCACGGATTCCGTCAGTTCTTCCGGTTCCTGATCGGGTTCGTTCACTGTGGCCGTGACTTCCGCGGTATATGGTCCAGGGTCGACGGCGGACATGACCACTTCAAAACGTCCTACCACCTCTTCTGACGGCTCACCAGCAATCTCGACTTTTTCCCCACTCGGCTTTGTCACCACAAACTCAACATTGGCGTCGTCACGAACATCGAAGTCCCTGCCCTTCAGGTTGGCGATCAGCCTGACTGTTCCCAGTCCCAGTGATGGCTCCGGCACGACGGAAACATCCAGACGCCTGGGGACATCACCAACCAGCCATCGGACCATCTGCCGACAGGCTCGAGCATGATCGTTGAGATCCTCTTCCGGATCGTCTCCCGGCGCCACCGGGCTGTCTAATGGATTGAGTGCGGCCAGAGAAAAATCATTCAGCCGCCGTCGCCCTTCATGCATTCGCCACCGCCAGAAGTCTCCAATACACAGTGCTGCCGAGCGGCCTCGGCCAAAGCGCTGAGTCACCAGCGCCGGGTATTCATTGCCCGCATCGTCTGCAACCTTCGCCATCACCACCGCACCGGGGCGAATAAAACTGGTGGCGTTCAGCACAGTGAATCCCGGCATGTTCGTGACTCGCTGACGCTCCGCTTCTTCTTCGGATCGCAGTCGCACCCATGGCTGCAGCCAGCCTTCACGGGTCAGACTCAGCTGTACCGGATCTGTTGGCCCCGGGATTTCACGATGCAGATCGACCGGCAGCAGTTCGCCCACCGGCGTACGATCGTACTCGCCCTGGCGAAATGATTCCTGCCCGCCCATCATCAGGAAACCTCCGCCTCGTTTGGAAACGAACTGGTAGATCAGTTGCAGCTGGTCCGCCAGGAAAAATCGGGCTTCGATGTCATCCAGAATAATGGCATCGTACGCAAACAGATCTTCGGCGCTTTCAGGAAATCCACCCTCCAGTTCGGCGTCGTCCTTTGTTCCGAGACGCACCAGTACCGGTTCATCATATTCTTCTGCCAGTTCCTGTTCACTTTCTTCAAATCCACGGAACAGTGAATTCGAACTCTCACCATCTCGACCACGAAAATCAAACTTTGCCTCTTTCTTCGCGATTCGAAGCAGGCCTACCAACTCTGTTTGAGGATCCGTTTCCACAGCTCGACGCAGAAACTTGAATTCCCAGTTTGGTCGCCCCGACACGTATAGAACTCGACGCTTATTGCTGCCGCGATCCACTGCCACCAGACGCTCGTTATTGACCGTCGTCGCTTCGGTTTCAACCGGCTGATCATCGGCATCCAGTAACTCTGCTTTCACCTTGTAGAACACCGTATCGCCGGTTTTCGGCCGAGCTTCAAATCGCACGGGGGAATCTTCGCCGGCCTGCTGAGTCTTCGTTTCCAGGGGAGTTCCCTGGTCATCCAGCAGTGTCAGCTGAACTTTCGTTCCGTGGGCATTCTCTTGTCGTGTCTGCACCTGAATCGTGACAGGCGCATCGTCAAACGCCGTTTGGTTGACTGTGACGATTCCAATGGACAGATCCGTCGAATCGCCTTCGTCGTCGATAACGACCGGGTACACAGGTGCCAGAGTTTTCAGGGCGTCCAGCGAATCAAAATCATCCGTCGCATTTCCGTCTGACAGAAGTACGATTCCCGCCAGAGGCTGTCCCGCAAACCGCTGCTGCAGTTGTTGCAATGCCGAACAGAGATTGGACGCCGGACGATCAAACTGAGCGTCTTCAAATGTCTCGACACGTTCCAGGCGGTCGCTCACGGCGTAGCGTTGCAGCTCAAAGTCCTGGTCGATGCGGTTCACCCAGCCATTGGGATCTGACAATTCGCCGCGATTCAACAGTTCCTGCAGTATGTCCGCACGAGTCTGTGCTCCGCTGGTGGTGACAAGATGACTGCGGCTGATGTCGGTGACGACTGCCAGCACGTTCGCTCCGCGTCGCGGTCTGGCGCTGCTCCACAGCGGATTCACCAGACAGGCTGTAATCAGCAGCCACCCGACCACACGACAAAACGTGGCCAGTCCCAGCGACGCCAGCCGGCCACGACTGACCCACAGCGCTATCAGAATGCCCACGGCCGCCACTGCCATGGCCGGACCCATCCAGTCGTGGTCACCGAACGCCAGGCTGCCCAGCGCACCGTGCTTCCACAGCCCAAAATCCCGCACAACGGTCATGAACCACATGCCCTCGAAACTCTGCCCGGCCGCCAGCATCATTCCCCCTCCTCGCGGCTTTGCCCCAGCAGCTCGTAATAGCGTCGCACCAGTTCGTCAAACTCCTCCGGCACAGGTTCTCGATCAATCGGAACCATTGAGCGATCAGAGTCCAGCTTCGACAGTTCCTGGTTCAATCGTTTTTGCAGGATCTTCATTTCATCCAGCAACTGAGATTTGACCAGGTCCCATTGTGGTTCCTTTCCGTGACGTTTGAATTCGGCTCGGATCGAACGAGCACGGTCACGCACCTGAGCCACCTGGTTACGAAGTTCCGGATCATCCAGCACTTCCTCCACTTCGCGAAGTCGATTGGACCAGTCACGGAATTCATCGCCGGTTAACGGTCGCTGCTGATTGGCGCGGCGGCCCCCATTGGTTTGGCGGCCACCGTTCAGCAGGAATGAATCCTGGCCAGAGCGCCCTGCCTGACGATTTCCAGGCTGATTCTGACCACCCTGCTGTCCCTGCCCCGGTTGCTGTCCCTGTCCCGGTTGCTGTCCTTTCTGCTGTGATGGCTGGCCGTCACCGGGTTGTTGCCCTTCCTGCTTCTGTGGATCACCTTCCTGTCCCGGCTGTTCACCGCGACCTTCACCCTGTTGCGGTGGCGAATCTTGCTTCTGTTGACCATCACCAGGCTGCCGTTCGCCGGGTTGATCCTCACCTTTTCCCTGCTGTTGTTCGCCCTGACCTGGGGGCGCCGCACTTTGCCTGCCCTGTTGGCTCTGTTGTGACGGCTGATTTTCGCCGTCTGATGAACGTTGCTGTTCATTCGGAAGCGGGGCGGCCGCACGCTGAATTCCCTGAGGTGTCGAAGAAGCTTCGTTGTCCGTCTGTCCTTCGCCCGGCGTTTGTCCTTTGCGCTGGGCGTCCTGTTGTCCAGGTGCAGCGTTTGGCTGGTCTTCAGACGGTTCTCCACTTGGATTCTGACCGGTTGCGTCCGCAATTTCCGAAGACAACTGATTGGCCAGGTCCTCAATTTCCTGTTCCGCTCGACGCAGTGATTCTGCTTCGCTGCCCAGCACAGCGTCGGCCGCTTCTTCGATGCCCTGGGCCAGATCCTCGATGCCCTTGCGAGCAATCTGCTCGGCCTGCTGTGACTGATTCCACAGGCCGCGGCTGACCAGGATCTCTGTCGCTTCCAGCGCCTCCTGTGGCTTCTTTTCGCGAGTGTCGCGAACCGTGTCATACAGACGGCGCGACAGTAATGGTTCACTCTCTTCAGCTTCTTCGACAATCTGTTTGGCCTGTTCCAGTACCCGTTCCAGATCGTCCCGCTGCTGAGCCACTTTTTCCTGTACGTTCTCCCGGTCGCGGTCGCCCCGCAGAGATGGCCGCTGTCCGTCCGCCAGGTCGTCTTCGGGCGCGCTGTCACCTGACAGTTCACGAGCGATCTGTTCCTGTCGCTCGGTCATGTCACGTGTTTGCTGTCTCAGGTCACGCATTGCTTCGGTGAACTGATTTGACGTCTGTTTGCGGAACTCTTCCTGCAGCTGGTCGAATTGACGTTCGGCACGCGTGCCTTCAGAAATGGCCTTTGACAGATTGCTGTCATCCATTGCCTGCGAAGCCTGCTGCACTCGTTCTCGAGCCTGTTCGACCTGCTCGCGCGTTTCCTGATTCTTCTGCTGCTGTTCGGCCGACTGCTGATCCATCGTTTCTCGAAGTTCATCGACGTCCCGCAGCATCTCGCGCTGCTCTTCACGAAGACGTTTCAATTCGCGTTCGATTTCCTCCTTTTCTTTATCCGTCTGAGCGGCTCGCAGTTCCGATTCCAGTTGTTTCAGGCGTTCGTTGAGCATCTGCTGACGGCGAGACAATTCCTTCAGTCGATTCAGAATCTGCAACTGCTCTCGCTGTTCGTCGTTCTGTTCCTGCTGCTGCTGAGCCTGACGTTCCGATTCGTAGCGATTGCGGTCGTTGTCCAGCTCCAGCTGACGGAGCTGCTGTTGAGATGCACTATTCTGCTGTCCCTGGCCCTGACCCTGCTGTGACTGCGAACGACTGACCTCGTGTTCCTTCGCTCGCAATCTCATCAAGCCGGCAAAGGCAGATTGCTCGGCGAACAGGGCATCGGCGAGCTGAGCGTCCTGCTTCTGCTCTTTGAACATGACCAGTTGGTCGACAGCCTTCTGCATGTTCTGTTCAACGTCTTCCACCAATTTCAGTGTGTCCGGGTCTCCGCTCGCTTTCTCCTTCGCTTCCATCAGCTGTTCCATGGCCTGTTGCTCGGATTGCAGGACCACATCCGCATCCTCCACCGCTTTCGCAGCGGCTTTTTCGCGTGAACGACTTTCCTCGATCGAACGCTGAATGTTCCATGTCGCAATCATGATCTGTCGCTGCAACTGCAGCAGCTGTTCTGTCTTATTGCTCTGTTGCTGTTGTTGCTGTTGTTGTTGTTGTTGCTGTTGTTGTTCAGACTCACGGAAGATCTCTTCGAAGCGACGAACTTCGGCAAACATCATGTCGCTGTAGGTTCGCCGTGCAGAGCCATCGGCAGCGACGTCCTCGACGTAGAAATAATAAGACAACAACTCATCGGGTGCCGCATTCAGCTGTTCCATATCGATCATGTGCTGCAGCTGAATTTTCTTTGCGGCAATGGTTTTCTTTCCCAGCCTGTCTGTGGAGTTTTTTCCAAGATCGTCTGAAGCATCAGAAACACGCTCCTGGTCCGGCTCGATATCTGCCAGGGAAAGTTCGACGGGTGCACCACTTGTCAAAGAGTACATCACGCCAAAATCAGAGAACCCGAAGTCGTCCGTGGCTTCTGCTTCAATCTGTAACTCCTGCAGCGGCGACACGTTGGTGTCACGGCCGGGAAACGTAACTTTTATCTTTGGCCGTTTGTTGCGGATGACTCGCAGTGAAATCGATTCTTCTTCAGCAGCCTCACGACCATCTTCGTCTTCCAGATAGACCCGAAACTTCTGAGATTCGAAAGCTTCCAGAGTGGCCATCACCTGTGCTGAGTCAGGTTCGGCTGACACCAGCGGAATCACCGTGTCATCTTCTGTGTGCAGCTCTGCAATGGCCACGGATTTATTCAGATGCAGCAGCAACTGCACGGTCGACCCTTCAACGACCGTTACTCGCAGTGTGTCTTCAATCAGTTGTTCTTCCTTTCCTGTGTACGCTGGCGGCCTGATCAGAGCATCGACCTGACCAAGTCGCGGGCGAACATAGGTGGACACTTTGTAAGATTCTGATTTATTGCGAAAGTCCGGAGTGTCGATGTGGCTGATTTCCGCCGCGGAATTGCCGAAGAACACCCGATACGTGCCGTCGCCGCTGATGCTGCTGACGCGGGCGGCAAAAACACCTTCGTCGACAGTGGGTTCCATCGTAAACGTTGCTGCACCCTCGTCCGTCATCAGCTGCAGCAGCACGTTCGTCGGCAGAACTCTGCCGAAGCGAGCCACAACTGTCAGCGCCGTACCGCGTTCTATTTCGATGTCACCTGGCTCAACAGTCAGTTCCGTCCGGCCGACAAGCTCCGTCGGCCCGGAACCTTTACCAGTCGGGAACAGAAGTTCAGCAGACGTGACTTCGCGGCCCCACCGCCCGGCTGCAACGACACCGGATACCAGAAAGCAGAAAGACAGAAAGCTGAATGTCGACCAGGCGAACATTTGGCGCCGCGGAACGACCGACCTCCAGTCGGACGCGCGAGCCAGCTTGTCGGCTTCATCGATCACCCAGTCGTTCAGAACTGAAGGCTGTGACTGCAGTCGTGATCGTTCGTCCGCCTGAACGGCGGTCAGTACAGCGTCATTCAGTTCCGGCCGGTTTTTCTCAACCAGTCGAGCGGTCTCCAAAGCCGTTGGCGCAGGCATTCTCCAGCGAGCCAGGGCAACGCCGGCGATCGTCACGCCCAGCAGTACCAGCAGGTTGGTGGAAATGAAGCCCTGTAATTGAGGCAGCTTCATGGCCAGCACCATGGCGGGCGCTAATAACAGCACCCAGCACAGGGCCTGCCGTCGCAGAACTCGCAGCTTATGCAGCCGCGCCGCCACCATTTTCAGACTGCGTTCCAACACCGTCCCGGTCATGGTTCGTCCTTTTGTTCAGCAGGCGTTTTAAGGGCCGCAAGAAGCGGTATGTAGTATCACGAACAGTTGACGAAACAGCGTTTCGTTTGTTCTGTCTTTCTTCTCCTGGCGGCTCAATCTTAAGCTGCTTCAGACGCGCGTTTTCGTTCAATCGCAGAAGCCCACAAGGACTCCAGCACCAGACATCCCAGTCCGGCCAGCAGCAGCCAGCGCCACCATTTTTGTTTTCGTTCCAATTCATTAGCGCTCAGTTGACCCTTGTTGGCCTTGTCGGCTGAACTACTGCCTGTTTCCAATTGTGCCTCATCGTCGGATTCTAAGCCAACACCAAGTACCTGTAACTGCCCCAAAGGCAGCATTTCTGTGCGAGATTCTGACGTCGCCAGACCGGCAATCAAAGATACAGTGTATTCACCCTCTTCCGTTTTTCCGGTTACCGTAAACCGTCCTGGCTGATCCAGAGTAATGGTGTCCTGTTCATTCGCGGGGCGGTCCACCGGCTGTGGTGACAGATCAACGGTGTCCTGGTCTTTGAGCAGAACCGCTTGTGTGGTGCTGTTGTGATCCCAGCGGGTTTCTGTTCCGTCCGGGTGAGTCACTGCCCATTCATCAGATGACACCAGTTCACCCGGTCGAATCACATCGCCCACGGTCTGCTGGATCTGTTCCTTCTGAGTCGGGCTGGCCAGCGAAAGAATTCGCGTCAGCAGAGGTGGAAACCGAGTCGACAGAGCCCACTGGCTGTCCGTTGGATGCCACCCGGTGGCAAACACAATGATCCGACCCCTCTCACCTGTATTTACTTCGACGATGGCCGGCTGGCCGGAATCAAACTTCGCCACAATCGAACAATGACCGTCCTGCTCATCTTCTACAGAACTGCCGACAGCAGCCTGTACGGCACTGTCAGACGAACTGCCATCGGCCTGGACAGACGCAGACTTCGTATCGCCGCCTGTCTGGCGAACTCGGGGTTGCGCTGCCTGAGGCAGCACAAGATTTCGATGCTGCCAGAACTTAATGGACGAGAAGTCCGCAAAACGAGCATCCGAAAATGTGGAGAACAACGGATGTTCAAAATCAATGTTTCCCAGCATCGCGTATTCGTTAACGTCGGCTTCAACTGCAGTAAACTTCTTCGGCAGAAACTTCTTCAACGACAGGACTGCATCGACCGACGGCGGAGCGATCAGAAGTGTGCCGGACCGTTCAAGAAATTCAGACACAGAATTCTGCAGGCCGGGGGGAACGGAATCCGTGACAACCACAAATCTCACGTCCACGGGAATCGGCAGAACGACGTTGTCGCCTTTCACCAAATCGACAAGCTGCACGTCGCGTTCCACGTTGCCATCCAGGACTCGCTGCAGATAGTATCTCATCGATTCGGGATCGTTCTTCACGGCCGGGCCGATATGGGCCACTTTCACGATGGGGTTTTCAACTTCCGGTAAATCGATCACATTGTCGAACGGATGATCGTCACCCTGAAGTTCCACACCAACGATCGACTTGCCAGCCTGCGGATCCGCCGCCGGCAGAATCAGTGACCGCCGCTGTCCCGCCGCGACCGTGACCTTGATTTGTTTGCCCACGGCCGCACCACTGATGTCGAATGGCTGCAGTCCGAATTCCTGCTGCACAGAATCGCCCGCACTGGACACTCGTACGCGAATTCGGTCGGCACGACGATCGTTCACGAAGGTTACTCCAACGTTGCCCTTCTTTGTCGGTTCGAGGGTTTTGAGTTGCACTTCGACATTTGCTGGCCACTGACCGGACTTAAGTTCGTCCAGATCGCTGCCCCGCTGAAAATCTGTGATCAGTACCAGGCGACGCACTTTGACATTTCGCCGATCTTTGGATTCCTGCGCCAATTCGTCTGCCGCCATTCTCATGGCTGTGCCGGTATTGGTTGCCATCCAGTCCGGTTCGTAGTTTTCGACGACGCCTTCGACCATGGCTGCTCGTTCGTCAGCGCTGGCCGTCTCCCATCTTTCGCGGGACAGCAGCGTTCGGGACGAGTTGGAAAACCATGCTATGTTCAGCAGATCCTGATCCCCCAGCTCGTCCACAGTCTCCCGAATGGCCTGCTGGACCTTTTCGTAAATGCCGTCTCGCCGCATGCTTGCGCTTTTGTCGACGAGAATCGTAACTGACTGTACAACGTCGTCCTGCAGATCCAGCGGAATGACTTCCCTTAGAAACGGGCGAGCAAATGCCAGTCCGATCAGTACCAGGGCGAGAATTCGCAGCAGCATCAGCGGCCAATGTTCGATGTTGGAACGTCTGGTAAGCTTCGGGCGCGACGGTTTAAGGAATTTCACGACGCTGAACGGCATGTCCTGGGTCGGCGCGCGCCGCAGCATGTGCAGCACCACCGGGATGGAGGCCGCAGCAACTCCAATGGCCGCGAACATAGGAGCCAGAAAGTCCATCAGCAGGGGGCTCCGATGGCTGTAGGTTTCATCGTCGCGACCTCCGTGCATGCAGAAATCCGGACAGCGTCAGTTCCAGTGGTTCATTTGTAACCGTTCGCACGAAAGCCGCCCCCAGTTTTTCACAGACGGCCTGCACAGCGTCGTTGTGTTCGGTGATCCGCTGCACGAATGTTTCGCTGGCGTCGTTCGGGTCGGCATAGATTTTCTGGCCGGTTTCCAGATCTTCAAACAGTTTTGGTCCGTCGATTTTCAGGTCCAGTTCCACCGGGTCCAGCACCTGAAACACAACCACATCATGCCCGCAGCCCCGCAACAGTTTCAGCCCCGCTTCAAACTGATCCACGGGCGCCAGCAGGTCGGAAATCAGAACGACGAATCCACGTTTGTTCAGTCGCCGAGCGGCATGTTCCAGAGCATGTTCCGGATTTGTTTCACGGCCCGATGTCGGTTCTTCCAGCGTGACCATGATGCGGCGCAGCTGCCCCGGACGATACCGTGCCGGAACGACCATCCGCACGCGTTCGTCGAACAGGCTGAGCCCGACGGCATCACCCTGCCGATTCAACAGCCACGCCAGCGACGCCGCGATGGTGCGACCGTATTCATGTTTGGTGTATTCGAGCGAACCGAACGACATCGACCGACTGAAGTCTGCGACGATGTAGCAACGCAGGTTCGTCTCGTCTTCAAAAAGTCGGATGTAGCTGCGGTCTGTGCGCGCGTACAGTTTCCAGTCCAGAAATCGCGGATCGTCTCCCTGAGCATACTGCCGGTATTCAGAAAACTCGACTGAAAATCCATGTCGAGGGCTCTTGTTGAGTCCCGTGCGAAATCCCTCCACGACCACCTTCGCGCGAAGCTCAAGTGACCGGATGCTCATCACGACCTTCGGGTCCATGAAGGACAGCGCCGGGACAGCTGATGCCTGCGACGGGGTACTCATGCATCGCCTCCCGCCGCTTGCTGCGGTTGCCTTTTGCTTTCCGAACGCGGCCGACGGGACATTAACAATCGAATTCGGGGCTCAGAGAAAAAATAGTTTCCAAACGAGACGACGCAGGTCACGCCACTGCCTCCTGTTTCGGATGTTCAACATGTTCCAGCAGCCTGTCCACGATCATTTCTGTTGTGATGCCCTCGGCTTCAGCTCGGTAATTCGGCAGGATGCGATGCCGCATGACGGGCTTCGCCAGCGCCTTAATATCCGCCGTCGAAACATACGGTCGTCCGTCCAATAGTGCTCGGGCTTTCCCGCCCAGTACGAGGTTCTGACCGGCTCTCAGGCCGGCTCCCCACGAAATTAATTCGTTCACAAATTCCGGTGTGTCTTTTTCACCAGGCCGCGACGCGACGGCCAGCCGAACGGCGTAGCGAACAACCTCGTCCGCGACCGGAACACGCTGGACGACCTGATTCAGTTCGGTGATGACGCTGCCTTCAAACAGCGACTTCAGCTTTTCACGGCGTTTTGACGTTGTCTGCTGTACGACCGCGACTTCATCATCTTCAGGTAGATAATTGATCAGAACGTTGAACATGAACCGGTCCAGCTGAGCTTCAGGAAGCGGGTACGTGCCTTCCATTTCGATCGGGTTCTGCGTTGCCAGCACGAAGAACGGTTCCTTAAGCTTGTGCGTGAGACCAGCGGCTGTAACCTGGTGCTCCTGCATGGCCTCCAGCAATGCCGATTGAGTCTTTGGTGGGGTCCGGTTGATTTCATCGGCCAGCAGCACGTTGGCGAAGATTGGTCCCGGAATGAATCGCATCGTTCGGTGTCCGGCGCCATCTTCTTCCAGCACTTCTGTGCCGGTGATATCGGCGGGCATCAGGTCCGGTGTAAACTGAATGCGGTTGAATTTCAGATCAAACAGTTGAGCGATCGAATCGACCAGAAGTGTCTTCGCCAGACCGGGAGCCCCCGTAATCAGACAGTGCCCGCCGGACAGCAGCGAGATCAGCAATTGCTCGACAACATCCTGCTGGCCGATGATGACCTTCGATAATTCCTGCTTAATGTTTTCCCGCAGGCCTCGGAACTGGCTCACGAGTTCACGTTCGCGTTCCGGTGTGAGATCCTCGACTAATGTCTTGAGTTCCGGTTCGGACATGCCGTATCAGCTTTCTGCTCAGTCGTTTTGTTGCCTAGTACTTCGTCGTTTCACTGTTCGTGCTCCGTTTCCGGCGGCAGTTTGATTCCACCGGTGGTCAGCACCGCCTTAATGCGTCAGAGCGTAGAAAATGATATTGATCCCTAATGGGTACGCTTTCTTTTCTGAGAACTCCTTGAAGTACCACTCGTCTTCACCTTCGCGTTCCCAGCCGTCGCCAAGATCCGTGTTATGACAAATGATTGCCATCATGCGGCCGTTGTCGTCGTACAGTCCGCGGTAGTGAGGATCGCGAGTGTCGGCGCCGCCTTCCCAGGTGATCAGGTTGCCATTTGAATCGACATGATTCGGATGAGCACGTCCAATCGCCGGAATCTGTGGCCGTTCTTTCAGATCATAGACGCAGTGGAAGATCGGATGCTCCAGAGGAATCTCTGTTGCGTCTCGATCAGGAAAGACGCGTTTCATTTCGTACAGAAAATTCTCCAGTTCCCGCTGTCCCCAGAAATCGTCGACCATCAGAAAGCCGCCGTTCAATAAATAGGCGCGTAGTGCCGTGACTTCCGCATCAGAAAACTGAAGTTCTCCGGGCTCGATGATGTAGACAAACGGATAGTCAAAAAGTTTTGGGTCCGTCAGCTCCAGAATCACACCATCAGGATGTGTATGGATCGCGGTCAACTGTTGCAGGCGATACGAAAAGTTGAGATCCGCATCGGGATAGTCGACGGCCCATTTGCCACCGTATCCTCCATAACTGCTGTAGCGAATACGGCAGAATGTAAAGACATCGTTCTGGAATCGGTCGTCAACCTTCCAGTCTGGAACGCCACGCCGCTCCGGCCGTCCGTCAGGGCCAATAATGGAACCACCACGACGGCCGTAACGTCGGAAGTTTCCGAACTGAGCGATCGAACTGGCAGCGACCAGCACCACCAGACATGCAACAGTCGCAGCAATAAAGGAACGGTTCATTGAAGATTCTCAACGAGGCCGGTGCCTCAGACCACGCGAGATTTCGCTCGGAACTGATAAGCCACTTTCATCGGTCACCCGACATGACTCACCATGAAAATGTTTCCAGCGAAAAGCGGACAAACGAGCCAGCAAGCGTAGCAAGTTGTCTCAGATCGTAGGGCCAAAGGCTACCGCGAAGGTAGTGCCGTTTCACGGGATTGTGACAATGAACAAACAATTTGCTTCTGAGCTTGCAATTGTCCAGGAATCACCTTGACGGACTTAAACGTTTGAAGGCGAAATGTCGAATGCCTTATCGTAAACCGGTCGTGATGGGCCGCTCCCGCTGGTTGCTGCAATCGACTAGAGTTTCGGTCGCGCAGGAGAAACGGGACTCCTGAACCGCACGTCCTCCTTTGGCCCCTGATCATTCTCGTTGTCTTCCGTTTATCATCCCATGCGACTCATCTTTCTTGGCACCGGTGGTTACCACCCTAATGAGCGACGACATACGGCCAGTCTACTGTTCCCGGACATCGGACTGGCGTTTGATGCCGGCACGGGTTTTTTTCGTGTGCAGGACCGCCTGCAGACGGATACTCTTGATGTATTTCTTACACATGCTCATCTGGACCACATCTGCGGGCTGACTTTTTTTCTTGTACCCGTGCTGCGGGGTGATGTGAGTAGTGTGCGCATTCACGGATCGGCCAAAACGCTGACGGCCGTTCAGCAGCACCTGTTTGCGGAAGAGCTGTTTCCGGTGACACCACCCTTCGAATGGTGTGAACTTTCCACCATAACGCAGGTCCAAGTAGCGGCCGCCGGCGTGCTGACATGCTTTGAGCTGGAACATCCGGGCGGATCTCTTGGTTACCGAATCGACTGGCCGGATTGTTCGATCGCCTATATTACAGATACCACAGCGCCCGGGAATTACCTGGCGTTTATCAGGGACGTCGACGTACTTATTCACGAGTGCTATTTCCCCGACGAAATGCTTGATTGGGCCCGAAGGACCGGACACAGTTCTGCTACCGCAGTCGCTGATGTCGCTCGAGACTGCGGTGCAAAACGGCTGTATCTCGTTCATGCCGATCCGCAGCATCCGGAAGACGATCCGATCAATTTGGCTCGAATTCAGGCAATCTTTCCGAACGCAGCACTGGCAGAAGACCTACAGGAAATTGAGTTTTGATGAGCGAAGAACCCGTCCCGATTGATCTCCGTCTGGTTGCCCAGCTACGCAGCCCGGTTGATGGCCGGCCGCTGGGCTTCGACAGCCAAACGGCACGGCTGCGAACGGACGACGCGTCAGAATGCTGGCAGGTCATTGACGGCATTGCTCGGTTCGTATCCGACGAGCATCTGAAGAGCTTTGGTGATCAGTGGACGACGTACGAGGTTGCTCACGATGACGAGGACCGCGCGACATTCGTTGCCAAAACGGGAATGACTCTTGAGAAGTTGCAGGGGCTGAGGGTTCTTGATGCGGGCTGTGGCGGCGGACGATATTCCAGAATCTGCGGCGAAGCAGGCGCAACGGTGGTCGGCGCGGATCACAGTCGAGCGGTCGACAAGGCAAAACAGCTTTGCGCACATCTTGACGACGTTCGATTTGTTCAGGCCGACCTGAAGCACCTGCCGCTGGAACCGGCGTCATTCGACTTTGTTTTTTCCATCGGAGTCATGCACCACGATTCTGACACTCGCCGGGTGTTTGATGCCGTGGCAAAATTGGTGAAGCCGGGAGGTCGGTATTCAGTGTGGTTGTATCGCCGTAACCAGTGGTGGCAGGAATTCATCAACAGTAGTGTGCGCAGTGTCACAACTCGGTTGCCTTCACCACTGTTGAAACCATTTTGCCATGCAGGAGCGCTTCTGGGCGGCATTCCAGTCATCAATCGCACGCTGAACAAGATAGTGAATTTCAGCGCCCACCCCAGCTACGAAAATCGAGTCTGCGACACCTTTGACTGGTGGGCGCCCGAATATCAGTTTCATCACACGGTGGATGAGCTCAATGGCTGGTTTCGCGAAGCCGGTTTTGAAGACCTGCAGGTGCTGCCACCGGAAAAGAAGGGGCGTTCTTACAACTGGGCCTACCAGAGGAACCTGCTGATCGGCAGCGGAGTCAATGTCACCGCCGTGAGATGCAGCGACGGTTGAACGCCACACACAAGCCGACGCTGGACCGGACAAGTCAGTTCTGCAGGCTATAAACCAGCAGCTTATCCTGATCACGCAGGTACAATCGTCCTCCTGCAATCACGGGGTGAGACCATGCCGGGCGGCCGCTTCGGTCGGGTTGGGCAAAGCTGCCGAGTTTCTGGAAGGACTGTGAGTTCGCTGCCAGCAGCTCGACTTCACCGCCTTCGTTGCGGAAGACAATCTTGTTGTCCGCGTACACAACGGAACCTTTCCTGCCCCGTTCCCGCCACGTCGGTTTGCCGGTACGAAGATTGACGCACGCCAGAATGTTTTCGTTGGATCCGTAAACGAATCCTTTCAGATGGACCATTCCGCCGTGATGATTCTTCATGTCTTTCGTGTGGTACGTGAGCTGCGACGTGGTCTTCGTTCCCTTTGAACGTAATTCGACCAGCTCTGCACCGGTGCCGTAGCCGGACGAACTGAAAATCCGGTTGCCGACCACCAGCGGCGTGGCGCAGTTCGCAGTTCCGTTTGAGGACTTGTTCTGACCCCACATTGGCTGACCGTCACCGGCACGCACACCAACAATTCCCTTGCTCGTAAAGACGACGTATTGTTTGACCTGACCCACTGTAGCAATCACCGGAGACGCATAGGATGCCTGGGGAGTTTCGGGGATTCTTGAGACCCATTTTGTGGATCCGTTTTCGGCATCAAGTGCGACCACGGATGCTCGACTGCCACCGGGCGTACAGATGACTTTGCCGTCGTCGACCAGCACTGATTCACTGATGCCCCAGGTGATGTTGGAACCGCCAAAGTCATTCAAAATGTTCTTCTGCCACACCACGTCACCGGTGGCCGAGTCGCAGCAGGTCAGATCTCCATTGCCACCGAGAGCGTAAACCAATCCGTCAACGACAGTCGGCGTACCTCGTGGCCCGTCCCCGGTTCCATCGTGGTATTCGCTGCCGTTGCGTGTTTTCCAGACAATGTCACCTGTGTTGCGGTCCAGCGCGATGATGTGTTCGGCACCATCAACATTTCCCATGCTGTAGACCAGATTGCCCACCACTGCAACGGACGCGTAACCTTTGCCGAGTCCCGTTGCGGTCCAAAGACGTTCCGGACCGCCAGCGGGCCACTGATCAAGCAACCCTGTCTCGCTGGACAGGTTGTCGCGATTCGGGCCACGAAACTGATTCCAGTCCGTGGCGCTCAGTCTGCCGTTGCTGACCAGGATCAGGCCAACGCCGAAGCTGGCACACAACGCTCGCACTTTAATAACTCGCATTTGAATCTCCTCCTGTGAATCTATGGTGAGTGTAGACCCAGACGAAGAAATAACGAAGGCCGGTTTACATTTTCGACGAGGGACGCGACACAAATCGTGTCTTGAGCGCCGGTGCAGACCTGAACGGAAGTGCATAACGCCAGCACAACACTGGCAATGTCACAGCGTATTACGCTGATTCACGCAGGATGGCTGTGTCGTGCGACGCTGACTATTCCTGGGCAGTGGCCACGGTTGCTTCACCCGTCGCTTTCGGAATAGCGATGAATGAAGTTGCGACGCTGCCGTCTTCGGAATTCCATACACGAATTTCACCATCGTAACTGCCAGTGGCAATCAGCTTTCGTTGCGGGCTGTAGCACAGTGTATAGACCCAGTCCTTATGACCGGCGAATGTGCGGATTACTTTGCCGTCCGCCAGATTGTGTTCACGAGCGTTCTTATCAGCGCTGGCACTGAGCAGGTGATTATCCGGGGTTACGGCAATGCGAAAGATGTCACTGCCGAAGCCGCCGATCTTGCGGATCTCTTTGGCATCGGCGGGATTCCACACACGGGCCTGCTTGTCGCTGCCGGCACTGACGACGCTCTTGCCGTCAGTCAGAAAGGCGACTGAATAGACAGCGTTGCCGTGACCGTTGAATGTTGTCACAGAACGCCCGGTTGCCACTTCAAATATTTTTGCGGTCTTGTCCCGACTGGCCGTTACCAGTTGTTTACCATCCGGTGACCAGTTGACGTCCATCACCCAATCGGCGTGGTCTTCGATCTTTAACGTAGTCTTTCCGTTGGTGATGTCGATGGCATACACAATGCGGTCAGCTCCGGCTGCCGCAACCAGCTTACCATCCGGGCTGTAGCTGACGGCAAAGACAGCGTCTTTGGTCCGTACCAGCGTCTTCTGATGTTTTCCGTCAGCGACGGAGAACAATTTGACTTCGCCAAGCTGTCCAGGCGTCCCGGCCGCGACAGCCAGCTGAGAGCCATCCTGACTGAACTCAAGATCGTAAACACGTTCGGCCACATTTGTGATTCGTCGAATTAAGCTGCCATCATCGGTCTTCCACAAGAGGATCTCATGGTAGCCGGAAGATGCGAGAACCGCGCCGTCCTGTGTAAAGGCCGTTGCTGTCACGGGAATCGCTACGCGATAGGTCTTTGGTGGAAGTGGCTGAGGAATTTCCGGCATGACCTGAAACAGGTCTGCAGTGGCTACAACACCGGCATCCAGTGGGGCACCAACGTTGATCCATTTTTTGATCAGTGCGTTTTCTTCCTTCGTGAGTGGATCAGCGTCCTTGGGCATAGACTCGTCGTCAATCATGGCCCACAGCATGGAACTTTCGGCATCGTGAGCTTCAAACGCTGCTCCCGATTCCCCGCCTTTCGTCAGAGTGGCAAACGAATCCATGTTCAGACGACCGCTGGCTGTTCGCGTGTTGTGACACGCCACACAACGCTTCGCGAAAATCGGAGCAATGTGTTTTGAAAACGAAACAAAGCGATCCAGTGGTTCCATCGCCGTTTCGGCAATCTGTTGTTTGCTCACGTAGTCAGCCTGCAGCTTTTCAACTTCTGCTGCAGCCGCTGTTATTTTCGGTTCCAGTTCTTTCTGCTGCGTCGTGATCTTTTCCTGAGCAGCTTTGGCGTCGGCAATCTGTTTTTGGTGCAGCTTGTCGGCATTCTGCAGATCTGCTGTCTGCAGCTGCAGTTTGAAATGACCGCGACTTTGTTCCGCGTATTTCGTTTGCTGTTCGCGGAATTTCGTTTCTGCCGATGCCAGAGCCGTCTTAGCGTCTGCCACCTGCTTTTGCGCTTCGGCAACACCGGCGTTGACGGCCGCAACAAGTTCGGTTGCACGCTGTTGCAGTGGTTTGAGGGCTGCGATCGAAGCTAACAGCTCTGATCCGGCTGCTGCAGGATCACTGCCTGTTGCTTTCGCGGCTGCCTGCAGCACACTCAATGAATCCTGTAGTGACTTGATGCTGGCGTTGACCTGCACCAACGCTGCCTGTGCCTTTGGCACGCGAACACGTTCCGGCTGAACGGCGGCTTCACGTGTTCGGACCGTGCTGCGAGCATTGGACATTGCCAATCTGGCAACATCAAGTTCTTTGCCGACAGCGTCAAAGGCGGTTCGGGCTTTGGTTAGCTCTTCCTTTGTCTTGGGCAATTGTTCCTGAGCAGTTTTCAGGTCCGAGGCGGCTTTGTT
>JACLAC010023144.1_pt1 | contig 26159 bp, 21 predicted proteins | sample 8027881 | NCBI WGS metagenome assembly JACLAC01 (sample SAMN15725517, study PRJNA655200) | protist metagenome | isolation source: fluorescence activated cell sorting (FACS) single amplified genomes of... | place: Spain: Blaines Bay Microbial Observatory, Mediterranean Sea | collected 2016-01-19 | reverse complement strand
TAATCATTATCTGTCTACGATCTAGGATTGGAATTGTGAAACGATATTACGGACAAAGTAGTAGTGCACTGTACTCTTGATCAAAAAATAGTATATGAAATGTGGAACTCTCTAGTAGGCTAGTTTCAGCTTGAACTATGCTGGAACAAAAAAATCGATGGACTCATTGCTTGGAACTGTCGCCATCCACATAGTCCGCCTTGATTTTGCGTCCAAAATGCCAAAACGATGAAAGGAAAAGTGCAACATTCACGGAACACAAGAGATAGTTGATGGGTGTGACCAAAAGGGCGTACCGGGTGAAGAAGAATCCGGTCGCCGTCAGTGCGGCATACTGTGGCAGAGAAATTTGGTCCGTGGGACGGTTCAAATCCAACATGGAAGCACCCGAAATAAAGACCTTGGACATGGGAGCCCTGTTGATGGATTGATGAATTGTGGTCGAAAGTCATTGGTTGGTGAGAGGAAGAAAAAGTGGATTGCAAAAGAATGAGTAAATAGAAAAAATATGATGCTGACACAGTTTTTCCTGTCGATTGCACAACACCGGCGAACGCCGAAACACGCAAGTTGTAACATTAACGACAACGACACAGGTGACATATCCTGCTTCTTGGTACGCACCAAAAATGCACTGTAAAGGGACCAGCATCGGCGGCGGCAATGCTCGTAATAATGCCCAAATTGGCGGTTGTCAACGCCGTGCGGACCCTCGGTCCGGCAACAATAGCGGCCGCCGTAGCAGCACCCAGAACGCCAACTTGCTGAGCCATTTCCTTCACTTGCTCTTCTTCGCCGTTATTCATTTTGTGTTCCAGAGCTCTGCGGAGTTGATTGGTCTGTGCCGTCACATTGGCAATGTGACACCACATGAGCGACAAGTTCCTGGGCTTGACGACCCAAGCCCACCGAGCAAAGACTCCGGAATACACCATCAAGACAGGTGTCATGGTCAACGAAATAACTTCGGGTCCCTGTACAGCCGCATCGTAAATTGCCGAACCCGACATTCCCCAGGCCGCTATCGATCCGGCCAAACCCCAAAATTCTGGGGATCTCCACCAGCCAACGCTTTCTTTTGTTTCTGCCGACTTGGCGGATTCCTTCCCGGATGTGCTAAAAAACTTTTTGTTGTTGGTCCTTGATGGCGACGAGAACTTTCCGCGGACAATCGCCGTCGTCATCTTTTGCTTCTGTTGCAAACAGGGGGTCGAAAGGAGGGATTTCGACGACCGCAGCATCGATTGGGACGCCAGGCGAAACCCGCTGCCACCGACGGATAAAGCAGAAAACATGTTGCCAGACTTGTTTTGTCTTAAAGAATTTAAGATCTTGGTCTTATGGGACCTTTTGACTGTTGCTCTCGAACCAACGTTTGTCGAATCGTTTTTGTGAATCAATGATTGGTGGTGTGGAAATCTCGCATTGCCGATTTCATTGAAGATGAATCTGCGCCTCTTCTTTGTTCCGCGCCTTCGCAAGATTTTTCCATTCCTTCGCCTAAAATTGACACCTAGAACTAGTACTGTATGATTAATATATATAATAAATATGTAAGAATCAACCTTCCTGTTTCGACGAGCATTCCCACACAAAAAAAGCTGACTCAAAATTTCCGCCTGACTGTTTCACATTGCCATCCGTTCTTCTTTGCAAGTGGATGGAAAAGGGTTCGAAAAGTTGTTCATCTCGAATCGGTGTTCACAAAGAACTTGGCGGGAGTTGCCGGATGATCCAAGAAGGTAGTTCCACAATACTCTTGGTTTTCTGATACACCACAGCTCACAAAATCGGGGTACAAGTACAGTAGAAAGGGAACAATTTGTTCTTCCGAAGCTTCCTAGCTGTACACTTCCTTCGTTTTCCTGGAGCCAATTTTATACGATGAGTTCACAACATCGTCGTCCAAATGCGACTGTCGATGTAGAATGCTGTAGGTTGTTTCCGAGTCAACAAGCCAGGCTAGAGACACGTAGGTTACCACGCCCAAGACGGCAAAATACCTGTAGGGACAGAATGCAATCCCAAGGCACGAGACCATGGATCCGGCGTCTGTTTCTTATTTCTATTTTGGCTACATTCAGAAGCGCCCAGAAAGGATCTGGTCCGGTCGTATGCGATGCATTTGTAACACCAACGAGAAAAAGCACGATCGCCAATCGATTGGATTACAAAAAAATGAAAACTAACGAAAACCAATGGAAAGAACACGACACGGGGTCCAGGTCGAGACGGAGTTATCAACCAATACGTCCATCTACGAGTAGTTTATCGGCGAATGGTTCGGTAAGGCACAACAATATGAGTCACAAAACAAACAACAGCAACGAATCCAAAATAGCAGGATTCGTCCTTGCAGTTGCCATTATTTTAAGTTTGGCGGGAACCATGTCGGGACCAACAAGCGACGACACGGTAAAGGGTGTAGCCGTCATGAACAAGGTGGTACAGAATACAGTTCCTACCACCTCCACCGAAGTTGTCGCTGTCACCCTTGGTGAATCCATCGGAGGCGTCATTGGTGCCATTTTTTCCGTGGCCATCAATTTTGTACTGAGAGGAGGAAAGGCCAACGATGGTTCTTCCAAATCTTCGGGATCCGGACGCAGTGACAAGAGCAAAAAGTCTTTGCTGTCACAGGGACTTGCGGATAGTGACTATTTCATTGCAAACTCGGCAAGTAATTCCTTACTGGAAGCCGCTGGGGTTCCGGTGACAGTTGCCAAATACAGCAGTGTTTTCATCGCAGCCGTTCCGTCGCAACTTGTAAAAGTCATGCCAAGGCTTACACAACGGGAAATGCCTCTCCCAGCACCCGATGAACAGCAGCAACGATCCACTACAAAACCGAATGCGATCCAAAGGTTTTGGAAGAAGAGCAAGAACGAAAAAATCGAGAAGTCAAAGAAGATTGTACCCGTAGCGGTTGCCGCGGCCACGGGCGCCGAGGCCGCATCTTCTACGACAAGTCTCACGACAGAAGCTGCCGCTGTCTCTGCGATCGATTTCGTAGAAGTATTTGCCGACGTTACAAGATGGCTTGAATATGAGTAAGTTCCAAAAATTTGTCTTTTGAAAAGAGAGACCGTATTGGGTTTTTCACACTAGAATATTGACTCTCTATAATTCGATCACGGAACTCATCCTTGACATTCATTTCTTTCAACATCAGTGTCCTGAAAACAGAGTACGGGGAAACTGCGTTGTCACAATTGTGGATGGTAGGAAACAATTTATCTGGCATCAATCCTCTCCAATCAGCAATAACGTTCGCTCTTTTGGGTTCCTTGGCAGCTGTATCATCACAATGGTATGCTGATGTTCTGTATGGACGATTCCGATATGGGCCGATTGAAAAACAGAGAGAAGTACAAAGACGAAACAGTGCCGAGTGGTTCTCCATATATTCGTCCACTGCTGCAAGCGCTGCGGCACTTTTTGGATGCTACGAATTTTTTCAGCTACCGATTGGACGCTACATCCAGGGCACACTATCCGGTGGTGTGGAAGCTTGTTTCGGGTCCTCTAGTTTTGATGCATGCATGCAAACCTTCATCAATACCAATGCGCCTGGTCCATCCACCGAAGCTCAATTCCGTGCTTTGTCAACAAACCTTTACGCCGTGTACATTCGCCTGCAGGACATTGCTGGGGACACAACTTGGGACGATATAGCAACCTTAATCCGTGCTTGGTCTGTATCGTTCGCAAGCTACATGGCGAATATGTAGGGTAACCGAAAAACTAAAATAGACTAGCATTTCAGCCGCCTGAATTGAAATTTTGTTGAAATTTTCGTTCGACATGTATTTGGCATCTTGCAAACAATGTTTCCGCTGAATCGCTCTTCACATCATAATTTTTCCATTTTTTTGTGAATATTTGCTATTTTGTACTTATTCTAATATACTGAGTGGATTTCTATTCGGCACTCTTGAGGGTGGACATGTCTTCTGGTCTTCGGTCTGGGGTTCCTCGTGCAACCTTGGTCCACTTGTTTCCGTCAGGGAAAACAATGCCTCCGTCTTCGTATTTAGCCAAAAGCTTGTCTGGTCCTCCCTTAGGAGAAAAGTCAATGAACTGAAACAATAAAGAAAACGATGCGTGAGCAAATAAATTGGTCAATGGAGGTATTTCAAGATCGCACCCAGATCCACCGAAGACGTCCTCAGTGATTCGGAAAAATTGTACTTACCGCGCTGTTTCCCTTGACGGTTCCTTCGACCTTCCAAAGTTCTTCACGGGTTGGGCGGTCGGTGCAGACCTTTCCTCCCTTTCCGTCGTATCCGACAACTTCGATGACAGGGTAGGGTGATCGGGTTCCGTCGCCCTTCAAAGGAGCACCGACAACCTTGACCTGTCGAAGGCATTCGGGGTGGTTAGGGTCGTTGTAGTCTCCAGAGAAAGGGTTGGCGGCTCCAGTTTTGGCAGCAGTCGCGGAGGCGGCCTGAGGCATGGCCGTGGCCAAGAAGGCTCCGGCTCCAGCACCCAAAATCTTTCCAAAGGCGGCTCTGCGATCGGTCGACATGGTCAGAGCATCGGTGGAAGTTGCGGCAAGAGCGGCGAGGACTAGGGAAAGAGAGAGCTTCATGGTTCTATTTCAATTTATTTACGTGGTAAATTCTGCTTATCGTGAATATTGTGACACAACCCGTCGTCGCTGAATCTCGGCAAGGGATCTATTGGATTCATCATTTTCGACAGTTTCCTGTGACTCGATGACGTGCCGTGGTTCAGTTCCGAAACGGTACGATACAAATGACGTTTATCGGTTCTAAGCTCAATCGCGCGATAATTTCAAAAAACGCGCGCAGAGGTGAGTGAAGGAACGGAATCCGGAATCACACAGTTGGTTTTTTTTTGGAAAAATTCCGTTATGCATGTCTGAAAAAGTTCGTTTAAATTGACAGGATAACGAATTGAATGGATCTCATCTCACATTCGACACATTCGAACATCGGGGGAAAACACCCATCACAAATATTTTTCGAAAAGTAGTTGTCATCTACTCCACCAGACGTTGATGGACCAGCATTTCTGAAGCAAAATCATCCATCACATCGCAAAAATTCGACAAAGAATATCGGAATGTTTGAATCGGTTTTGGCGGATGCCGGCTCTGCAGCGAGCATGGCTATCGAGACAGTATCATCTTCCAATGGGAGCTCGGTAACTCCGATGGCGGCTGCAGCAGCTGCAGCGGCTGCACCATGTCTTGCGGAAGCAGTTTGGCGAGAATATGGGGAGTGTCGAAAACGCAGAGCAGTTCCATCTTTGCCCTCCCATCTCAATGCAAAGACCACGAAAATATTGGCGTCATTGAGAGGTGGTGGTTCATCGGCGGTTGTCCAGAATACACGAGGTGGAGGAAAAGGTGCTGCAACAAATGTTGACAACAGCTTGGCAACACGTGGTAAAGCGGTGGCTTTCATGGCAGTGGCTATGGCATGCCATTATCTAGGTTAGTTTTCTGTTCGTGGCCTTTGCTCAACCAAGGTCGAGCGTCACAATTTGCTTGAAAAACTTTTCATACCTCTCACAATTTTCCATCTCTTTTTTACTCCATCTGAAAAAAGGTTATAGTTTGGCACGACCGATCACTGTCGCTCTATTTACATCCAGGGCTACTGGCTATCCAGACAGTCCCGGAGCATTTCCCTTTGCTATGGCCTTTGTCAGCCCTGCTAGTTTGCTATTGCTATTTGCGTATGGATCCATTTTAGAGAAACGTGGACCGAGAGACGCCCTGCGGAGAACAACATTATACTGCAGCAGTGTCATTTTGGGAACATCAGCGGCGATTGAAGTTGCTCAAAGAACGAATGCCGTTTTCTGGAAAACATCAATTCCAGTAGTGAAGTTGATCTCCGGGCCACTATTCATCTTTCGCGAGTCTTATGTCCAACTATTGACAAGGTACGTTTATATTTTGTTGTGATCAGTAAAATCCAGATATTTTCTTTGTGCTATCTATGATTGACGTATCATGTTCATCTAATGACATCCTTTGCCTCTACTCTTTTCTTCAACGCTATAGCCAATATTGGAGTTTCATGGCGAGTGTTCTGACACCAAATGAAAGTGCACGATGGTTCGCACCCATTGCAGGCCTAACGTCAATTGCATCCGTTGTAGGTGGAACCGCAGTTAGTTTCTTGACTGAAAGGCTCAAGTTGTCAGGTACATTGGCATGCACTGGTTTGGCTTTGCTACTCAGTATGTTTGCAACAGGACAAGCTTATTCGATCGCGGAAAAGAATGGATTTAGTCCAAAGCCTAGATCAAAGAATACACCAAAGAAGAACGGGAAGAAAGCACAAGAATACGAAGGAGGATTGTACAAGAAGGCTCGAGTCCTCTTCAAACGAGTACCTGTGTTGAAGGCCCTATTCTGCGAGATTTTGGCATCTCAATCACTTGCAACATTGTTGAACGTTTGTTTTGTGGCCAGCGTTGGAGCGACGATTCCAGATGACAAGATCCGTGCAGGATGGGTCGGAAATTTTTACGCGCTCATCAACCTAATCACGATGAGCCTTCAATTTGCAGTGTTGCCAGTGGTGATGCAATTTATTGAACCCAGAGATTTGTGGAGATTCACTCCGCTTATTGCGTTTGGATTCACCACCTTCCAGGCGTTCCAAAAGAATCCAACTCTATACGCTATCAGTGCCTCGCTTTTGGCCATGAAAGTCTCGGAATATTCAGCTCGAAGGATGCTGGATGAAATGGTGTACGTGCCTTTGGATTTCGAAAGCCGATTTTTGGGAAAAGAAATCATTGGCGTTTTCGGATACAGATTTGGAAAGTCTTGTATTTCGTTATCCTTGTCAGCGTTGACTTCCATGTTCGGGCAGTTTGATCTACAATCATTGTCCGTAATGGCAGATTTAGCAGCTGTCACATGGGCCAAAATGGCTTGGAATCTATCTTCTCTAGTTCCGACCAAAAAAGAAGCACAAGGATCTTACGACAAGGCGTCGAAGAATGGGAAGAAATAAAGTTTACTCGGAATTCCTTATGACATCTTGATGGAGTTGGCTATCAAGCCATCCGAAACCACTAGATGCTAGCCATAAATCGATTGCAACAATAATAATATAATATAGACTACAAGAGCGGATTTCGTCGAACTTTTAGCGTACTTGTGTTTTGATTACTGGCCGATACTTAGCGCCTCACTGTGATTACGCTACTCTACTCGCAAAAGTCAAACCACTTTCTACATTCGAACGACATTCGGCCAGCCGTTCCTCAATGTCCTTGCGTCGCTCGATGGCCTCTCTTACAAGTGAAGATGCTCTGTTCTTCGCGACGGTAATGCTCTCGTCTGCGACTACAACAAGCGGTCGCCCAAGTATCGAAACAAATGCAATTTGGCACCCATCACTTCCTCTTTTGACACCGCGTGCAGGGTCTCTCCATTCATCTTTGTGCAGAATCTTGGGTAGTGAAAGGCTCATTGCCGTATTGTCACCTTGTTCGTCTTCGTCGTCATTTTCATACGATGTTGCAAACTCGTGTTCAGAACATGCAATTACTTCTAAAAGTTGCCCAGTCATTTCTTGCAGTGCTTTTTTCGGGTGTTTCATCATTTTCATGAATGTGTTTAATCCAGAAGGGCCTGTAGATGATGCGTGTTTGAAAACAGAGAAAATTGATGACATCAGGTTTCTCGTTGCCTCTTGCCCCGATTCAAAACCGCCATTAACGTGAATAGCACCCAGCATGGCTTCTACCATGTCTGCAATGGGTTTCGGTGGATCTGGAGTGAGCAAAGGGTATCCGAAACAAGATAAAAGGAAAATGGTTAGAAAAGTCCCAAAATTACTTCATCATTGCTATCCTCTGCAAAAGAGTGGCTCACCTCCACCCCAAAAACCACAACCCTCCTGGATGTTCCAACAATACGACTCGATCCGCTTGGGAAGGCTCTGGTCACGATGATTCAGATATTCTTGAAGGCCAAATCTCATACTTAGGAATCCGAGAGTTTCATTACATACGATGGCACTTTCCGATACTACTAGGTCCCCCAGAGCAGTATTTTCTCCCATGTATGTGAACAGCCATTCTCTTGCGCAAAGGCATAAAACAGCATCTCCAATCCATTCTAGACGTTGATAAGATGGTACCGATGCATCAATCGCTGACGGGTGAGTGAAAGCCTCCGATAATAACTTGGGCCGAGAGAAAGCTTTCGAGTGGCCCGTGCATCTCTGCACAATATTCACCAATTCACTATTATCAATATATCCTTCCTCTCCACATGCTACACTTGTGTCGGCCTCGTCCCAGCGAAATGTTACATGAAGTTCATTTCCCACTTTCATGCTCACATTATAACCAAATTCGAGGTAAATCACTCCAAGAATCGACTCGATGACATCTGCAAGCACTTTTACCTGGGTATCTTCACTTTTTACGTTTGAATTTGAGGTTTCCACAAACTGCAGTGGGCTTGGAACCCAATTTCCACGAGCTAACGGTGTCATCATTATGTAATCTTCGAGGCATAAGTGAGTACAAATCTAATTTCAACAAAGCAAAGGGTGAGAAAACGGCAGCATCTTCAATGCGACGAGTTTCCTCTCAAATTTCTGTCGAGTCACGAAAGTTACCTGTCTAAGTCTTTCATTAGTACCCATCGCTACAACAAAACGGAATGCACCAGATGTTAGATTCAAAACTCTACGAACAAAACGAAATAGCTCCACAAAACTTACAGGATCGAAGCATCGAAAGATCGCCCTCGTGAAGAAACTTGACAAAATGCTTAAATTTTTGGGACTTCAGTATCGAGTCCGTCTGGAGTAGTTTTAGCACAGCATCACCGACCCATTCCCAACTATCATAATTTTCGTCTGAATTGCAACTTTTACTAGTAATTGCTATGGCCACTCTGGAAAATTCCATCTTTCGGAAACACTTTCCAAGGGTCGGGATATGACTCTCGCAGTGCCTGATGAAAGCTTCCGTTTTTTGATGACGCTCAATCGAGAATAGGACTTGGGGTAAGAATACACACAGTAAGGCAACGTGCGCATTCGCTAGGGGCTGTTCTATCAAGGCTTGCTCCGGTAATAAGCAAGCGTCAAGGGGAAGGCTCTCGTTAGAATTGCTTGTCGACCGTGGCTTTGTTGGGAGTCCGGAGTCAAGCGACCACATATGGTGAGCTTGAAACAAACGACAATCGTCAGAAAGTTCAACCGAATGAACTCTCCTATAGTAATCCCGGAAAGTCTCAATCCCCTCCTCCTTAGATGACATTTCTGCCGCGCAGGATTTGTCTGATGGACCAAAGATGATGCAAGGTAAGAGTTGCTTGTACGACGTACAACATATTCTTGGCTTTGGAACCTGTTGAGATGACGAAACAATGCGTCCCGCGAAAGCTCGTTCTTCAATCGACCTATTGCTCTCGGCAACTAATTCAGTCATAAAGTCCCAGTCCAAATCCCCACTTTGGGACAAGATGCCAACGAGATAGGGCGGAATGACAGCATCGTACTGCTTTTTCGTGCGCATTTCATAGAACAAGTTCTTGCTTTTCCTGGCCCATCTTGAATTAGCGAGCAATACAAAAATCTTTTGAAGTATGTCAAACTCTGATGCAGAACAAGAAATGAATACAGGTTCACCGAGCGATATGTCAACCTTGCCAAAATTAGCATGATAAAACCGCAGCGGACCCATGGATTTGATACGATGTGTAGCGATTAATCCCAAGGTGTGACCTCCACCACAGAGAGAGTCAGAATATTTTGACAAAAGTTCACTTTCTTGATTGATCTTGTATACCGCGAGGTAGCGTCTGTCATCACTATAAAAGGAGTTCAATTTGAGAGGCACTGGCGTGATCTTTTCCAGTTTTTGTGTAGCAACTTTCATCAAACGAGATTGCATATCTTTCCGGGTTAAGGGAAGCAGGCGTTCGTTGAGGAGTCCGTGACAATGAAGGCGGACACATGCCATTAGAGATAGTAGCTTCAGTTTTTCTCGCCGGGGTAAATCATTATATTTTGGAGGAAGCACGACGGTACGGATATCACTTGGCAAATGGAGAGGTAGAAGAAGCCGATTGCTCTCAAAACATGGCATATAGGCAAGCAAACTCTCCTTCTTATTGCGTACGAAGGGGTCCAGGGGGATAGAAAGAAAATAACGATTCAAAAGAGACTTTGCGGATTGTACATCAACAGTGGCATCACCAACTTTGTATACACCAGCTTCAACAGCTGCAATCTCTTTTGGTAGAGCAGTGATGTCTGGAAGACCTTCATTTTGCGAAGCATCGTCTTGAATGTCGGTTACGTATTTTCGCATCCTCTCTTCGATGAATCCTTGTATGCGATTCTCCATTTTTTGAGCCACGGAGAGTTCGAGTTTCGGCCCTGTGCTATTTGGATCTCGAAACACAAAAAATTTGGCATCTTGCTTTCTAGCTCTTCCCTTCATTTGAATGTAACCCTTGATGTTTGTAAGACCATCGAATGCTACCACAAAAGAGCACGCTTGGACATCAACCCCCTCTTCGACGACTGATGTTGCAAACAATAGGTTCAGATCACCCCTTCGCAACCTGTTCAATACCTCTCGGACATTTACTTCTCTATGAACCCAGTTCCAATATTGCTCTTCTTTCTCCGATTCTTTGAAGGTTTTCTGCATCAGGCTGAGAGAATTGAAAATATGAACCGGATGTCTCACTAACGCAACCGGTTTGACGACTACGCGACCTTCTCGTTCGGAAACGGCGTTATAATATAATGTTAGATCAATTTGAGGTGAAAGGGAATTAAATCGATTCCTGCGAACTTACCCAGCCTGCGAAGCGAATCCTTTGTACAACTCCCCCCTGCTTCATCTTGAACTTCGTCCTCGCTGTCACTCTCTGCGTCCATGAATTGCGATGAATCAAACTCATTATCGTCATCATCGTTCAATAGGTTCACCCTCTCCAAAGCCATTTCATCCTGAATTTTATTTTGATTCTGAAAAATGTGAAAAGGATCATCGATTGAGTCATCGAATTGATCATCCTCATTGTTGCTTCCCTTCAATTGAAAAATTGTATCAGATCTAGTTTTTTGTCGCCGAGCTTCCTTTGCAAACCGCCAGTCACTTTTGGCAGCCCCAGAATTGCTGCCAAGAATCTGCTGATTCCTCCAAACAAAATAGCAGTAGAGAGCGATCGCAGTTATCCGGCGCTCAACAAAGACCAGACCGATCGTCTTTGCCCCCCCCTTTTCTTCAATGAGCGTCTCAATCAATTCTTCCAAAGCGAGGACTTTATCATTTCTACCCATGTTTGGTAAAAACTTGATCTCATGATTGCAAAATTCCTCGATTCTTTGCAAATGTTCTATGGCGCGATTGAATTGTAGAACGGATTCGTTTTCGAAAACGTTTTTGGAGAGTTCTCGTTGAAGAACAGAACAATAGATCGAGGTTACTAGTGGACCCACATCTTTGTAGAGTAGTTCGAGTTGCTTGAACTCTCGATATCTTGAGGGGAGCATGTCGAGATTATCCGCTTGCGGAATAGTCCGATTCATGTTTGCTCCTCGGAAATGAAATGTCCGTTCATCAATTACTCGGTTCAAGAAACCGCCCGAACTCGAAGTGGCAGTTCCAACAGATATCAATCCTGCTGCACTGACCATTTTTGCATCCAGTGTTCTCTCTAAGTTGTCCAGCATGGTTGATAGGTGTGCGTCACTGTGGGTTTCTTTCACGTTTAGTAGAGGTGACGCTGTTAGCCCCAATACTCGAGGTCGTTTTTCTTCTTCCAACGAGTGATAAAATTTTCGCATCAAATGCCGATATGCGTGGTTTCCGCTGCCGGCATAATGACATTCGTCAATGACAACAAGATTGAAACGATCCATCCGAAAGGTGTCCCCGTAGTGCATCAGAAGGTCCTGAATTACACCATGTGTTGTGACCATCACATCGCATGTTCCGAGTGCTGCTCGAGCTCGTTTAGAACTCGCGCTCGTGTAACAGGCAGTTTGGACATGCAAATGTGGTAGGTTTGCTCTCAGGGTCAAGCCCTGTTGAATCGCTAATGCTACCGAGGGGACCAAAAACAAGGTCTGTTTCTTTTGATTTTTGATGGACTCGGCGCTTGTTTTATTCCCCTTTTCAGCATCGCCTTGGTCGTTCGTATTCTCTGGTTGTTTCTCTTTGCCTTCTTTCCCCTTGGCTGACCAGACCTCCCGTATCAAGAGCAAGGCAATCAGTGTCTTTCCTGCTCCAGTCCCCAGATTCACAATTGTATTTCGCGTCTTAGCAATCTCAAATATTTTTCGTTGGTATTCTCTAGGATCTCCATTGACGATTGCATTTTTCAGACTGTTTCGGATAGATTCTTCTCGTTTTCTCTCCCTCTCTTGCTGCGAGTGTTTGGTATGAAATTTGCGAAACAAACCCCGGTTTTTCATTTCGCTACGAAAGTGACCAGCGTCGTCATCTCCATCCCTATAGTCGAGGTATTGTCGGTAGGCTTCGTATCCATCTTCTTCGAGAACTTTCAACGGGGCTTCCAAAGCGGCGTAAATCTTGCGAAAGGCCTCTTCCTTGACATGGGGCTGGAAGGTCGGCAAGGCAAAGAATTTTCGTTCGTCGAATTTGAAACCATTTGAAGTCGCCGTATCGTCATTTGTTTTGTGATCCTTATTGTCATGGTGAGAAACGTCAGCATTGGTTGGACTTTCAATCTTGACCTCCACTCTGCGCAGAGCCGCTGATTCGGTTCCAGTTTCAGAAGTATCAGCTTGTGCGTCTGAACTTTCAGGAGCCACCTCTTTCCGAACTTCTTCTCTATGATGAACGGGACTATTGCGAGACCTCTCAGCGATCAAAGATCCAAAAGTCGGATTGAAATCCTCGCTGTCATCGAATTGCTCCGGGACCAAAAGGCGGTCCAGCTTGTCTTGTTTTCGCTTGCGTCGCTTGATGGCTCGCTGTAAATTTGAAAAATAGCCGGATGCAGATGATAGCTTTCTTTTTCCATTGGTTTGGCGCTTTTGAATGTTCCAAAGCGCGTTTTCGTTGTCGTCCTCGACATCGTCAAAAATACCCTCCTTGTTGAAGCGGCTGCCTTCGGTTGTTTCGGAATGGTTCAATGGTTCATCGTCGCTGGACGACAACATTTCATCAACATCACTGTCGTGCATAGTGGTCTAGATAATGATTGATTGATAGGAGATAATTATTAGTTGGTTGGTGCCTTGAGAGTCCCAAAAGCTGCCATTGCAGCGTGGTCTCTGTCCCAAAAGTACTTCGTAGTAGGAATTAATAAATCTTTTTTCTCTCGCTTGAAATGGCTGCTGGAAACTGGTAGGATTCATCCGCGTGACTCTCTTCGACGCGAGTTTGGCCCTCACACAAAGCCGTCCAAAGCGGCCAGGCCATTTCTTTGTTGAGTTAGGGTTAGGGTTGTTATATTTTGAGTGCCGCTGATCGTTGACCATCAATCGATGATTGTTTTGGTTTTGGCTGCAAAAGAATTCACGCCAACACATCAGCGTTGCGACTATATCAAGTGTGAGAACAATCCCACAGCAACAGATCAGACCCAACCAAGTGAATCATTTACAAGTCAATAGTTCCTGCTGAGCAGCGAGGTCTTTTTAGAGTAAAAAATGTCGTCATTAGTCCCAAACGTGAGGTCGTCGCGTTACCAAACGAATTTCGAAGTCTATGTGGTACGTCAAGCCATATCATATCCAATCACTATGCCCTATCTTGCTTTCAAGAATAGAATTTGAGACATTGTCCTCATCTTGCCCTACTTTCTCTTGCGCACACTCCAGTCGAAACCAGATTTCAAATTCAACGCCGCCCATTTTGTCGCCTACAAGGGCTTTCGAGAACGACTCCACGGGCACAACTACACGGTCGGTGTCCGATTGTTGGGATCCCGTCACCTCAGTTATGATGGATACGTTTTGGATTTTGGAGAGGTCAAGAAACACGTCAAAATCATTTGTAAACGCCTGAACGAACATTTTTTGTGTCCGACCGAATCCGATGTCATGGACCTGCAAATTGTGGATGCGGACAACGCAGTGAGCAACAGCGACGACCCAAAGACGAAAAATGTCGTTCTCGTGTGCGAAGACGGATCTAAATTCGTCATGCCCCTCGATGACTGTGTCATGCTGCCAATTGTTCACGCCACCGTCGAAGAACTGGCGATATACATGTGGGGAGAAATCATACAGGCACTCGATTCGGGATATCTGCTGCGTCGAGGAATACACACCATGGAAGTCATTGTGGCAGAAGCCCCCGGACAGGAAGCTGTCTTTCGATACGAAATTCCAGAAGAGGCAACCCCCTTCCACATTCCGTCCTTTATCAAGGGTGGCGAAATTGAAATTGATCCGAAACCTTGTTTGGAGAAACACGAAAAGGGAGAGGCTCCCTGCGATTGCTCTCCCCTTGTGGCATTCTCGAAACAATTGGAACAACTGGCTGCTGCTCTGAACGAAAAACCACGATCCGGCGACATTACGGCGGATGATCTGCGATCCATGCTGGAAACTACAGAATAGGAAAAATAATTCTAGTCAAGACAATGATTCCGAGACGATGATAGAACTGTAAGAGTCGAAAGAAAAATAGTTTTTTTGTAAATTGAGATTTTTAGAGTATACATAATATTAAGACTTGTAGAGTATACATAATTGTTTAATCGGCCTTCTTCTTAGGAGCCTTCTTCTTGGATGCCAAAGAGTATCCGAAAGTTCCGGCAATAGCAATGGCAGATCCAATAACAGTGTTTCGTTCCATGGTTTCCTTGAAGACAATGGTAGAAACGACAATGATGATGACACGCTTGGCAGTGTTCAAGACCGAGGAGGTGACGGCACCGACAGCAGCAGTGAAAGCAAAGGCGAATTCGTTGTAGATGTAGAAGAAGAATCCAGACAAGGCAATGTTCATGATGAGAGGCTGAGCTCCGTGAGCTTCGACGGCCTTGGCCCACTCAACATCAAGGGTAGGAAGTTCTTGGACGACAACGAATGGAACGGTGCAGCAGAAAGAGATGATGTTCATGACAGCGTAAACGTTGGCAGAGTCCATGTTCTTTTCCTTGTTTCCCTTAAGAGCCTTGGTAACACCAGATCCGAGCTTTCCCTTGATCGCAGCGGCGACATTGGCCATGGAAGCGTAGGCGAAAGCGGTAACGTTGATATCGACTCCCTTTCCTTCCTTGACACAAGCAAGACCAACTCCACCAACAATAGGGATAAGCATGGCATAAGCCAAAGCAGGCTTGATGTCGACAGGAGGGATCAACAAACCAATGACGGCAGCGAAGGCAGGTTCGCAGGCCTTGACAATCTGGGCAAAGGAAACGGCACCGACGGCGGAGGCGAGGACGGATCCAGCGTGGGCGAGGCAGGCGCAAGCACCGATTGGGATGCAGGCAGCAATATCAGCAGCGGTAAGGTTGGGCTTCTTGCGCAATCCAGTCGTCCACATGACAAGACTCCAAACAATTCCGACGACCAATTGGGCGCAGGCAACGAACCAATGGGAATGGATCATATTGGTTGCCTTTTTGTTGTACACATTGTAAAAGGTGTTACCAGCATACCAAGCTGCGACGAGGAAGGCCTGTGAAAAAATCAAGTGAATTGCAAAATTTGTTGGAAATGATTGTTTGGATACCCCAAATCAATTCATTGTCGAGCAGATCAGGGACATGAAAAAAGCAAACGTGCAGCATCAAAAGCGGAAAAGAATTAGAAGACAGATCATTGAAATTGGAAAAAGGAACCAGAGCATATCACCAATGCAAATTCTTGAACTGCATTGATAACGGACATATCCAGCGACGCCCAATCCCAATGACCACAAAGTCGAATCTTCCGGAAGAATCTTGTCGTGATCACGGCATTGCTTGTCGTGAGTCACAACAATCAAAAGGGGAATGAAAGTTGATACTTACAAGCTTGGAAGCGGAAGGTCCTTCTGTCGTGAGACTTGTCGTAGAAGATGCGGCCTCGGTGGCCGTGGCCGTGGCAGCGGCAACCGCTACGGGTTCAATCTTCTCTGACTTCTCGATTTTTGAGTTCTTGCTCTTCTTCCAAAACCGTTGGACCGCATTCGGTTTTGTAGTGGATAGTTGCTGCTGTTCATCGGGTGCTGGGAGAGCCATTTTGAGATACTACAAATGCTTATTGTATAAGATTGTGAAGAGAGAGAGAGAGTAATAATTCTCGTCGAATTGAAGTGTCAAGAGTAGGATGTCGATCAAAAGGCTCGCTAAATGCTAGAGATCCGATCGCTCTCGAAGATTGTTGATTGGCAACCGCCTATTTATTGGATAAACGGCCGAAATTAGTGATTTGGAACACGTGGAATGAGAAATTATCCAATCATGAGTCGATGCAACATCGATCCGGGTCCTCACGCAAGATATTTTTGGATTCGTGAATGAATTGAAATAGGTCCTACGACTAAAAAATGCCACACATCATTGACCAACTCATCAAAAGTCTGTGTTTGCGGATATCGAGTTGGCACACGGTGCTGTCGGCAAGACACTGTGTTTTACGGTATGAAGTTTGCCAACCATGTCACGAGATACCATCATCCAACACACCACCCACTGCGATGAGCAAGCACAAGTGAATTATCATTCAAAATTATTTCTGAAATCGGTGAAGATTGATCGTTTTACGCGCTTTCTACAGTGTCATAAAATCTGAATCTCGATTCACAAAAAAAGCATTCCGAAAATTCACAAACCCAAAATTTCCATCATGATGAAACTCGCTCTTCTTTCTTGCACTGTTGCCACCGCAAGTGCTTTTGCTCCCTTGTCGGCCGATGTTGCCGCCACTGGACTTCGATCCACCCCCGAAGACCTTGCCGAGCCACTTCCTGCCGTCACTGAGGAAGCCGCCCCCGAAGTCGTCGCACCTGCTCCTATCAACGGATGGGTTCCCGACGAAAGCCTTCCTTGCTTTGGACTCCCCGGAGCTCTTCCTCCCACCGGATACTTTGACCCCATTGGATTCTCTCGCAATGGAATCACTTTGAACGAAATCAAGCGCAACCGCGAGGCCGAAATCATGCACGGCCGTGTTGCCATGATGGCTTCCGTCGGATACCTCGTCGGTGAATCCTTCGGAGGACCCTTCGGTTTGACCGGACCTGCCAACGACCAGTTGCAACAGGTTCCTCTTCCTGCCTTTGCCTTGTTCACCGCGGCCATTGCTGCCGCCGAACTCCGACGAGCACAAATCGGATGGGTCGAGCCCAACCTTGGTTCGTGGACCGCTACCTTGTGGAAGCTCCGAGACAACTATTACCCCGGTGACGTCGGATTCGATCCGCTCGGCCTCAAGCCCACCGACCCCACCGCTTTCCGAAACATGCAAAACCGAGAACTCCAAAACGGACGATTGGCAATGCTTGGATGGGCCGGTATGTGCGCCCAGGAACTCGTCAACCACCGAACCATCTTCGAAACGATCGACTTTTACTCCAAGGTATACAACGGCGAGAACCCATACGCCGCCTGCGGGGAAGGAATCATCTGCTAAGATTGCACACATTATGTCATAGAGATATTGTAACTAATAGTAACGAAATATACACTTGAATGAAAGTTCCGACCAAAAGTAAATTTTGTTGACTAGTTCGACCAAGTAGCATTTTGCCGCCACAAGTCGTCAGAGATGCGAAAATTGTTTGATGTTTGATCCAATCTTCAATCTGTGTCAAATACATCATCATAATCATTATTCCCAATTAAGATCAAAATGATAGCGGGGATACCGAAGGAACGCCAACTCCACCCCCGTACTACCGCTACTGGCAGACGGAGATCCGTTTTCCTTCTGATCATCATCGGTTTCCTTGTGTTAGAATCTTGTGCGTTTTACACGGTTCATGTTCATCATAATGCTGATCTCACCACACTCTACGCGAAACCGGGCGACAAAATAACCTCCTCGTCTAATACCGAACCAAGACCGCCTTCGCAAACGCAAAGGGAGAGACGGCGAGGCAGATGGCGACTACGAAACCGTCACAGCAAACAAGAGATTCGCAAAAGCCAAACTCTTGTTCCACATGCTGGTCGTCATTTCTTCCCATCTCACAAAGGATACCGTAGAACACTTTTTCGGCGTTTGTTTTCGAAATTGCGAAAACGAAAACGATTCATGGAGGGATGGTATTATCGTTTGACGCTAAAGGACTATGAAATCGTTGGTTGTAATGGCGAGAATAGTGAGAACAAAAAGCCAGTCAGTTTTGCCTTTATCATTTCCATCGAAGATGCTGGAATCGCATCAAGCGACTTGAAATTAGCTTGCTTGCAGGCGATCGGTCCGGACGATCAATACCTTGTACAAGCGACAAAGGACGATACAAAATTCTGGGCATCGAAAAATGTCCAATCCTTGGGATGCACATTCGAAACTTACAACAGTGTTGACCACAATAGCACTGTTTCCCAAAGTACTGCAACAGAACTCGACCCGGCTGTCTGGAAGGAATCTGTTCGATCTGGATTCCAAATCACCGATGACTCGACGTTGAGGACAGCGCCCGAACAACAATCGAATCCGCGATGGATGGGTCGTATCCTCGGCCATGATGGGTCGAAAGGCGGGGTACTCGACGGACAAGGCGTGGAAGGCTCCGTGGAGTTCGATTTTGAGGTAGATCGCACTTCGGTTTGCGGATATGGTGGTTACACAACTAGTACCGTAGCAAGTGAATCAAACGACAATTCTACGACGATTTCAAGGCGAGAAACCCACGACGCCGCAAAACAAAAAAGTACGGGTGGATGGTTGAGCTCCTTTCCCGTCTTTGAACCGCATTGGCAAGTTACAATAGCGGACGCACTCGCAAGTGGGAGCGTCAATTGGAATGGAACAGAATACAAATTCAAAGACCAGCTATTTTATGCCGAAAAGAACTGGGGCGATGCTTTGCCCTCGAAGTGGTACTGGACACAATGCAATTCCTTCGATGGTTATGAAGGTGAGTTGTCCGTGACAGCAGGCGGAGGTGTCCGAAAGCTGCCCTTGGGAAATGAAGAAGAACTTGGCATGGTCGCAATACACTATAAGGGTCAGTTTTACGAGGCCGTTCCATGGAAGGGCAATGTTGAGTGGAACGTTTCGACGTGGGGAGAATGGAGCCTTTACGGCGACCGCCTTGAAGAAACCACAAATCATGGAACGAGCGGTGCGAGAACCCAGACGTCTACACCTCCATTTGCAGCAGAAATTCGGTATCGATGCGACCCCAAGAAAATACCCGGGCTTGTATTTCGAGCTCCCACCCCAAAGCAAGGTATGGTTCCTTTTTGTCGTGATACATTCGAGGCCGATTGCGAGTTGACTCTATGGGAGCTAAAACGGAATGAAACCACCAACCAGTTCGAAAAAGTGGAACCCCCAATCATTGACCGAGCAACATCGAAAGAGGGCGGGGCCGAAATTGGCGGTAGTCCTTGGTGGTCGGAATGGCAAGGCAAGTCCGAGCTTAAACCTGTGGTGAAAGCCTTGCTCAACTTTCCAAAGAACTTGCTACCTTAGACCCAAAATAATTTCAGTTGCTGCGTAATTACTAGACAAATCACCTACGGTCAATTTAATGTTTTTGTTTACAAGAACGTGTTATGAAGTATATCCCTTGTTCCTAATCGCACTTTACACGGGAGTAAATGTACTTGACAAATACCAAACTAAATTGGAAACCAGCTGCCCCGAGCATGAGGAAGAATCCAAGGGACACAACTGCCATGTATCCAAAGTAGAAAGATGATTGCAAAATACCAGTCATTCCGCTTCGCTGGAAATAATAGTAGAATGAGTAGGCATAGATGAAGATACCGGTCGTTCCTCCGTTGATATAGGCGGCCCACCACCATCGATGATCTTCTCTTGCTAGTTGGAAGTACAGCAAAGCAACGGTGATAAAAGACGTGACAACCACCAAAAGAACGAAAGCGAGGAAAAGGATTCCGAACATGGTATAAACTTGATGACCCCACATCGAAGCAAAAATGTAGTGAAGCTCAATGTAAATTGCCGAAAATGGAAGGAACCCGGCAATCAAAATTTGGAAAGGTCGGCTTCTGTACCATGGAATTTCAGTTGGGATTTCGCGAGCAACCTTTGTGGTGCGTGTTGGTGCATTGAATTCAGCCTTGACGTAGTTTTTGGCAATGATTCCACCAAATACAGTTGTGGGGAACGAAATCAAGGAAAACATTGCGGTGACCGTCAATATTGTTGTAAAGGGGAGGGCACTCGTCGATCCGTGAGCGAGAGCTACCGAATTGACCCACGAGAAGATTGCTACCGTCGGAACTGGGAACATACCAGCGGTAAGGACAATGCATCGCACCCAGTTCTTTCCATTCATTTGGCGGTATAGACTAATCGCGGAGTACCCTGCGATGAATGAAGTCAAGCAATACAAGATGACCGCACCGGAAAGGAGCGAACCTCTTTTTGTCGTCGAAATGAAGCCAGTAAGCGCAAGGCCAAGATGGCAAATTGTAGTGATAATCAGCTGGTTTCCTACACCAACAGCTGCGCAGAAGATAGCAGGGTTTTCGGGAAATCGGAAAACATCTCCATGAATCAACTTCCATCCTGACTCCTCTTCTTCGATAGCGTCATCGTCCAAATCCATGTATCGGGAAAAGTCGTTCTTAAGCACCCGCAACAAGATGATGGTCAAGAAGGCAGTCAGCAAAAGCACCAAAACGATCGAGTTGATGATAGAGAGCCAATGGATTTCGAACGACTTGGGCAAGTTTCCTCCTTTTTTGTATTTGTGCATGCGCATTTTCCAAGTGAATGGTTCTTCTACCCAAGATACAGAGTAAGAGAATTCGACATGCTGATCCTCACTAACATCGGTAATGTCTACTTTACGATCAGTCTGCGAGACGAGGTAAAAGAAGAAAGAAGTCAGTCAAAAACGCTCGGACATGTGACGAGTGATTGTAAAGTCGACGTTCGCTGCGAGATACTTACATCTGTTGTCACTTTGGCCGATACGATTTGGTTGTTGTTGTGACCAATGATAAAGTTCAAATGGGTAAAAAGGTAAGTCCTGCTATTTCCCATCAATTCGCCGGCCACCATGTCTTCATCCATAATATCACCGAGGTATCCCCACATTGGAAGATCTTCTACAAACATTTCAAAAAAGTAGTTGTTGTTGATAGCATCCTTCAATTTTTGCAAATCCTCGGATACGAGGTGCATTTTACACAACAAACGCCATTCAACGCTATCATCGTAGGAAACTTCGTAGGGAGAGGATTCACGTCTATCTCCAACGAACGTTTCACCGGTTTTCATTTTGATTTTCTGAGCAGCCTTAATCTTGTCACCCTTGAAATTGTGACGAAGTTCGACATCTTGTTCTAGAGCTGCCGCGGATTCTACTTCGTGCGTAGAGTGCTCTTTGCAGAACGGAAGACTGTAGTATCGGTACGTCTCCGTCGGATTGTTGAAAGGTCTTTTGTTGTCATTGCATTGGTGAAAGGAAAAAGAAACAGCAGTTCAAAGGATTAGAGAAGCTTCTCTTTTTTCCTTGAAACGAGACGAAAAAGTCATTTGTTTTCTGATACGTAGATTTCGTACTACGGTCTACGACGCGCATTCGAATTTTGCAAAACTCACCCAACTTTATTCACGACGATGTTTACGTTCTCATGGAGTTCGTATTTCTTTCCAGATTGGACACGCCTAAGCTTGGCACCATCCACAAGGAAAAGAGAGGCCAAGAGGGCCAATCCCAACGACAAAGTTTGCTTTCCAATCATGATGATAACTTGTAATAGTCAAGCACGATCGACGGGGTGACGATTTTGTGTTGTCTGGGAAGAAGGAGCAACCGCAAAATGGGGTTTTCAAATCCTCTGCGCTCCGAATTTTTTAACCCTTCTGTGCTGCGCGGACATTGTTTTTGATTCACTAGGGTTAAAGTTAAAAGACGCAAGAATGTTATAGTAGTAAGAGCAACAATACAAGTAGTCTACTGGAAAACTTCATTTACGACTTCCCTTTCCCTATTGTCGCAATATAAACTCAAAAAGGTTGCGCTCACACGACCGTGTACTTTGTTGGTGTCATTGACGCAAAGGAGCTTCGAAGGGATTCGCTATGTTTTCTATTCCAAATACTACTATTCCCTGTTAATACTTGTTTTAATTTTACACGATGTGCTGAAGATGTTCTCAAGAAGCTAGTCGGGTTATCCTCTCGAGTAAACAAACATCCGCAGCAATCGATTTATGATCAATCTTGCGATCATTTAGTGTGCCCGGGTAGTGACGCCAATCTCCCGTGTCTGTCCATATGGCTGCGAGTCTCTGCCTTCAAAGACAGATTTGCGACTCGACGAATGGTGGTGGTGGACAGGCACATTAGCATGGTTCTGGTGCATGCCACTGCTATCGCTCATTGGCTGGTTCTTGCCTTCGCGAGGGCTTGTCACCTGTTGTGTTGGGCTGTGCATGCGATCATCACTACGTTCATCCGTAGCTCCACAATTCCAAATTGTTTGGAAACCCCTAGAGAAGTTTACTGGAAGAGTGTTGCCCCAGTCCCCATCGTTCTGCCGAGTACTGTCACGGTCGCCATTGCTTCCGTGTCCACTATCGCGACTTTCTCGTCGAGAGGAAGGATGCTCACGACGAGAGCTTCCTGGGCGATCTCTTGGATGACTCTTTAGCTTTGGAGGTACGCCAGAAGATGCAAACTGCCTCGATTTGTTGGGAGTGTGCATTCCAGACTGACGATTACTGGATGTGCTTCCTCTCTTTCGAGGACTGGACATCTTAGACATCATGATATTACTGTTGCTGTTCTCATCACGACGTCTGTTGATGTTGAACAAGAAGTCATCCTCTAGCTCAGAAGCGTCACGAAGTTTTTTAGCGCCATCGCGAACAAGGTACTTCATATCGTCGTACTCGCCCATAACGACAATGGACTGCATGTTTGCCGGTTCGTCCGAATCGGGGGCCTTTCCGGTTAGAATGGTTTCCTCGACCAGATCTTTGGCCTTGTCAATCTTGGTGGCTTGTCTTGACTTTTCCCCAACTTTGGTCTTGTTGGAGCCTCCTCTGTTACTGCGAGTAGCACGTGCGTTCTGAGACAGAATAGTTCCGTCGCTGCCAACCTTAATTCCACGGAAGATCTTAGCTGTGTTGATAGCAACTTTCAGAGGAGTGTAGTTTTCACAAGAGTCCTCACTGAAACTGCACGTCAATGGTGGTGCAGTATCAGTGAATGGACCGAGAAAAACGGAATGGTGAGGGTACAAGTTCGAATCGAGATTCAATTTGTAGCATCTTGTCCTTGAAGCAATTTCCGGAGGTGGAGGGATGTCCTCTCTCGTGTCCATCATCATGGGCTCATCCATCATGCCATCTCTTGGGCTTCGGACCTGTTGATGTTCCACTGGAGTCATATCAGAAAGTGGTGCAACCTGAGAACTCGTCTTCCGTGTTCTGCTTTCACGATGCGATGATTCTTCGTCTCTTCCACGTCTCGAATGGCGGCCTTCTGATGGCAGCGTTGAGCACTGACCCATAGCCGCCTGAATGATGTAAGTGAGTGGAGCGTTGATTTTAATGCCTTTTTGGTGATTGTTCGAGACAAGAGTAGTCTCAAAGCAATCACAAATTGTTATTTCGTTGTGATATACCAAGCAAAGATTGTGCGAATTGCGATGTAGTCGGAGTTCCGATCTGTTATCTACAAGTCAACAAAGAAGCTGCTACACCAAAGTACTGACACAAAGGGAAACTGTTGGAACAAATAAAATATTTCTATTGATTGACGAGCTCAAACAAGATTGTGACAGGAAGTGGCGGCAGATAGAATTCCGAAACTAAACTCCATCCAACAAAAACGGAGAAAGCGATTTTGTGAGATCGAAAAATCTTGTCGCCCGGGATCTTGAAGGGCGACTCAACGGCCGCTCAATAAAACTTTTATTCATGCCTGTATAAAATTGAATATAGCTGATTTTTCGAGATTTTCGTATCAAATTTTCTCTCAGCGATAAAGTGTGATCATGATGTCCAATTTTTAGTCCGGCACGCGATTAGCGAGCACGCAAGCTTGAAGCGCGACCATTTAGCGAAGTCACGCGTGACAAAAACTTCGATACTAGTAGCTTCTCGTACAAGTACGATTTCACACAATCATGGGTCCTACATCATCATACATCCTATGGAAGGTAAATACCGCGGTAGTGAATTTAACCCGAACCCTGTTTCAGAAGTTGAAATTTTGCTGTTTCGAGAGAAAAGAGTTCAGAAGGAAGAAGAAGGAAGGGTTTGGTATTTTGCAAAGAACAGGATTTAACATCAAGCCGATAACGGCAGGGCTGCCTATCAACATCGAATAAGAACTAAATGTCATCTAGGTATATTTTCAGAGCAACGACAAACACAGTCAAATTGAATTCCTAGTGTTGATAGATATAAGTTATTATTAATATCCTATAGAGAAGTAAGTAGGATTACTATTCTAATACAAGCGCTTTTGGTAGCTGTGCAAACCGTGAACGCCTCCCTCTCGTTGTGCTGCAGGAGATCGGATTTCGAACCTCAATTTATCATTGTAAAGACGTTCGCGAGCTTTGTCGACACTCTGGATACCAGCATCCTGCAGACCGTGACGAATCCCTTGCATCAAATAAGGAACGTATCGTCGAAGAGTTCCCTTGTCTGTAACAGCACCACTTACACCCTGGGCTACCTTAACTTGGGTGGCGGCGGTGTCCCAAACGTATCGCTTTTCACCTCCGTTGTTCATAGCTTCGAGACTTCCCATACCACGATAACGCTTCAGACGGACTCCATCCTGGTAAAAGTACTCACCAGGAGCTTCATCTGTTCCTGCCAACATACTACCCATCATGACGCAACCCGCCCCAAGAGTCAACGCCTTTGTAATGTGTCCGGTAGATTTGATTCCACCATCGGCGATAGTGGGAACTCCGAATTTGCGGGCATATTTTGATACGTGGTAAACGGCACTGGCTTGGGCTCTGCCAACGGCACAGACCTCTTGGGTTGTACAAATGGATCCAATTCCCATTCCTACTCGAAGACCGTCGACTCCAGCCTTGATCAAGTTGTGGGCCTGGGATGGGGTAACAACATTTCCTCCAATAACATCAACCTGTGGGTGCTGGGCCTTGAGGTATTGAATCATCTCGATTTGGTACATGGAGTCACCTTGGGAAGAATCGACAACGATAACGTTGACACCAGCATCTGCCAATAGTCCAGCGCGAATCTTGTCATCGGGTCTAGTTCCAATGGATGCACCGCATAGCAATTGTTTATTCTTGTCATCTTTGGACGCAAGTGGGTTCTCCTTATTCTTTTGAATATCGGCCATAGCAACCAATCCAACAAATTCATCATCATCAGTGATGACAGGGAGCTTTCCCTTTTTAGTTTTTTTCAAGATATCGTTAGCTTCAGCCAAGCTGATGCCCTCCTTTGCGCATACCAACTCCGATCGAGGCGTCATGAATTCGCTGACCTGGGTCGAAAAATCTTCAATGAAGGCGAAATCACGCTTGGAAATAATTCCCATTAGCTTTCCTCCCATTTTTCCAGAGTCGGTGACAGGGAAGGAAGAAAACTTGAGCTTACTTTTAAGGGTCAAAACATCCTCGAGGGTGCTGTCGGGGCTCACACAGACAGGATCGAGAATGAAACCATTTTTGAATTTTTTGACCTTCTTGACTTCTGCCGCTTGGACTTCGGCTTTCATATTCGAATGGATGATTCCGATTCCTCCCTGCAATGCCATGGTGATTGCCATCTGGTGCTCGGTAACGGTGTCCATGGGCGACGAGACCAAAGGAACCTGCAAACGAATGTTCTTTGTGAGCTGGGAAGAAATGTCGACGTCACCGACGCCGAAACCAATGTGACCAGGCATGACGATCAGATCATCGTAAGTCATGCCGACGCAGCCAGGATTGTTGACGAAAACCTGGGTAGCCGTGAATCTGTTGTACAAATTGCGAATGGACATCGAAAATCAATTAGAATCGATCACAGGACAGTTAGCAATTGAGCTTTTCTTGTTCAAACATTTTTTCCCACTTCGACGTAT
>JACLAC010021436.1_pt1 | contig 26162 bp, 23 predicted proteins | sample 8027881 | NCBI WGS metagenome assembly JACLAC01 (sample SAMN15725517, study PRJNA655200) | protist metagenome | isolation source: fluorescence activated cell sorting (FACS) single amplified genomes of... | place: Spain: Blaines Bay Microbial Observatory, Mediterranean Sea | collected 2016-01-19 | reverse complement strand
CTGGTTTGAGAACTTTATTTATCTTGCTGAAGATGAGTATTACAGAGATTCTTTCGGTCGAACAGCATTCTTCTCCTTGATGGTAGCTTTCACATCAATGTCTTTGGCGCTGGTATTGGCTGGTTTTGCAGATAGGGCCGTAAGATCAGCCTTAGTGTATAGAACACTTCTGATCTGGCCTTATGCTGTTGCACCTGTAGTAGCGGGAGCTCTGTGGATATTCATGTTTGACCCGACTTTAGGAATTGTTACTTACTTCTTAAAATTGATTGGAATTGATTGGAACTACAAATTAAACGGTAACCAAGCAATGGCTTTGGTGATCATGGTCGCTGCTTGGAAACAAATAGCTTATAACTTCCTTTTTTTCTTAGCTGGGATTCATGCTATCCCCAGATCTATGATTGAGGCTGCTGCAATTGATGGTTCTGGGCCAATAAGGCGGTTCTGCACAATTATCTTTCCCCTCATTTCTCCGATCACATTTTTTCTACTAGTAATCAATACTGTCTATGCATTTTTTGATACCTTTGGAATCATACATGTGATGACTCAAGGAGGACCAGCAAATGCTACAGAAATTCTTATGTACAAAGTGTACAACGATGGTTTCGTCGGTTTGGATCTAGGAGGATCTGCGGCTCAGTCAGTAATTCTTATGTTAATAGTGATCTCTCTTACTGCTATTCAATTTCGTTATATTGAAAAAAAAGTTGAATACAAATGATAGAGAATCGACCTATTCTAGATTTTATAACGCATTTGGTACTGATTCTGGGAATTATCGTGATTGCATTCCCGATTTGGGTAATGTTTGTCGGTGCAACGCATGATGGAGTAAGACTGCTACAAGTTCCTCTTCCTCTACTGCCTGGTGACCAGTTCATCGCAAATTTGAAAGAAACTCTTTTAGGTTCCGGTCTGGAGGGCACAAGCACAGCACCCGTCTGGTTGATGCTACTGAATAGCTTAGCAATGGCACTCAGTATTTCAATCGGCAAAATTGCTATATCCTTGCTATCTGCTTTTGCCATTGTCTACTTTAGATTTCCTTTTAAGATGTTTTTCTTCTGGATGATTTTTATAACTTTGATGTTACCAGTTGAAGTCAGAATACTTCCAACTTTTGAAGTTGTTGCTGATCTTGGAATGCTTAACTCATATGCGGGCCTTAGTATTCCGCTAATTGCCTCTGCCACAGCAACATTTATGTTCCGGCAAATGTTCATGACGATTCCAGATGAGCTAGTAGAATCAGCTCGACTGGATGGTGCAGGGCCAATGAAATTTTTCTTTGATTTTTTGATTCCACTTTCCAGAACAAATATTGCTGCATTGTTTGTCGTTCTGTTTATTTATGGCTGGAATCAGTACCTGTGGCCTCTGCTTATAACAACAGATAGAAGCAAATACACAATCGTGATGAGTATCAAGCAAATGATTGAGGCTGCAGAACAAACACCAGAGTGGCATATTATCATGATGACATCTCTTCTTGCTATGCTTCCTCCAATTTTAGTTGTGCTGATGATGCAGAAGCTTTTTGTCAAAGGTTTAATTGAATCTGAGAAATGAATGGCTAACGTTTCACTGAAAAATTTAAAAAAAGTTTATCCGGGTAATGTCACCGCTATCAAAGGTGTTTCACTTGATATAGCAGACGGAGAGTTTGTGGTTTTGGTCGGGCCATCGGGTTGTGGCAAATCAACTCTGCTGCGTATGATTGCTGGACTTGAAAAAATTGATGACGGGGAGATTTTTATCGCTAACCAGGTAGTTAATGAGAAGGAGCCTTCTGAAAGAGATATTGCAATGGTTTTTCAGAACTATGCTCTATATCCGCATATGTCAGTCTACAACAACATGGCGTATGGTCTGAAAAATCGTAAGGTACCGAAAGAAAAGATTGATCAGTTGGTAAAAGAGGCTGCGAAAACTCTTGAATTAGAAGGTCTTTTAGAGCGGAAACCGAAAGCCTTGTCAGGAGGCCAACGTCAGCGTGTTGCAATGGGAAGAGCGATTGTACGTGATCCCAAAGTTTTTTTGTTTGATGAACCTCTCTCCAACCTAGATGCCCAATTGCGGGCACAGATGCGGGTGGATATACGCAAGTTGCAAAGGCAGCTTAGAGTAACTTCGATATTTGTTACTCACGATCAGATTGAAGCCATGACCGTCGGAGACCGCTTGGCTGTTCTCAATAATGGGGAATTGGAGCAAATTGGCACACCGATGGAGGTTTATAGCAAACCAGCCTCTGAATTCGTCGCGTCCTTCATTGGCTCACCTAGAATCAACTTGGTTTCTGGAGAAGTGAAAGCAGGCTCCCTGCATGTTGATGGTTTTCAACTATCAGGTTTTTCTCAGATCTCGGACCAGCCAGTGAAGGTGGGCATCCGTCCTGAAGATTTTATTTTGGAGCCAACATCTCAAACGAGCCTGAAAATTGATCTTGTCGAAGAGTTGGGTTCAGACGAATTGATCTACTGTGTGAGTCCATCCGGATTAGACTATCGAATACGCCGTCCTGGAGGCAGTGGTCACAAGGTTGGTGAGAGCATTGCGGTGGCTGTAATTTCAGAAAAGCTACACCTCTTCAGTGGTCAATCCGGCAAACGTATCAACTGACCTTCAACAAGCGCTTTTCCTACTTGTTGAAGGCTCTCCATCCAATCAGTGCTTTTCTCTTCCCAATATTTCTTCCTGAGAGCGTTTGGACACGCCAGAGACTCGCTCTTGAACGCAGCAAAAATAAAAAATTACTACCAAAGGTGATTGAAGAACTTGAAAACTTATTGTGCTGATGCGAGTCTTCGTTGCGCAAATTCAAGACAGTTGGGTTTGCCTATGTTCCTAAAGTTTTGTTTTTAGGGGTTCGATGTCCAATTCCCTCAACGCGATCTTGTCAGAAAAACAGCAATTTCAGCGGGCCAAGCTGTGGGGCCTACTGGGAGACTTGCCCGATAGAGATACTCCAATGAAAGCAATCCTCGTTCGTGAGACGGAACAGGATGGCTTTATTCAGGAAGACTGGTTGTTCGAGTGGAATGAGATGGAGCCTGTTCCTGGAATTTTCCTCAAGCCGCTTCAGGTAAAGCCTCCGTTTCCTGCAGTGCTATATAATCACGCTCATGGTGGTGATTACAGTCTGGGCAAAAAAGAGTTACTAGAAGGTCGAGATGCGTTACGTCATGCCTATGGTGTAGAGTTGACAAAACGAGGTTATGCGGTGCTCTCGATTGATGCTTGGTGTTTTGGAGAGCGACAGGGACGCACCGAATCAGCCGTATTTAAGGAGTTGCTTTGGAAGGGTAAAGTCCTTTGGGGGATGATGGTCTTTGATACTCTTAAAGCCTTCGATTACCTTGCTGCCAGGGAGGATGTCCAAGGAGATTCCATCATCAGTATGGGGATTTCAATGGGGGGAACGATGGCTCTCTGGAGTACAGCTCTGGAGCCAAAAATTCGTGCTTGCATTGATCTCTGTAGTCTTGCCGAGTACGAGTCGCTGATAACACAGCAGAACTTGGATATGCACGGCATCTACTATTATGTGCCGGCCCTGCTGAAGCATTTCTCTGCAGAGGAATTCAATCACTTGACGCTCCCGCGCCCCAGGCTCTGTGTGGTGGGGCGCCATGATGGTCTCACTCCCTTTGAGGGTGTGAAGAGCTTGGATCAGACCATGCGCTCCCAAGCAGACGCCACAGGTTATCCTGAAAGTTGGCGGTTGTTGATTACTGAAACCGGACATTTTGAAACCGAGTACTCCCACCAGCAGGTGCTTTCGTTTCTTTCAGGATTGCAGCAGGCTTGATTGGTCAGATTCCAATTTTTTTTAGATCACAAAGCTGGAACTTTTTACTTAACCTCCTGATATGCTCTGCAGATGAAGCTGAACTCAAGTGATTTGGATCAATGTCTTCAACTCTTCAAAGAAGACGGTTATTTCATACTGCCCAAGTTTTTTGAGAGAGCAGAAATTGTAGGTCTTCAGGAACGCATCGATCAGATCATGTTGGGCACTGCAGATGTGGACTATGATCAGATCTGGATGCAGCTCGATACGGATTCTGGGAACTACGAAGATCTGGGCTGGGGAGGTAATGGCTTTCAGGGAGCTACCTTGGATTACCGCAAAATCCAAGGTTTGGAAGCTGATCAATGCTTCCTTGATTTCATTACGTCATCATTTTTTGTACAACTCTGTGAGCGGGTTTACGGACCAAACCTTCCGATCACGTCTTTTCGGACGATGTTCATGAACAAGGCTGCCGGCAAAGGAACTTGGCTACCTTGGCATCAGGACCGCTGGAATTTTCTTGATCAAGATCCATTATTGACCGTTTGGATTCCATTGGATGTGGCGACCCTTGAAAACGGATGCGTTCAAATCATTCGTAAATCCCACCGCAAAGGCTTGATCAATCCAGAACATTCCTCAGGATTCTTGACAGAGACCCAAGCTGTTGCTCACGCACTAGCAGCGGATATTGTCCCAATTCTTGTGGAACCTGGAGATTTGGTCGTGTTGCACAACCACCTGCTGCATGCCTCCGACAAGAACCGAACCTCCTCACCTCGCAGGGCACTCAGTGTCTGCTATATGAACGGATATACAAAAAACATCGCTGAGCCAGAAATCAGATACCCACAGTTGTTCACGACTTGAAGAATTAACCGTACACATCAGTCCTGATCCCCAAAATTCCTCTCCTTATAAAAGACAACAATGAATCCACTCAAGTTTGGGATAGTCGGTCTCGGCAATATGGGAACCCAACACTACCACTCCATCACTCAGCAATTTGTTCAAAGAGCGGAAGTTGCTGCGGTTTGTGATCTGGATCCAAACCGCCTTGGCAACGTTTCTCCTGGAATTGATTGCTTCACTGATAGCCTGGAGATGATCGAATCGGGATTGATTGAAGCATTGTTAATTGCGACACCTCATTACGATCATTCCATCATCGGTGAGGCAGCACTGAAAAACGGTCTGCATTTGTTGGTGGAGAAGCCGATTGCCGTACACAAAAACGCCTGCCAGGAGTTGATTAATGCCTATTTAAGGAGGCCACGGAAAGAGCAAGTTTTTTGTGCCATGTTTAATCAAAGGACGGACCCCCGATATCAGCGTATTCGTGAGATGATTGGCAATGGAGATTTGGGGAATCTACGCCGAATGAGTTGGATAATTACTAACTGGTTCCGACCTGATATCTACTACCGTAGCGGTGGCTGGCGAGCAACCTGGCGCGGAGAAGGAGGTGGTGTCTTGCTGAACCAATGTCCCCACCAACTTGATCTGCTCTGGTGGCTTTTTGGGAAACCAAACCAAGTTTGGGCGCAGTGTCGATTTGGTCAGTGGCATGACATCGAAGTCGAAGATGATGTGACGGCCCTGCTGACCTACGAAAATGGAGCCACTTGTAGCTTTATCACGACCACTGGCGAAACCCCTGGCACTAACCGCTTGGAAATTGTCGCAGAAAACGGAACCGTCATTGCGGATGAGAGTGGCTTAAGCCTACTCAAAAACAGCGTTCCAATCTCAGAATTTTGCCGCAACACAGATCAGCCCTTCGGTAAGCCTAAAGTCGAGGAAGTGGAGATTCCGATCGACGGGAAAGGTGGTCAACATCGCCAGATTCTACAGAATTTCGTTGACAACATACTAGACCAAACTCCACTACTAGCTCCTGCAATTGAAGGAATTCACAGTGTAGAGTTGGCCAATGCGATGCTCCTCTCGACCTTCGAAAATAAGAGTATCTCGATGCCTGTGGACGGTGATCAATTCTGGCGACATCTGGAACAGAGAATCGTCCACAGCAGTTATCAGAAAGACGCAGTCACTGTTGCTGTGGATGCCGCTGCCATGAACAAATCTTATTAAAAGGTTTACTCTATGATTCAGTTTGCCTGTGTGGGCTTGGACCATCGCCACATTTACGAAATGACTGGGGGCTTGCTAGCTGCGGGTGCAGAATGCGTTGGGTACTTTACCCGGGATGATGCAGAGCCATTGGGAGGCTTTATTCGACGATTTCCTAAAGTACCTCGTTTTGAATCTCCTGAAATTCTTTATCAGCGAGAAGACGTCTCCTTGATTGTTTGTGCAGGTATTCCTGGGGAACGTGCAGACATTTGCATCCAGGCTATGCGACACGGCAAGGACGTGATGGTTGACAAGCCTGGCATCATCAGCCAGCAGCAGCTGCGAGAAGTGATCCAGGTTCGTGAAGAGACCGGAGCCCGTTACAGTATTAGCTTCTCCGAGCACTTTCAGGTTCCTGCAGTGCTAAAAGCTAAGGAATTGATTGAGCAAGGTGCTATCGGAAAGGCTATCCAGACCGTAGGACTAGGACCGCATCGTCATAATCCGCATCGGCGTAGACCCTGGTTCTACGAAAAGACTCAGTATGGAGGTATTCTGATCGACATTGCTTCCCACCAAATTGATCAGTTTCTCTGGTTAACGGGGTCCAAGAATGTAGAAATAGTAGCAAGCTCTGTTGGAAACTACGCCAATCCGACCTTGCCTGAGTTTGAAGACTATGGAGAAATTGTTCTGCGCAGTCCGACTGCCAATGGCTTTATCCGAGTGGACTGGTATACACCGGATGCGCTGCCCACCTGGGGAGACGGCCGACTCTTTATCCAAGGGACTGAGGGCTATCTGGAATTACGGAAGTATATCGACATTCTTGGGCAGGAGGGGCAAGACCACCTGATGCTGGTCAATCGAGACCGCTATGAACGAATCGACTGCAGTGATGTTCCGATCACTTACTTTGAAAAATTCCTAAATGATATTAAGGATCGTACAGAACTCACAATGACCCATGAGCACTGCTTCACAGTCTGCCGTCTGGCGCTGGAAGCCCAGGAAAAGGCTGTTCAATTAGGGTAGATAGATTGGTGAGTAAAAACTCCCTTAAAGTCAACTTTAGTGAATTTTAAGAACTACTTACCGGAGAGTAAGGCAACGAGACCTAATGAAGCGTTTTTGTTTGACAATCTTTCTCATCTTTATTCAAATCGGCAACGTTTCCTGATTTAAGATGAATGCAAATCAAGCTTGCAGTAATTGTGAATAAGAATCTTATTTTTTTGATATGGAAGATAGTTCTTCCTACAAAAATTTAATTTAAAGATATATTTTTGAAAAAATTTGGTGAGTTAAATCAATGCTTTCCAACAAACATTTCGCAAATTGATCACCATGTTTGCAGCTTTGCCAAGTGTTGATCATTAGCGATCTCATCAGGTGGCTGAATAACCTGTCAAAGGTCAGGCAACCTGTTATCTCCAACTCTAAGGTAGGAACTGAGAATGCTAAAAAAACTCAGAAGAATCTTGACTGCCGGTTCAGTCGCAATGGCGGTCTGGGCAACTCCACTGTTCGCTGAGACCCAACTGAGAATGACTTGGTACAATGACGGTATCGAAGGCGAAGTCATGCGATCATTATTGGATCGCTTTGAAGCTCAGAACTCAGATATTAAAGTCACCTTGGACGTGGTGCCATATAGGTCGATTATGGAGAGTCTGCCAGTACAACTTGCTGCTGGAGATGGACCAGATATTGCCCGAGTCACCGATCTTGGTGGTCTCTCAAAATACTACATGGATCTACGCCCACATTTGAGCGATGCGGGTTACTGGGAGAAAAGCTTTGGTCCCTTCCTCAAGTGGTTGCGTAAACCGGGGGATACCTCAGCTATTTCTGGATTCATGACTCAGTTGACAGTCACAGGTCCCTATGTCAACAAGACGTTGTTTGAGCAAGCAGAAGTGCCAATGCCTGGCAAAGGAGCCACTTGGGACGATTGGGCCAAGGCTTCCAAGCAAGTAGCTGATAAGTTGGAAATTCCTATTCCAATGGCCTGGGATCGCTCTGGTCACCGTGTCTCCGGACCAGCAATCGCGATGGGTGCCAAGATGTTTGACGGTAGTGGCGAACCGGCTCTGATTGATGAAGGTTTGAAGCGCATGACCCAACGCCTCTATGACTGGCACCAGCAGGGAATCATGGCTAAGGAACTCTGGGGCTCTGTCTCTGGTTCAACCTATCTGGGTGCAAATGAGGATTTCACAAACGCTCAGGTCGTGATGTATATGAGTGGATCCTGGCAGATTCCTCAGTTTGCCGAGAACATTGGTGATGCATTTGATTGGTGGGCGGTCCCTGCTCCCTGTGGTCCAGCAGCCTGTACTGGGATGCCTGGTGGAGCAGCCTTGGTAGCTATGAAAGATACCAAGCATCCCGAAGAAGTGGCTAAGCTAATGGATTGGTTAGCTCAGGAAGAAAATTTAGCAGAATTTTACGGTCGAACTCTGTTTATTCCAGGACATCTAGGGTTGGCAGAGAAGGGTGTTGATTTTGATACAGAAGATCCTCGCGCGAAACATGCTCTGGAGACCTTTGCTGGAGCGGTTCCCGGCATTTCTCCAACGGCTTTTGACCTGCAGGGTTATGTTTACAACCGCGTGATGTTCAACGCACTGATCTCGCGTCTGAATGAAGCCATCATGGGTGAACTGACTCTGGATCAGGCCTATGAGCGGATGGAACAAGATATTCAGCAACAACTCGCTGAGAAGAAGCGAGGTAGCTGATTCTGCTAGTTAAACACGAATTCGCTGACTGGGCGGACTCGTGTACTCTCCATTTTGACTATCGATTCCGCCAACTGCTCCTGTAGTTTGGCGGATCTTTACCCTCTAAAGAGTCTCCAAGTTTCAAAATGAATTCAGAACTTGCTGAACATTCTCAGTTCAAGGATGCGGAGACTGGTCAATTCAATCCAAAAAGTCTGATTATTTGGCCGCTATCCCAGTTGTTTCGCTTCATTGAATGGCCGATGAAACGCATCCAGAATCTGCTGGGGCTGGGAACAATGCCCTATATTTTCTTGTTGCCAAATTTATGTTTCTTTGGGCTTTTTGTTGTTCTTCCTTTGTTTGTGAACTTTGCTTTTTCACTGACGGGTGGAACTAACCTTTATCTGGATGAACGTGCTTTCACAGGTACAGAACAGTATGCTTTTTTGCTGGACTGTGGAAATTACGCTGATCCCTTGAGCTGTCGAGAGGACCGCTTCTGGAAAGGCCTCTTTAACACAGCAATCTTCATTACGCTGCAACTCACCTTTCTGGTGCTGTTCTCGTTGATCACGGCTCTGGTGCTGAATAAAAAAATCCGGGCACGGGGGTTCTTTCGATCGGTTTATTTTTTTCCAGTTTTACTCTCTCCAGTTGTAGTTGCGCTAATCTGGAAATGGATCTTGCTCCGTGATGGCATTCTCAATGCCTGGCTTGTAGAGTTGAGTTTTGACAAGATTCTCTTCTTTGTTAGTCCAGCGTGGGCCATGTTCTGGGCGATCTTCATTTCTATTTGGGCTCACATGGGCTTCTACACTTTAATCATACTTGCAGGACTCCAGGCAATTCCTCCAGATCTTTACGAAGCAGCTGAGATGGACGGAACAAAGCAAGAGCGGATTTTTTGGAGAATTACTCTTCCTCTACTTTGGCCCAATCTGTTGGTTGTGATTGTGCTAGCTTTGATCAAGGGAGTACAAACCTTTGATGAGGTCTTCGTCCTAACTGGGGGTGGCCCAGGCACAGCCACTCAATTCATTGTTCAATACATCTACAACACTGGCTTTACAAATCAGATCCAAAACTTTGGCTTGGCTGCAGCCGCTTCTGTCATTTTAGGAGTAGTTCTGTTTGGTCTCACCATGTTGCAGTTAGCAGCCACTAGGTGGAAAGACAATGGCTGATTCAACTTCTCTTCCTGTCCGAATCTGGCAGTTTCTTACCTTCCGCCGTGGTGGCAAGCGATGGCATTGGACTGATTTGTTCACCTATGGTTACCTGAGCTTGGGGATTTTCTTGATGTTTGGTCCAGTTGTTTGGTTGGTTTTGTCTTCGTTCAAAACTCCCGCTGGATTGCTCGAATTTCCCCCAACCTGGGCTCCTTTGGGCCAAGTTGTGGTAGAAGTCGAGGGCTACGAGAAACCCCTCCCCATGTATCGTGTCACCATGGAAGATGGTTCTACTAAAGATCTGGCTCAAATTCGCCGAATCGGGATCATTAGCCAGATGGTAGATCCAGCGGAGCCGGGTACTAAGTTCAAAATTCCCATTAAGCAGCGAGAACCCATTCGTGAATTCCGCATGGCTTGGGAGAACTATCTTGATCCCTTGGAACGCTTTAACTTTTTGAGTTACCTCGCAAACTCGGTCATTGTCACTACCCTTGCTACACTGATTACCTTGTTGATCAACTCTATGGCAGCTTTTGGTCTCTCGATTTACGAGTTCAAAGGTCGCAATGCAGTAATGCTGTTTGTGATTGGTACCCTGATGATTCCGATCACAGTGATTTTGGTGCCCGTGTATTTGGTGGTGACAGAGCTAGGAATGGTCAATTCACTCTGGGCCGTGATTTTGCCAGGGGCAGCAACTCCAACCGGGGTTTTCTTGCTACGACAATACATGCTGACGATTCCCAAGGACCTTATTGAAGCCTCTCGGATGGATAAAGCCACGGAGTGGCAGGTCTACTGGCGAGTTGTTCTGCCTCTAGCGATGCCAGCGATAGCGGTCCTCGCGATCTTTTCAATAATGTGGCGTTGGAATGAATTCCTTTGGCCACTGATCGTTCTCAACCGCTCTGAGGTCTACACTCTTCAGGTGGGCTTGAACGCCTTTCAAGGAGAGTTGGACGTGCAGTGGCACTACATTCTGGCGATGACGGTTGTCACCTTGATTCCAGTCGTGGTGGTCTTTGCCTTCCTACAAAAATTCATCACAACAGGCATAGCTAGTTCAGGTATGAAATGAGTGAGAGACCGCTAATTTTCATTGATCCTTACCCCCGGAATCAGGAAATGGTTTTTTCTGAAGCAACGGAGAGAGTATTAAGTGATCTTGGGCGCCTAGTAATCCACTTCGGATCGCGGGCACCAGATGAGTTGGTAGAAGGAATCTTACCTGAGGTTCAAGTGATCATTGGTCAGACGGCAATGCCCAGAGAAAGGTTGGACCAAGCTCCAAAACTGCGCGCCATTCTCAACGTGAAGGCAAACTGGGAGCCCAACATTGATTACGAGGAAGCACATGCTCGTGGCATTCACGTCCTCTCTGCAGCTCCTGCGATGGCCCCTGCCGTGGCTGAGTTTTGCCTTGGTCAGGCAATTACTCTGGCAAGAGGACTTCAACACGCAGATCCTCTTTTTCGACTGGCTCAGGAAGCTTATGGAATCAGGGGCAATGCCAAAGCCTACAGCCTTTACGATTCGAAGGTGGGGCTCTTGGGTTATGGGAATCTAGGCAAGTCTCTGGTGCCGCTACTGAGACCATTCCAGCCTGAAATTCTCGTGTATGATCCATGGCTTTCAAGTGGATATCTTAGCAAAGAAGGGCTAATCCCTGTTTCTCTGGAGGAGATTTTAGCGAAATCAAAGTTTCTCTTTCTACTTGCTGGTGTCACTACAGAAAATGAAGGTTTTCTAGGAAAAGCGCTGCTGGAATTTATTCGAACAGATGCGACAGTGGTCTTGGCTAGTCGTTCAGAGATTGTGGATTTTAAAGCATTTATTGAGTTAGCAGGTCAGGGACGATTCCGGGCAGCAATTGATGTATTCCCAGAGGAACCGGTCTCCAAGGATGATCCTGTTCGAAAAACATCTCATGTTCTGTTTTCATCACACTTAGCTGGTGGAATCCGAGCTTCCTATGCTCGGATTCAAGAGATGATGTTGGATGATATAAAACAGATCCTCCAAGGATTGCCACCATTGCAAATGCAGCGGGCAGAACCAAACTTGGCTGCAAAAATGTGTAGTCGCTGAACCTATGAGAATGAAATGACAGAAATTGTGCTGAAAAAGGTCTACAAAGCCTTTGACTCTGTGGAAGTTCTTCATGGCATCAATCTTCAAGTACAAAGCGGTCAGTTTGTTGTTTTTGTCGGACCTTCGGGTTGTGGAAAAAGTACACTGCTACGAATCATTGCTGGATTGGAAGAGGTTACGTCTGGTGCTGTGGAAATCGAAGGTGAGGTTGTCAACAACGTTGCAGCTTCTGAGCGTGGGTTGGCTATGGTCTTTCAGTCCTACGCTCTTTATCCACACATGACCGTATATCAAAACATGGCCTTTGGTTTGGAAAACTCTCGGATGTCCAGAGGTGAGATCAACCAACGAGTTTTCAAAGCTGCAGAGATGCTCCAAATCACAGATTATCTGAAGCGCCGCCCCAAGGCATTATCAGGAGGTCAGCGTCAGCGAGTTGCGATAGGCCGTGCTATTGTTCGAGAACCGAAAGCTTTTCTGTTTGATGAACCTCTCTCCAATCTTGATGCCGAATTACGCGTCACCATGCGCAAGGAACTAGCTGCGCTTCATGCCAATATCGGTGGAACCATGATCTATGTGACACATGACCAAACCGAGGCAATGACGCTTGCTGATCAAATCGTGGTTCTGAATCAAGGCCGAGTTGAACAAGCCGGCCCTCCACTGGAACTTTACAATACACCAAAAAATCTATTTGTTGCTGGCTTTATTGGCTCTCCGCGAATGAATATCGTTCAAGCTCAACTGGCACGACAAGGGGAACAATGGATTTTGAAATCTGGGCAAACCAAAATCACGATCAAGTCCCTATCAAACTTGGTGGAGGGAGAAAACTGTTCTTTTGGAATTCGACCGGAACACGTCAAATTAGCGAATGTAGAAGAGGCAGATGCTTCAGTCTTTGTTGAATTGACCGAGCAACTCGGTGGTGAGACTTACATCTATTGTCGTTCTGAGGATCTTGGTGCATTCAATGTCCGCCAACCCGGTCAGATCCCCGTCAAGCCCGGAGAACTACTGCATCTAAACTTTGATCACTCAAATCTTCATCTCTTTGACGAGGAGGGAAAGGTGTTGGCGAATGGTCTCTAGTTCAGAAGATTACTCGCAGGTAGTTTGATAATTATCAATGACTCTCCTCTCTTTTTTTCCTATCCAGCTAAGCCCTGTTCCAAAAAGTTAATTCGATGAAATGCAGAGATTTTCTAAGGTGGTCGAGCCTGCTCACCACGGATCCTTTCCTCAAAGACACCACAATCAAAGCGGAAGAATCATAGCAAATTGATGAAGATGAGCTGACTGCTAAGGAGAGTTTATAGAACTCGGTGGGCTCGGATTCCAGGTACTCGTCTCTGGCTCTACAATGATCGAATAGGAGATCCTTTTCGAAAGCTCGTTAGGAGATCTATTACAAGTCAGCTTTCAGAATAAGCTACCTGAGCCCAGCACCATTTACTGGCATTGAATCCGGAACGCTAACGCGATGGAAGAATTTGCGTGCTTTACACAGAGTCCAGTCCCTCTTGCGTTGCATTCACCTACACGGTGCTGCTGTTGAAGGCTGTGGGGACTTATTGGTGCCATGCCCATACAATGGAATGGGAGCAGGTCGCCAGAGAATTGTATGGTCCGCTGATTGTTCAGGGTAGGGATTACATTGAAGTTGACCAGGAGTTGGTGCTGATCCTATATGAATGGTGATTGGATTAGAATAAGCAGATTGATGAAGCTTCTTTCCTCAATTTTCATGACTAGTAATACAATGGAAGATTGGGAAATTGGTTCACGGTCAACGGTTTCTGTAGCCTATATTTCCTGTCTCTGGCGAAAGTTGCCTACGTTTGCAACTAATCAACGAAGCGAATGTTGGAGTGCTTCGGCCAAAGCTAGAGGGAAGTCCAGGGAACGGTGATTGCCCTGGATAGTTAACGGTGTGAGCCGTTTCTCTTTGATGAACTTGGGTTTGAGTTGGCGATCACTCAACAGATGGATGTGCTGGTGGATGTCGGACCTGATGCTTTCAAATTGCAGGAAGTCAGCACGAACCAAACTCTGACCGATACCTCCTTTGTTTTCGATTCTACCACTCGATTTTCCCTCCCAAGGCCAACATTGCACTTGCCATCGGTGCTAATACCAGAGTTTGATGCAGCAGGCTCGGTGTGCCTATTCGAATGCAGGGGGGAGTGATGGGCAATCTCCGTGCGGTGACGTGACATATTGGGGAGAAACAATTCTGCTGCAGGAAGCAGCACGATAATATCAGAAAGTCTGTGCCTTCAATGGATAGATGATGGAGTCAATCAGTCGACTTGGGGAATTCAAGCGTGGGGAGTGGATAGTTTTGAAAATCTGGAATGATGCAGCTTGGCCTCATTCAATGCACCTGCATGGACATCATTTTTAGATTGAGCAAAAAGAAACTATTTTGTTACAGCAAGAGATACGTATTTGATGGATCTGGGTGAGCAGGCTCGTATCTTCCTCGTAGTAGACAATCTTGGGCTATGTTTCTTTCACTATCATACACTGGAGCACAACACTTCAGTATTGGGTGGGGTTTCCTCTGTGAGCTAGTTAGGATCGATATCTCAAAAATGTTGATGATTTATAAGGCAGAAATTTGAAATCGTGCACAAAAAATTTGCATTTTAAAAAATAATAATATTTAAATACTCATCTTTTTGATATAACTATTAATAGGTAGCTTGTGGGGACAAGCTAAAATTGTTCAATTTTATTAATTAACAATTTGCTCACAGCAGGGCAAAGGAGAACTATGAGAGAGAGGCAATCAGAAATATTAACATTGGCTGGAGAAATGATACAGACCAAAGGTTATGATAGCTTTAGCTATAATGACCTGTCCTTGCGGTTGGGGATCCGCAAGGCTAGTATCCATCACCACTTCCCAAAAAAGCAGGAACTGGGATTGGCTTACCTCAAGTATCGATTCGAGACCGTTAAAGATATCGAAAATCAATTAAGGAATTCCAGAATGAATCCACCCCAGAAACTTCAGGCATTCCTGGACTTAGGGGTCCAAGCGATTGAAGAGAAAAAGATCTGTCCTGTGAGTTCTTTCCAGGCAGATCGCTGGAACATTAATGAAGAGATGAACAAAGTGCTGACCAAGATCGAAGAGACTGAGTTGTCAGTGCTCACCTCAATTCTCAAAGACGGCCAATCCAGCGAGGAATTTTTCTTTATAGGTGAAGCCAAGGATCAAGCAAACCTGATTCTATCTTCCATGAAGGGTGCGATTCTCTACGCACAGGGGCAAGGCCTTGAATTCTACCAAAGTACCATCAAACAGATTGTCACAAATCTTAAGGGTTCGCCTAACGTTTGAAACCTTTGGAATTTTTGGCTCCTCCAAAAAGTCTATTTTGCAGTCCGATTGATTGAACCAGTCGGACAACCCTCCCACTTGATGCCACTTAAAAAGCCCACAGAATTTTTTTTTGATTGGTCCATTCAAAGAAATTTAGATTTTTGATTGACTGTCTATCTGTTAGTCGATAAAAAAGGTCCCCGACCATAAACATATAGTAATTTTTTTGTAGTATCGTTTCAAAAAGACAGGATAGAAATTCAGTAAAAATATCTATTTTCTTATTTTTTCAACAATGCCATATTTTTTTGGAAGTTTTATTGATTAGACGACATTTTATTCTTAGCCGAGTCCTAACTTTCTCAACACGAAACCTCTTTACAGAGTTAGTGATGAGACTCTTGATCAATTTTTAAATCTCTAAAAGCGTTGCCGAGTGGAAAGCGGTATTTGACGCACACAAAGCCGCCAGAGACGCAGCTAGTATCAAAGACGTTTTCGTAGGTATTGAGGCTGCCAATCCACAGAAAGTTCATTTTATGTTTGAAGTTGAAGATATGTCTGCTGTGCAGGCCTTTATGTAGAGCCCTGAGAACGCAGCCAATATTGAAAAAGCCAGACACATTGACGAATACCGTGATGGTCCTCCTAGCAGATTGATGCAGCGGATACTTTCCAATTAAAAGGAGCCACGATGATCTATGTGACCTATGGCAAGATGAGCAGAGAGGGCCTCAATGGGCTGACTGCAAAACCAGAAAACCGCGCAGAAGCGCTCGGGAAAATGGTGGATGCTTTGGGTGGTAAGTTGATTGACTACTACTTTTTGCTCAGTGGTGAGATCGATTTCATCATCGTCAGTGGTTTTCCTGATGATCAGAATGTAAATGAACTCAGTTTGATCGATGCTCTGTTGGTTCGGGGTTTGGGTGCAATTGAATCAATCACCACTCTTCCAGCATTGCGAGCTGCGGACGCAGTGCCGCTCTTCGAGCGAGCCAAGGCGTTGCAGGACGCTTCGACCTACTCTAAACCAGGAGATTGAGTTTGCATCGGTCCGCTGTGTTTGCCTGCTGCTCTTTGCAGTCGCAGGGGCCCTGACCTTAGCATAGTCTTCTCCTTCTCCATTATAGGAGAAATAAATAAACCATCTGAAACCAAAGGATGGAAATGTTGTTCAAAATATCCTATTCCATCAAGGAAGAGTTGATTCACGTCACCCAGACTCAGTTCGCGGGTGGAGACGAAAAATGGTACGGCATGAAACTGATTGGACGCTGGCATGAGCCATCCAGTACAGGTTTCATGGTAGTGGAGACAGATGATTACCAGGCAGTCATGAAATATTGCCAACAATGGAATCGCACCTGTCACCTCGAAGTGACTCCAGTCGGAACGGATGCCGACGCAGCTGCGACTCTATCAGAGACTCTTACTGCGTAAACTCAATAAGAATAATTTAGAACCAACTAAGCAAACTAGAAAAGGATATTTTTATGTTAGTTTAAAAGATGGATTCGATGACCTGTACTGAAACAAACAAAGTTCTCCCCACCAAGGGAACTCTACCTAAGTTTGAGGTGGCTGTTCAAGGAAGTGGAAAATTGGCAGGTGTCCAGGTTCAAACAATGTCAACATACTATGCGGAAATGCTTGCAGATAGCAGTATGCATGGAGAATTGCCAAATTCAGGCATTGTAATGGCTGCTGATGGTGTCGCTACTTTTCGCGCGACTGGATCTGGCGGAATGACAGAAGATGGTGGCTCGAGATTCCGTGTTGCCTGCTACTTCGAAACAACCGCTCCTTCACTCATGAGCCTCAATAGTAAAGCGATGATTTAGGAGTGGGATGTAGATCCTAATGGGAATGCCAATTGGGAGATTTGGCGCTGGGCTTAATGCTAATGAAGCAGTCCTGATATCAATGGTTTGAACAGCTCTCAATAGTCTCCGCGCTAAAAAGAGCTTTATCACTCACAAAGTGGGAAATATGAAAATAAAAGTTCTAGGAGTTTATTCAGAGGATGCCGCTAGAGGCATGAAGGATTCGAGTTACGCAGCTCGTGTGAAGCAAATCGAGGTGATGGCTTCTCAAATTGATTCCAAGCTGATTGATTGTGATTTCTTGGGGGGAGACTTGGACGTCTGTGTGACGATGGAGGTGCCCGATTGGTCAACTGCTCTAGGATTTAAGCAGGTAATTCAAATGTCTGGCGTATTCGAAGAGATTATGTTCTATCCGGTTGTTGATCTGGATAAGATTATTGGCACAATGAACAAGTTTTCCGGGGTCTATAAAGCACCTGGTAAAGAATCTTAACATGGTTATTTGAATGCAAATTTATTTGATGAGAATCATATGAGATTTGAAAAATTGTTAGATATTTCTTTAGATTTAGAAGGAAATAACGATCTGGGTATTCTATCAACAGGACACAGGTCGTTTTTTGAATTGGGAGGTGCGTCTTTAGTGGCCAAGAGTCAAATGGAGTTGTTAAACCTAAAATGAGTGGTGAATGGTGAACTGTTACAGATACAGGATATGTTATCTCTGATGTTAGATTAACTTTACAAACTGATGATGATGCTCTTATTTATGTTGAATATACTGGTAAGATAGAAGTGAACGAAAAAGTCTAAAAGGCTTTGGCTGTGGAAATTTCCTTAGAATATGGAGATAATTATTTTTTTACGAATCCAAGAATGCAAACTTCTTCAGAGAAATATAAGTATCTAAACAATCTGTTTTGTGTAGCGAAAGGTAAGTTGTCTCCTGGAAAAGTTTCTTACGACTGCTATAAAATAGATAATTAATTATCACTAATTCTGGTGTAAAAAATGTCTTTATACCTAGTCAGAGGAAAATATAGTAATGCGGCCTTCAAAGGCATGGTCGATAGCCCACAAGACCGAGAAGTGGCAGCTCGAAAGCTCTTTATGGCAGTCGGAGTTGATATGCAAAGTGTCTATTTTAGTGTGAGCACCGCTGAGATTGTTGCTATTGCGGAAGGCAGTGCAGAAAGTATTGCCGCAGTAGAAATGGTTACGATGTCCACAGGAACATTTACCAGCTTTGAAGGGATTGAGATCATTGATTCTAAGTCGATGACGTCTGCGATGGAAACTGCTAATAAAGTAGTGTCTGCTTACCAAGCGCCTAATAAATAATGGATGAACCAATCGGCTGCAGGGTCGATTGGTTCTCTCTAATCAACAAAAATAGGGGAGATGATGTCACTCTACATGTTCAAAGCGACGTACACGTCGGCTTCTATCAAAGCAATGGTCGAGAATCCAACTGATCGATCTGGAATGATTGCCCAGGCCTGTGAAACCTTTGGTGGCAAGATGCTTCACTTCCTAATGGCCTTTGGGGAAGATGATGCGATTGTGATTTGTGAACTTCCAGATGATGTTGCAGCAGCAGCAATTGCTGCTCAAGTAGCAGCATCTGGTGGATGCTCAAGAATCAATACGATCCAGTTGCTCTCTGTCGAGGATTGGGTCAAGGCCTGTACGATGGCGCGTGATGTGTCTAGTGGATACCAGGCACCCACTAAATAAATCTGTCGTTCAACCAAATATTTAGTTTTGTCTATCATAGTAAATAAATATTTGGTGCGATGGGGGCTGGTTTTGAAAATTATGTATATGGACTTTGACGCCACTACTATCAGGAGAAAACGTTCTGAAATAAATGAACGTTGTCCGGTTTCGGGTTAAACCAGAATTTAGAGATGTGATCGTTTGTAAATTCGCTGAATTCGAAAGACCAGCGGAATACTAGACGGGTAGGCTGATCCGAACAGGAGGGGTCACCTATTGTTCTGTAGGCGAATGGAACACCTAGGAATCCTTGGTCAATGCTCGTCCTGTGCTGATTGGCTTTTTGGATAGTGTCCAGCACATGTTGGAGGAGATCAGTCCCGAGTTTGGTGTGACCGATCCGGTCTCGGGCCCCGTAATGCTGTAGAAACAAGAAGCTACCACAACCATTTTCAATCAAGCAGGAAAGATGATGGTAATCGCTCATTTACTTGGATTTGTCCTGATTTTTATTGCATGCACGTTTGATTTCATGCATTTGGCGCTGATGCCTGAAAAAATCCAGTATGTCCTCGATATTCCTTCGCTGATCATTGTTGTCTTGCCCACCATCTACTATGCGATCTCTGTGCATGGCTGGAAAAGCTACGGCAATAGCTGGAAAGCTCTGCTGGGCAGCGTTAAAAACATTGACAAGGGCCAATTGGAACCTACCAGGTTGTGTTTGCGAGATCTCGGTAACTTATCCTTGATCTGGGGAATCCTGGGGACCTTTGTAGGAGCAATCCTGATGCTCCGAGAGATGGAGAGTGTCCTCAGCCAGGGCAGCCTTTTTCCAGCGGTCGCGATTTCGCTCATCACGCTGTTTTACGGAATCATCCTCTACATGCTTTGTGTGGTATCTAAGAGTCGAATTGAACGCAGATTGGTAGAATAACAACTGCAAAAGAATCTTTGAAAGTTCAGCAATTCCAAAAGTGTATCTTATCAACAAAAACTTGTTTCTGACTTGGCCCGCATTTGATTTGAGTTTTCATTTAGTGCAGGGTAGCAATCGACCATTATGTTGGCAATTCCGTTTATTCTGCGAGGTTGCCCTAGGGCAAAACTAACTATAAAAATGCAAATATTTGTTAAATATCAGTGTTTATTCTAAATGCCAGTTTAGAGAGGGTAAAATGAAAGCTGCATCATTCAAAAATAACTATCGAAAGCTACTGCTCTCACTAATTGTTGCCTTCTTCCTGACCTCATGTTTGGAAAAAAGTTTAGAAAATGAAAAGGATCCTCAGGATGAACAATTTGGAGAGACTATTTATATAACTTTGACGTCTGCGGAATCAGATCGACAAGATAGATACCTGGGAACTTATCAAGAGGTTGATGGGGTAATTCTTAGCTATCGCCGATCAGACGGACTTGGAGACAATGCTTCTATTGAATTAGAACTCGTGGAATCAAATTATGGATCTGCCACTACCACTATGAATTGGACCGGAGCAGTTGAAAATGTAATACCAGGTGCTCGTTATGATTTTGAAGCGAAAGCTTACACAAATGGTATGAGGTGCTACTACACAATTTACGTAAAACAGGGAGATGGTACTGGGAGTTTCACTTCCATCGATGGTTCCACATACAACAGAATTGAGAATCCAGATTATAAAAGTGAGGGTTGTCAAAATCTTAAGGATTCCGAACCAACCGAATTCAGGAACAGCTATCCAAGTTCCACCAACAATTATACGCACAGGCAATACGATGCATATTTATTTGAAGGTAGCCAATCATACTTTAAACTTGAGTCTGGCAACAACGATCTACAATTGCGAATGTCTCCAATCTTAAAGCCCACAGCTGATGGTCAGATGATTCCATACATTTCAAAGATAGATAGACCCGCAAGTTATGGACCTGGAGACAACGTTTCATTGGAAGTCGAATTCAAGGGGCCACAGGGATTTATCATTGGCCTCACCGGCAAAGTGGTAGGCAATTGCAGCATTGATGAAGAAAGACTCAACGGTTGCACATCGATTAACGAGTCATTTCTCACAGATCCGCATTCTGGTAGTGATGAAATCATCAAACTTTGTCCAGCCAGTGGTGATGCTTACTGGTGGCAGAGTAACTGCCTTTTTGAAGATAAAATCATTACTAATCAGAGAGACATAGTTTACAGAATACCAGATAATCCACCAGATGAGATTCGATTCGAATTCGTAATTAATCTCAAAAATACCTATACTAATGATAGTGGGACTTGGACCTCCTACTCAGGTGATCTCGGGTTAAGCAATACGATTTGGTTCTCCATGGTAAGAAACTCCATCGATCAAACCAACGAACTTGTTTTCATGCCTACTGTACAGGACATTGCAGTTTACTATGATATGTCATCAAACATGGGCGACCTGTCCTATGCGCTGCAAACTCAAGGCGTTACAGATGATATCGAGATTTTTGCAAATTTGGAATACGAAGGGTCTACCCCACTGGGATTCCCATCTCCGTATTTAAAACTAGTGAATACCGGCTCAGCTGATAGCCAAACCTTGTACGGTAGAATGGATAAAAACGAGTTGTATAAAGCCAATCTAAAGTTGAATTTTGTCCACACTCCCACGGGTTTCGAATACACTTCTCAATATCCACTGCCTTACTACGACAAACCTAAATTTGGCAACATGTATGAGAACTGGACTACGTTTAAAAGTACGGGCCAATGCGAACACTGTTTGTTAACAGAGATGCATCAAGATTCTACTACTGGAGATGTATCATTTCACGGTATGTCTGAAATGTCGGGATTACCTGGGAACCCTGATTTCCCATTTATGACTGAAGATGACACCGATCTGGACCCTTGGAAACAAAATACTCCTAAAATAGATGGTGGTAGCTTAGCTTATTCGAACCTACAAGGTCGGTTTAATCCAATAACTTATAACTGGCCTTCAGATCTCGCAGTAATTCAATATATGGAGCTTAAAAACACTAGTTTTCTAGGCACTAATTTGACAAATTTTAGATTCAATTATGTCAGTCTCGAAAATTCACAGTTCATAAATTCACAGATAAACAATCTATTAATAGAAAGATCAAAAATTGATGGGGTGATTTTCTCCAGTGATGATGGGTTACCTACCACACAAAATCTACCATACACCAATTTGAAATTTGAAATGTCAAGTGGTGATGATGTTCAATTCTCAGACCTGACTGCTAAGTTGATTGTTGAAGGTACTCAATTTAGAAGTCTTAAAATGAATGACAATTTAATATATCAATCAGCTTTCGACGGTTTTACAGCAACTGGAGAATTTAAGGATAATGATGTAGTTGAATCAACATTTCAAAATTCAATTTTAGAGGAACTGGATTTATCGAAAACCAGCATTGTTTCTACGAGTATTGCACTCAGTAGCCTTAAAAATTCTGATTTAAGTATGACATGGTTTGATGAAGCGAGCGGTACTGACTTCTACCTAGTTGACTGTGATGAGCAAACTAAACTTCCTGTCTACGGAAACGTTGCATGTCGTAATGGATATTTGGAGTTCAACGAAAACTCTAACCAAGAATTTGTTTTAGATTTGAAGAATGATAAAAACAGGGCTTCATATCTGTATGAAGGTGATGCTGATTCATTTAAGCTGTTAGTGGAAAATCCATCCTCAATAGCTGTTGAAGTAACTTCCAAAAGCAGTGACATTCAATTTGTTCTAAAGAAGTCAGGATCAACTGACACAATTGTTCAAACAAGTGGAGACTACAGAATAACTTCCAGAACAGACGGTGACTACACGACAATCTGGAAGTACTTCTCAGATTTCCCACCACTGGCAGACGGTGAATATTTTTATGTGCAAGTCTATGGAACTACAGGGGTATTTTACATAATCAGTTACTATCAGGAAAAATAAAGTCTGCAATTGGACCTCCAAAAATATAATTTGCTCAGATGGAAAAAATTATCTGATAGTTTAATTTCTCTTACAGTACTTTTGGCTTTTGGCTGTGGCGGCGGCGGTTCTTCAGCACCAGATAATTCCACTGACCAGAAATCAGACCTCATAGTTCAAGGCAAGCTAGCTCAAGGCTATGTGAAAAATGCCCAGGTTTGGTATGACTTATTAGACTCAAGCGGTAACGCTAACTTCCAACGTGAACCTGGAGAACCAGACACTCTCTCAGCAGTCAATGGATCTTATACCCTAGTGAATTCTAAAGAAGAGGGTCTACTGGTGACTTTGGGTGGAACTTATTTAAACTCGAAAGGGGAGGATGTTAATGCTGCTCCAATGCTTGCACCAAAACCTGCAACTGATCAGCTACTTACGAACATTACCCCAATCACGACTCTTGTGGCAGCAGAACCTAGTCTCAAAATTTCACTAAACCAGTTTGGTGACTGGAATACAGACATTGCAGATCCCAATGGCACTTCTGCTCCATTACTGCGTTTGGCTAAAACTGTCGAAAGCCTATCAGAGATATTGGGCTTTGGGGATGAGCCTGTAGCAGTCGACAGTATCGCCCAATTACGTTCTATTATGATTCTGGCTAACGAGCTAAGTGCATTGCCTGCTGAAGAACTCAATGAGATATCTTCAATACAAGCTGCCAGTACGAAAGCACTGGATGAAATCCTCGAAAACTCATCACTCACTCGCCCTCTGGATAGTTCAGTAAAAGATCAAATAAAGAAGTCGATGCAAGATCTTGTAACTATAATTGCTGATGCAATTCCAGTTACAGGCAACGTCATCGAGAATGACGTTGTAGCCAAGATTGAAGAAGCTCAAAAAGAAAAAAAATTATCTATTCAAACAAAATTGGACGAACAAGTAACAATTACTCTTGGCGGCCTGGGTTTCGAGTTTGATCCAATCATCACAAAAATAGTTCTTGAATTTAAAGATGATTCATTACTTATGTCGGCTGATATCTCTGACGAAAGACCCAACTCTTTATCTTATCGTTGGACAACCAGCCCATCTATTAGCGTGACCAATCCATTTTCATCAGAAGCCAGATTGAATAAATTTGATAATTCAAGTATTACCGTGATTCTTCAAGTCACAGATGATACAGAAACTTTTACAACTGAAATTTGTGCTTGGGATTATAGTGCCAATCCAAAAACATGTAGTTTTCTGGGCAACTGATTACCCACCTCAACATCTCTTGATTCTGCCCGAACATGTTACTACATGATGACTACATGCCGCTTGCCACGAATTCCCTCACGATTATTTGCTTCAATAGTCCTTTTCCTTTGTCTTCCTCTAATAAGCTCTTGTGTCCCATATCCAGTTGAGGATGATACAATTTGGATTCAAGCACACATAAATCTAGTGCCCAATAAACCCAGTCGATTCAATCGGAGCGGAACTGGAACCAGAGCCTCCGAGCTGGCCATCGTAGTACCTGCTGCCACAAAATTTTCTGAACAAGGGCCTGTACCAACTGAAGCTTTGGATTGGAAAAAGGTAGATACTAGTTCAAATACGGTCTCACTTCTTCTTCCTACCAACGAAGATCTTCGGCTATTTGTCTATCGCTATGCGGAAGACTACTCTTTATTTGAGTTGGAAGAGTGGCTCTTTGGTCAATCACTAAACCTCAATTCGATTGATTTTGGTAAAAGTGAAGTATTTTCTGTTTCCAGTTCCGAGAGTACTCTGATAGTAAATGGTCAGAGATCCTCAACACTTACTATTCAATTAGCTCGACAATTGTCTGGAAGACTTGCCCAAAGTTATGTGAGGGGTGCGCGGATATGGGCTGACAGGATTGAACCAGATGGAAGTTTTAATCGGCAGTTCGATGAAGATGAAAATGCTACTACCTCGGATGCGAATGGAGGTTACTTGCTAGCTCCAGATTATTTCGATTATGTGCTGGTTACCGAAGGAGGGTTTAAACTGAATGCAAGTAGTTCGTATGTTCCAGCAGCACCTATGCTGGCTACAATTCCCGATAAAAACCGAACCGAAATTCATATCACGCCTTTAACAACTCTGGTTGCGTCCGCACCTCAATTGGAGACGTTACTAACTTTGAGTGGAGATTGGCGGGCGGATATCGCATCTCAAGATGGAATTCCAGGAGAACTTTTGAGATTTTCCAAGGTTACAGAAGCCTATTGGATGTTGTTAGCAGGTGGCACAAATCCAATCGTGAGGACAACGCAGCAGCAGTTCAACGCAATATCAATTCTTGCCCAGAATTTTGTACAAGGTAGTGAATCAAACATCTCAGAGGATTTGCCATCACTTGTTGGGCAAGCTGTGGATGAGACTCTTAGTAACTCTGAAATCTCTCGAAATTTGAATGATGAAAGCAAGGTTGCACTCAATTTACAACTAACTGGTTTAACAGCTGATCTTTTGAGATTACTTCCAAATAATGATCGGGTTGTTGAAGAAACTTTGCTTGATGAATTCGACGAGCTAAACCAACAAGCCTTCAAAGCTGTCCAAACTGTTTTGTGTGAATTATCTGATGGGCTATCGGTACAATTTGATCCGATTATTCTGTCCATTTCAATGATACCAACGAGTGAGAACACGATTGCCGTGCGGGGTAGCATCTCTGATGATGATATTATGTCGTTGAGTACATACTGGGCAATCAACCCCCCACAAGAGCTTCAAGAATCAATCGAACCAATTCTGATCAATGCTACTTTTAATCAAAGTGGTTACGTTGAAACGATCCTCAACGTTGATAACTGGGAGCATTTTGGGAGCGTTAGTCTTCAACTCACTGAGTGCAGTCCGATTAACGTCATCTCTGAAAGTTGCAATTGGGTTCCAAATTCTGCTCAAGTCAACTGCAATTTCATGGAATAGGTTTCCGTTAGCTCTTTGAAACTTGATTTGAGTTACTCCACTTCGAAGCTATCCACAATGTTTTACGGAATCATCTTCTTCAGGCTCTGTCTAACCCCTAAGAGTTTGATTTGTAGCAGATTGGTGGAATAGCTGCTCCTTTCAAACAATGCCTAGATTTGAAAATCTTTTACAATGGGGCAGGCCACAGGTATTTCTAACTTTAGCTACACATTGTATGTTTTGCTGAGAGCAAATTTAACTACACAATAAGAAAGTCTGGTTTTTCAAGGAATAAATTCCCAAATTTTGCGCAGACTCTGGGAGACGCTACTATCCCCCGCAATCCTACAATAGTCCACCTTCTGATTCGGCTCTAATCTACAATTAAATTATTGAATTAAGAACATAATTGCAACATGACGAGTAGTCTCTGATAGCTTGGGAAATTTCAAAAACTAAGTCCATCAGGCTTCAGTTTGTAACTAGGGTTTGCAATTTTAGCAAAGGCTACCTACAAGAAGCATGAAACAAAACAACCATCCAGAATTTGGAGTGATCGTATGCA